>Ga0137366_10004284_pt1 | contig 11152 bp, 10 predicted proteins | sample SagtaG_8_FD_104938 | JGI IMG/M metagenome (GOLD analysis project Ga0137366, IMG submission 104938) | Vadose zone soil microbial communities from Sagehorn Ranch, Mendocino, California, USA - Sage1_L_60_16 metaG | ecosystem: Environmental > Terrestrial > Soil > Vadose zone | place: USA... | reverse complement strand
TGCGGTTCGGGAGAGCGCGGCGTCGGGAACAAAGACGGCGGGCGAGGCCCGCCCCACATTCGCTGGATGGAGCGCGGTCCTGCGCGAAGACCCGGTGGTCCCGAGCGCGCTCGCCATCACCAAACCTCGAATCGTGCTCGATCGACTGGTTTTCCTGGTTACACATCTGGTGAGATGGTCCTGGAAAGCGGTTTCAAAGATCGACGTCGAAGGAATCGAGAACTTGCCGCGCGATGGAGCGTACCTGCTGTGCTCCAATCATCAGAGCTTTCTTGATCCGGTGATGCTCGCTTCTGCGCTGCCATATCGATCGCTCAGTAATGCGTTCGCTGTGGGCACCAGCGAAATTTTCGGGTCAGGCTTCATGCAGCAGGTTGCAAAACTGATGAAAACCGTTGTCGTCGATCCGGATTCGAATCTCATCTCCGCGATGCGCGCCGGAGCTTACGGTCTGCGGCAGGGAATGGCGTTGCTTTTGTATCCGGAGGGCGAGCGCAGCATTGACGGCAAGCCGCGAATCTTCAAGAAGGGCGCGGCGATTCTCTCCATTCATTTACAGGTTCCGATTGTCCCTATCGCGATCGAGGGTTTTTATGAGGCTTGGCCGCGACAAAAATCGTTCCAGAGATTCACTCATCTGAAAGTGAAGATCGGGAGCCCCCTTCAGCCCCCGCCAGAGTCACAAGCTTCGGAAGAGACGTATGCGAAGTTCACGGCGGACCTGAAGCAAAGCGTGGTGGGGATGTGGGAGGGGCTGCGCGAGCCGGAGGTTGGAACGAAATCTCGAGGCGCTTCGGGAAGGTGATCGCCTTGCTTTCGGCGGTTCAGTGGCAGACTAGGATTCCTTACTGCCGGATCCGCGGATTGGCCACCGAGTACAAGAGATCCGTAAGGAAGTTCACCAGAACGTAGGTAAGCCCGATCGCCAGAATGCATCCCTGCACGAGGTAGTAGTCGCGGCTTCCGATCGCCTGAATGGTCAGCCTTCCGATACCAGGCCAGGAGAAGATCGTCTCGGTCACAATCGCGCCCGCTAGGAGCGCTCCAAACTGCAGACCCAGCACGGTGAGCACGGGCAGCATGGCATTTCGTAGAGCATGGCGATAAACGACGGCTCTCTCCGAGAGGCCTTTGGCGCGCGCGGTGCGAATGTAGTCCTGGCCAAGTTCTTCGAGCATGGAAGTGCGCACCATGCGAGTAAGGATCGCCGCCAGTGCGCCGCCCATGGTGATCGCCGGCAATACCAGGTGCGCCACGGTTCCCGAGCCTGAAACCGGCAGCCACCCAAGCTTGATCGCGAAAAAGAGAATCAGCATTGGCCCAAGCGCGAAGTTGGGAAACGACAACCCCAACAAACTGACCACACTGAGCAGTTTGTCGTCCCAGCGTCCGCGCCGCTGCGCTGAGCGCACGCCCGCAGGAATCGAGATCAAAACTGCGACGAACATTGCGGCAATCGTGAGTTGCAGCGTGGCAGGATAGCTATGCACGATCACCCGGCTGACATTCTGGTTGTAACGCAGTGAAAGCCCCAGATCGCCGTGCAGAACACCTTTCCAGTAGCGCAAATACTGCTGACCGAGCGGAACGTCGAGCCCGTACATGTGACGCGTCGCCGCAATATCAGCAGCCGGAGCACCCTCGCCCAGCATCTGCAGAATGGGATCGCCCGGCACGAGGTGAATCAGCAAGAAGACGACCGATACGACCAGCCACAACACTGGCAACGTGTACAACACGCGCGTGAGTAGAGGACGAAACATTGGCGAGTGAAGGGCAATTAAAACACAGACGGGAAGGGGTGGCATAGACGCAGTTTGCAGCATTTCCGCGGCGGACGTGAGAAGGTGCAAGCAAGCTGGCAAGGCACTGGAGTGCGATCAAGAAACGCGGAGAATTTGCAGCGTGATGTTATCGGGCCCACCACGTTCTCTGGCCAGCTGGACCAGCGCTTTGCAGGCATCGTTAACGCCTCTTGTCGAAACGATCTCGGCAATTTCGGCGGGAGTCATTTGTCCCCAGAGCCCGTCGGTGCAGATCACCACCGTATCGTCCCGTTGCAGTGGCATGGGCTCAGCTGAGAAATCCGGCTGCAGGTCATCGCAGACGCCCACGGCCGCCGTCAAAACATGCTTCTGCGGATGGTTCTCCGCATCTTCGGGACGAATGGTGCGACTTTCAACCAATCGCGCGACCAACGAATGATCTCGCGTGAGTTGATGCGCTTCACCGGCCCTGATCAGAAACACCCGGCTATCGCCGACGTGAGCGAAATAAAGTTTTCCCGCGACCATCACGCAGGCAGACAGCGTGGTACCCATTCCATGCAGGGCCGGCTTGGAATGCGCCTCCTGCTGGACCTCGTCGTTCGCCTGCCTGAACGCCGTCAAGAGGCGCTTTTGTGGATCTTCTTCGGTCGAGGTCGAGTACCCATCGCGAACCGCTTCCACCGCTATGCGGCTGGCGAACTGCCCTCCCTCGGCGCCTCCCATGCCATCGGCCACAATGGCCAGTCTTCCCAGTTGCTCGAAAATTGCGTTCTCTTCCGGCTCCCAGTAGGCGTAGTAGTCCTCGTTGTTGTCCCGCTTGCAACCGATATCTGTAAGACCAGCAACCTCAACCCCGGGACGCACCTTCATGCGCGCACACGCTCCAAGAAGCTGGAATTATACGCGAGAGCTGACGCCCGCCTGACATTTGACGCTCTGACATTTGTCATTCCGCGCTGATGATGATCTCCACTGTTCGACGTCCCACCCCTGATTCATCCTGTCAGTGTTGATCAGGAATGGTGACGCAATGGCAGCCGCTCCAACTTCCAGCCAGACACGCAATGCAGATGCTCACTCGCACAGCAAAGCTGTGGCGCAGTTCGAATCCGTAAACAAGACCTACGGCCAGTTGCGCGCATTGGCAGACTTCAACTTTGAGGTGCGCGGCGGCGAACTGGTCGCTCTGCTCGGACCGAATGGCGCCGGCAAAACCACAGCGATACGGCTGTTGCTGGGCTTGGCGCGGCCCAATTCGGGGAAACTTTCGGTCTTCGGCGGCGATCCAAGCAGCACTGAAACTCATATGCGGGTCGGCGCAATGATGCAGGTGGGACGCGTTCCCGAGACTCTGCGCGTGCGCGAGCATGTTGACCTGTTCTCTTCGTACTATCCAACTCCCCTGCCGATTGCCGAGACACTCGCCATCGCAGGCCTCGAAGAATTGAAGGACCGCAAATTCGGCGCGCTGTCTGGCGGCCAGAAGCAGCGGGTGCTCTTCGCACTGGCGATCTGTGGCAATCCTGACTTGCTCTTTCTGGATGAGCCTACCGTTGGCTTGGATGTGGAAGCCCGCCATCTTCTCTGGCAGGAGATTCGCAGCCTGCTTCAACGTGGAAAGACTGTGGTATTGACCACGCACTATCTCGAAGAGGCCGACGCTCTGGCCGATCGCATTGTGGTGATCAATAAAGGCAGCATCATCGCTCAGGGCACACCCGCAGAAATCAAGTCGCGAACTGCGGGCAAGACGATCCGCTGCGTCACGGAATTGCCGCTCGCCGCACTCAGCGAAATGCCCGGCGTTGTCGACGTCCAGCGCGATCGCGAGGCGGTGGTCATGCATACTTCGCAGCCGGAGAACGTGTTGCGCAGGTTGTTGCAATTGGACCTTGAGGTGTCGGGAATTGAGGTCAGCAGCGCGGGGCTTGAAGCGGCTTTTCTTGCCCTCACTCGAACCGACGATACGGGCCGGGCGTAAGGCCGACCCCGAGGACACAGAGTTTCACAGAGAACGCCACAGAGGGAACAACGGAAACGGAGGCACTCATAGCAACGACGGCAGCCGCGATTCATGCACTTCCACTGCGACGGCCCAACCTGGTGACGATCTGCGCGAAGGAAGCCAAATACGAATTTCTGAAGAACCTGCGATTCCCGATGTATTCCGTCTCGACGCTGATCTTCCCGCTGATGTTCTATGTGCTGTTCGGACTGGTGATGGGGAAGCAGATGATTGGGGGCGTGGCCACCACGCTCTACCTGATTCCCGCGTACGGCACATTCGGAGTAATGGGCGCGTCGCTGTTCGGGACCGCCGCCGGTCTGGCCTCCGAACGCGGGCTCGGCTGGTTGCAGGTGAAACGCGCAAGCCCCATGCCGGTATTCGCATACTTCCTGGCTAAGGTAATCATGAGCCTAATCTTCAGCACCATCGATGTGGTGGCACTGATGCTGATGGGAATTGCTTTTGGTGGTGTACATCTTTCGGCAGGCATCGCGGTCAAGTTGCTGGGGACTCTGGTAGCCGGCTCGATTCCGTTCTGCGCCATGGGGCTGGCGATCGGATATTTCGCAAGCCCGAATTCCGCGCCTGCGGTCATCAACATCTTCTATCTTCCGATGTCGTTCTGCTCCGGACTGTGGATGCCGTTCATGTTTCTGCCGCACTTCGTGCAGAAAATCGCACTCATTTTGCCGCCGTACCACGTCTCACAACTTGCGTTCAACGTTGTGGGAGCTGGGCAGGGCGGGTCGGCAACCACACATTGGCAGGCGCTCGCCGGATTCACGCTGCTGTCCCTGGGCGTCGCGTGGGTCGGACATCAACGCGATCAGAAAGCGAATGGGTAGGGATTGCTATTGTCCGGCAGGCTCGACCTGCTCATGGTCGTCGTACCCATTTCGATCATTATTGGTTATGTACTAAGAAGGCCCGCTCGGGTGGGCCGGAATAGAATATAGATACTCACAAATGGGCCTGCTTCCCAAGAATCGTGACCATGGCTGGGCGCCGTACGTTTGGCTGATCTTTATGGCGTTCTTTCTGTTCCAGCCTGTACTGGGACGCGCCGGCGCCAAAGAATGGATCGTCACGGGCGTCGCTTCGGTAGTATTTGTCGCGATTTACTTCGGCGTCTTCTGGGCAAAACCGCCTCTCACGTATCTGTTGCTGATCTCGATGGCGGCGATGGGGATCGGACTGGCGAATTTCAACCAGGGATCGTCAGTTTTCATCATCTTCTGTTCATCCTTTATTCCCTGGGTTGCTGGGACGACGCGGCGCGCGATGGCTGCGCTGGCATTCCTCATCGTGGTGCTTGCGGTTGATGCCGCATTGTTCCACACTCCGGTCGGTTTCTGGGCAACTTCGATGGTTGTTGCCTTAGGCGTCGCGGGGTCCAATATCCACTTTGCCGAGAAAAATCGCGCCGACACCAAGCTCCGCATGGCGCACACTGAAATTGAGCATCTGGCGAAGGTTGCCGAGCGCGAGCGCATCGCCCGCGACCTGCACGATGTACTGGGACACACGCTATCGCTCATCATTGTCAAATCCACGTTAGCCGGAAAGCTGATCGATAAATACCCCGAGAAAGCCAAAGACGAAATTGCCGACATTGAAAAGGCTTCCCGCGACGCCATGGCGGAGATCCGCAGCACGCTTCGCGGCTACAGCACTTACAAGCTGATCGAGGAAATTCAGCGCGCGAAATCGACCTTGGGCAGCGCTGGCATTGCCGCCGAGTCCGAGACGGCCGAGGTCAACATGAGCCCGGCGCAGGAAAGCGTAGTGGCCCTGATCATGCGCGAAGCAGTGACTAACGTCGTGCGGCACTCTCATGCGCGCACCTGCCGCCTGAAACTTGCCGCCGAAAACGGCGCCTGCGTGCTCAGTGTGGAGGACGATGGCCGGGGCGGCAACCACACCGAAGGCAATGGCCTGCGTGGGATGCGTGAACGGATTGAAGCGCTGGGAGGAACGGTGGTCCGCGACACGACTGCTGGCACAAGACTCAGGTTCGAGTTTCCCCTGGCTACGTCAGGAAACGGCACCCATTGACCGCCGTCGCCAAAACCGGTCGCAAGATGATTCGCGTCGCAATCGCGGAAGACCAGGGGATGGTCCTCGGTGCGCTGGCGACGCTGCTCGAAATTGAGGGCGACATCAGCGTGGTGGCTCGCTCCCGCAATGGCGCCGACGCGCTGAACGCGGTGCTAACCCACAAACCGGACATCTTCCTCACCGACATCGAAATGCCCGAGATGAGCGGACTCGATGTTGCCGCTGAACTGAAACGCAGGCGCAGCGGCACGCGAGTAATCATTTTGACGACCTTCGCACGCGCGGGATACCTGCGCCGCGCGCTGGAAGCTGGAGCGTCCGGCTACCTACTGAAAGATATGGCGGCGGAAAAGCTTGCCGAGGCCGTTCGACGGGTGCAGAGCGGACTTCGCGTGATCGATCCGGAACTGGCCGCTGAAGCGTGGGTTGAAGCCGATCCTTTGACTGACCGTGAGCGCCAAGTCTTACGCTTCGCAGGCGAAGGAATGGCCAGTCTCGATATCGCCGACAAACTGAACTTGTCGGAAGGTACGGTGCGAAATTATCTCTCTGAAGCGATCAGCAAAATGGGTGCTGCGAATCGCGTGGAAGCCGCGCGAATTGCCAGAAATAAGGGCTGGCTGTAGCGGTCCAAGAGCTTTACCACAGTGGACACAGAGTTTCACTGAGGAAAGACGCAGAGGTCAAGAACGACTTCCACTGTGGCGCTCCTCTGTGAAACTCTGTGTCCTCTGTGGTAAGGTTTTGGTTTTTCGACGATCAGATTTCGAGAACGTGCCGTCCGCTGAAGCGGACTCGCGATAATTTCTCGCTTTTCCCAGTGCTTACGCGCTGGGCTATTTATATTCCGTCGCTGCGCGAATGGTGCACCTTGTCGCGAAGTTCTCTGCCTTCCATTCTAGATTGCCACTAATGGGGCTCGTGAAGATTCCGGGCGCCGTTGTTTCGGAAGCAATCGTTTTCACTTCTCCGCAACCCAGAATCCGTACCGTCTGAGGACGTTCTTCGCAGCATCGGCCTGCATGTACGAGACGAATTTCATGGCCGCGGGCTTATTCTTCGACGCTCTCAGAACAACCAGGGCCTGCTGAATCGGCGGATAATCTGTGTCGGGAATAGGGAAAGACTTCGTCTTCTCCCGTGCCGAAGGCGCGAGCGCCAGCGAATTTGCCACAATCCCTGCGTCGGCCGCGCCCGAAAGAACAAACGATGCCGCCTGCGAAATGTTCTCTCCGGTCACAAGCTTTGGCGCCACCTGATCGTATAACCCTTGCGATTTAAGGGCGGCCACCGCTGCCTGCCCATAAGGAGCATGGGCGGGATCTGCGATGGCGATCTTCTTAACTGTAGGGTCGAGAAGCGCGCGCAGTCCCGCCTTCATGTCGACCTTGGAATTTGCGGGAACTATCACCACGATGCTTCCCCGTGCGAACTCGTAGTAGCTGCTCGGGACAACCAGTCCGGCGGTCTCGAGCTTTTTGGGATAATCGACATCCGCGGATAAAAAAATATCGAAAGGAGCGCCGTTCTGAATCTGCTGATAGAAATTACCGGACGATCCGTAGCTCACGCGCAATGTTATTCCTGAGTCTGCCTTGAATTTCGCGGCGATCTCGTCGAGGGCAGGACGCAAGTCGGCCGCTGCAGCTAATGTGAGTTCTTGCGAGTGCGCACGGAGTGTGCAAGTGAGGCACACGGAAAGTAAGAATGCATACAGGCATTTCATAATTTGGAAAATGATCTTGCGACATCAGCTCAGCGCAGACTTCATTCAGCAATACGAAGAGCACCGTCCTGGCTGCGATAGCTGGTTCCTGCGGGCCATGTGCTTTTCGCGGAAGTGCGTGTGGGCGCGCTCGCCCCAGCCCCGTACGAAGTAATAGTTGAGCGTTCCTCCGATCAAAGAACTCACAACCGGAATCAGTCGTCCGGCCCACTTCTCGACAAACTCGGCGCTGGCCTTGGCCGCAATCCGCTGCACGATTCGCGGAATCAGCCGATTCACCACATTTCTTTCCAGCAGATCGCGCCCGAGATCAACACCCGCGGCGCTGGCGGCGGCGATCCACAACTCCGCCATCTCATCATCCGTGTTGTACTCGAATCCGTAGAGCAGGCTGAGCCTCTGGATGGTGCGCAGGGTGATTCCGGCAAGAATGCTGAAATCCGGAACAATCGTGATGAAGCCACCCAGCCCGAACCCCGCGCCCTCGGCGGCAGCGACTTTCATGCTGCTGCGAATGATGCTCTCGGCGATCGTATCGAGCACCGGCGGTTCGACGGCATACATCCCTTGAAAGCTCGTGACCGGGAGGCCATGCCCGGCGCGAATCTCCATCAGGAAGCGGTCAGGATCTACCCGGACGGTTTTGTAGGCGCGCCAGAGCGCCTTGTTGAGTGACTTTTCGATCCTGCGGCGCAGCCATGATTTATCGGACATGCTGAACTTCATTCTATCGCCATGGTGAACGCGGTGAGCGGCGAGTCACGAGCTGCGAGCGTTCAGGAATGCAGATTACGCAAGATTGCTCGCAGCTAGCCGCTCATGGCTCACAGCTCTCATGCTACGATCAGAAGTTCCCTCCATGCCATCTGGAAAACTGCACATCGTGCCGCTCGGCGGCCTCGGCGAATTCGGCATGAATTGCATGGCCGTGCGCTGGGGCGATGACATTATTGTTGTCGACGCCGGAATGATGTTTCCGGAAGCCGAACTGCTCGGCGTGGACATCGTCGTTCCGGATATCTCGTACCTGATCGAAAACCGCCAGCGGGTACGGGCGATCGTTCTGACGCACGGGCACGAAGACCACATTGGCGCGCTCCCCTGGATTCTCTCCGAGCTAAATGTGCCCGTCTGGGGGACGGAATTCACGCTGGCCTATGTCGAAGACAAGCTCGACGAGCACGGCCTGCTCGACAACGCCGATCTGCGCGAGATTCGGGCAGGAGACCGATTCAAGATCGGGCCGTTCACCATCCATCCCATCCAGGTGACACACAGCCTGGTGGATTGCGTCGCACTTGCCATTCATACGCCGCTTGGCGTGGTTATTCACACTGGTGACTTCAAAGTCGATCCCACACCGACAGACAATCGGCTCTTCGATCTTCACGCATTCGCCGAGTACGGCAAGGAAGGCGTCTTAGCATTGTTCCAGGACTCCACCAACGTGGAACGCCGCGGCTACACGCCCAGCGAACGCGCCGTGCGCCGCAAGTTCGACGAGGTTTTTGACCGCACCGATCGGCGGTTGTTCATCTCGTGTTTTGCTTCGTCGATTCATCGCATCAAGCTCGCGGTTGAAATGGCGTGGGAACACGGACGCAAGATCGCATTCGTCGGCCGGTCAATGAACAACTCATCGGAGATCGCTGAGGACCTGGGCTACATCGAGATTCCCGACGGCCTGCTGATCAATCCGGGAGAGATCAAGAATTTTGCGGCGGAAAAAGTTTGCGTGATGATCAGCGGTACCCAGGGAGAGCCCATGTCTGCGCTCTCACGCGCCGCAGTGGACAATCACAAGCACGCGAAGATCGAAAAGGGCGACACGGTTGTGCTCTCGTCGCGCATTATTCCTGGGAATGAGAAGGCGATCTACCGCATGATTGACCACCTCTTCCGCCGCGAGGCGCATGTTATTTACGATGATGGCTCTTCACCCCCGGTCCACGTCAGCGGTCACGCCAGCCAGGAAGAACTCAAGCTGATCATCAATCTGGTCAAACCGAAATATTTCATTCCGATTCACGGCGAATACCGGCAACTGAAGCTGCACGCCGAACTGGCGCAGTCGATGCACGGGTCCGTGGGAAATGTCATGTTGATCGAGAGCGGAGACATTCTCGAATTCGACGAACTGGGCGCGAGAAGGGCTGGCAAGGTCAACGTCGGACGCATCTGCATCGACTCAGGTTCGCGGACCGATGTGGTCGAAGACCTTGTGATCAAAGACCGCCGCCATCTGAGCGAAGACGGCTTCGTGCTGCCCATCATTGCAATCAATAAATTGACGGGAAAGGTTGAAGTTTCACCTGAGATCGTGACGCGCGGCTTTTCCGGGGGGGAGAACGGATTTCTGGACGAAGCGCGAGCCGTAGTTGCGCAGACGCTGGCTCAATCGAACGACGAAGAGCGCGCCGACTACGGTGTGATCAAAGAGAAGATTCGCGCGGACCTGAAGCGCTTCATCTCCAAGCAGACGCAGAAGCGGCCTCTGATTATGCCGGTGATATTGGAGATCTGACAGGAACCGCGTTCACCACAGAGGCACAGAGACTCAGAGAAAATCAGTGAAAACACCTGCCGTGGTCCTGATTAATCCGAAGTCGCCACATAACGTTGGCAAAGCCTTGCGGGCAGCATCCATCTTCGGAGCCAAGTCGCTGGTTTGGAATGACTCTCGCGTCGATCTGAGCCAGTACGAGCGCTTACCTCGGGAAGAGCGCATGAAGGGCTATGCGTCAGTCGAGTTTCGAGTTCATGACAGACCATTCGATCTATTCCCCGAAGCCACACCCGTCTGCGTCGAACTCCTTGAGACCGCTGAGTGCCTGACCACGTTCACTTATCCGGTTGACCCTGTGTACGTCTTCGGCCCCGAGGACGGAAGCGTGCCTCCGGTCATTCGCCGCCACTGCCACAAGTTCGTATACATTCCTGCTTACCACTGCTTAAACCTCAGGGCAGCTGTCGATGTGGTTTTATACGACCGCATGGCGAAACGACAACTGGCTGGCGAAGAACCAATGCTTCCCATCAGTGAAATGCTGCATGAGGATCGCGGCGTCAGTGAGGTTTTGAGTAAAGTCGGTTGGGAAGGCGAGTGACTTTTAGTGGTCACGCTTTCCGATATTCGCCAAGCTCGTGCCCGCCTCGACGGCATTGCTGTCCGCACGCCGCTGATCCCGCTTGAGCACGATGGCCACACGCTGTACCTCAAGCCGGAAAATCTTCAGCCCATCGGCGCGTTCAAGATTCGGGGCGCCTACAACAAGATCGCATCTCTCACAAAAGACGAGCGGGCGCGAGGCGTAATCACGTATTCCAGCGGAAATCACGCACAGGGGGTTGCGTATGCGGCGCAAGCGCTGAAAACGAAAGCCGTCATCGTGATGCCCGGCAACGCGCCGGCGATTAAGCGCGACGCGACCGTCGCTCTTGGCGCAGAGCTGATCCTGGTTGGCCCGAGCGGAGTTGAGCGGATGGCCAAGGCCGAGGACCTCGCGGCAAAGCACGGCTACGTGATGATTCCGCCGTACGACGACGAACAAATCATTGCAGGGCAAGGCACGGTTGGACTTGAAATCGTGG
>Ga0137366_10004275_pt1 | contig 11162 bp, 8 predicted proteins | sample SagtaG_8_FD_104938 | JGI IMG/M metagenome (GOLD analysis project Ga0137366, IMG submission 104938) | Vadose zone soil microbial communities from Sagehorn Ranch, Mendocino, California, USA - Sage1_L_60_16 metaG | ecosystem: Environmental > Terrestrial > Soil > Vadose zone | place: USA: California... | reverse complement strand
CGCGTTCACGCATTGATCGCTGGCTCCCTGAACACGCAGGAAGTAGGCATGGCTGTCCAGTCAATATGGGCAGCGATTCAGGTACGAGACATGACTCGCAATCATCTCCTTGTGGCGGCGGGATAGGTGGCCTTCGGAGAAGTGGACGGTGTTGGAAAACTGGAGCACTTGCCGCAGGAAATCGGGACGCGCGCCGAAGCACTTGATGATTCCCGGGACCTGCTTGCGGCCTGATCCGGCGCGCCATTCGTCGTAGGCGCCAGCAACATCTCCGGTTGCCTCAGCATCTTCGATGATCCTGATCTTGGTCGCCTGCCGGGGCGGAATGTGTTTCGTATCTTCCGAGTCGTTGCTCATCTTAGTGGGTCAGGCTCCTCTGCGAAGTTGTTGCACGCGAGGTTCGGCGCGGCTGTCATGGACCGGCATCTTGCGTTGGAATGCCCAGTAGACCGGTACTCCGGCTAAGACAACAAAAACCCCCAACGCTGCCTCGTGCGGACTATGGCCTGCCAGCAGAACCAGCAGCAGGGCTATCAACAGCAAGAAGACTATCGGGGGCAGCGGATACGCCGGTGCCAAGAATGCCGGCTTCGTGTCATTTGCACTTCTACGAGCAAGAAACAATCCCGCTCCCGCGAGCCCCAAAAAGACAACTGCGACAAAAATGAAGTAGGCGATGATCTGCTGGAAGCTACTCACTGCGACCAGCAAAGACGAAATGACGCCTTGGATCAGGATTGCCTTTGCAGGTGTGCCAAAGCGGGGATGTATGCGCGCGACGGAGTGCAGGAAAAGGCCGTCCTTTGCCATCGCATAGTAAACGCGAGGCGCGGACATGATCAGGGCGGCAAGGCTGCTGAACACGCAGATGACAACGATCAAGGCGAAGAATCTCCCGCCTGGTGGTCCGAATAACACCGCTCCCGCCTGCGCGACGAACGTTTCATCGGAGGTGGCTTTCGCCAGCGGTACAAGATAGAGAAAAACGCCGCTTACGGCGATGTAAACCGCGGTGACGATGGTGACGCCCAGCAGCATGGCGCGGGGAAGAGTGTGGCCGGGGTCTCGAACCTCGCCGGAGATTTTGCTGACGTCCCACCACCCGCCAAACGAAAAGAACGCTCCTACCATTGCTGCGCCCAGCGCGGGAAGCAGAGGCAGTGACCCTGAACGCTGCGTCACAAACGGAGCGAAGTTCGACCAGGTCCCGAGGCGGAGGGAGAATCCCCAGACGACCAGGAACGCAAGCAGGCCGAGTTTGAGCCATGTGCTCCACCGCAGAATCGCCGCACTGATCTGAATGCTGAAGATGTTCAGAATGCAAAGTGCCCAAATCACCAGTATCGCGACCAACTTCGAAAGCACAGCGGATAGTGGAATAATGAACGCGGCATAACTGGACAAACCCATCGCTAACGCCGCCGTAAGGCCGGGATCAAGCACCAGAAGGCACATCCATCCGTATAAGAACGCAACCCTCCGTCCGCAGGTTTCGAGCAAGTAGATGTAGACGCCGCCATCGCGAGGAAAGCGCCCGGCAAGCTCGCCGTAGGTGAGGGCTCCACAGATTGTAAGAATTCCAACTGCCACCCAGACCAGCAACAACCAGAACGGTGAACCGAGAGATTTGGCCATACCTGCTGGTGTCAGGAAAATCCCGACTGCGATGGATTCGCCTGCGACAGCGGCGACGGCCGACGCCAAGCCAAGTTGACGGCGTGGCGTGCTCGCCGGATTGCTCACCAGGAAGTCTTGCTGGGCCGAGGAGTTCATTTCTACGAAGAAATCCAGAGTACGTAATTGAGAAAGACTAGCCACGCCTGAAACCGGGAGCAATAGTACAAAAAAATCGCGACAAAACGCTGACGGCTACTACATTCGCACTATTGTTCAATATTCCTGACTGCCCTCATAATCCACTCACTTTCGTGGCGTCCCAGAGCCTCCTGGTAAGAGTAGTGCTTCTGCGCGTTACTGCGAAAACTAAAGAACGGAATCTCGCCCAGAGGAACAAACCATGAGCAAGAGCGGAAAGCTATTATTGGCAATCGCGTTGGCGTCGGGGTCAGCGTGGTCTCAGCAGATCACAGGTAATATTCGGGGAACGATCTCCGATCCGACGGGAGCGGTGGTGCAGAACGCGACCGTGACCGCACGCCAGGTTGAAACTGGCCTGAGTCGCAATGCAATCTCGGACAGCGTAGGCAGTTTTGTCATCCTGGAATTGCCGGTTGGACATTACCAGCTGGAGGTTGCCGCGAAAGGTTTCCGCAAATACCTGCAGGAGGGAATCGCACTGAACGTGAACGAAACTGCGAGCGTGCCGATCCACCTGTCTGTAGGACCAGAGGGCGAAAAGATTCAGGTCGAGGCAGACGCCAATCTGATCCAGCCGACGGTTACCAGCCTAGGCCAGGCGGTACTGGAGCGGGAAATTGTGGACCTCCCGTTGAATGGCCGCAATTTCTCACAGCTCGGAACCCTCCAGCCCGGGGTCATGCCGCTTACTGCAGGTCTCGCAGAAGCAGGAGGCTCACTGCGTGCCGGGCAGCCTTATGCGGTGAACGGCCAGCGTCCCGAGTCGAACAACTTCCTCATTGACGGTGCCAACAATTTCAATGGCGTGGACGGAGGTTTCGTACTTGAGCCGCCCATCGACGCAATCGAAGAATTCCGAATTATCACACACAACTCGAACGCCGAATTCGGCACCAGTCTCGGATCGACTACAAACATCATCACGCGTTCCGGAAGTAACAATTTCCACGGCGCGCTGTGGGAATTTCTGCGCAATGACATTTTTGATTCGACCGGATATCTGGCGCCCAGCAAAGAGCCGTTGAAGCAGAACCAGTTCGGGGGCAGCATCGGCGGACCAATTCAACGCGACAAGACTTTCTTCTTCGGATTCTATGAAGGCTTTCGCAACCGCCAGGGCGAGAGTGTTGGCAGCACCGTTCCATCCCTGGCGGAACGGCAGGGAAACTTCGCAGAGTTGTGCAAAACTGGGTTCTTTACCAGCGGACCTGCTACCGGTTTTTGTCAGGATACCGATCCGAAAACAGGTAAGCCGATCAACACACTATTCAACGTCTTCCTGAACCAGCCGTATCCGTTCAACCAGATGCCGGCGCCGAACCCCAGCGATCCGTCAAGCATGAGCCAGTTCTCACTCAACCTGTTGAGCGTGTTTCCGCAACCTAACTTTGGGAATAACGTCTTCCGCTCCACGCAGACCCTGCGCGACGACACCGACCAGTTTGGCCTGCGGGTGGATCACTACTTAACCGCAGCCGACAATCTCAACTCCCGTTACATGTACAGCAATGGAACGCTTTTTGATCCACTCTCTCCTGCGGGCGCAAGCATTCCGGGCTATCCGGTGGCCGAAGACCACAGGGCACAGAATTTCGTCGCCCAGGAGACGCACACGTTTTCGCCATCCATGGTTGGCGTGGCACGCATTTCCTACCTGCGAAATAAGTTCCTGGTGGACGAGCACATCAATCACACGCCGCTGTCCAACCTCGGGTTTACTTACGCGCCGAGCTTGGGCGCTGCCGCCGGTCCGCCGTTCATTCAGGTGAACGGGTACACAAGCGTCGGTGACCCAATCACGGGCCCTCGCAACACTTACGAAAACGCGTTTGACTACTCTGGATCGTTGAGTTGGGTCCGGGGGGCTCACGAACTGAAGTTTGGCGGCGGATATCAGGACCTGCAGATCAATGCTTTGCAGGGCATCGCCACCAATGGATTCTTCGTTTTCGTCCCATTTCCAGTCACCGATGCGTTTGCCAGTTTTCTTTGGGCACACCCGGTTGTGTTCCTGCAAGGGCGCGGCGATTTTTCTCGCGAAATCAGGGGGCACTCGTTCAATGCCTACGCGCAAGACACCTATAAACTCAACCGTCGGGTGACTCTGACTTATGGATTGCGTTACGAGTTACCCTCGCCATACCACGAGATTCACAACCGTCAAACTCTCTGGATCCCAGGGCGGCAATCCACGGTGATTCCAGGTGCGCCTGCGGGATTGCTCTATCCCGGAGACAAAGGAGTGCCGGCTGGGCTGATTCAGACGAACAAAAAGGCGTTTGCGCCTCGCTTCGGGGTCGCGATTGACCCGACCGGCAGCGGCAAGTGGATCGTCACTTCCGCATACGGCATCTTTTACGAGCCGTACTACACCGGACAGGGCGGGCCACTACAGTCTCCGATCAGCGCGCCGCCGTACTTGCAGACGCCGCAGGTGGGACTCTCGTTTAACTTCAACTTTGCCGATCCGTTCAATGGAAACCCACCAATCGCGGGACAATTCGCGACTCCTCTGACGAACTTGACTCTTTCTCCCAACATGCCCTTGCCCTACACGCAAGATTGGGACCTGAACCTTCAGCGATCCTTTGGTCAGAACCTTCTGTTCGAGATTGGATACGTGGGCACGAAGGGTACACATCTGCCGCGCTTCATCGAAGGCAACCCGACAAAATACATTCCCGGTTTCGATTCCAGCGGGCAGCCACTTTCGACGTCAGGGAACGCTGACCAGCGGCGTCTGTACTCGGGCTGCACTCTGAGCGATCCTCCGAGCACCTGCCAGTACTCGTCAACCGGACTGATCACGGGTATTGCGGGCTCTTCGTACAACGCGCTGGAAGCCAGCCTGCGCAAGCGGTTCAATCGTGGAGTCTCTTTCCTGGCCTCCTACACATGGTCAAAATCGATTGATGACGCGTCGTCGTTCAACATGACCGGTTCTGCAGCAAAGCCGGTTGCTGGCGAGAATGATCTGGCGCAGGACCCATTCAACCTGTCTGCGGAGCGTGGCCGCTCGCTGTTCGACGCTCGCCACCGTTTCGTACTCAGCTACCAGTGGAGCCTGCCGTTCTTCAAGGATGCGCATGGGTTCAAGGGGAATGTGCTCGGCGGATGGCAAATGAATGGCATTGCCACCGTAATGAGTGGAACCCCATTCACTGTGTTTGACTCCAATGACGTTTCGGTGCAGGGCAGCGCGCCGGAGATCACCGGATTCTCCGCGAACCGACCGAACGTGGTCGCAGGTCAGGATCCCAACGCCGGTACGCATAGCCCGAACAATTGGCTGAATCTCAATGCATTTCGGCGAATCACGCAGGACCCGAATTCCACAGTGCAGCAGTTCGGCACTGCAGGCCGCAACATCGCGCAAGGCCCTCGTTATGGGAACTGGGATTTCTCAGCCTTCAAGAACATTCGCCTGACGGAAAGGAAAGAGCTGCAGTTCCGGGCGGAGTTGTTCAACCTCCTGAATCATACGAACCTGCGACTGCCGGATAGCGATATCAGTTCGTCCACGTTCAATCACATCCTCGAGGCACAGCCTCCAAGGCTGGTTCAGTTTGCTTTGAAGTTCCTGTACTGACGAGATGGCGCGTTCACCTCTCTCACTCGCGGGCCCATCCCACGCCCCTAGGATGGGCCCCCTTTTTCGCCGTGAACTTCAGACATGAGGCCAAGGCAGAGGGGGTGCCCACCGGCATTGCCGCTCTCCAGCACCTTCGTTATGATTGAGCCATGAGTTTTGCAGATACGGTAGTTCTGTTTGTTCTGGCCCTGCTGCTGTTTGGGCCTAAGAAGCTGCCGGTGATCGCCCGCCAGATCGGGAAAGCGCTAAACGAATTCAAACGCGCCTCCAACGAATTCAAATCGCAGATCGAGTCCGAAATCAGCCAGCTTGAGTACCAGGAGAGGCAGAAGAAATACGAGGAGGAACGAAAGGTTCTGCCCACCGAAGCGCCTGCTGGAGTTGTAGCGTCGTCTCCTGCTGAATATCCCCTGCCACCGCAAGAGGGTGGCCCTGTTCAGGCCAATCTCGATACCGCACACGATACCCACAATGCCTGAAACCCACCTACTCGATCCACCCGCAGCAGAAGAAGAACGGATGCCATCTATGAGCTTCCTGGAACATCTCGAGGAGCTCAGGACGCGGATTTTCCATTCGGTCGCTGCAGTCGCATGCGGCATGGTGCTCTGCTGGTTTGTTCGAGAGCGCCTCGTCACCTTCATGATGGCGCCGATTATTGAGGTATTGAAGAAGAACGGGCAAGCGGAGAAGTTGGTCTATCTGAACCCTACGGAGCCATTCAATCTTTATTTGAAGGTCTGTGCGCTGGCTGGTCTATTCGTTACATCTCCTTATGTGCTGTATCAGGTGTGGCTATTCATTTCGCCGGGGCTCTACCGGAAGGAAAAGAAGTACGTTATCCCGTTCATGATTTCCACGATCTTTCTGTTCGTGGCGGGCGGGTATTTCGGATATCGAATGGTGTATCCGGCAGCGCTGGACTTTCTTGTTGGTATAGGACGTCAATTTGCCGCAATGATCACCATCCACGAGTACACCGATCTTTTCCTGACGGTGATCCTCGGGCTGGGACTTGTCTTTGAAATGCCTATCCTGGTCTTCTTCCTTGCCCTGATGGGCGTGGTCAGCGCCGGGTGGATGTGGCGCAACATTCGGTATGCGATCCTCGGAATCTTCATCGTCGCTGGGGCGCTGGCCCCGACCCCCGATATCAGCAGTATGGTTATCTTCGCCTCCCCAATGCTGGTGCTCTATGTCTTGAGCATCGGTATCGCATGGTTCGTCCATCCCACTCAGAGAAGGGCGCGTGAGGCCAAGAGAAGCAAGGCATAGCGATGCCGGGACGTCGCGACGGTCGGGCATCGTCGTCTCGGTATATAAGGCTGCGCTTGTGTTGACCTTGCTTTCATTGTCAAGCGCCTGTGCGCACAGCGCCCCGAATCCGGAGGAGGCAAAGCCCTCGCCGTCCTCGGTCCCATTGGATACGGCATCCTTAGCACCAGACAATAATCCTCCAGCCTTCAATGCAAGTCGAGCGATGGAGTACGTGAAGGAGATTGTCGTTTTCGGCCCTCGCCCGCTGGGGAGTGAAGGTCACAAGAAAACCGAGAATTACATTCTGGGTCACCTGAAGGGTGACGACGTCGAGCGCGACGATTTTGAAATCACAACCGCCGAGGGACGCTTTCCTGTCCACAACATCGTTGCGAAGTATCCGGGCAAGAAGGACGGCATCATTGTCATCGCCAGTCACTACGATACAAACTGGCCGTTACGGACCATCAACTATGTCGGCGCCAATGACGGCGGATCCTCTAGTGGAGTATTGCTGGAGATTGCGAATCAGTTGCGTGGGAAAAAGCGTGAGGGCTACAGCATATGGTTGCTGTGGGACGACGCCGAGGAGTCCATGAAAATGCAGTGGGACGATTCGGAGAGCCTTTACGGTGTAAAACATATCGCTCAGAAGTGGCAGGACGATGGCACGATGAAGAAGACGAAAGCCCTGCTGCTGGAGGATATGGTTGGAGACGCCGACCTCAATATCGAGCGGGAGACGAACTCCACGCCTTGGCTCGAGGATTTGGTTGGGCAAGCAGCGGCGCGTTTGGGCTATCAATCACATTTTTTCGCGCGCGAGGCGGCCATCACCGACGATCACCTGCCTTTCTTGCAGCATGGCGTTCCTTCTGCAGACTTTATTGACCTCAACTATGGCTACAACAACGTCTTCCACCACACGACCCAAGACACGCTCGACAAGCTCAGTCCGAAGAGCCTGGGAATCATCGGCATGGTAACTCTCGAAACTGTTCGTTTGCTGGACCAGCGATAAGGCGCAGGTTGTTTGGCTTGTTCTATCCCGAATTTTCATTTCTAATTTCCGGAGCACCTGAGACTGCTTGTGACCCAACCCCTCGCATGGGTACTGTTCAATATCTTCGTGGCGGTGATGCTGGCGCTCGATCTGGGCGTCTTTCATCGCGGTTCCCGCGTGCTCCGGATGCGGCAGGCGCTAGCGTGGAGCGCTTTCTGGGTAACGTTGGCTACAGTTTTCGCTGTGTCGCTCGGAGTGTGGCAGGGAAGGGCTGCGGCACTGGAGTTCTCGACTGGCTACGTGATTGAGCTCTCGATGAGCGTGGACAACCTGTTTATCTTTTTACTGGTATTCCGCTATTTCCGGCTGCCGGCAACTGAGCAGTACCGGGTCCTTTTCTGGGGAATCATCGGTGCCATTGCCATGCGGGCGGCCTTCATCTTTGCCGGGGTTGGACTGATCCGCCGGTTCCACTGGATCATCTACGGTTTCGGAGTGCTGTTGATTTACAGCGGCATTCGTCTGCTGTTCCAGCGCGGAGGCCAGGTGCAGCCGGAGAAGAATCCGGTTGTCAAAGCCTTTCGCAAGTTCTTTCCTGTCACCAAAGACTATGTCGACGGAAAGTTCTTTGTGCGTGGCGAGCAGCTTTGCGCTACCCCGCTGCTGCTGGTGCTGATCGTGATCGAAACCACGGATCTGATCTTCGCAGTGGACTCGATTCCGGCGGTTCTATCCATCACGCTGAATACCTTTATTGTTTATACGTCGAACATTTTCGCGATCCTGGGGCTTCGGTCGCTCTTTTTCGCGCTCTCCTCTCTCTTAAATCTGTTCCAGTACCTGCACTATGGAATTTCCTGTGTGCTGGTGTTTGTAGGGCTGAAGATGCTGCTGTCGGAGCACTTTCCGATCCGCACGGAAATTTCGCTGGCGGTGATCGCCGGGATTCTTCTGGTGACGATGCTTGCTTCGATCTGGAACCGAAAACCAGCTGCGAAACCCGCGGACGCTTAATCGGGCGGTTGTATCAGAGTGTTGCGTGAATATCGAACCAGACGCTGCCCGCTGGCAGGTGTCCTTCAGCAAGCTTGCGCTGGATACCGCGGATTCGAGTGGTGACTTCGTCCGCGGTGTGCCATGGCCCAGCAGTGTCCTCTCCGAATGGTCCCGAGCTGCCTTCGCCGAACTTGTGGTCGAACTGATCAGCGAAGTTGTCGAAATCGACTTTCTTTAAATGCTTCGCGATTGCCGATCGCTTGAGCAGCCGGCCGAGTGGCGTGATCTTTGAAGAAGCTTTTCGCAGCAGGCGAAGTGCAATCTCGTCGTCAGCGATCGGAGTGGACCCGGTGAATGTTAGCTGGTTGATTACCTTAAACTTTCGATATCCGAGCTGATGCAGTTCCTCTACCAGGTCGTGATCGCGGTCAAGTTCCACCGAGATGTACTTCGGCAGATCACTGGAGTTGAGCGCGCGGATGCAAAGGTAGTCATAGCCCTCAATGTCCACCTTCATGTAGCAAGGCACCCCTTGCTCCGCCATGACGGTCGACAATGGAATACACGGTACGCGAATCTCGTGACATGGCCCGTAGCGCTTCGCGCGATCTTCGTTGAAAGAACTCTGCGTGTCATTGGCTTCGTTGACCCAGAACGACAGGGTTCCTTCCATCTTCGCGATTCCGATGTTGAGAACTTTCAATTGTCCGGCTGCTATCTCTTTCTCGAAACGATGCTGCGCAGCAGTCGTGAGCACCGGATTGGCGTCAATGGCCACCACACGAAAACCTCGGTGCAGGTAATAGGCAGTGTCGGCACCGTTGTGCAAACCTACGTCGTAAATCAGGTCGGGATCCATTCAGTGTGTAATTTACTTGAAGCGACGAGTCGCTACGAAAAAGAAATCTTCTCCCCCGGCACGACGGAATGCTTCAGGAATTTCGCGTCGTTGTGGTCGGGAAAATCGGTGCGATAATGCGCTCCGCGGCTTTCTTCACGGGCCAGGGCTGATCGCGCCACCAACAGGCCATTGATCCGCAAGTTCCTTGCCTCGAACTCACGGCGGTTGTGCGCATGGCCCAATTGGGCGTCGAGTTCTTCCAGGCTCTTAATAGCCTGCTTCAGTCCGGAGCCAGTGCGCACAATTCCAGCCTGCTTCCACATGAGATCTTGAATCTGAGTGATGATCACCTCAACCGGCACGGGAACGGGACCATCGGAGTAGGCGGCCTGAGGGACATCTTTCACGCTCTGCGCAGGAGACTTGAGTTCGTCTCGCATCTTCCTGCCCGCACGGGTCCCGAATACCAGGCCTTCCAGCAGGGAATTGCTCGCGAGCCGGTTCGCGCCGTGGACGCCAGTTCCTGCTGCTTCTCCCGCCGCATAAAGGCCGGGAACCGTTGAGCGTCCCTGCAGATCGGTGCGCACTCCCCCCATTGCATAGTGAGCCGCTGGGCGGATTGGAATCAGTTCGGTCGTGATATCGATGTTGTACTGCATGCAAGTCGAGTAAATCCGAGGAAAGCGCTTTTGAATGTAGCCGGCATCGAGATCGGTCAGATCTAAATAGGCGATGGGGTCCTTGGCGCGGCTGCGCTCCAGTTCGTGCATGATGGCGCGCGCAACCACGTCGCGGGGGGCAAGTTCTCCCATGGAGTGGTACTTCGGCATGAAGCGTGTCATCTCCATGTTGCGGAGGTGAGCGCCTTCGCCACGCAGCGCTTCAGAAAGCAGAAACCGCGGGGCCTTCTTCAGATACAGAGCTGTGGGATGAAACTGGATGAACTCCAAGTCTGTCAGTTCCGCGCCAGCCCGGTACGCCATCGCAACGCCGTCTCCAGTGGCCACGCTCGGGTTTGTGGTGTTGGCGTAAAGCTGACCCATCCCGCCGGTTGCGAGGAGCACTGCGGAAGCGCGGATGGTGCGGTGCTGGCCGTGTTCATCGATCACCTGGACTGCGCAAACGCGGCCGGCTTCTGTGACCAAATCAATCGAGAACTCAAATTCTCGAACTGAAATCTGGTTGAGCGTCTTGGCCTTGGCGTAAAGTGCTCGCAGGATCTCGCGGCCGGTGGAGTCGCCGTGGGCGTGAAGGATGCGATTACGGCTGTGGGCGCCTTCGCGTCCAAAGGTGAGCTTAGTGCCATCGCGATCGAATTGCGTCCCCCAGGAAATCAGCTCCTCGATACACTGCGGCGCCTCTTCCACAAGGACTTGGGCAGCATCGGGATTGCAAAGCCCGTCACCCGCGCCAAGGGTGTCCTGCAGATGCAGGCTGATTTCGTCTTCGTCACTGAGCGCTGCCGCGATTCCGCCTTGGGCGTACTGAGTGCTGGAGTCGGTGACTTCACGTTTGGCGAGAACCAGAACGCGGCCCGCGGGTGCGAGCTCAATCGCTGCGCGTAGTCCGGCCACTCCGGCGCCGATGATCAGGAAATCGGTTTCCGATAAGGTGGCTGGCATTGCTGGCATAGTACCACCGTGAATTGAAGTCAT
>Ga0137366_10004270_pt1 | contig 11173 bp, 9 predicted proteins | sample SagtaG_8_FD_104938 | JGI IMG/M metagenome (GOLD analysis project Ga0137366, IMG submission 104938) | Vadose zone soil microbial communities from Sagehorn Ranch, Mendocino, California, USA - Sage1_L_60_16 metaG | ecosystem: Environmental > Terrestrial > Soil > Vadose zone | place: USA: California... | reverse complement strand
TCCGGGATAGAGCAGACCTGGAGGCGCGCTAGGCATGATCGTGGACTGCCGGCCCGGAATCCAAAGCGTCTGCCGATTCTTGATTTCGGTGTAGGCGAACGGCATGTCGTAACGCAGGCCCAAGTTCACGGTCAGGCGCGACGTAGCTTTATACGTGTCTTGCACATAGCCATCCAGTGCTTTGCCATTGATCCCGCGAGCAAAATCGCCGCGGCCCTGTAGGAAGACAACCGGCTGGCCAATCATGAAGCTGGCAAACGCATCTGATATCGGGAACGGCGCGAAAACAAAGAAGCCGTTGGTGGCGATACCTTGCAGCATATTGATGTGCTGGTGTTGGAACCCGCCGCCGAATTTCAATTCGTGCCCGCCCCGTACCCAGCTCAACGAGCCGCTGTAGTCATACGCATCCTCATAGGTCCGGCGCGGCCCTGTGATCGGAGCGCCCACAATCGTGTAACTACTCACGATGATATGGGGAGGACCAATTGCGGCATCCAGGCTGGGATCGTACCCAAATCCGAGACTTTGCGGCGAGGTGTGATTCTCACGCTCGCCGAACAGGAATTTATTTCGCAAGAACGAAAATCGCACAACCCCGACCACCGAAGGCGAGAATGTATGGGTCTCCTGGACCACGAAATTTTGCGCCCTTTGTTCTTCTTCAATGGGAAACCCCGGCACGCTCGCTCCCGCCGGGGAAAGTGGATCGAAACGAGTCCCATCGTTAATCATGTAACGGAAATTCAACCTGTCATTGTCAGAAAGGTAGTGGTCCAAACGCAGCCCGCCCGAATTGAAGTCCTCCCGCTTGGTTTCGGTTGAAGTGAAGATATTGAGTCCGCTATTGGGTTTTGGAAAAAGGCTTAACAGACCCTGAGAAAACGAACTAATGAAGGGTGGGGGCAGTTGATTAAAGGCAAGAGGACTCGGCGGATTGGTGACTTCCAGATAGAGCTGGTGGATAGGCCTCTGCTGCAACGGATCGTTCGGATCATTCGGATTTCTGTCTTTGCAGATGCCGGCGCCGTCAAAGCCCTGAATACACATCTCTGAAAAATCGCCACCCCTCTGCTTCAATGAAGGCACAGTGGAACCCGCAGTTTCGCCCTGGCGATTGCGGAAGCCCTCGTAAAACGCATAGAAGAATGTCTTGTCTTTGCGAACTGGTCCACCAAACGACCCGCCGAATTGATTTTGTTTCAATGGCTCTACGGTCGTGGCCGGAAACCGGGTTGCGTCGAAGGCATCATTGCGGAGAAACTCCCAAGCCGCCCCATGGATCGCGTTGGAACCGGAGCGAGTAATGATGTTGGTGGTTGATCCGAGACTGTTGCCGAATTCAGCGTTCGCGTTGTGGGTGAGGATTCTGAACTCGGCGATTGTATCCACCGGAGGCTTTAGAACGAACCCGCCATCTACTCCGTTGAAATTATTTGCGCCGTCGATCAGAAAGTTGTTCGACTCCGGACGCTGCCCGTTCACCGCATAGGCCTGTCCTTCTCGCAGCGAGCCTCCCGCTTCCGCCAAACCCGCTGTGAGCGGGACTACACCCGGTTGGAGCCAGCCAAGCTGGGAGAAATTTCGCCCATCCAGCGGTAGATCGAGGATTTCGCGTTCCTGCACAACTTGCCCCAGGCTGGTCACTGTGGGTTGGATCAGTTCGGCGTCGGCTTGCACCTGCACTCGTTCTTTCTCGGAGCCAACCGTTAGATGGACCGGAACAGCGGCAGTTTCGTTGACGTCCAACGAGATACCGTTCTGGAGATATTTCTGAAAACCAGTAACGGCAACTTCCAACCGATAATGTCCGACCGGCAACTCCAGGAGCAGATAATTGCCGCCGCGATCAGTAATCGCTGTCCGCACAAGCCCGGTTTCGACCTGGTGCGCGGTCACAGTCGCATTCTGTACGACAGCACCGCTGGGATCTGAAACTGTTCCGCGAATGTTTCCGGTGATTTGCTGAGCCGAAGAAATCGCGCATGCAAGCAGAATTGCGAAAAACAGATTTCTGCCGTTGGTCATCGCCCCTTTATCCCCCGCGAAAATTTGTCTCGAGCTAAAAACAGGACCGCAGTAGCCTTCGAAAACAGAGATCTACCCGAATCAAAGTGACGCGATTATAGGCACGCGGAAAAACAGATCAATAATGCAAAAAGAGTATGGAGAGCGTTTTACGAGTAGTGTGTTTCTACTATTGTCCAGTTGATGAGCACGCATTTACGCTGCACCGATTCTGAGTTATGTGGCTTTCCGTGGAATGAACACCTTATCGGCAAAAAGTATTTCTGCACTCCCCGCTGCCATTGGTTTGCGGCGTCAACTGGGACTGGCGTCAGCCACCGCAGCCGTCGCTGGCGAGTCAATCGCGGTCGGCATCTTTCTTACTCCGGCGGGAATGGCAAAGTCGCTGGGCTCTCCCTTCTGGCTGCTCGTAGTGTGGATCGTCGTTGGAATTCTCACGGTGTGTGGCGCGCTCTGTTACGGCGAACTCGCCGCTCGCTTTCCGCATGACGGCGGAGTCTATGTTTATCTCTCTGAGACCTGTGGCCGCCGTGTTGCGTTTTTGTACGGTTGGATGTGCCTGCTGGTGCTTGATCCGGGCCTCACGGCCGCGCTCGCTGTGGGATTAGCAAGTTACGTCGCGTACATCTTTCCATCTTCGGTCCTGACTATCAAGTTCATCGGCATTGGTGTGATTTGGGCGCTTTGTGTTCTGAACATGTTGAGTATCCGAGTAAGTGCCGGATTCCTGCGTTGGACTACTTGGCTCAAACTTGCTGTGCTCGGATTGCTAGTCCTGTGGGCGTTCGTTTTGCGCCTGGGATCGTGGTCCAACTTTGTACCCTTCATTGCGCAGCGCTCTGGCTCTCTGCCTCTGGGACCGGCCCTTGGAGCAGCGATGGTCGGGGCATTCTTTTCATTCGGCGGCTGGTGGGATGTAAGCAAGATCGCTGGCGAAGTGCGTGACCCGGGTCGCAACCTACCGCGCGCAATGTTGTTAGGAGTGCTGGTTGTTACAGCGATTTATATTCTGGTAAGTGTTGCGTTCTTGTACGTTGTCCCGTTAGGAAGGGTCACTTCAGATCAAACCTTTGTTGCCCAAGCCGGAGCAATACTGTTCGGCCGGGCCGGCGGGGTCATATTCGCCGCCATCGTTGTGGTTTGCGGGCTCAGCAGCCTGGCCGCGCTGATCATGTCGGCTCCCAGAGTTTACTATGCGATGGCGCAAGACGGCCTGTTCCTGAAGGCGGTTGCTCGTACTCATCCTCGATTCGGTACGCCGGCAAACGCAATATTTATTCAGGGAGTGGTCGCGTCCGTACTGGTCTCAATCGGAAGCTTTCAACAGATCATCTCGTATTTTATTTTCGTGGCAGTTGTGTTCTTGACCCTTACGGGAGCAGGTTTGCTTATTGTGCGGTCGCGCGATCAAGAGACGGCGCCCGCATTTCTGACTCCGGCATATCCGATTCCCTTGGCAGTATTTCTAATATTGATGTGCTTGTTACTCGCGCTCTTGGCTCTGCACAGTCCGCGAGAAGCATTGCTCGGATCAGTTGTAGTGCTGGCGGGATTGCCCGTCTATGGCGCTTTCCAGCGAAAAGCTACAATGACTCAAGTCCTAGACACGCATTGACCAGCAGCGAGACTTTCAAAAAGCTTTGACAATGAAACAGTCCAGCAAGCAGAGATCCAAAGCCGCTAAGGGCTCTCCGCGGGCAAAGCCGGTACCCAAGATCGCGATCATCGAAGACGCTGAGGCCACCGGTGAGGTCGCGGCCGCTTACGATTTCTGGCGGGCAGGCTCGGGGCGACACCAAGTCCCTGGGATTATCAAATGCTTCGGGGCGCGCCCGGATTTTCTGCGCCAGGTAATTGAATTCTCAAACACGGTTCATTTTTCTGAGGGGCATCTTTCGCGGCATCACAAAGAAATGATTGCCAGCCACGTCTCTTACCTGAACCGTTGTCCGTATTGACTGGACAGCCATGCTTACTTCCTGCGTGTTCAGGGAGCCACAGATCAATGCGTGCAAGCAATCGTCGAAGGCAAATTTGACGAAGCCGGCCTCACTGCCAGCGAGCGGGCCTTGCTGGAGTACGTGGAGCTGGTTACGAAAGCTGCTTACAAAACAACCGCGGAGGATGTGCAGAAGCTCCGCGATATGGGTTGGAAGGAAGAACAAATTGCCGAAGCAGTGTATGTCACTGCAATGTTCGCCTTCTTTAACCGCGTTGCAGACGCCTTTGGCATTCCTTCCCAAGAGTATCTCTCAACCGGAAAATTGACGCCGTGATCCGGACGTGCCAGTTGCAGCGCCGGGCGCTGTACATGTACTTGGGAAGTGATGGTCGCGAAGGCGTAGATGTTGTGCTTACCTGTGACTTTGCAAATTGCTCCTGAATCACGGGCAACGCGGAAGCAATAGGCATGGCCTAAGCACCAGGAAGACACAGACGAGCCCGAAGTCTAGACTCTCGCTCCTTTGTGCTTCTCTACCGTGCTCCACGTTTTGTCTTCCGCATGGCAGATATTCTCCAGCGGGCAATCGGCGCACTTCGGTGATCGCGCAAAGCACAGCCGCCTTCCATGCCAAATCACTTGGTGGGAAAACAGAGTCCACTTATCGCGCGGGATCAACTTCATCAAATCCTGCTCGATGGTTTTCGGATCATCGTTCTTCGTCAGCTCCAGGCGCCGCGAGATGCGGTGAACATGTGTGTCCACGACCAAGCCCTCGGCTTTGCCGAACCACGTTCCCAGGACGACGTTCGCAGTTTTGCGCGCAACCCCGGGCAATGTGAGCAACTCGTCCATCGTCTCCGGGACCTTGCCACTGAATTCGTCCACAATCTTGCGCGCAGCTCCTACCACCGATTTGGATTTATTGCGGAAAAAGCCAGTGGAGCGCACGTCCGGTTCAAGCTGTTGTGGCTCGAGCTTCGCGAAACCCTGCACCGTCGGATACTTCCTAAATAGCTCAGGCGTGACCATGTTCACTCGCACATCCGTCGACTGCGCCGAGAGAATTGTTGCTACCAGCAGTTCCCACGGATCTCGGTGAGTCAGCGCACAAGTGACATCTGGATAAAGCTGGTCCAGCCGTTTCAGGATCTCAGAAACGCGATTGGGTGCGACGGGATTGTAACTCTTCGTCTTAGCCACCGAAGGTACTGTCGCTTTGCCGGCCTTCGACGGCGGAGCGCTGGGGGCTTTTGCGTTTTTTGAACCTATAGACGACGCTAGCGTGAGCCTTCGCAATCCCTTTGCTCCTTCGAGGTTCTTGACCGGACGCGGCTTTGATGTCGCGCCTTCGTGCCTTCCGCTCTTCGCCGGACGCCTCGGCATGAGTCCTCGTGCCATTGGTTGCCCTCAGGTTTTGCAATCTTAACATCGTGCGCAGGGCTAGTTGGATGGCGAGCACATGTCTCCTTAGCTTTTGAGAGACGCCTCATCCCTAGTGACAGCAGACCTCGGTGACACCAGACTAGTACCTTGGCTATCGCGACCTTGCCATGTCATTCGGCTACAATCAGTTTCAGCGGGGTGACTGTCGCGTCTCGCCCAGCATCCAAATTAGTAATCCTGAGGTTGTTATGAATTCTTTGTTGCGCAACACGTTGAGTGTCCTTTTGCTATCAGCCGCCGCTTTCGGAGCGCCACTGCCTTCTTCCGTTCGGCCGGCCATTCCATCTGATGTGCAGCAGCTCATCTGCGTGGACTATCGCGCACTCAAGAATTCGGACACCGCGCAACAGCTCAAGGATCAGATATTCCCCGAAAATCTCAAGCAGACCGAGGTCGCTCTAAAGAGCATCGGCATCGATCCGGAGCGCGACGTGGATCAACTAACTGTCATTTCCTATCGCCATTCCAAACAGGGGCTGCAAGCAGTCTTCGCGGCGCAGGGAGTATTTGCCACCAAGGCGGTCATGCGCAGGCTGAAGCTCAAGAAAGTGAAGCCGGTCAAGTATCACGATTCTGATATTTATCCGATGTCCAGCGGCATGGTGATGACCTTCATCGACGAGACTACACTTTTGTTCGGTGATGCCCCAGCCCTGCGCGGCGCCCTCGACGCTCGGGACGGCTACGTGGCGACCTTGGATTCGAATCCGGACTTTGCAAATTTGATCGGTGATGTGGAATCGGGCGCGGTGTGGAGTGTCCTCGACCAGAAGGGTACGCAGAATATGATGTTTTCGGCGTTGGGCGACGCGTCACATGTGGCCGAGTATGACACCGTCAAGAAGCACATTCTCGGGTCCCGCTACACCATGAATTTCTCCGGCGGCGTGAATTTCGATCTCGACGTGCTTACATCAGATTCAGTGACTGCCGCCACGCTCTCGTCACTTGTGAAGATGGGCGTACTTTACAAGAAAATGACCGCGAGTTCCGTCGAAAAAGCGGCCCTCGAAGATGTTTCGATAAACTCCGACAGTTCCAAGTTGCAAATGCACTTCAAGGCCGACGACAAACAGTTTCAGTCACTGATTCATACCAGCTTGTTTGCAGCGGTTTCGCGATAGTTTGTTTGTTAGCCGGTGTTCTCGTTAGATACGTTGTCAGTGCGCGGCGGCGTCATACACAGAAGGCCGCCCGACAAATTTATCAACCCAGCCAAGGAAGTACTTCATATTAGGTGCGTCAGTGTGGCCGCCGTCGTGCTGCCGCCACGCGAGCTGCCCGCCCAGCAACCCGGTATTAACCGGCGGCATGTTTTCAAAAGTGTAGCCATTCATAGGTGACAAGCCTTTTGCGCCAAGCAGCGTCCAGACAGGGCTTGCCGCCACCGTAGCCATGTAGCTGCCCTTGTGGTCCAGCCAATGAGCATCGCCCTTTTCCGGCACGCCGTAACTGATGAACGTAAGCCGTGGTGCACAGAGGGCGATCAGTTCATTTGAGTCTACAGGGAGGTCGGACGCATTCTTGATCGCAAAATCTGCCTCCGCTGCGCCGTACCTCATAAAGTTGCCCGCTATCCAGTAATAGCCGCCACCAGTAAGGCTTTCGACAGCCTCGCCATAATTACGGCGGAGCAGCGTCGCACCGCCTTTTCCGGATGAACCTACGAGGACAGCCGCGAATCGCTGATCAAAAGCCATGGTTACAAGCGCGGCTTTGCCATACCGCGACACGCCGTCGATGCCGACGTGTTTTGCGTCCACTGCTGGATCGGTCTCCAGGTAGTCGAGCGCGCGACCTGCACCCCACGCCCACGCACGCAGAGCTCCCCAGTCGTCAGGCTTGCGCGGCTGACCACGATTGACCAGGCCAATAATGCCGCGCGTGAGCCCTGCGCCGTTGTCTGCCTGAATGCTGGCAGGATCGAGCAGCGCGAACCCCCATCCGTCCGCGATCAATTCCCACGTGTTCGGCGGGTCGCCATCCGCGTTCATCTGCGGAAATTGGAACGGACGCAGCGTGTGCAGCTCATACGCAGGATGCTGTTCGAAAATTGCTTTCAGCGAAGGGTCCTGCTGAACCAGCATAGTTTTCAGTGCGGTATTGATGCGCGCAAGCTGCTCCTGTGAAGGCTCGTCCGGTGACGGGAACTCCGCCGGCCCAAACATTATCAAGACCGGCACCGGCCCCTTCGCGTTGGCCGGCGTGACCAAGATCATCCGGATGTTTACGTCGAGCGTGGGATCAGCCGAATTGTCCACGTGCCCGATTACTTCTTTCGCGATCACCGGACTGAAACCGATGCGCTCGTGATCAACCGCTTTGACCGACCACGTAACTTTCGGCATCTCCTTTGGGACGCGTCCGTAAATGCAACACTCGAAACCCTCAATGATTTCCGCGCGCCGCTTCTGCCAGAGCTCCAGCGTCGTAACCTTCTGGCCACTATTCAGCATGAGAGCGTCGGGGATGTTGGGGAAAGGGTTGGCCTTGCTCTCGTCATAATTGGCATGATTCGGTGCCCTCTCGTCACCACTCGGGCCCGGCCGCAAAGCGCGAATGCCGAGCTGGTGCATCATGTTCTGCTGGTCTTGTTCGTCGGTGAACGTTATGGGCGGCGCTGCTTGAATCTGGGCGGCTGCGGGTTCCGCGCTGCCGACTAGCGCGAGCGCCAGGAACAGCAAGGTTTTCAAGAAGCACTCGCGAATCTTCATGGCGTCTCCGGTAAATGAAGATGGTAGATTACTCATTAAGTTTGAGGGCAATATTAAAGAATCAAGTCCGAAGCAGTACAGTGGAAAATCGAGCCCTCAGCGATTTCACTTGCGCTGAAAAAATGTATTCCGGGAGGATGGATGAAGGTCAATTTAGGCGCCATCTTTACCAATACCACTTGTATTTGCGTTTTTGCTCGACGCTTCATGCTGTCGAACTGCCGCACATCAAGATCGAAAACGGCGCCGGACAGCTCCTAGTAAAAGGAGAGCCATTTCTTATCCTCGCAGGCGAGCTTGGTAATTCTTCGGCCCGCAGCCGAGGCTGATTTGATCATTCCGAAGCTTGCGGCGATGCACGTCAATACTGTCCTGATGCCGGTCGCCTGGGAGCAGATTGAGCCGAAGGAATATCGACTGCGGTTGTACTTGATCTGGAGAAGTGGTAGACCTCGGTCAAACAGAGTCAATCAACGTAATGACGATTTTGCAGTTTCGCTGCTACTTTGAGTGCTTCACCACGAGGTGCGATGCGGGTCAAGTCAGCATTCAGGGATCAACCTTTGAGTCCTGTGTTCAGTTTCGGCGCGGCGTTGCGACTGCCGGCTATCTTCGTGCTCGCAGTCGTGGCGTACGGTGCTGATACGGACCAATCCCAAATCCATTGGGTCGGATCTTGGGCTGCGTCTCAGCAACTGGTAGAGCCAGCTAATTCGCTCGCGACTGCGGACATCCGCGATGCCACGCTACGCCAGATCGTACATCTGTCGGTTGGCGGGAACGAGATTCGGCTCCGGCTTTCGAATCGTTTCGGCACAACGGAATTGCATTTGACAGCTGTGGACGTTGCCAAGCCGCTTGCTCCCAACTCAGACAAGATCGTGCCGGGCAGTCACACGCCGGTTACATTTTCCGGATCGCGGGATGTCACAATTCCGCCGGGTGCTGAGTATGTTTCCGATCCCATTTCGCTTACAGTAAGTCCTCTTTCGGACTTGGCCATCACGCTCCATACCGACATTCCCCCAGCCGAGGAAACCGGCCATCCCGGTTCACGGGCAACATCATATTTCGTCCATGGAGATTTAGTCTCCGCCGCCGATTTGCCCAACGCGAAGACGGTTGAGCATTGGTACTTCATTGCTGGAGTTGACGTGGCCGCTCCAGCAGGCGCGGGTGCGATTGTCGTCCTTGGCGACTCCATCACCGACGGACACGGTGTGACCACAAACGGAAATGATCGCTGGACGGACCTCCTGGCGGCCAGACTGTCGCAGGCGAAAACAAATTTAGCCGTTCTCAATCAGGGCATCGGCGGCAATCACCTGCTGACCGACGGCTTGGGGCCGAACGCTCTTTCCCGCTTCGATCACGATGTGATTGCACAACCCGGCGTGCGTTACCTGATCGTTCTTGAGGGCATTAACGATATCGGATTGCTCCCTCGCAAGGACGAAGTATCACGTGCGGAACATGAAATACAGGTTCGCCGCATGATCGGGGCTTATGAGCAGTTCATCGTTCGCGCTCACACTAACGGTATCAAGATCATCGGCGCAACCATCATGCCGTTTGCAGGATCGGATTACTACCATCCCGGCCTGGCTAATGAAGCGGACCGGCAGGCTATCAACACGTGGATTCGAACTCCGGGCCACTTCGATGAAGTCATCGACTTCGACAAGGTCACCCGCGATCCCGACCATCCCGAGCGTTTTCTGCCTGCATTCGACGGCGGCGATCATCTTCACCCGTCAGTCGCAGGCTATGCCGCAATGGGTGAAGCCGTGCCTCTCTCAGTGTTCGTGCCATTGCCAACACCGGTCCGATAGATAATCTGTGACGAGTAGCAGCCGCGGGTGTTACCTCTCCAAACAGCGTATTGCTAGTTTTGTATTGACTTGCTCCTCGAAGCTGCAAGATGCTCTTCCCGAGGGGAGACATCGTATGCGCATTTCTCTTTCGTCGGTGGCGGCGTTAATGGTCGGCATATGCCTGGTGTTGGGAACGGCGCAGCGTTCGGTCGCGCAAGAGGATGACGCCGCAAAGGTCCGCGCCTTGGAGATGAAATGGACCGATTCGTATAGGCAGCACAAAATTGACATCCTGGCTTCGCTCCTCGCCGAGGACTTCGTCATCACGGTTGAGGACGGCACCACCTTCAGCAAGACGGGATACATCACACATAGCGCCGACTCTTCCGTTCAAGTGATGGTCGCCGAACTCTCCGATTTGAAGGTCCACCTGCACGGTAATGCAGCGGTCGTAACCGGCTCCTACCACGAGAAGGGAATATCGAATGGCAAGCCGTACGAGTACCACGACCGGCTTACAGACGTGTGGATGAAAAGGGAAGGGAACTGGCAGGTAATCGCATCACGTTATGCTGTTCCGATGAAATGATCTTTTCGGTGCCCTGCGCCTGCGTGCAGGATCGTAACTAGATCGCGACAATCGACTGATCTCGTTCCGCTACAATCGTGCGAATGCAGCGGCGTCCCACTCGCGAATTGCTGGACACCGATTCCGGCACGCCTTCCGAAGTCGCTGCTTCATTAAAAGATCTGCGCTGGTTCAATCGCTGGTTTGGCGGCATTTCCACCGCAACTCGGCTGATTCAGATAGCTGCGAGAGGTGCAACCACATTATCCGTACTCGATGTCGCCGCCGGAGACGGCTTCATCCCGAACCTTCTGCAGAAGCGCCTTCGCAAGGTTGACCTCGACGTAACTCTTCTTGACCGCGTGCCGTCGCACCTTCCTGCTAATAACTCAACACGCGGTGTGGGAGCCGACGCGCTGGCATTACCATTTCAGAATTCCTCTTTTGATATTGTTTCCAGCTCATTGTTCGTCCATCACCTTCACCCGGAACAGGTTGTCCTTTTTGCGCGGGAGGCATTGCGCGTCTGCCGAGTCGCGATGCTGATTCATGATTTGGTGCGGCATCCCCTTCATCTGGCTTTTGCTTACGCGGGCGTGCCGCTCTATCGCAGCCGCATAACTCGCCACGATGCACCGGCCTCGGTTTGGCAGGCATACAC
>Ga0137366_10004259_pt1 | contig 11195 bp, 10 predicted proteins | sample SagtaG_8_FD_104938 | JGI IMG/M metagenome (GOLD analysis project Ga0137366, IMG submission 104938) | Vadose zone soil microbial communities from Sagehorn Ranch, Mendocino, California, USA - Sage1_L_60_16 metaG | ecosystem: Environmental > Terrestrial > Soil > Vadose zone | place: USA... | reverse complement strand
GGGGCTACACCTTCGAACATGAAATCTTTGAGCGGCTGCTCGAACGTGCGCCAACCTCAAAACATGAGTTTGTAGTTTTTGAAGACTTGGACGGTGACAAAGCGACCGGCAAAACACCGAACTGATCAGCGACACATCACAAGCAGCAATCCCAGCCTCCGGACAAATCGCGAATGCTTCAAGCACAATCGCGACGGCGGACAACTTACCAGAGAAGACATGGCCAGTTATTTACCGGCCGAATCGCTCGATGACATGCTTGCCCTGGACGTCGTTCGTTCCTATCCCATCACGCGCAATCCTAACTACTGGCCACCTCCGCACGACTGTCTTCTGCATTTTTCGGCGAAGAGCGTTCACTTTTCTCTTACTCAGCTGCTGATTCGCACGTCTCTGGCACAATCCGCAGAGCCGTTCAACACTACTGTAGGTTCAGTCGCCGATTTGGGCTGGCTCGTTCGTCTGACAAACCTCGCCGGAACAGTCCATGTACCGAGAAAGCTGACAATGTGGCGCTTTCACGGAAACCAACTCAGCGTGCGCCAGGATAGCTCGCATCTCGGCTGCCTAAAAGCAATGTTCGGACGTGCGTTACCGGAAATCTACGAGCGACATCATTCTTTGCTTGCGCATAACGATTGCGCGGCACTCATGCTTTCTATCAAGTGCTATCTTGCGAACACGACGCCGAAGGGAGTTTTCTGTTGGCTGGGAAACGACTTTCCGTATCTTTCTCATGTCGATCCAACGCCCCGTCGCTACTGTGCGAGCCATCCGCGCGTCTCGCTTCTTGCCGCACAACGTAAAGCGGTCGTTGCTTCCGATGTTTCTTCAGCGAATGGAGATGTTACCGAAAGCATTGGACTCACTCGAAGTGAGAAGTATGCTGCGAGAAATTTCTTCTGGGCCTGAAGTGGCGTTAGGGTCTCGCTTGGTATGATCGCGTGCTATAAGGGGTAATTCGATAAGAACGCATCTTCTCAATGAGTGAATGAACATCTTGATTGACGTCACGAGCTCGTGCCAGTCTGTCCGAAATAGCGGTATACAGCGCATGACTCGCCAGCTTTTCGCAGAGCTGGCGGCACGGGTCCCGGTTACACCTTTCTGCTGGAACAGGCTGGGTAATTTTTATCAGCGCCTCGACTCACGCGAAATGGAGTACCTGAGAACGCCGTTTCGGCGTTACACTCGTCCGATAAGCCATCCTCATGCAAGGGAAGATTTGCCGCACGAATTCCTGCGTCTGCTCCGCAACGGCAGCGTCGACATGTTTACCCTATTGCAAGATGACGATGTACTTTTCGTGCCGGCCACGTTTACCGATCGCCGAATGCAGAAGTTGCCGGAAATGGCACGACGAACCGGAGCGCGGTCTGTTGCGATCTTCCACGATGCTGCGGACCTGCAATTGTCCTTTTTATCGGAGCGTCGAATGAAAAAGTTTCGGAATTACATCAAGTCGCTCGCAGCATTTGATCTCGTGATCTGCGTTTCAAACCAATCACGCGCCGATCTCTTTGAATTCTGGAAGCGAAATGACGTGACTGCCCGAGTAGAAACCTTCGTGGCGCATTGGCCGTTGGAATTTGATGAGAATGAACGCTCCGCCGCGCATAGCGCGCGGCCAGTTATCCTCTACGTATCATCCTTTAATGCGCGCAAGAACCACATACGACTCTTTGATGCGGCCAAAGAACTATGGGATAGCGGCGTCAAATTCGAACTTCAACTCATCGGTTCGAGCACGAACTGGGGAAGGAGAGTGGCGCTTGAAGCCTGGCGGCTCCAGTCACTCGGGCGACCCATTCGCTGGCTTAAACATGTGGACGATCGCACGCTCCATCAGGCCTATCGAGAATGCTTGTTTACCGTTTATCCTTCCCTGATGGAGGGGTTCGGTCTTCCGATTCTCGAGAGTCTTTGGCATGGTAAACCGTGCGTCTGTGGCGGAAACGGCGCGCTTGGAGAAGTTGCCCGCAGTGGTGGATGTTTGATTGTCGATCAAACAAGTGAGCGTGCGATTGCCGCTGGAATTAAAAAATTGCTCAGAGATCAGGCAACTTATGCACGATTATGTGTAGAAGCGCGAGCCAGAAAGTTTCGTTTGTGGTCGGATTACATCGAGAGGCTTCTCGAACATTTGCAATTTCTTTTCAATCTTGGCTGCGGTTTTGCCATTCGTGGCCGACCTGATTTGTTCATCGCTCGCGCTGGTCATGTCTCGTTGATCAGCGCTCATCATGTCTGGTTGATCAGCGCTCAGCTCGCTTCATTTATTGGGTCGCTCGTCTACGTAGCACGTTTCTTCAGCACTAGCACACGGCCCGTCCTGCGAAGCCGTGAAGTAAGTAGCCGTGTTCGGATTACATCGAGAAGCTTCTCAAGCATTTGCAACCCGTGCCGCGGCACGCCTCAGTTCCCGCCGTTCCAGGAGCCTGAACGTCCTCGTGCACGCGACAGGCGGAAACCCGGCGGCGCGGCGCGCTGGGGACATAACTCGCGATGATTCGGTCGCGCTGCACCTTCACTACAGCGCGCAATTGCCCAATGCCGCGCTTCGCTTCCGTGGCGGGCCCATCATAACGTTTACCGAATGACATTGAGCTCGTTTGGGGGCGAGCCCTATACCTTGCAAGATCATTGGAAGCAAAGAGTATCGCCGCGTGCCGAATCTAAATTTCGCTCGACGAAGTCCGCGCCAAGTGGCGGCAGGCCTGTCAAAAACCATCCACAAGAGTCTAATGGCGGCTTCGAACCAGCGACAAACGCGGCCAATCGCCGAACGCGCCATTAGAATTTTGTAAGGTAACAGGAGTGCCTCGCAGTCATTCCGAGTCAACAGGCGCGGCTGGCGCTCGCAAATTCCCCGCAGGGTGCGCTCGCCCATCACCCTCATGGAACCCAGGCGCGAATCATCTCGATGGAGGCTGAGCTGATTTCCATGATAGCGCCACATTGCCAGTTTTCTTGGCAAATGCACCGAACCGGCGTGAGCGGTGAGACGAAGCAACCACTCGTAGTCAGCAATAGAACCTATCTTGGTTTCAAACGGTGCCACCGCTTTTACGGACGACATGCGAACAACCAGTTGCGTTAGAGAACAATAAACACTGCGTCCGGCAAAGTGCAGCAGGCAATCGTGAGGGGCAGGCCGGTAATTGAGATGACGGCATATTTCTCCCGGGACAGAAGTGCGAACGGTATCCAAACTCAACAAATCCTTAGTCGCGCGCACCGTCAAATGGCCAATCAAATCCGCAGGCGAAAGCTCATCTCCGTTGCGATCGATAAACAATAGGTCGCATACAGCAATGCCCGCCCCAGGACATTGGGCGTATGCCTTTAGCATATCAGTGAGAAACGCCCGAGCCATTGTGTCGTCGCAAGTGGCAATGTGCAGGAATTCGCCACTTGCGAGCTGCATGCCCCGGTTAAGTGCGGCGTAAAGCCCATCCCGTGGAACCTGGTAGAGCCGAAAACGGGAATCAGTGGATGCGATCGATTTAAAAAACTCCCAACTACCATCGCTGGAATGGCTATCGAGGACGATCGCCTCCCAATTGGAGAACGATTGGGTTAGAAGAGACTCGATGCGTGCGTCGAGAAACTGATAAGCGTTGAGAGACGGTAAGAGAATTGAGACTAGCGGTCTACCCATCTGAACTAATTTTCTTGGGAGCTAACTCGCTCTAAGGATTCGACTGCTTACTTCGACAAAATACTCTGTTTGAGAGCGTGTTCGAGCGTTGAGAGGGTGCGCGAGCGAGGAACAAATCGTGGCCTTCATCGCGTCGTCGACGAAGTGATGAGAAACTGGACGCTCGATCCGCCTTTCTTCGTTCTTTAGTCACACTCGAGACCTCTCGGATACATGGGTCATTAATTTGCCGCGCGACGTGGTTAGATGGGCTGACCCGAAGGCTTTTGAGCAGAGCTATACGCCGAAATATAACTATCGAGTTCCTTTAGCGATGAAAATGGAAAAATCAGAGGTTCGTTCCCGTAATTACCGGCACCACGAATAGAAATGTCCTAATCTCCCGATTCCACGATGCCCGATCCGCTCCCTTATGCTGCAAAAGATTACGTTCTGGAAACGAGTGGGTCAATCCCGGCGTTTCGCACTCCCGACGGAATCCGTCTCCAGTTTCTCTGTGCAGTTGTTGATGAACCGCCATAGGATAATGGATCCGTGCTTGAACTCCCAGATTCGTTACATGCGCGCAGAGCCGGTCGTGTGTCGACAAACGGACAACCAATAAACGGCCGTGCATCCTCGAGACGCTTGACGCTTGCTGGGAGACATGCCAGGTTCGCGTGGCTCAGTGGTTACGCTTAACCGCGAAGAGGCGCTCGGCGACCGGACCTCGCTGTCAAGCCGGTTTTGGCCACATATTTCTTCACGATGAATTCCACTCATCCCTGCTGGTGCGGACAGACCGATCTCAACGATTTTTCACCTGAATACTTCTGTTGCGAAAACTGCCAGACCCTCGTACTCAAGAACTGGCCGCCGGCGGAGAGATTCGACGTAATCGACGATGCCAGCGATTTTTATGGGCGCCGCTACTACGAATCGTTCGTAGTCCAGGACGGGTATCCGAGTTTGGCGGAGCGGGCGCGCAACGATCTGAACGAGCGCTGTATGCATTGGATGAGAACTGTGCTCAAATACCGCCTGCCGCCGGCGCGGACGCTCGAATTGGGATGCGGCCACGGCGGATTCGTTGCTCTGATGTGTTGGGCCGGTTTCGATGCAGCGGGCTTGGAACTGAGTCCCTGGCTGGTGGAATACGCAAAATCTGCGTTTGGCGCCCCGATGCTTACAGGCACGATCGAAAAGCAGGATCTCGAGCCGCGCAGCCTGGATCTGATCCTGCATTTCGACGTTCTCGAGCATCTGCCCGATCCCCGTACCACAATGCGACGCTGCATGGAACTGCTAAAGCCGGACGGCTTCATGATCGTTCAAACGCCTTGTTTTCCCGTTGGCCGAACGTACGAGGAAATCGTGCGAAATAAGGATCGTTTTCTCGAGATGCTCAGGCCGGCCGAACATCTGTACGTTTTTAGCAAGGCGTCTATCGCGCGCTTTTTTTCAGATGTCGGAGCGCCTTTTGTTTATTTTGAACCAGCAATTTTTCACCATTACGACATGTGTGTCGTCGCGAGCCCGCGTGAGTGCACTCCGCACAGCGAGACGGAAGCGACGGAAGCGCTGCTGCGCCATCCCGAGGGACGCATCATTCAGGCGTTGCTCGACGCCAATGCCCAGCATAAAGAGCTGGTCCGGCGTTATGAAGAGATTGATGCCGACCGAGAGGCAAGGTTACGGAAGCTTCTGAAAATGGATGCCTTGTACAAGGCCATGGAAGAAAGACTTACTTCGAACAGCGCGGCTGATGGATCGGGCGCCGCACGCTAGAACGGACGGACAATTTATGCAGCCTGCGATCTCGATTGTGGTGCCCAGTTATAACCAGCCTCCCGAGTTTGTCTCGGAATGTCTCGCAAGCATCTTCGCTCAAAAAGGTGCGAGCTACGAGGTCATTTTTGTGGACGGCCAGTCTAACCCGGAGACACTTGCGGCAGTTGAGCCTTTCCGCAGCCGGTGCGCGCACTTTATTTCCGAGCCGGACGAAGGGCAGGCGGACGCAATCAATAAGGGTTTGCGTCTCGCGCGTGGCAGCCTCGTTGCGTGGTTGAACACTGATGATTTTTATGAGCCTGGCGCCTTTCAGCACATGGAAAACGCATGCAAAAAGAACCCAGCTGCCCCCTTCCACATGGGTATCGGGTTCCGGACCGATCAAGCGGGCAAGGCGCGGCGCCCGTTTTATCCGGATAACTTCCGTTTCAACCGACGTGCGTTCGTCGCGGGACTCAATTACATCCTGCAACCTGCCACTTTTATTCGGCGCGAAGCGCTGCAAAAGGCGGGCGGGCAGCTCGATAGAGACTTGCATTACGTCCTGGATTCCGAGATTTGGTTTCGGCTCCTTACTCTTGGCGATCCCGATTGGGTCCCTTTTCCTGTCGCTTGCATCCGCGAATACCCGAGCACAAAGACCGCGACGGGCGGATGGCTGCGTTTCATGGAAATTCAGAGGCTCGTCGCCCAATATTCGAATTTGCAACTGACCCCTGGGGTCCTTTGCGAACTGATGCGCTTGATTCACGACCTCATGACCGATGCTGAAATCAGCAAGCTGTTTCCCAAGGAAGCCGAAAAAAAGGTCCTTGAATTGTGGGGTTGCGCTGGCGAGGGATTGCGCATGCTCGCTGGAAGAAGCGACGGTTTCCCTGTAAGCAACTAAGAATCCGAGGTCGGCAATTGGTAATCTATTTTAGCGCGCGGATTTTGCAGGCCCAATCCAGTGGAGGGATCGTTGGATATTTCCTTGGCCTCGCGGGCGCACTCGCCAGAAATCCAGAGCTTTCGATCCACGTTGGTCTGACGCCCCTTAATTTTCAAGAGATTGGCGCCTCCCTGCCAGACAATATGGCGCGCCGGTATCTTCCCGGCCCGCAAAATACTATCTGGGCAGCCAACGAGCGCAGGGCCATCGAGGAAATCAGGCCCGATTGGGTCGTTTATTGGTATCCCGATACGCTCGATATCTATGATGCAGACCGCGCCTTCAAGGTCGCCTCCTGCCTTCCCGATCTTCAACATCTGGCGTATCCGTATTTCTTTGAGCCGGCCGAGCGGTCGCGACGCGACTTCGCATTCGGCACTGCGATCGGATCGGCGGACCTGATTTTTGCACTCTCGAAATTCGCAAGGCAAGATCTCGCGCGGACTTACGGCTGCGACGAGCGGCGAATAAAAGTGGTGTATCCCTCTCCCAGTCCGCAGTTTCTTTCCGGAAGCGCCTCGCCGGAGGCAATCGACAGGGCGAAAAGGAAATTTGGGCTCCCTCCGCGTTATGCGATTTTTCCCAGTAACTTCTGGCCGCATAAGAATCATAAAAAGCTTCTCGATGCGCTCCTGCGCGTACGCCGACGCGGAGTGGCAATACCGCTCGTACTCGTCGGAAGTGCTTCCTCTGCGGAAGGGGCGTTAATAGAACAGCTCGAGCGGGCAAAAGGCGAAGGATGGCTTTGGATGCTTGGTTACGTTGAGGACGAAGAACTCCATGCGCTCGTCAGCGGGGCCGCCTGTCTGCTTTTTCCATCGCTGTTTGAAGGTTTCGGAATTCCCGTGGCTGAAGCGCTGGTCGTCGGCGTGCCGGTTGCTTGCAGCAGTGCTTGCAGCCTGCCCGAAGTCGGGGGGGACACGGCCCGTTATTTTGATCCGCAGGAAGTTGAGTCGATCGCGCGTGTGGTGGAAGACGTCTGGAAAAATGGACCCTGGGACGCCACGACGGTGTCCAAGGGACAGGCTCAGTCGCATCGTTTCAACTATCTCGATTCCGCGGCCGAGCTTCTTGACGGGCTCCGCGAAACTCCCGCGCGGCGAGAGGTCCCCAGGCTGCGAGAAATCGCCGTCCTTGAGCCGCCGCTGGTGAGCATCGTCACACCCTCCTACCAACAAGGCCGGTTTCTGCGGCAGTGCATCGAGAGCGTGCTTACTCAGGATTACCGGCAGATCGAGTATTTTGTTCTGGACGGCGGTTCGACCGATGAATCGCGGGAGATATTGAAAAGTTACGATGGGCGTTTTTTTTGGAAGAGCGAGCCGGACGGCGGGCAAACCAGCGCAATCAATTCTGGTCTACAACTTGCAAGGGGAAGTATCCTCGCCTTTCTCAACAGTGATGATCTGCTCCTGCCAGGGGCGGTCTCAACCATTGTCGATGAGTGGAGACGTCAGCCTAGTGTGGATTTATTCTACGGGCGAGCCAACTATATCGATGAACATGGCGATATTATCCGCGAATACGATACGCGCGAGTTTCAACTCGAGGAGTTCAAGGGCCGCTGTACCATCTGCCAGCCGGCCGCTTTCTGGTGCCGGCGCATCATGGATCGCATAGGGCTCTTTGACGAGGATTTCCAGATGGCGATGGATTATGAATACTGGCAACGCATTGCTGCTAACAAAGGGCTTATCGTTCGCATCGATAAACTGCTGTCATGTTCGCGTGAATATTCGGCAACAAAAACGAAATCCCAGCGTGGCAAGGCATACAAGGACGTTTTCAAGAGCCAGTGGCGCCACTGGGGGAACGTTCATCCAGAGTGGTGGATGGGATTCCTCGATTACTCCAAAAACGAGCGCCGCGCCCTGTGGAGTGCCTTCGTTCCGGCTTCCAAGTGCGGGGACTTATCTTATTTCCTCTCCCGTTTCCTTCGCAGGCGGTCTTTCAAGTTTGAATCGCCGAACGGTCGCCAGCGTCGGAATATTTGGCAATAACAGCGTCCGAAGGGCCATCCGAGATTAATTGCCCCTCGTGCAACCAAATCGCGCGAGGGCAGAGTCGCGAGACTACTTCCATTGAATGGCTGATAAAAATAACGGTTCTGCCAGCCGCCGACACGTCGTGCATCTTGCCTAAACATTTTTGCTGAAACTCGGTGTCGCCCACAGCCAGAACTTCGTCGACGAGGAGAATTTCCGGATCGAGGTGCGCGGCGACGGCGAAAGCGAGCCGCACATACATTCCGGTGGAATACCTCTTTACCGGCGTGTCCAGGAACTTATCAATCCCGGCGAAGGCAACGATTTCGGCAAACTTTCGTTGAATCTCGACGCGCTTCATGCCGAGGATCGCGCCGTTCATAAAAATGTTTTCGCGGCCGGTTAGCTCCGGATGAAAACCGGTCCCGACTTCGAGAAGCGCTCCAACGCGTCCGTAAATGTCTGCGCCGCCGGATGTCGGCTCAGTGATGCGACTTAGAATCTTTAGCAAAGTGCTCTTGCCTGTTCCGTTGCGTCCGATAATGCCGACTACTTCGCCCTTCTTAACTTCGAACGAAACGTCCTTAAGCGCCCAAAACGTTTCGGAAGTAAGTTGGCCGTTTCTCTTCCATCGCGCCAGCATTCGCTGCGGTAAACCAATTAGATCATCACGCAGTGTCCTGTATCCCGGCAGTCCGTCCCGTTGATGCGCGATCTTGAAAGACTTGCTTAGGTTTTTGACAGCGATGGCGACGTCCGACATTTCGCGAAATAACCAAAGACTAAATGATGTCGGCGAAGCCACGTTCGGCGCGGCGAAAGAAAAACGCGCCGCTGAACAAGGCAACTAAGGACATTACGATCGTGATGCAGAGTAGATTAGGGTTCAGAACGCTGTGGCCCAGCACTGCCCACCGAAAACCTTCAATGAATCCGACAGCGGGATTCAAGGCGAACAATGGCCGCCATTGTTCAGGAATCATGCTTATTGGGTACACGACTGGACTTGCGTACATCCAAACTTGAATGAAATATTGCAAAGCGTGTGTGCAATCACGGTATTTAACGCTGAGCGCGGAAAACCATAGGGCTACGCCAGTTGCGGTCAGAGTCATGAAAAACAGAAAGACAGGTAATACGGCCAGTCGAAATGTGGGCGGGACTCGATAAATCGCCATTAATACCAAAAGTACGACCAGTGTAACCGTGAAATCGACGACCCCACGAAGGGTCTGGGCGAGGGGGAGAAGTAACTTAGGAAAGTAAACTTTGGAAACAAGCTGGGCGTTACGGACGAGACTGTTCCCCGCGTGTTGCAGCGCTTGCGAGAAATATGTCCAGACAGTCAAACCGCAGAAGACAAACAATAGGTAAGGCGCGCCGTCGCTTGGAAGTCTCGCCACTCGGCCGAAGACTACCGTGAAAATTATTGCTGCGATGAGAGGCTGCATCACCACCCAAGCAACCCCAAGCGCAGTTTGTTTGTAGAGAAGTTTCGTGTCGCGCTCTACCAAAATCCAGAGTAGGTCGCGATACTTCCAAAGTTCGCGAACGTTAATCGCTGCCCAACCTTTTGTCGGTCGAATGCGAAAAGTGGGCTTTTGCTGCCGGGCTTGCGTCCGAATTGGTGTCGCAGATAGTTCAGCGACAGTGGTTACGATGGGAGATTCCGTGCTCAAGGGAGCAATTTTAAGATAGCGTTCCCTGAGCGCAAGTGGTTTGGACGATTGAATGATAGCGCAATTTGCATTTCCACTGGCAGGCCATGCGCCCGGAACTGAAAGAATAATTGCCTGCGCGGCGATCCGACAAATCGTATATTTCACGAATTCAGTTACTATCGCTTTGGTGTCACTAAACCAGCTTGCCTGGCGTTTCTTTTGAAAGCCTTTTGTTTCAGACTGATATGATTCGCCTCGACGTCAGGAGCTCCTGCACATCCGTGCTAAACTCGGGAATGCAACGGATATTCAACTGCGCCTGAGGACGCGTTTTACATGGACGATATGTGGATCAGCGGTTGCCTTGAACGCCGAGGCGTGGAGAAATATGTCATTCCGGCTTCGAACATGATGCGGACTGACATTCGGCAGCTTGGCACCATGATGCTGCACGATGTGCCCAATGGACGGCGCCATAATAATAAGACCGTCGAGTTCTTCAGCTCGAGCTGGAGCATTTTTACTTCCCGCTGACGATGCTTTTTCTGGATGTCACGAGCTCCTGCAAGTCGGCCAAGAACACCGGCATGCAGCGGATGACGCGGGCGCTCTACCTGCATCTCCGAAACCACCTACCCATCACTCCAGTTTGCTGGAATAAGAAGGGCAAGTGCTATCAGCATCTTGGTCGGCGGGAGCTGGAAATTCTCCAGAGCCCATTTAGGGTTTTGTCGAAAGCCACGGCAAAGCCCGAATGGCGCGGCGAAACTTTTCTCGCTGAACTGCGGCGGCTTGCGTTCCGCAAAACAGTTCGCCTAGAAAATCAAACCGCCTCTGCGGACATTCTCCTTGTTCCTGATCTCTATTCTGACGTTCGAACGCAACGCCTACCGGAACTGATCACGAAAACGGGCATCCGAATTGTCGCCATCTTCCATGATGCAGCCGCATTGCGGTTGCCACGGTTGTCGGATAAGGCCCAAATGCGCTTTCAAAATTACTTGAAATCGCTGGCGGCGTTCGCCCAAGTGATCTGCATTTCGCACGAATCGTGCGATGACTTACTTCGGCGGTGGCACGAATACGGGAGCTCGCCCACAACGACGTGCGTGGAACCATGGCCGATTGAATTTGATCGAGCGGTGCGCGCGGCGGATTCGGTTAGGGCACGCAACATGATTGCGTGC
>Ga0137366_10004243_pt1 | contig 11213 bp, 10 predicted proteins | sample SagtaG_8_FD_104938 | JGI IMG/M metagenome (GOLD analysis project Ga0137366, IMG submission 104938) | Vadose zone soil microbial communities from Sagehorn Ranch, Mendocino, California, USA - Sage1_L_60_16 metaG | ecosystem: Environmental > Terrestrial > Soil > Vadose zone | place: USA... | reverse complement strand
CGTCCTCTATTGTTTCCGGTTCCACGCCGCCCTGGGCAGGCACTGGATTGCGGACAAGCGAAATCGCCGTGAGTCCGGTAACGATATGCGCGAGCGATTCCGCGCCGACGTTTCCCGCGACGCCATTACCGACGCGATAAGTCGCGGCGAATTGCGTGCCGGAGGCGGGATGCTTACCGAGCAGACCGTCGCCGAAACGCAGATACGCAGCGCCGTCAGTGTCAATTTCGACGACGAATTCGGTACTGTTTGGCGCGCTATTGAGCAAGTCGCGCTTCGGCGACCACGTTGCCGTGTCCGTGTTGAGCAAACTCGAAAGTGAAACCGCCGGCATTGCAGTCCGAATGTCCCAATTCATCGCCGATGCTGCCGGTGCTGCAGCATCGAACGGGGCGGCGAAAGTCACCGGCCGGTCTTTGAGCACGGGCCGATACCGCGGCGGGACTGCAACCGGCTCGATTTCCACACAGGGATCGCAGACCGTCGTGGGACGAAAAATCGTCGGCTCCGGAACGGTGTGGGGAATCGGCGAGTTAGTTTCGGTCAATCCGTGATCGCACAACACGAAGTTGCCGCGCGCGACGCTCACGATGTTGCCGAGATATTGCTCGCCGTGCTCCTCATCGGTGCGCGACGAAATGCAAAGTGGAAAAGTCAGCGCGTCCTCGTTGCTCCATTCGATCTCGACAATCGATTCGTTCGTAAGGGGATCGGTCACGGCTGCCGTGGCACGGCGATTTGGCGAGAACCGCTTGATCATGGCTTGATGTGCGCTCGTCGCTTCTCCGCCGATTGTGCTCTGTAACTGCGCCACGAACGTCTGCTCGTCGGCGAACTCTTGATTCTTGAGCGCGCTCAATTGGTTGACCACGTCCGCCGGAATGCCATTTGCACGAAATGCCGCTAACGAGTCATCGGTTATTTTAAAAATGAGTTCCGCAGCGGGTTTGACTCGCGTCAGGCGCACGGCCTGACGATGGGCCGGGTCAGCGTCGCCGTGCTGGCCGGTTCGAGGGCCGAGCGCCTCTTCGAAAATTAAAACGTCGCCCGCGCACAGTCGCAGGCGATTGTTTTCGTCATCACACAGCGTCGCGCATGTCGCGCCCTTCGGCAGGCAGCACCGCTCTCCGCTCCAGGTGTAAAAGTTGATTTCGTTGTGCGCCGTGAACAGCATCGGCTCGTGCATGGTCTCGAAACCGGCCTGCGCCTGTCGGAAAATTCGCGGCTCATCCGGCAGAACCGGTGGTTGCCCAGCGATGCGCGTAAAAATTCTTGTGCCTTTCAGCAGCGGGCCGCTGTCGCGCGTGACTTGAATGTGAACCCAGGCACGGGCGTTGCAGCCATCGTGCATCGCGTAATCCACAAGCCGCGCGTGCCGGCGAACCGAAACACGCCGCCGGGCCGTGCCGAGATACGCTTCGGTGCCGATGGCGTCCTGCTGATAACTGACGTAGTCGCCTACGAACGCCAGCGCTTCGACGAGCGCGACGCCGACATCGGCGGCGTTGCGTTCCGTCCATTGCGGACTCAGCAGCGCAATGCGGTCGAGCATCAACCGGCGGAAGCTGGCGTAGTCTTTTGCCAAGTAATTGATATCCGGTTCGGCGCGCGACACGGGCGGACAAACGCAATTGCGCTGGCAATCGAAATCGCTCGGGCATTCGACCTTGAATGAGAAATTTACTTCGGCCAAGACCGGATCGTAACCCGGCGGCGGTTGTGGATGCTGCCCGTCCTGCACGAGCCGCAGCGTGTAGTTGGAAAAATCGCCGGGCTGATTCACTTCAACGGTCAGCACATTCGACTCGGGGCCGGGCGTCACTTTTGTGACGATGACGTCCCTGATGCGTTCGCCGCCTTCGATGCGCACATTGTTTTCCGTTAGCGGCCCACCGGTGAGATCGTTGACGAAATGGACTTTCAACAAACGCTGCCGCATCACTTTGGATGGCGCGTCGTGGTCCAGCACTTCCAAGAAATCAATGCCGTTCAGTCCAGACGGATTTTGCGACGGATCGCCCAGCGCCGCGCGGCGCAATTCATCACAGCAAAAGTAAATCACGCGCCACCTCCTTGAGTGAACACGGCTGTCTGCCGCGTTTGTGTGCGGCGCACGATGTAAGAGATCGTCACGCGCAAGGTCGCGTCCACGCTCTCGACCTGCACCGAGTCGACAACGATCAAATCACCGAGCCACTGCTGCAACGCGCCTTGCACCAGGAACTGTGTCGCGGCGGCGAGCTCGAGACTGTTCGGCGCGAACACGAGTTGATTCAAGCCGCAGCCGAACGTGGGACCATTCACGCGTTCGCCCGGCGAAGTGAACAACACCTGCTCGATCAAATCGCGAATGTGATCGTCTGCTGTCGTGTCCGAAGTGCGCCTGCGATTATCGAAACTGAATGGATAATCCACCTGACTCATGTCGCAGTGACTCGGATTTGTGTGACGACAACATTGAGCGGCGTGCCCGTCGGCGCGCAGATGGCAACGCTGGTTTGGGTCAATACCGGTTGTCCACCAGCCAGCACCCGCGTGGCGGCGACCACCCATTGCGCGGTAACGCACGGTCCGTTGCCGCCGGGTGGCACGAACGGACAGCCTGCCACGACGTATGGCGGCGCTTGCGTTGTGACGGGTTGACCATTGACCAGCACGCGCGGATTCGGCGCGGTCGGTTGTGCCTGTCCGCCGTGCGCGCACATCACTGTTGCGCCCATATGGAGCACGAAGCCCGGCATCAGTAAGTCTCTCCAAATCCGAAATAAATCCGAGTCCTCATATAATCGTCAGCGCCCCGGCGTTGATATCTACGGTCGGCCCGGTCATCGTGATGACCGCACCCTTGCCGTTGGAAATGGTGATGCCGGTGTCGCTGATGGAAATCATCGCGCCCGTCGTCGTTTTCAAAAGGATGCCGCCAGTCGGCCCGGGCAGATCGCTGATCATGATCGTGTTTTGACCTTGCGTTTGGATGACAAAGTTGGGAACGGCGGGAGGCGCGGCGAGCGCGAGCGCGGGCACTTCTGCCGCCGAACCAAACCAACAGCCGGACCAGATCGGATAATCCGGATCTCCTTGTTCAAACTCGACCCACACGCCCGCGCCAATTTGCGGCAGCCACCATGTGCCCATCTGCTTGCCGGTAACTGGAAAGCATGGCATCGCCCACGTGGAAGGGATCAGACCGGAAATGTCCGGCACTTGCACCATGAGCCTGCCCATTTGCATCGGATCAACGTTGTTGATGACCATGCCGCGATACTTGCCGAAGTATTTCTTGTCGCTCATACGGGAACTGTTGGAGTGATGGAGACGAGACCGTTTCTGGTTAGCTCAAAGCTTTGTTTGAACTCGCCCCGTTTCATCGTGCTGGTGACGCTTTTAACGAAATACAATCCGTCGAAGGCGAGCCCCGCGCCGCGCACGCCGACCAGTTGTCGCGCCTTGAGCAACCGCCCATAGCGCAGCACATCGAGTGAGCCACTGCCGCTCACTGCGTCGGCGGAAGAGGATGCCACTGCGAGACCGCGACTGATCGCCTGCATGGGGGAGAGTTTGGCAGTGTCGCGCAAAACTTCGACGCGCGTGGGCAGCAACGCAGTCGCACCAAGCGGCGGCTGCAACGGATTAATGTCGGGAATGGGAATTGGAATCGGCGCTTTGGTCAGCGCGTTCTGGATAAACACAATCGGCAACACCTTTTCGCCCGTCTGGAAGTTGAAATTGATCGACTCAACGTTCGTGAACGCGTCCATGTTCAGGTTCAACGCAGGTTGCGGAGGACCAATTTTGATCTCCGGTCCCCAATACGCTGTATTCACGCCCGGCGCGGGACCAGGATCGATGTAGAACACATAGCCAACGTCAGACGCAAGCTGTCGCACGTATTCCAGGTCGTTTCCCTGCTGCGTCGGGATGCGCTCGGTCGGCAGCGGCACATCGGGAAAGAAACTCGGAACCACGAACGGGATCAGGCCAAACATGGCGTACTTCGCGATGATCAACAGCACACGCGCCTCGGCTGGCATGGCCGGATACGGCAGGCCGCGCAAATCGATCAGATTGGACGCCATCACTTTGGTCAGATCGTCGCCGGTGACCGTGAGCGTGGAGTGGCTGGGATCGGCCCCGGGTGTGACCTGCGTCATCGTCGTCACGCCATCCATCAACACCTGTGGCGAGCCGTTGATAGTCACAATGAGAATCACACGCAGCAACGGCGTGTTCCCAGCGGCCAGCAAAAAGATCGTGTGCAGCGGCGATTTGTTGCTGAGCGTAAAGGAAAGTTCAAAAACGCTCACGCTATCCGTGTTGCTAATCACTTTGACGCTGGTCAACGCATCCGTCACGATCCGCGGCACCGGCAACGGCACTACAGGCCCGACGAGCAACGTGAGATAAATTCCTTTAAGCATTCGGTTGTCCTGGAATTCCTTCGGGCAGAGTGATCCGCAGCGTGCGTCCAACGATCTCGGTCAATTCCTCAGGCCGCATCGCCGCGTTCGCGTCGCAGATTTGCCAGAACCGTTCCGGATCGCCGACGAATTTGGCCGCGAGATTGTCGAGCCGGTCGCCCTGGACGACGGTGTATTCCTGAAGCAGCGCGAAGCGCTCAGGCGGGGGCACGAATCGCCGGCGGACATACACGATCGTCTTTTTGTCCGCCGTTGTGAGCTTGCTTGTATCAATGCCGGTGTAACGGCTGTTTGGTGGAAACAGACTCGGCTTCGCCGGACCTTCGAGTAACGCTTGCAGTGGATCGGTCATGGAATGCCTCCGATTCCGAGCGCGCTCAACGCGCCGCCTGTGCTTTGCGCGGCGAGTTTTTCTTTTTGCTGCTGATACGCCATGAACAGGCTGCCGCCTTTCACGTTGAACCCGAGATCGTTCACGCTCAGCACGCGCATCCCGATGCTGACCTTCGCGCGGATCGGATTCAGCGCCGGATCAAATGCCTCCTCGGTGATGCTGAAATCCGTCAATCGCACCGGCACGATGCGGTTCTTACTCCAGATAAACAGCGTCAGCGGCGCGATCATCGGCGCAATCTCGAGGGTACCCGATTGCGCAAGCGCGTTATTCGCCTGCAATTGCGCGCTCGGCGGATAAACGATCATTTCCAGCGAAGCGAGCAGCGGATGAATTCCAACCTGCGTCGCCTGTGCGTCTGCGGTTTCGAGTTGATCGGTCACGTCAATTTCGGCGTCGAGCTTGATCGTCTCAATCGGCGGCCCCGTCAGGCGCAACGCTTCTGATCGGTCGCCGCCCTCCTTGACCCCCTGCGGCTGCAACGTACGTGTCAGCGTGTCTGGGTTGTATTGCAGCACGATGATTTTTTGCACCGCGCCGGAATCCGGATCCACCAGCACAATGCCGCCTTTCACCAGCCGTGGAGAATTTGGAAATGCGCTCATTCGTTAGGCAAGACGCTCTCCTTCCTCGGTTGAAACCAGATCGCCTGCATACTGTGTCTCCGAGGGCCGTTGGGTCATCGCCCCCTTCTTTTCACCGCCGCCCGAGGCCGATGGCGCTGAAGTGGTCACGATCTTGCACGGACTTGTCTTGTCCGTGAGGTCTTTGACGCACATTGAACCTTTCTGCCAGTTGTAATTGTAATCCGGGCTCGCCCAAGTGGCGGACACATTGCCCTTATGCTGAAAGTGAATTTGCTTAATCTTGCCAAGGCTCCGGTCTGCTGTTTCGCCTTTGGCGAGACCTTCAATGCAATCTTTTATGGGGTGGCCGTCGTCACTCTTCAAGCCGTTGATTTGCCTGACTAGCGCTTTGTCCACCTCGGCTTCCTTCCATTTTGGGATCTCGCTCGGGTCAGTTAGCGGAGTTCCATCGGATAGGACGAGCGGCGTTACGGTTGCGACTATGCTCCAGCAGGTCATGCTGGTGCCCTGGTCACGCTGATATTTTTTCGGAAACTTTCCATTTCCTGCGGGGCCTCCCCCTAATTTGCAGCCGCGAAATTCAATATCCGTCGGAGCCTTGTCAGGCGGGAAAAGGCTGGTCCTTAACCCACCGCCTTGCAGCATTGCTTGCAGCGCTTGGTTCGGGTCGTTCAGGGAAGGCCGAAAATGCCGAGCGCGCCAAAGGTTCCCGCTGGCGCACGCTCGACGAGTTGCTCCTTCTGCCGCTACGCCGCCCTCAGAGACGCTCAGTTGAAGTGGCGTCGGCTCGTTTTTTCGCTGAGGAACGCGTGTTCGCATGGTTCAACTCACCTATGGCTCGCAAGCCACGAAGCGGCTTGCGTCTTCTGTGCCCCTTTCAGACCTACCGGCGAAGTGAAGTACGCCGCCACCGCACCTTTCTTGTCGAACTTTCGCAATCCCTCCGGAGCCGTGATGCTAAGGCTGTACAACTCGGCATAGGCCTCCTCCGGATTGTTAGGCCAATGCGAGGTCACGTGTTCACCTAGACCGGATTTTGCAATATCGACCTTGTTGACTTCGATCACCGCGACGAACTCCGCCAGCCGGCGGTTCATCGTAACTCTATTCCCGCTGGAGACTCTGACGGTGATTTGCGTTGCCTCTTCGGCGTGCCGCGCCTTCTCCGCTTCGTTTTGAGCCTTTGCGCGCGCTTCAAACTGAGACAGCATGGCGACCGCGGCTGCCATCCAAGCATCCTGAGCGGTTTCCTCCGTAGGCATCGCGAACGTACTACCCGTCGGCAGTGCGGTACGGGTTTTGTTCCGTAAGGCGATCGCGGTCTGAGCCCGATTCAGGGCGCTTTTGAGAGCGGCGGCGCCCTTTTTGCTTTCGGCGGCAGTCGGGGTCTGGCGAATGTTCTTCATTATCTCCGTGATGGCGACGAGCTTTGTCTGCGCACCGATGATGGCTTTCGCATAATTCTTTTCCTTTGCATTGGTCGACCCAGGCACATGGAGCGAGGTGAGAATTGCGTTATTATAGGCGTTCTCCGCCTGCCCGAGAGTGGCGGTGGCGGCGGTGGCGGATATTCCCGATTTGACTCTCGCCTCTTCCGCTTGACGGTGCTCAACCGACTCGACCGCATGGCCCACCTCGTGCAATATAATGCCTTCGCTCGGTTCTCCTTGGACTTTTTGGCCCATGAAGAGTGTCTCGCCTTCCCCCTCCCCATGTTCGAAGGCCTCGTTGGCGATCTCGAGGCGGTCCTGCCGAATTCCCGTCTGCGGCGCGATCTTTTGTATGAAGAAGGCCGAGCTGCCGGCGGGTCCGGAGGTCGTTTTGACCCTTGTCAATTCCACGCCCTTGATGGCAGCCCTTTCGGCGGCGGGAATGCGCGCCAGCCCGCGCTTCATCTTTTCGAGTTGCGGGATGGTCCACTGGGCGTCGGCGGTATCGGTGACCGCCGACAAACCAAATGTGGCGACCAGTTCGGCCTTCAGCGCGTCAAGCTTAGGATCCTTTTTCTTTGCGTCGCGCTGGATGACAGCCCCACGGAGTGGCGCCGAAGCGTTCTGCTGTACCACGTGCGCCAGCTCGTGGACAAGCAACCGTTGTCCTTCGTAGGAGGCAGGTGCGAATCGACCCGCACCGAAGACAATGCTGTGCCCCACCGTATAAGCAATGGCATTCACATCGTGCGTGGATTGCTCGGCGGCCGCATCAGAATGCACTTGCACCTGAGAAAAATCGTAGCCAAAGCGCTGCTCCATGTCCTGCCGTAACGCCGGCTCCAGTGGCTTACCGGTACTGGCGAGGGCTTGGTCTACAGTGGCGGGCACCGCGTCCGTCTGCCCGATCAGTTCTCCTGAGTAGCGCTGAATGCGCGGTGGGTTCCCTCGAGCGCTGGAATGTGACGGCATGGCCAGCACTTGATCGGCAATTCGGTCCGCTTCCTGTTCGTAGGTGTCACCTGGCTCGTTAACCTTGAGTTTGGTTTGCAGACCCAGTCGCTTCTTTTTGCGGCAGTCCTCGCACTCGCCCGCCGGGCCCGGCGTTCCGCCGCAGGCGCATTTGCGTTGTAACAACCTGCTTGGCACCGGAGTGAAAGAGGAATTTGCACGTACTGCCTTCTGCCGTTGCAAGCTCATATCAACCCTTCAGCTCTTCAGTCGGTGACGCCGGCAATTCGTCATGTTTAGAAATCAATCGGCCAATCATTGTATCGATATTTTTTCCACCAAGACTATTCTGCCCGTTATAGTCCATCGATGGTTTCGCTGTGCTCTACCCATCCTACGCAGGCTAATCATTTGTACGGAACAATCGGCAGTCCTTCTAGGCCGTATTCCTTGAGCATCTCCCTCATCTGTTTGAATAGTTGTCGCTTGGATGCTTTTGGATTTGCTTTCATGAAGTCCTTCCAGATTTCGTTCCATCGGTATTCGTTATGAATCAGCCGGTGTTCGTCCGCAGCGAGCTTGAGCGTGTATTTGTCGATATCAAGGCCTTTGCCCTTGAACCATTTTCTTAACTGCTGAACGAATAGGTGATGTTTTGCCCGCGCTGCCTGAAGAACTTTCTTGCTTACCCCAATTTCCTCAAGAGTTCTCTCTCCGGCAGGGACCTTCGTTCCCGTTTCCTCCAGAACGTGCTGTTGAATTTCTTCGGTCGTGAATTGGCTTTCCGCTTTCCCCATCTTGGTCAAGTTACATGGATTCGTACACTTGATGAATGCCTCAGCTTCTTCCTTTGGCACCGCACGCCAAACATCCTCCGCTTCATCCAAAAAGTAATACGCTTTCTTGCCGCCTGCTTCGCCGGCACCCTCAGCAACGATCCATAAGCCACGCCTTAGCTTCCCTCCTACTTTGCCTATTCCTTTGCCAACAAATGTCGCTGCCCCTGCAACTGCATTTTTTATGAACGCCAAGCCTTTCGCGCCTCCCCGAAATGCAGCACGGCCGATTTTCGTTGCCTTCGCTAATTTCCCAACCGGTAGCACTGGTAATATCCCCAGAGCTGCGGCACGCCAGTTTCCATCGGCTGCCTCCTTGGCTGCCGTGGTCAGGTCATAAACCCACCCGACCGGCGTAAAAGAAATGGCCATATCGACGACAGCAGTAACAAGGTTTACAAACGGTTCCACATCTTGCGCTGCCTTGATAATAGCTCCCAGAACAATGTCGTCAGAAAAACCAGCAACGCTTTGTTTGTAGATTTGATCATCGAGCAAGAAAAACACGCCTTCGGGGCCGGCCCAAAGCACCAAGCGCGGCTCATGTTGTGACGCATAGTACGTGAAGCCGGCGACCGCGCGCCCGACCTTGATACCCGAACCGCGCTGCAACACGGGGGATCGGCTGTTCTGCGCGCTGGCAACCCGCAAGAATTCATCAATTGATACTGGTGTCGGATCCCAATGAAACGACGTTGTCGTTTCAACCAACTTCGCGATGTGCTTCTCCGACTCAGCGCGCTTTTGCAATTCAAAAAAATTCGGATACCAACGATCCGACACGATGTCCTGCCATGAAGGCGGCGTCCCTCGCAGAGAAGCCTGGAAAATCGGGGTCGTTTCAGCATCTGCCCTTTCGAACGCCGATGCGAATTCCTCTCCCTCAAGTTTTCCATTCGCCAGTTTGAACCACAACGACAGCAAGTCTCTATATTCTGAGAGTGACTTATCTTCGGTACGCCACTTCGCCGGATCGGTGCGATCGACCTTGCTTATGATTCCCAAAATCCATTCCATCACGAGGCGAGCAGTCTTCGAATTGATGATCCTCGTCCCTTCTTTCTTGCGAGGGTTGCCTCCCCTTCTTGAGCGTGGTGAGCGCTGAAGCCATGCGCGCCCTTCAAGTGCCCGCGGAAGAGCGTTCTGCGCTTGCTGCGTGACGTGCGCCAATTCGTGCGCGATCAATTTCTTGCCGGCCATGGTTACCGGCGCATATTGTCCCGCCCCAAACACCACATCGCGACCAACCGTGTAGGCCTCGGCGCCGATGTCACGAGCCGATTGCTCGGCAGCCGCGTCAGTATGCACCCGCACGCCTGAAAAGTCGTAGCCGAAGCGCTGCTCCATGTCCTGCCGCAACGTCGGTTCCAGGAGTCTCCCCGGGCTGGCAAGGGCCTGATCTACACTGGTAGGTGCCCCATCCATCCGCCCATTCGAGTATCCTGAGAAGCGCTGGATACGTGGTGGTGTGCCGCTAACAGCGGGACTTGAGAACGCTGCCATCACCTGATCAGCGATCCGATCCGCTTCCTGCTCGTAGATATCCCCCGGCTCGTTAATGAGAAGCTTTGTCTGCAGCCGCAGCTTCTTCTTGCGGCACTCCGCGCACTCGCCACTCAGCCCCGGCGTGCCGCCGCAGGCGCATTTGCGCTGCAATAGATTGCTGCGCGCCGGCGGGATGACGCTTTTGGCCGCCGGTTTTGTGTGGGCTAGAACGCGTGCGTTCATTTGCCAAATCCTCCATAAACCGCATGCGCGATTTGCTGACCTATCGCGGGCGCCTTTGCGTTTCGCGCGGCATTGAAAGTTGCGCCTCTGATTTCGTCCGTTGCGCTTTCCGAGCGCAGCGAGATTGGAACACCCTGCTCGCCCAACAGCCGCGTCAACTCTCGCTCGACGGTGTCGCCGATCACGTAGCGATCACCGGGCGCAAATCCATGCAGCACCAGCTCTTCGATGCGCAGTTCGACCGATGGTTGAGGGCGTAAAGCCCCGTTGGGGCCACGCCCCTTTACGGGGTTGAGCGTTGGACGTTGAGCGTTGGATATTGAATCTGTCATTTTCACGCCCAGCCTCCGATTTCCGCGTCGGTGAGCGGTTTTTCGATTTTCCGGTATTCGGTGCGCGCGGCGAGCAACACGTGACTCATCCGCACGGGCTCGTTTGCATCGGCAGCAAGGAAAGCTGCGTTCATGGCAATGTTGCGGATGTTGCCGCCGGCGACGTGCAGCTTCGCCAACTTTGTCATGTCCAGTCCTTCCACCGGCGTTTGGGCAGGGAACATCCGTCGCCAGATCTCGAGACGTTCCGCCGCGTCGGGAAACGGAAACTGCACCACGAACCGGATTCGGCGCAGAAACGCCAGGTCCAGCGCGTCTTTCATGTTGGTCGTGAGAATTGCCAGACCGCGATATGCTTCCATCCGCTGCAGCAAATAGCTGACTTCGATGTTGGCGTATCGGTCGTGGCTGTCCTTGACCTCGCTTCGTTTGCCGAAGAGCGCGTCCGCTTCGTCGAACAGCAAAATCGCGCCGCCTTCCTCCGCCGCTTCGAAAACGCGCCGCAGATTTTTTTCGGTCTCACCGATGTATTTGCTG
>Ga0137366_10004239_pt1 | contig 11219 bp, 11 predicted proteins | sample SagtaG_8_FD_104938 | JGI IMG/M metagenome (GOLD analysis project Ga0137366, IMG submission 104938) | Vadose zone soil microbial communities from Sagehorn Ranch, Mendocino, California, USA - Sage1_L_60_16 metaG | ecosystem: Environmental > Terrestrial > Soil > Vadose zone | place: USA... | reverse complement strand
GCCCGGTCCCGCTCAGCCCGGCGCTCATCGCGCCCCCGCAGGGCTGCGGTGAGGATCCTCGTGTACCCCAGCAGGGATATCGGTACTGCTCCGGCTCGCCATTGGTATCTCTCCACCGGGTTGATCGTCAGACGATTCTTGCTCTAGATCGTTTCATGATTTTGTACAGCACAATTTCTTGTGCCGTTCTGATTATTGGCCCGGTACGAGCCAGGCGCAAGCGTTTCTGCCGATCCCCGGGCGAGGCTGTTGCTATGGGAACCTGAGCTCGCGTCATGACCGCGGCTGCTTCAGCGCAGCAAGTCCCGGCGCAGGAGCCGTAACGGGTGGCGGACGAGAGTTCCGCTGCCGAACAGAAGGCGGGGCGCCGGATCGCCATCGGCCAGCGTCAGTGTCCGGTCTCCCTCGGCTGATACCTGGCGGGGCACGGACGGGCGCGGGAAGTTACCGATCGGGAAGTTCGGCGGCCGCCTTGGTGAGCAGGTCGAGGCTGTCGGCGGGGAGAAGCGCCGCATCGCGGAGCCGCTCGTAGAGCCTCTCGTACGGTGCCACCTGGACCGGGTCGGTCAGGATCAGGTCGGAGGTCACGGTGTCGATGGCGACAACATCCGGGTCACCGGGATCGGGATAGGTGTAGACCGAGAACGTGCAGCGCGGCACGGTGAAGTCTTCGACTATGGCGCGGACGGGCAGTACCCGCAGGGTGGCCTTCGGGTCACCGTTGACCGTGGTAGCCAGATGGTAGAGCTGCTTCTTGACCACCTCCGGCGGAGCCGTCAGACGGCAGACGGCCACCTCGTCGACGATCACCTCATAGGTCGGCCCGCCTGGCCGGCGCAGCATCCGCTGACGTCCGGCACGTCCCGCGAGTACACCCTCTACGGTGCCCGCCATCGGCTCCAGGGTGGCAGCAGCGGCAGTCCGAGCACGCACGAACTCCGGGGTCTGCAGCAGTCCTGGTATGAAGGTCTGCTGGTACTCGCGGATGCTGGCAGCGCCCGCCTCAAGGTTGGCGTACACGGCCTGACGGTCTCCCATCGCCTTGTGGGATTCCCACCAGCCCTTCTCTCCGGCTTCCCGGGCAATGGTGACGACCTGCGTCCAGCGATCACCGTCAACGCCCAGCACGTCCAGGATGCTGATGACATCGGCCTGGTCCACCACGTGCCCGTTCTCCAGACGCGAGATGTCGGCGCGAGAGCGGCCGATCCGCTTGCCGAGCTGATCAGCGGTCAGCCCGGCTTCCGCACGCAGCGCCCGGACTTCGGCTCCCAAGCGCAACCGGCGTACGTAGGGACTGATCATCTGCGTCCTCCCGAGTTGCGCATGGTCCGATCATGTTCTAGTGCTGTACTAGTTTTGTGAACATCCCAAGTATTGGTTCGCACAGGAGGGGACGCAAGTCGTGCCTCGCTCGAGTAGCTGTCCGACGCGAAGGAGAAACTGGCCTCCGACCAGCACATCCAGCTTGGCGACCGCACCTGGCCACATACCACAGAGGATCCGCAGTGCTATCGGATTACCTCGCTGGACGTCGGGCCACGCCGGGATGACAAGCCCGAGGTGTTTCACTCAGGAGATCAGGGACGCAGCATCCTCCGCGTCTAGAGGTTCTGCTAGCCGTTCTTGGTCGCGGCGAGGAATTCTCGCCAAGCGACTTCGCTGAACTCGAGCACAGAACCGTGGCCGCCTTGCTTGGTATCACGGATCGCGACGAAACCGGACGTTCCCGCAACTTCGACGCAGTTGCCAGTCCCATCGCTGTAGCTGGACGTGCGCCAAGCAAGGTACGCGCTCTCACTCATGATCTATGCGGCTCCTCATGCATCCTCGGACAGTTCGGCTGCTCTCTTGGTGAGCATGTCCAGGCTGTCAGCTTCCGGGAGTGCGGCCTCTCGCAGGCGTTCGAACTGCTTCTCGTACGGACCGACTTCGGCTGGGTCGGTAAGGATCGGGTCGACAGTGACGGTGTCGATTGCAATGACGGCCGGGTCATCTGGGTCCTCGTAGGTGTAGATCGAGAACGTGCAACGCGGTACCGCGAAGTCGCCAATGCGGGCATCGACCGGCAGCACGCGCAGGGTTATGTTCGGGTTGCCGTTCACCGTTGTGGCCAGATGGTACAGCTGCTTTTTGACGATCTCAGGCAGAGCGCACAGACGCCGGATCGCCACCTCATCGATGATCGCTTCATAAGTAGGGCCACCGGGACGACGGAACATCCGCTGCCGCCCAATGCGCCCGGCCAGCACTCCATCGGGTGTTCCCGCTATCGGTTCAAGAGTCGCGGCAGCCTCGGTGCGCGCAAGGACAAATTCCGGGATCTGCAGCAGACCAGGCAGGAACGTCTGCTGATACTCGCGGATGGCCACGGCGCCTGCCTCCAGGTTGGCGTACATGGCCTGGCGGTCGCCCATCGTCTTGTAGGACTCCCACCAGCCTTTCTCACCCGCCTCCCGGGCGATCGTCATGACCTGGGTCCAGCGGTCGCCGTCGACGCTCAGCGCGTCGAGGATCTTCATGACGTCGGCCTGGTCGACGACATGGCCGTTCTCCAGGCGGGAGATATCCGCGCGGGACCGGCCGATCTGCTTGCCGAGCTGTGCGGCGGTCAGCCCCGCGGCGGCCCGCATCGTACGCATCTCCGCTCCGAGCCGCAGGCGACGTACATAAGGGCTAATCATCCATGTCTCCCGGACAGCGGTTCTATGCGGACAGTCCGAAACCTTGCACGTTCAGAATACTCGCGTCCGAGTCCCTGGCGCACCTGGCTCCTTGGACCCCAGCGACCAGTCACGAACTAGCTGACCTGGCGTAAGCCGGGATAAGAGAGCTGCTCTCCGGGCCGTGGTGGCAGCCGAGCGCCGGCCGACGCATGCGATGAGCCGGTCGCGGGAGCGAGCAACCCGCTCGTTCGGGTCTAAAGAAATGGGTGCGGCGGGACGGGACCGCACGGCGCGAGCCGTCGGCGGAGCGCGGTCAGGCTGCCACTCACCGCTCTTGCCTGGCTTAGGTGAACTGCAAGATACTCAGGATGTTTAATAAATCCGTACTGTACGGACCCTTGAGACGATCAGAGATAGAAGGAGGCGCTGTGAAGAGTGACGGCTTCACCGGCCCCGAGCGGGAACCAGGAGAGATCGACACCTCCGTCGCGCATGCCGCGCGCGTCTATGACTACCTGCTCGGCGGCAAGGCCAACTTCTCGGTGGACCGGGCCGCCGCGGAACGCGCTTATGCGGCCTGGCCGGGCGGGCTGGACGGCGTGCGGGCGGACGCGCGCGCCCACCGGGCGGTCCTCGGCCGGATCGTGCGGTACCTCGCCCGGGACGCGGGGATCAGGCAGTTCCTCGACATCGGGACCGGCATCCCCAAGGAAGACAACGTGCACGAGGTCGCGCAGCGTGCAGCGCCGGAGTCCCGCGTCGTGTACGTGGACCGGGATCCGATCGTGCTGGCTCATGCGCACCAGCTGCTGCGCGGCGCACCGGAGGGGGCGACCAGCTACATCTACGGGGAGCTGCGCGAGCCCGCGGCAATACTCCGCGGCGCCGCCGCCACGCTGGACTTCTCCCGGCCGGTGGCGGTCATGCTGTTCGGCATCCTGCACTTCTTCAGTGACGCCGATGACCCAAGCGGAGTAGTGGGCCAGCTCATGGCTCCGCTGGCGCCGGGCAGCTACCTGGCGTTGAGCCACCTCGCGGGGGACGTGGCGGGAGATGCGCTGGCCGAGACCTTCCGGCGGCTCAACGCCGCCATGGCCGAATCGGTCTACCTGCGTAGCCATGGCGAGGTGGCCGGACTGTTCGGCGGGCTGGAGCTGGTGGAGCCGGGAGTCGTGCAGCTCCCCCAGTGGCGGCCGGAGGCCGGAACCGCACCGGCCGGCCCGCTGCCGATGTGGTGCGGGGTGGGACGCAAGGTCAGCTGAGCATGCCGACAGGCGCGGATGCCGGGATCGGCTTGCCGACGTCCTTGGGCCGGTACATAATCAGGATGTTGTTAAATCTTGTGCTGTACATACTCACGTGCGGCACATCTCATGCCGGAACCGGCGAACGCCGTAAGGGATGACGAATGTCCAGACCGTTTCCCCGTGTCGCTGCTGATCTGCCCGCGCATCACGTGCGCAGCTTGCCTGCCCCTGACCTTGGACCTCCGCACAGCCTGGTCATCGACGGCCGGCCGGACCAGGTCTCGGCGGCCCGGGCCTTCGTCCGGCGAGTACTCGGGAGCAGTCATCCCGGGGCTGAGGGGGTCGCCCTGATGACCTCCGAACTCGTCACGAACAGCGTGCTGCACAGCGACTCACGCCGCCCGGGCAACACCATCACGGTCACCGTCACGGACATGACGGACGGCATCCGGGTCGAGGTTCTCGACGCCGGCGGCGCATCGGTCCCATCCCTGGCCCGCATAGATGATGAGGTCACTGACCACGGTCTCGGCCTGCGCCGGTCCGGTGAGCATGCCATCCGCCAGATGGCCGCCGTTATCCGCCCCGGGCCCGGCACAGCGACCCCGGATTCGCCATGCAGGCGTGCGAGCTGGCAGCCGACGTAGGTAACCGGAGGTGACATGAGCGTATCAGCCGGCGGTGAGCCGGGCGCAGGGCTGCGCCTGTATCAGGCGGAGGCGGTCAGCGCGATCATCGCCGGGCTGCAGGGCGGGGGCCGGGGCCAGGTGCGGATGGCGTGCGGGACCGGCAAGACGCGAGTGGCGGCACGGGCGGCGGCGGAGCTGGCCGGGCGCGGCGGGGTGGTCGTGGTGCTGGTGCCCTCGATCGTGCTGGCGGCGCAGATGATCACGGCCTGGCCGGCGGGGTGCCCGGTGGACCAGGTGTTCGCGGTGTGCTCGGACTACACCGTCGGGGGCGGCGGCGTGCGGGCCTCCGACCTGGCCGTGCCGGTGTCCACCGACCCGGAGGTGATCGCCAAGTGGCTGGCGGACGCGGCCGGCCGGGTGCTGGCGGTGGGGACCTATGATTCCGCGCCGCGGCTGGCTCAGGCGCTGCGGCGGGCCGGGCAGGTCGCCGAGCTGACGGTGTGCGATGAGGCGCACCGCCTGACCGGGGCCGCCGGTAAGGCGACTGCGGCCATCTTGCCCCCGGACGTCATGCCCGAACGGCGCCGCCTGTACCTGACAGCTACCCCAGGATCGGCACCGGGATGTCGGCCGGCGGTGAGCTGGTGGTGACCTCGATGGACGACGAGGCGCTCTTCGGGCCGGTGCTGCACACCTATTCCTTCCGGCGTGGGATCGCTGGCGGGTGGTTGAAGGACTACCGGATCGTGGTCGCTGCCCTGGCCGACAGCCAGGTGGCCGAGCTGCTCGACGGTACTCCCGGCCTGGTGGGTGAGGGGGGCGTGCCGGTGCGGATGGCCGCCGCCCAGGCCGCGCTGGCGATGACCGCGGCGCAGTTCGGGCTGCGCCGCTGCCTGGCGTTCATGCCGCGGGTCGCCCAGGCCCGCCAATTCGCCCGCACGCTCCCGGCAACTTTGCGGCTACTGCCGTCCGGGCAGCGGCCGCCGGGTGAGGCGGTGGCGGGGTTCGTGCACGGGGACATGATCGGAAACCGGAACTGTAATATCTGGGACATCTTCCGCAGGAGATCGTTGCGCGCCGAGACCGAGCTGGGTTGCGCGGCCTTGGCAATCAGGACCGAGACTGCACCGGGCGTGCCTAATGGTGGCCATGGGCGTGTCGGCGAGCGGACAAGAGGCGGGAACGCGGCCGATCTCGTAATGATGAACATCACCGCGTCATCGTGAGCGTCGCTGCCGCGTTCAGCCCTGGCGGGCCCGATGTCACCTGTACATCTTGAGTGTGACGCTCGGCGCTCACAGGGTTGGACAGGCCACACCCGGTTCTCTGCTTGCGGGTCGGCGGTTCGCTCGCGTCCCTGCGGGCGCCAGCCAGTCGTGACCTTCTCGCGGACGTGCGGCCGAACACTGCTAAGGCGGCACCCCTTGGCTGAAGCGGGTCTTTGGCGAGATATTTGATTCATAGCAACCTACTGGCCTCCAGTTGGATCTCGTGGTCGTCGGAGGCGGTGAGGGGGGTGGCAACGATGCCAGCGAAGGAAGCGGAACCCGACGAACGGGTCGGAACAGCATTCGCGGGCCGCTACCGCATCATCGGCCTTCTCGGGCAAGGGGATCGGAAGCGCACCTATCTGGCGGAGGATACGGTCCTTAACCGCAGAGTCGCTCTGGCGCTGGTCAAGCCAGCCGCAGCAGATGCTGATCCTGCCGGGACGCGGCGTGAGGTTCAGATGCTGAGCCAGGCGGGGGACCACGGCAACATCGTGACCCTCCATGACCAGGGAACTGCAGAGGGTACTGATTACCTCGTCTTCGCCTACCTGGCCGGCGGTACCCTGCGCGACTATCTCGACAAGCGGAAGAAGCGAGGAAAACCTTTGTCCGCCGAGGAAGTCATGCGATTCGGCCGCCAGCTCGCGCGGGCACTATCTCAGCTGCACCGACTCGGGCTGATCCACCGGGACATCGCCCCAGCGAACGTCTGGCTGGATGAACACCAGGTAGCCCACCTCGGCGATTTCGACTCAGCCATCCGCCGGGACGCGCCGCAAGACCCAGGGAGCCTGCCCCCCACTACCGAGGCATACGCAGCGCCCGAGCAGATAGCCGACGGCCCGGCGGACGAGCGGAGCGACCTCTATTCACTTGGCGCGGTCCTGTACGAGGCTTCAACAGGCGAACTTCCAGACCGCGGGAATGGCGGGAAGGTCGCTAAGCGGCTGGCCGCACTGAGGCCAGAGATACCGCGGAGCCTCAGAGCGGCTATCTGCGGGCTCCTGGCAGAGTCACCCAGCGAGCGGCCGGTACATGCCGCCAACCTCGTTCAGACCCCACGGCGATCGCCTGGATCGCGCAGAGCGGACGAAGGAGTGCTGCCCTGGGCGGAGACGCTGCCCTTCCCCCTTGCCTCCATCCTGTGGCACTACCACGGGGAGCCTGATCCCAGTGCCAAGGTTCACCATCTCCTGACATTCTTTGAGGCCCTGGCGCAGTTCACTGCCACGGTCCAGTTGAGTGCCTTCATGTCAGATCGCGCATTCCTCGATGCCAACAGATCTACGTGGTTCGGGCAGAAGAATGAGCGTGGAGATCTTAGTCTGCAGGAGGCAAGTTTTGGGGCTTGGGTAGAGCTGTCGGAGCGCCTTGCCGAGACAGCTCGAAGTCTGCTGGAGGATCCGGACGGCGGTCCCGGCCGCTGTTACGAGCTGTTCGCCGCAGCCGACACCGATTTGGTCGAGGCACTGACTGACCGGCACCTCACCAAGATCCTTCTTCACGCCCGGGACTGCCGGAACAGCTGGAGCGGCCACGGCGGCATCGCTGACCTAACACATCATCGCGCGCGGCTATGTGACCTTGAGGATCTACTTGCCAGCACGCAAGGCTTGCTCGCATGGGCATTTGAGACGTGGACATTGTTGCGGCCGGGCGCCGCGATATATTCACGCGGCGTCTACGATCTGACCGCGACGATTCTCACAGGACCGAACCCGGGTTTTCCTAAGAAGCAGATACAGCTCAAGCATCCTCTCGACGCCAGCCGGCTCTACCTGCTGAACGACGGCAGCTCCACCGCTTTGGCGCTGGTGCCACTGATCCGTATCATCGCCGGCAGTAAAACAGGCCAGGAGGCTTGCTACTTCTTCAACCGCCTGCAAGGAAGCGAAGTCAGGTGGGTCTCCTACCACTTCCACGCGGAGCCCGACATCGTCCTTCCCGATCCAGAAGTCGTTGAACTGCTAGCCGAAATGCTGCCGCCCGAGCGTAGGCTGACCGGGAAAGCCGACCTGGGCACCCGCACCTAGCCGTCAGCGGCAACACCTGCGCGCAGGTATGTCCGCGTCCAGCCGGCGGGTCCCGCCGGTTCCGTTAGCGGCACGGGCAGGACCCGTGCGGCCGGCCGCGACGAGGCGCGCCTGTTCCCATAGCCAGGACACGTCGTCCCACTGGGTGCGGCCCTGGTAGTGGATGCCGTCCCGTTCAGCGAGCTTGATCGCCGCGCCGAGTGCGGCAGCAGCATGGTGGCGCCGCGCCGGTTGAGCATGAGCCCGTCCCCACGATCGCCGAGGGGCGTTCGCCGCCGGTCATGGCAGGTCCGCGACGACCTGGGCGGCATAGGCGACCTTCCCGTCGGTGGCCCAGGTCGCGGCGAGGGTCAGCAGGGCGGCGGCCAGGTCGCCGGTGCCGGCTAGCGGCCATGCGACGGTCGACGCCGCCAGGGCACGCCAGGCCGTCCTGGAAGCCTCACGGCAGACCGCCGAAGCTGCCGCCAAGCCCGCCTGACAGGGCGAGCGTCTCGCACGAACGGGTCCTCCGGCTCTATCGCGCGGGACGTCGGCCCTGGTAACACCGGGACCGTAGGCCGAAGGGTGCCCGTAATGAACGAAACCGGCGGCACCACCACGATCACCAGCCCGCCAACGCCGCCCGGGCACCACCGGACCCGCAACATCATCCTGGGCAGCTTGGCCGCGGCCGCGGTCCTCGGCCTCGGCGTAGTCATCGGCGGCGCAGCCGGGAGCACGCCGACCGCGCAGCCCGCGCCCACGGTGACCGTCACCCAGGCCGCCAAGCCGCCCGCACAGGCCGCGCAGCCCGCGCCGACCGTCCCCATAGGGCTACCGTCACGCAGACCGCGACGGTGCCGCCGCCCGCGCTGACCGTGGCCCGCTACTCCGGTACCGGCAGCTGGAACAGCCCCCAGTTCACGCTCACCGGGTCCAGCCGGTGCTGACCGTGCGGTACTCCTACAGCGGTAACATCCTGGCCGGTGAGACCACCGGCGACAATTTCACGGCCGACCTGAAGTCCGGCAGCGATGACCAGCAGATCGCCAACGAGATCGGGGTCTCCGGCGGTAAGACGACCACGCTGTACCCGGACACCAGCGGCGGGAACCTCTACCACTTGGAGGTGACGGCGACCGGGCCGTGGTCGGTCACCATCACCCAGGCCGACTGAATCCCGGCCGCTGACTGAAGAAGAACCGATCATGCTCACCTCACCAACCTCGCGCCGACCAGGGCGCGGCGGGCGGGTTGCGCGGTCGGGCCGCCGGGCTCGGCGCGGACTGGGTGGCCAGGCGGGCGGCGAGCAGGATCAGCGCCCCTCCGTCGAGGCGGCCCGCCTGGCCGGCGGCGTGGATGACCGCTGCGGCGGCGGCCGGGTTGGGTGGGTCCGGGTCGCCGTTGCGGGTTCGGGTGCCGACCGTGCGCGGTGTCTGGTCGGCGCAGCGGGCGAAGGTGCGTCCCGCTGTGTGGCTGGCGGTTGACCTGCTATGCAGGCCCAGGGCCGCTGGATGGGGCGTTCCGGGTCGCGGAGGCGTATTCGGGCTGCAGCACGGCCATCAGGATGAAGTCCTTCCAGCCGTTTGGGTAGAGCCCGGCCTGGCGCCGGATGCCCTCCTGGCGGAATCCGCAGGCCAGATAGCACCCGATGGCGCGGCTGTTGCTAGCCAGCACCTCCAGTTCGACGCGGTGCAGGCCCAGCACGTTGAAAGCCCAGGGCAAGACCAGCCGGGTTATCTCCTGGCCCAGTCCCTGGCCGCGCAGGTCGGCCACGAACAGGCCCACCGTGTAGATGGCGCAGTGCTGATCAGCGTCGACGCGCAGCCCGGCGCTGCCAATGCACCGGCTTTCGTGCTCGACCGCCCATGTGTAGCGGCCGGGCCTGGCCGGGCCATGGTCGGCGGCCAGGTGCTCGCGGGTGTGGTAGCGGCGGCCATCCCATTCTCGCCGCCACGATGAGCCGTAGCCGTCCTCTTCTTCTGGGTCGATGGGATGGCGCAGCCGGTCATCGATATCCGATTCGCGCCGCCCGCGCAGGATGACACGCTCGCCCCGCAGCGTCGGCAGCGGGAGCAGCGTTAGCCGGTCCGGGATCACACCCCGACCCTACGCAAGCCGCCCGGTAGCAGACAGCCGGGGACAAGCGGGCCGACGCGAGGCGCGGCCGTAGCCGGAAGCCTCAAGCGCCGAACAGCCGGTTCTGGCTCGCCCCGGTCGAGACCGCCACCAAACAACTGGCCGTACAGAGCGGCTACGCGCGCTTGTCGGTACTTGGTTTTACTACGGTCCGTGACCAGCCGATCCTGATGACCGCTCACATTAAGGTCGTTCATCCGCAGCATCCGCCTGCGGACCCTCGCTGACACGCTCCAGTGGAAGTGCTGAGGCATAATCCCGCGCCTTGGCCCCACAGACTTCACGGCACGGGCCAGCAGCGCATGCCCGAGCCGTCAATCCGCTCCCCGCCAGTGCCTAACGTGGCTGAACATAGTGCACCGGCGCAAGCTGCGAAGACACCTTTCAGCTCCAGATAATCGACGTGCCCGCGATCGACTCGGTGCTGTTCGCCGCGCCGAAAACCTCCGTCATCGACATCGTGCAGGCGGCCGGGCGGGCGCTGCGCCGCCACGACGACGCCGAGACGGCCACCATCATCGTGCCCGCCCTGCTGCCCGACCCCGGCGGCGACGACGCCCAGGCCGGGGACGACGGCCGCTATGAGACCGTACTGCGGGTCGTCCGCGCATTGTGCGCGCACGACGACACCCTGGCCGCCGGGCTGGGCGCCGTCCGCGCCGGCCCGACCAACTCGCCCGGCCGGCGGCAGCAGGAGCTGCCCCGCCAGGTCATCGTGCAGGCCCCGCCCGGCATTGTCGCCCAGGCCCTGGACGCGCTGCGCATCCGCATCATCGACGGCGCCACGCCGGCCTGGCAGGACGGCCACGGGCACGCCCGCGCCTACCACGCCGGACACGGCAACCTGCACGTACCAGTCGGCTATACCTGCGCCGGCGGGTTCCGGCTGGGGACCTGGCTGACCCGCCAGCGCGTCCTGCGCAACAGCGGCCAGCTCGACACCGACCGGATCGCTGCGTTGGACGCGCTGGGCATGCCCTGGGACGTCCTGGAGGAATCGTGGCTGCGGACCTACGAGGCGGCGTGCGCCTATCAGGCGGAGCACCGGCACCTGAAAGTGCCCGCGGACTACCGGACCGCCGACGGTACCGGCCTGGCGACCTGGCTGAGAAACCAGCGGTCCGCCTACCGTGACGGCACGCTGCCCGCCGCCCGGATCACGCTGCTGGAAAGGCCGGCTTCGGCTGGGATGCGGCAGAGGCAGGGTGGATGCGCCGTTTCCGCGAGCTCACCGCCGCCCTGGCCCGGCACGGCG
>Ga0137366_10004236_pt1 | contig 11221 bp, 13 predicted proteins | sample SagtaG_8_FD_104938 | JGI IMG/M metagenome (GOLD analysis project Ga0137366, IMG submission 104938) | Vadose zone soil microbial communities from Sagehorn Ranch, Mendocino, California, USA - Sage1_L_60_16 metaG | ecosystem: Environmental > Terrestrial > Soil > Vadose zone | place: USA... | reverse complement strand
GGTCTAATCACGATGGAGGAGCGGGTGAAAGTGCTGAACGGTACCCTTGCAATCCAGTCGCAACCGATGGGTGGTACTACTATCCACGCTCGCGTTCCAGTCAATTCAAGCAGTGATTCCGCACGGGCGGCAGGGTAGGAACCAGGTGCTTCCCGCAGGGTTCACCAAAGACTCTCACCGGGTATAAACGGCTGAATGCTCTGCGCAGATGCCTTGGAAGATTTGACTGTCCATCCCGCCTTGAACGCTACTCAGAGAATATCCGCATAGTATGTCCACGTCGTATTCCTTGACTAGCTCGTTGCCGAGTTTTTCGACCTGAATCGCCGCCTCCGCGTTACCTTGCGCCCACAGGAGATGGCACATTTCTCCGAAAATTGCCACGCGGGCTTGTTTCCCCTTCGCAGCCTCTGCCGCTGTCGCAATGAGATCACCTAAGAGTTCCAAAAAAAGAACTGAATCCGGCATGCCTCGGAACATGAATGTCGGGAGCGCGTCAGCAGCATCCAACGCGATATATCTGCCCTGCTCAATAGCAGTACCGATATCCAAGCCGTATGCCTGCAACCGTGGAAGAAGACTGTCCCGGCGTGATTTGGTCGCGACAACGATAGCTGCGTTCCCCGCTTTGAGAGCAGCCCCGATGAACCGCGTAAGGTCATCTAGGACAAATCGATCTGAGAATAAAACCCTGCCTCGTGGCGGGCGATCCACACGTTCTGTGGTGGGAACGGTAGGACGACCCTGCCGCGATTGTGATCGGCGGCGGCGTGCTCGGTGCCTGGTGATCCGCTACCCTCATATACCCATTCTGCGAAGGCGAGACCGGGCTGAAATTGAAAAATAGTTGGCAGTGGAATTGCCTCAACCCTGCCGCGATTGTGATCGGCGGCGGCGTGCTCGGTGCCTGGTAATCCGCTACCCTCATATACCCATTCTGCGAAGGCGAGACCGGCCTGAAATTGAAAAATAGTTGGCAGTGGAATTGCCTCAGGCGCGTAGCTAGACCTGCGTTGCCGTGACAGAGTAAGATGTCTCGCCATGACAGAAGCCGAGCCGCCAAAGAGTAATTGGCACCGATACGGGTGGATAATCGGCTTCGTCGGGGCGTTTGGGTTGGGCGTCGGCCTCTACTCCGCAGACCAGAAGAAAGAGCCAGACCCGGTATCCGTAGAGGACAAAGCCACGAACGCACGGGCGCGGTCGCTACAGGATAAATTGGGGCAGATCGAGCAACGTCCCGTCGCGAGCATTGAAGACTACATCCGAAAGACGGCGGAGGCGGCTCCGATAATAGACGAAGCTAAGGGTCTGTTGCGTTTGCAGATCGGATCAGTAGAGCGTTTCAAACAGCAACACGCTTCCAGCAACAAAGACGTAATGATCGCTGGCTATGCGGTGCGAATGTTCCAGAAGGAACAAGAGCTCATGTCGCTGATGGGCGATGAGATTTATTGTGCGCGGGCCTTAGAATCCCTGCCCGTGGAGAAAAGGACCGGGTACTACGACGAAAATGTTGTTCCGCTGAAAGAGAAGGAAAAAAGGGTGCTTACAGAGTGGGCGGCAATTGCAAGGGAAGCCCAGGCAAAAGGGGTTTCTTGGTCCGCTGCCGTCACGAACGCCACACAACAAGTTCAGTGACCTCTCACAATGGTTGTCCGCCAGCCAGGACTCAACGGATGATTCTGTTATTGGTCGCCTCAGCCCCGTGAAAAGTGGCACGAGCAGGTACGCCGCCCAGAATCTCGCTTCCGCATACTTCGGACGGTTCGCGGTGTAACTCGGATGTTGGATTACATTCTGCCGATTGCCGCCTGTTTGTATGCTCTTCTCCAGCTTTTCAAGGTTGGGAGAAGCATAAGACGAATGTGCGGAGAGTGGCTGTGCTCGTTCTCGTCCTGCTCCTTGGCATTGGCAGCGCCATCAATACCCATTACTCAAAGCTGAAAGCCGAGAAGTTACAGAAAGAACTAACAAGCGTCGAAAACGAGCTACAGAAAACTCAGAAAGCACTGGAGCCTGGCCCGAAGGCTGAACTGAACTTCAGTTTTTCTCCCTTTCGAAAGACATCTCCAATCGAATTGGTTACAGAAAAGACGCTTCCTTTGAACGCAGATGGAAGTATTCATACAAGGATCAACTACAATCCCGTGCTGGAGGGAAGAATTCATGGCAAATCGGGTGAACAGGGGGCGTAGCAATGCGAGTCTTCGGCGAGGAGTATATGCGCTAACAATTTTGATCCGAATCCTTTCTATGCAGGCGTATTCCGAACAGAAGAAATTTGCGGACACAGCTGCGTCGGTTCAGTCTTTTCTTGGACGTTGGGATTTAACCCTGAAGACTCCGCTCCGCGAATATCCCTCGTGGTTGGAGATAACGCAGGAAGATGGTCAGGTCAGAGCTCTAATGGTCAGCCGTTGGGGGCACGCGCGGCCGCTCCCGAAAATTGAGCTCACGAATGACCGGATCACGTTCGTTTCTCCCAAGGAGGAGGAAGACAGGAAAGACGACATGGTCTTTGAGGGCAAGCTATCTGGGAAGACTCTGACGGGGACCACGACCGGGCCCGATGGAACTCCGTGGCAATGGACGGGCGAGAAAGCGCCATTCCTGAAGAGAACGAGCTCTCCGAAGTGGGGAAGGACGGTGCAATTGTTCAACGCCAGAGACCTGAGCGGATGGGAGATGAGCGATCCCAACGCAACGCCGGTGTGGAAAGTCGAAAACGGTACACTCGTGAGTCCTGGACGTGGCCCTGAACTTATCAGCGATGCCAAGTTCGAAGATTTCAAGTTGCACCTCGAATTCAATTGCGCGCCAGGATCGAATAGTGGCGTCTACTTACGCGGTCGCTACGAGCTCCAGATCGAAGATGATCCCGAGCCAGAGGGCCCGACAATGCGGACGGGTGGAATCTATGGCTTTCTGGCTCCTTCGCCGGAACAGCCGCAGAGACCGGGAGTCTGGCAGAGCTACGACATCACGCTTATTGGACGCGTGATCACCGTTGTGCAAAACGGTCAGACCATTATCGACAGGCAGGAAATTCCGGGAATCACAGGCGGGGCTTTGGATAGTCACGAAGCTCTACCCGGACCGATCTATCTGCAGGGGAGTGAGTTAGGCCACGTCGCTTTTCGGAATATCACGATTACAACAGCGAGGTGATCTAGAACCGGTCTCATAAGCTCAACAGACTGATAGTTGCCTGTTCGTTTCTGGACGACGAAGGTCAGCGGTGGACACTTTTAAGACACCTGGTTGGACAACGGTATTCTCTTGCCCTATGTCATCAACGAGTTACGCTTTGCCCTAGACTGGTAAGAGTCTTGCTGCTGGAGGAACCAGCGGACCAGCGAGCTGATCGTTTCGCCTTGGTGTCGGCCCGCGCACAGGGTGTATGGAGCATCTTTTGAAGTGCTTCCTCCGGATGACAGGTGAACATCGCCGTAGCACCCGGAATGCTCGGAGCAGGGATTCTGGATGCTATGCCATGATAGTGTCAATTGACGATGGATGCTCGATTTTGGCGAGCAGAAGCGTATTATTCTGAAACGTGAAAACCGCAAAACCCTTGTATGATTTAGCTCCGGGCGCGGCATGGAATGAAGCACTACGCCGCTCACTCGCAATCTGTATCGCGGGTTTCTTCTTACCCAACTTACTTGCAGAATTTGGGGCAATCCCTCAGCTACATCAGAGCTTCCATTTCTTGCCCGGTGTATGCGGTATAGCAAGAGCGTTTTTAGCATCCCTTGCCCTGTTTATGGGGTACTACCACCGAAAGCTAATTCAGAGTGCTGCCTTCGCCGTCTGTGCAGCCATTCTTCCTTACCTTGCAACGTGGTTCTGGTTTCGGTTGGCACATCCGTCTGACTCGGCAGGAATGCTGCAACTCTGCGGCCCTACAGCTATCGCTGCCATCGTTGGTTACGGCTTCCTGATCTGGTGGCGAAGCTTACGCTCGAACAGCGCCAAGAGGCCGCCCGCAAGGCTGCACAGGCGCGCTGGGCACGGAACAAGAACTCTTAGATTTCGACGAGTTGCCGGCAGCGCACTCTCGAATGGATTCGCGACGGAATAGAGGCCCGTAATGTCCGGGCCGAGCGAGACATTAAAATGCCACTTTTTCGATGGAAAGACATAGATCACAGCCTCGTGAGGTTGAGACTAATCGACCTGGCCGAGGAGATGCACCGTCAGCTACAGGCAGATGAAAGACGCATTCAGTTCGAAAATCACGGCAATATGAATTCGAACACCGTGCCCTCTCTTGTTCTGAATATGAAACAGGAGCGTGTGGACGAGCAGGCTCGCAGGGTGTATGAGATCTACTGCGACGTCTGGGAAAAGCAAGGATACGTGAAATCCGCCGCCTTTGTGCGAGCCGTCTACGCGCGGGCCGTCGTATCTGTATTCCGAGCCCGAACCGGGGCGATTGCGTCCGAGTTCTCAAGGTTCGCGACTCGCACGAATTTTCCTGGAGCGATACACAATGCCCACTTACAGAGTCTTCGACTGAATATGCAAAGGCTTGAGGATCGCTGGCGAAGGCGCGTTGAGATTGAAGCGAAGGAGTGCGAGCACGCCGAACAGAAACTAAGGCTAGCGCAGCAGACGGTACAAAGGGCGGATGTGGCGACAACAAAGACACCCATAAGCGTGCTAGCTCAAGCGAACGAACAGCGTCCGGCAGGGGAAAGCCGCCAACCGGTCGACGTATCGACGAGTTCGCCGAAAAGAAGGAAGCCCGGTCGCAGTGCGAGACTCCCGGAAGCCTTTGTAGGTGATGCTGGTACGCTGTGGCAAAAAGCAATCTCCGCCAACTATACAAAAGTATCCAATGATCAATTAGGGCAGATCGCCTCCGCGCTGGACGCTGCCGGCCATTCACCACCGAGTTCGTATCTCGAAGGCAAGTATGCAAGAGATCTGAAGAGTTTCAACAGTCGCAACTCGAATTCAAAGATCGGGCCTCTTAAGACCTGGTCACAATTGGTCGACCACGGAGACAAAGATCATATTCAGGGAATGCGTCGCCTGCTGTCCCGTTGTGCCGAAAAGGTCGACAAAGGCCATCCGCTAGCCGGAATTAATTCCGGACAAAAAATATCGTCCTAGCTGCCTTCCTCCCATCTCCCTGCGTTCAGAAACTCCCGACAGCCGCCCACCCTTTCCGGATATGCAGCTCGTTGCCCGATAACGAGAATTGAGGCCAAATGGAGCCGGATGCAAAACCCAACCATTAGATTACGCGACACTTCGACAGAGGCCGTCGACTCGCCGAGGCGTTACGAGTTCATTAATAGCAAGGAGCTTGCTTTGAGATGGAATCTCCCAGAGACCTGGGTTCGTGAGCAAGTGCGTAAGCGGTCGACAGATCCGATCCCCCACATACGATTTGGGAAATACGTGCGCTTTCGCTGGAGCAGCCCGGAACTCGAAGATTGGGCCGAGCGGCGTATAGTATCGAGCAGCAATAGGGTAGTGGGACGGGGCCTCGGAAAGGAGAGCACATGAAGGGAACCCGTCACCAGGAAGGTTATCTGTATCGCAAGGGAAGCCTCTGGCTGCTTCGATACTACGACTCCGAGTTTGCCGCGGATGGTTCGGTTCGACGAGTCCAGAAAACCAAGAAACTAGCAGCGGTTGGGCCGGAGTGTCCGAACAAAACTGCTGCTCGAGATCTCGCGAGGGAGTTCCTCGAATCGATCAACCGCGCACGAAACACGCCTGAAAGTGCAATGACCCTGATTCGCTTCACCGAAGACCGTTATCTGCCGTTTGTCGAGGAGCACAAACGCATCAGCACCTTCCGTGGCTATCGGAACATGTGGAGGCGTTACCTGAAGCCGCGTTGCGACATCATGCTGCGTGAATTCAGGACGGTCGACGTTGAACGTATCTTGCACTCAATAGCCAAGGAGCACAAGCTAACGTCCACGACGTTGGCCCACATCAAAGCACTCCTTTCGGGAGTCTTTCGATTCGCCAAACGCCAAGGTGTGATCAATTCAGAAAATCCGGTGCGGGACGTGGTCTTGCCCAAAGGTAAACCTGCCGGCGAAACCCATGCCTATTCACTGGAAGAGATCGCGCACATGCTGAAGTTGTTTCCGGAACCGGCATCGACGATCATAGCTGTCGCGGCCTTCACGGGTGTTCGCAAAGGCGAACTGCGCGGGTTGCTCTGGGAGAATTACGACGGAGCGCAGATGCTAATCTCCCAGTCTTTCTGGAGGGGGCATGCCCTGGAGCCGAAGACCCGACAGAGCAAAGCGCCAGTTCCAGTCATCGCGCAACTCGCTCAACGACTGGATTGGCACCGATGCTCCTCAGGCAATCCCGCGAACGGACTGATGTTTCTTAGCCCATTGGGAAAGCCCGTCAATCTGGACGCTTTGGTGGCAGATGTCATCGTGCCTCTGCTGACAAAAACCGGGATCAGTTGGCACGGCTGGCATGCATTTCGTCGTGGCTTGGCGACGAATCTTCACCAACTTGGAGTTTCCGACAAAACCATCCAGAGAATCTTACGGCACGCTAACGTCGCGGTTACACAAAACTGCTACATCAAGACCGCGGACTCCGAAATCGCGGCGGCGATGCAGCAATTTGAGCGATCTCTCGAATATGCACCTAATATGCACCTCGGGGGTATGGAGAGAACGCGCTTGATGTGATCGATGGAAGAGAATGTGTGCGGTAAACGACTATGTCCACGGGATTTAGAACATCTGGCGGAGAGGGAGGGATTCGAACCCTCGGTACAGGTGTTAGCCCGTACAACGGTTTAGCAAACCGCCGCATTCGGCCACTCTGCCACCTCTCCGGCGTGCGGAGCTACAGTTTACCACGCTCGCTATGAGTGCGGTTACCGCTTCAATCGTAGCATTTAGTTTGCCTCTGCCCTCATTGGACCCACTTGCGTTGTCCTCAGACTGTGGCCTCTCTAGGAACATTCGGGGTATTGTCACATTGCCAGTCATTTCTCAAACAGAGGCAAATAGGAATTGCGGAGGGCACCGAATTCCTAGTAGTAGCTTATAAGACTCCTGCGTGGCCTAATTCTCCGAAGAAAATGTTCACAGTGTCGTATTGCGAAGTAACAACCCCACTTGGAAGGCAATCATCGTGAGTTTCAGCCCGTCCGCTTCCCCTGGCCTGGGTGACGCGAACCCGCTCATCCTCCTACATCTTGTTCGTGATTCGTAACGCAAAACAATCTGCGTCCAATTTTGCGCGCACGTCATGGAAAATGCCTGCAACACAGAGGGGGAAAAGGAGTGGATCCGGAGAACTGCCCGAACTGCGGCGGTAGTGGATTTGTTGCGAAGCCCGTCGACTTGAATGGTAAGTCTGAAGGCGTCGCGTTTATCCGCTTGAAGTGTCCCGCCTGCGGGGGCACCGGCCGGAAACGCACCATCCCACCTCCGACCGCCGGCTGACCGCACGGCCTGTGGTGCTTGCGAAAACGTTCGGATCCGGACCGTCACACTTCTCGTTACAATATGACGGTCCGGCCGTACGTCTCCGAAGAACCCTCTCCACTCTCGGCGTCTCAGGGCTTCATGCAATTCCCGCTGCTTTCACGCGACTGCGGCGGCGAGCAACCGATGCCGTTTCGACACGATTTCGCCCGCCCGCCTTGGCACGGTAGAGCGCCTTGTCGGCCGCATGCAACACCACATCGGGCACGGAGTCTTCTTTCGCGGAGGCCGCCACCCCGATGCTGACTGTCACCGAAAGCGGTGACGGCGCCTTTTCTTGACCGAGCTGTCGAATCGCATGCCCCTTGTTCGCCCGGCCGCCGGTGCGCTCATTGCGACGGTCGGGACCTCGAGGACTCTGTCGCCGGTCGCCAGTTCGCGTGCGAAACTCCGAAGACTCAACCGCCACCCGCAACCTTTCCAGGTGATGCATGACATCCGCAGTCGCCTTTCCCGGAAAAAGGATGTTGAATTCCTCTCCACCGCAACGGTACGCCTGACCTCCGCCAGTCACTCGCGACAAGCAGGTAGCGACCAGCCGTAAAACTTGGTCGCCCGTGTCATGGCCGTACGTGTCATTGAATCTCTTGAAATGATCAATATCCACGACCGCAATCGAGTACGGATGCTGCAGTCGCAAGAGGGCGTCATTAAAGGCACGACGCGACGGTAGCGTTGTGAGTTCGTCGTGATAGGCGAGAAGGTAGGAGTTCTCAATGATCGAGGCTGCAAGAATGCATGCCGCAGCAGCCAAGTATAACGTCGAAACGCGGGCTGTCCCAATGTAGTGCAAGGAGAGAAAGAAGGCGCCGAGCGACCATAGCAATGCGCTGTCAACCGGTTTCCGCTTGACCAGGAACCGCGCCAGCAGGAACACGCCGGCGGCAGCGAAGGCAATCAAAGCGTAACCTGGCAAAGAAACCGCGGTCGCAACATGACGCGTACGGAGAGAAGGTGTCGGCAGCACCTCAACTGCGCGGCATAGAACCGTTACGATGACCGATTGCACGAACAGCATCACGCCGAAAGGCACAATCGCTGCGACCGTGAAGCCTCGCTCCTGCATTATCGCAATAAGAACGAAGTTTAACGGCACCATCACAGCCACCGTCTCCACGACCGTCCACCCGGATCGTCCCGGCAAGAAATGCCCATTGCCTAGGAGAGTAATCGCCTCTTGGGCCAGGAACAGCACAACCAGGGGGAAGAAGATGCGGGTGGAGTGAAATCGCCACGCCAGCAGCATGCCTCCGATCAGCGCGCAATAGTAAAGGAAACTGAGAGCAGGTAAGGGTAGCGTGAGCCAGCCTGAATATAGGAGCACTGCGACGCCAAATAGCAGAATTCCGCCCGGGATCAGCAGGGACTTTAGTGTCGTTTTGCTCCATAGCCGCAAGATAGGACTCCAATCGGAAAACTCCCTTCGGGATTATCTCCGGCGACCGGGCGCGAAGGAATTGCCCGCCGAGGTTCGTGTCCGTTGAAACGCCGCCAGAATTGTCCGGGGCTGAGAGTCTCAGATTGGAACTGAGTGCTATTTCTGTACCTACATACCTTTGTGTGGTCTTGGTTCTGGCTGCAATTGAGCGGTTTCTAACTAGACTGAGCAGTTGGATTAAGGATGGTTCACTTTATGCGAATTCTTATTGCCGAAGATGACGAAGCGTTAGCCCGATTCGTTCGCCAGGGCCTCGAAGGCGAACCTATTCCGTCGATGTCTTGACGGACGGCGAACAAGCTCGGATCGCAGCAACCGAATTCGAGTACGACGTCGTAATACTCGATCTCAACTTGCCAAAGCTCGACGGCGTCAGCGTTCTACGTTATCTGCGAACCAAGAAACCCAGCGTGCCAGTCCTTGTCCTTACTCAGCGAACACGCGTGGAAGACCGGGTACAGTGCCTCGATACGGGCGCTGACGACTATGTTCCCAAACAACTATCGGGCACGTCGCTCGATATCCTTCACATTCGGTCAGATCTGATAACCAAGATCTGGGCGGCCGCTCAATCGCGCAAGACGCATACACTATCTGACTTTTCCAGAAAGCCTCCTCAATCTAACCAGTCAGAAAATCGGCACGTTCGCTCCTTCACCGTTCCGGCCATAGTCGCGATTGGAGTCTCAACGGGGGGCCCGGAAGCTCTGCAGGAGATTCTGCCTCTCTTCCCCTGTGACCTTTCAGTCCCGATCCTCATCGTTCAGCATATGCCCCGCGGTTTTACCGCACCTTTTGCTAAACGACTCAATACCCTGTCCTCGGTCACTGTGCGAGAGGCGGTTCACGGCGAACGCATCTACCCTGGCGTGGTTTACCTCGCTCCCGCTGGACTTCACATGCGCGTTGAACGCCCGGCCGCCTCACACGCCATTATCTGCCTTGACACGAATCCCGAAGATTTTCTGCATATTCCTTCCGTCGACGTGCTAATGAAGTCGGTCGCGGCAACCTTCCGCAATCTAGCCCTTGGAGTCATCATGACAGGAATGGGTTCCGACGGCGCAGAAGGAATGAACGCCATTCACCGCGAGGGTGGCCTTACTATTGGCCAAGACGAGGCGACCTGCACGGTGTATGGTATGCCGCGCGTCTGCGCCGACTTGGGTATTCTCTCTAGCCTCGTACCTCTTTCACAGATTCCAGCACAGATCCTCCGGGTGACGCATTACCGCAGGCGTGCATAAGCAGATCTCTGGTTCCAATCGGCACTCCATCTACATCCAACAATCTCCTCACTCTCCCTAGCAGCATCCCGCTGGAAAACGGTTTTCCTAAACATTCCTGCTGCTTCGCTTCCAACCGCCCCAACTGGTCAGCGTAGCCGGTGACCAGCAAGACTTTGAGTCCCGGATCCTCGAGTCTAAGTCTTCTCGCCAGGGTGCTCCCGGTTTCGCCCGGCAGAATCATATCGGTCAACAACAAATTCACCTCACCGCGGTGCGCCTCGTAAAGGCGCACAGCTTCCACCGCATTTTTCGCAGTCAACACCCGGTATCCAGCCGCACGCAGCACTTCACACGTCACGTCCCTCACAAACGATTCGTCTTCCACGTAAAGGATCGTCTCCGCCCCTGTCAAGCCTTCTTCGTCTTTGCCTCCGCACCAGCCCTTTGCTTCCTTAAGAATCTTTGCAGTCTCTACGCGCATCGCAGTTCCTTCAAGTGTAGGTCTCTCGAATCGACTTCCCAATCATTTCTAAACGCATATTTGGTAAGCAGATTAGGTGCCACAACAGCAAACGATTTTTTGGTCGCACTATCCCAGGGAATGCAGCACTTAGGTGAGGAGAATATTCCGAGACATCATCGGCCCTTTCCCTATGCTCCATTTCGGGAATCGGACGGGGAATGAAGGACCGATTCGGCACCGCTAATCGAGTCACGCTTTAGCCGCTGCTATCGCGGACTCGTCAAAATCGTCTCATTGGGATCGAGCAAAATTTTGTGGGTCCCTATTGGAGCCGCCAAATGGAAAGCAGACTCTTCGCCATCGGCGAACACTCGCCCCAGTAGCACCGGCTTCCCCGCGACCATTGCATATAAGGGAACCGAAGTCACCAGGTCCTGGGGAGCATCTTTCTGCAGAATGGTCCCGGTCACAACCAACCCGGGTCCCCTGGGGGCGATCTTCACCGCTTTCAACTCCAGCTTCGGCAACGATGTGCCATTAATCCACCCATTCAGGAACCAGTCCAGCGAACTTTTGCCTTCGTAACGCAGCGCCGATG
>Ga0137366_10004235_pt1 | contig 11223 bp, 10 predicted proteins | sample SagtaG_8_FD_104938 | JGI IMG/M metagenome (GOLD analysis project Ga0137366, IMG submission 104938) | Vadose zone soil microbial communities from Sagehorn Ranch, Mendocino, California, USA - Sage1_L_60_16 metaG | ecosystem: Environmental > Terrestrial > Soil > Vadose zone | place: USA... | reverse complement strand
GAACCCCGAACCCGCGGATTAAGAGTCCGCTGCTCTGCCAGTTGAGCTAGCGGCGCTTGGAGACGCAGTGATCGTAGCAGCATCGCGGAGACTGCGCGAAACGCTCGTGTCCCTGCAGAACGGCCACGGCGGCGTTAGTTTCCGAGATAGCGGCCGACGAATTCCGCCGCCCGTGAGGCCCGGCCGGTCCTCGCCTCCTGCCGGTCCGCCCAGCTCATCACCTGCAGGCCGGCGTTCACCCCGAGCCAGCGCAGCGGCTCGGCCTCCCACCTCGGTGAGCGGTGTCCCACCCAGGGCAGCCGCGTGATGCCCGAGTCGCTGCCGAGGACCAGGTCGGCGAGGGTACGCCCGGCCAGGTTCGTCGTTGCCACGCCGTCGCCGACGTAGCCGCCGGCCCAGCCGACGCCGGTCGAGCGGTCAAGCCCGACCGACGCGCACCAGTCCCGCGGCACGCCGATCGGCCCGCCCCAGGCGTGTGTCACGGCCGCGTCGGCCAGCGCGGGGAAAAGCTCTGCCAGCGTCTGCCGCAGCGCCGTGAACACGGCGGGCGCGCGGTCGAACGACGGCCGGATGGCCGAGCCGAGGTGATAAGGGGCGCCCCGGCCGCCGAACGCGAAACGCCCGTCCTGGGTCCGCTGCCCGTAGATGATCAGGTGCCGCAGGTCGCCGAACGTCGGCCTGTCCGCGAGGCCGATCTGCGCCCAGGCCTGCTCAGGCAGCGGCTCCGTCGCGATCATCAGCGAGTAGACCGGCACGACCGTGCGCCGCTCGCCGGGCAGTTGCGCCGTGAAGCCCTCCGTCGCCCGGATCACGTGCCTGGCCCGGACCATGCCCGACGGCGTGACCAGGCGGCCGGGCAGGATCTGCGTCACCGGCGTGCGCTCGTAGACGGTCACTCCGCGGCGCCGCACCGCCTCGGCCAGGCCGCGCACCAGCCTGCCCGGGTGAATGGCCGCGCAGTGCGGCGTGTAGGTCCCACCGAGCACGCCGGTGGCGGCGGCGTACTCGCGGGCCGCTGCCGCGGTCAGCAGCCTCAGGTCCGCGGAGCCGAACCCGAATTTCCTGGCCTCGGCCACCTCCGCGGTGGCCCGGTCAAGCTGTGCGGGCGACCTGGCCAGCATGACCGTCCCGCCCTTGGCCCAGTGGCAGTCGATCCCCTCGGCCGCCGCGGCCGACGCGACCTCGTCCACGGTCTCCTGCATCGCCCGGCCCATCGCGATCGCCGCGTCCCGCCCGGCCATCCGCGCCAGCTTGCCGAGCGAGGCCGGGAACAGCGCGGAGCACCAGCCGCCGTTGCGCCCCGACGCGCCGAATCCGGCGATCTCCCGCTCGCAGACCGCGATCCGCAGGCCGGGCTCCGCGCGGGACAGGTAATAGGCGGTCCATAGCCCGGTGTAACCGGCCCCGGCGATGGCCACGTCGACGTCGACATCGCCGTCCAGCCGCACGCCGGGAGTGAGGGTGCCGGGCACCGTGTCGAGCCAGAAGGACAGCTTCCGGTAGCCAGCGCTCGAGGACATGCGTCCCATCGTGACAGCCCGCGGCGGGCGGCGCGCATCCGCCCACGCCGGTGCCCTGGCTGACCCGGGGCGGACCTACCCGCCACGCTGGCGCCCTCGGCTGGCCCGGGGCGGACGTTCCTGCCCGCGGGCCCGCGGCGCAGCGGGCCGGCCGGTCGGGCATCCTGGGGGAATGCCCCACCACGCGCTCGCCTCGGCGCCGCCACCGGCGCCGCGTCATCCGTCCGACTGCTACCGCGTTGCACTGGTCTGCCTCGGGAACATCTGCCGGTCGCCGACGGCCGAGGTGGTGCTGCGCCGGGAGCTAGCCGAGGCCGGGCTGTCCGGCCGGGTCGAGGTCGACAGCTCTGGCACGGGCGACTGGCACCTGGGCCGGCCGATGGATCCGCGGGCTCGCACGGAACTGGCGGCGCGCGGGTACGACGGGTCGGCCCACCGGGCCCGGCAATTCGAGCGGTCATGGTTCCGCGACTACGACCTCGTGGTGGCGATGGACCGGCATAATCTGGCCGACCTGCGCCGGATGGCGCCGGACCGGGAAACCGCCAGAGACCGGGTCCGGCTGTTCAGGTCGTTCGACTCGGCACTGGCCGGTGATCTTGTCGCGGGCCAGCGCGACGACAGCTTCGGCGGCGACGTTCCTGACCCGTACCACGGCAGCGCGGCCGACTACGCGCTGGCCTTTGACCTGGTGCAGGCGGCCGCCAGGGGACTGGCAGCCCAGCTGGCCGCGCTGATCAGGCGGCCCGCGGCGGACGGCAGCATGCGCGACGGCGCCGGTGTGACCGGCGGTGCGGCGGATGGCGCGAGTGCGGTCCGCGGTGCGGCGGACGGCGGTGCGGCGGATGGCGGCATGCGCGACGGCGGGGGCGGCGACGGCGGTGACGGCAGCGGCGTGGACGGAACGGCACCGGGTCATCGGTGACCGGGCCTGCTTCGTCGCCGGCCCCGGCGGACATGGACGTGGCCGCGCGCATCGGGCGGCTCACCGGCTCTGCCGTGCGCGATCTGCGCCGGATCGGCGGGCAGCACCGCTGCGGCCACTACCGTGTCGTGCTGTCCGACGGGCGGCTGGCGTTCGCCAAGGTAGCCGCCGCGGATCTGGGCGCGGGACTGAGCGGCATGTTCGAGTCAGAAGCGCGCGGGCTGCGCTGGCTGGCCGACGCGGCGGCGGTGCCCGTTCCCGACGTGCTTGGCTGGGACACGGCCGCGCTCACCATCGGCTGGCTGCCGGCCGGGTCGCCGGACGCGGTCGCCGCCGGCCAGTTCGGCCGGGATCTCGCCCGCCTGCATCTGGCCGGGGCCGCTGGATTCGGCGCGCCCTGGCCCGGCTTCATCGCCGGCCTGCCGCTCGGGAACGACCGTGACGTCTCCGCCGGGGCCAGTTTCCCGCGGATCCAAGGTGGCGAATCCGCGGATCGCGGACCTTCCCGGGTGCGCGATCGCGAGATTGACCACCTTCCCGGCTCCGGCGGCTGGGGCGGCGGGGACGGCGACGGCGCTGAGGGCAGTGATGATGCCCGGCAAGGCGGCCGGAGCGCGGACGGCGCTGCCGGCTCCGCCGGGGACTCATGGCCGCAGTGGTACGCCAGGGAGCGGCTGCTGCCCTACCTGCGCCGGGCCTTCGACGCGGGAACGCTGACCGGGCCGGACATCCGGCTGATCGAGCGAGTGGCCAGCCGGGCCGGCGCGCTGGCCGGGCCGGCCGAGCCGCCGAGCCGCATTCACGGCGACTGCTGGTCGGGGAACCTGCTCTGGTCCGGCGGCCGGACCTGGCTCATCGACCCGGCCGCGCACGGCGGTCACCGCGAGTCCGACCTCGCGATGCTGGCCCTCTTCGGCGCGCCGTACCTGGACCGGATCATGGCCGGCTACCAGGAGGCCGCGCCGCTGGCGGCCGGCTGGCGGGCCCGGGTGCCGCTGCATCAGCTGCATCCGCTGCTCGTGCACGTCTGCCTGTTCGGCGCCGCCTACCGGGACGCCGCCCTGGACGCGGCCCGCCGCGCGCTCGCCGCCGGGTAGCCGGGGCTGGCAGGCCGCATAGTCGCGGGCGATCCGGGCGTCAGCTCTCCCGCTTCCAGGTGTTGCTGAACGCGCGGGAACCGAACAGCCCGCCGGGCGTCGCCAGTGTCAGGTGGCTCGGGGTTCCGTCGACCAGGATGATCTTGTCGTGGTTCCAGTTGGGCGAGGCGATGCCGCCCCGCTGCTTGCTCTTGTCCGTGACATGGATATTCACGTAGCTGATGATGCCGAAGTCGGCGAGTGGCAGCGTGCTGGCGGCGGCCGGGGCTTCTGATATGACCTCGGCCGAGCGGTTCTGGCAGGATGGCCCGCCACACGGCTTCCACAGGTTGAATCGCTGGCCGTTGGTGACGTCGGTCAGCACGAAGTTGTACTGGTTGTGGTGCGCACCCGAGGTGCTGTTGAAGTACACCGACGCGGTCACGGCGTCGCCGGGGTTCACATGGACGCTGGAGACCGTCTCGATCGGCAGCGCGGGATAGGTCTCCCACCACGCTGAGTACGTCGGCGTCGGGCCGTTGCAGTCAGCCTCAATGCCGGCCTGCTCAGCCGTCTTCGTGGTGAACCCGTCCAGGCCGACCCAGTGCACGGAGAAGGCGTCCGCGGTGACCGCGCAGTTGACCGCAGGGACCGTGAACGTGGCCTGGACGTAGCGGAAGCTGCCGCCGGAGTTTTGCGGGAATGCGGCGTATCCGGCCCAGTTGTTGCTGTGCTGCGTGCTCCCGCTCTCGCTCCCAATCGGGTTCCCGCCGGGCAGCAGGATGGCCGGATGCGTATGTACGGCGGCGTCGTGCTTGGCCGAGGACGCCGTGGCACTGCCGGCCGATGCCGCCGCGAGGATCACCAGCGCAGCGAGGCCGGCGGCGGCCGCGAGCGGACGGGTGAATCGTGCGGTGTGCATGAGGCTCCTATCATCGGGCACGGCAGCCTGCGCGGCTGGCTTTCTGACAAACCATTTATACGCAGTCGCGCCTGCGCCGCCGAGCACGCATAATAGGGCTTTCGGCTGGCACCGGGACGAGCCGGCCACGTGGATGCCGATATTTCCCGGCTGGCCGCCCGCCAGCCCGCGACGACGCGGGCCGCGTCGCGACCAGAATCTGACCCTAGCCTGCGCCGAGCACCTCGGGCGCCAGCGGGAGCGTGATGCGGAAGGTGGCCCCGCCGCCCGGCGTCGGCTCGACCTGTACCGCGCCGCCATGAGCCGTTACCAGGGCCGCCACTATGGCGAGGCCGAGGCCGGTCCCGCCTGCTTGCCTGGCTCTGGCCTGGTCGGCACGGTAGAAGCGTTCGAAGGCGCGTTCTGCCTGGTCGGGAGTCAGGCCAGGCCCGCGGTCGGCAACCTCGAGGATGGCGGCAGGCCGGGGGGTGCCCGGCGGCGGTACCGGGCCGGGGACCGGCCCGTCATCCAGGGTGCCGGAACGAATCCGCACCTCGACGGGAGTCCCGTCCGGGGTGTGGATGAGCGCATTGCTCATCAGGTTGCCGATCACCTGGCGGAGCCTGACCTCGTCGCCGAGCACGATCGGGGCGGCGCCGGACCCGACCGTCAGCTCGATGCTGCGGGCCGGCGCTATCACCCGGGCGTCGTGCACCGCGTCGGCAGCGAGCGTGAGCAGGTCAACGGGCCGGCTCTCCAGCGGCCGCTGCTGGTCGAGCCTGGCCAGCAGCAGCATGTCCTCGACCAGCACGCCCATCCGGGATGATTCCTGCTCAACCCGCTGCATGATCCGGTCAAGGTCCACCCGCGTGAGCGGACTGCCATCATCCGCAGTCGTGGCCAGGGGCTCGCCCGCCGGTCCGGTCTCGATCCCTGCGTCCTTCTGGCCAGGGGCGTCAGGCCCGGCGCGGCCAGGGCCGCTGCTGCCGGCTGCTGCGCTCCCCGCGCCGTTCTCCAGCCCGCCGCGCTGCCGGTAGTACTCGGCGAATCCCCTGATCGCGGTGAGCGGCGTGCGCAGCTCGTGACTGGCGTCGGCGACGAACTGCCGGATGCGATCCTCCGACCGGCGGGCCGCCATCTCGGAGTCGGCGCGGGCGCGGAAAGCGAACTCGATCTGGCTGAGCATCGCGTTCAGCGAGCGGCCGAGCCGGCCGACCTCGGTCCGGGCGTCGCGGTCGGGGACCCGGCGGGTGAGATCGCCGGCCGCGATCGCCTCTGCGGTTCGCTCGATCTCGGTCAGCGGCCGCAGGCTGGTCCGCACCAGCGCGATGCCGACGACGGCCAGCACGAGAATGATGATCAGGCTCACGATCAGGTCGATGCCGATCAGGCGCCCGATGGTCCGATAGACATTGGTGACGTCCACCCCGATGATCACGGTGCCGGTGATGGTGGTGCCATCGGGGAAGATGAACTGGTGCGGGTAGGCGAGCACGCGCCAGCGAGCGTCGCCAGACGTGGCCGCGACCGTCGTCGGCTTCCCGTCGTGGGAATTCAGCCAGCTGGCTGAGGCGGGTATCGCCGGGCCCGGCAGGATCCGTCCCTGCGACGACTCGGGGCTGAAGGGGACCCCTGGCCTGATCACCATGTGCACGTGCCCGCCCGTTGGCACCCAGGCCAGTGCCAGGCCGCCGCTCAGTACCGTCGTCTGCCCGCCGCCGAGGTAGTCCTGGATGGCGCGCTGGAGAGGCTGCGCGTCGTAGCTCGCCAACTGGGCGTCCGTCTGTCCGAGCAGGTAGCTCTTGAGCACGGAGATGCCGGTGATGCTGATAACGGCGAGCGCGACGGCCACCAGCACCAGCAGCGCCGACGTGAGCTTGACGCGCAGCGGCGTGCGGCTGGGCAGCTGCCGGGCGGCCCGCCAGGTGCGAGCGAGTGCTGATGGCTCAGCCATGATCATCTAGCTACGCGGACGGGAGCCTGAGCACATATCCGACCCCGCGGAGCGTGTGCAGCAGATGCGGCTCGGCGGAGTCGACCTTGCGCCGCAGCACCGAAACGTAGGACTCCACGATCCCGGTATCGCCCCGGAAGTCGTAGTCCCAGACATGATCCAGGATCTGCATCTTGGACAGCACCCGGTTCGCGTTGCCCATGAAGTACCTGAGCAGCTTGAACTCGGTCGGCGACAGCTGGATCTGGGCGCCGGCCCGCCACACCTCGTGGCTGTCCTCGTCGAGCTCGAGGTCGGCGAACTTCAGCCGCGGCGGAGGCTCCGTCCCATCGCCCCTGGTCCGGCGGAGGACGGCTCGTATCCGCGCTATTACTTCTTCCAGCGAGAACGGCTTCGTCACGTAGTCATCGCCGCCGAGCGTCAGGCCGCGGATCTTGTCCTCGGTGGAGTCCCTCGCGGTCAGGAACACCACCGGGATCCTGGTCCCGCCGCCGCGGAGCCGCCTGATCACGTCGAAGCCGTCCATGTCGGGCAGCATGACGTCGAGCACGATGAGGTCGGGCCGGTGCCGCTGCGCGGCCTGCACGGCCTCCGTGCCGGCCGCCGCGGTGATGACCTCGAAGCCGGCATAGCGCAAGCTGGCGGAGAGCAGCTCCAGGATGTTCGGCTCGTCTTCGACCACGAGCAGCCTGGCGTCGGCCCGCTTGCGGACGTCGTTCGCCGGGCTCGTCATGCCAGCCATCCTGCGCCTGATTCCTGAGCGCTACCTGAATGCGCGCTGTATTAAGGCTGGATCCTAGCGCGGCCGGGCGGGCTACCGCGGCCTCGGCAGCCGGGCCTGATCGTGCCGCCGGGCTTAGTCGCGCGCCGCCTCCGCAGCCGCTCCGGCCGGCTCCCACTGGGAGATCGCCGCTGACCGCGATCCGACGCCCAGCTTGGCGTAGATCCGGTTCACGTGGTTCTTCACGGTTTTCTCGGCGAGGACGAGGCTCGCCGCGATCTCGCCGTTGGAGTGGCCTGCCGCGATGAGCGTCATGATCTGGGCCTCGCGCGCGGACAGGCCCGCGGGATGCGGTGCTCCGGCGACGCTGCCGGTCCTCATGAGAGACCTCCGGCTGTTGCGACCATCCGCGGCGGGGTTGCGCATGGTGATGAATAGGGTCCGGGTGCGTGCAATGGTCATACATTCCCATAGCGCGCGCATGTGCGCATGGAGTACGTGATGCTTTCTGCGCTGCGCCGTCCGCGGCCCGGCCGGCCGGGCCGCGGACGGCGATGCCTAGGGCGCCTGCTTCGAGCCCGTCAGCAGGCTCTTCGGCACGCGCCTGTCGTTCTTCAAGTCGTCGAACAGCTGCGTGGCCTTGGCGTGATCCCAGATGAGGACACTTCCGACGGACAGCGTCTCGCCGGTCGCGATCGGGACCGTCGTGGTCTGCGGGCTGCGGAGGGCGAACGCCACCCGGATGAGCTGGTACAGGCTCGTGCCCCGGTCCACGGTCAGCGTGTCGGTGGCCCCGAGCGCGGCGGGGATGGCGGCGAACGGGTTGAGCACCACGCCGAGGCTGGTCACTTTCTTGAGCAGGGCCTTCATGAACAGCCGCTGATCCTGGATGCGCTGCAGGTCCTGGTTGGCGAAGTTGTGGCGGGTGCGGACGTAGCCGAGCGCCTGCGCGCCATCGAGCGTCTGGCAGCCTCGTTTCAGGTTGAGCCCGGCCGCCGGGTCGCGCAACGGCTGCTTGATGCACATGTTCACGCCGCCGATCGCGTCGACCACGTGCACGAAGCCGCCGAACCCGATTTCCATGTAGTGGTCGATGCGCAGGCCGGTAGCGTTCTGCACGGTCTCGGCGAGCAGCTTCGCGCCGCCGAAGGAGAACGCGGCGTTGATCTTGTTGCTGCCGAATCCGGGGATCGGCACGTAGGAGTCGCGCGGCAGGCTGATCAGCACCGGCGGGCCGCCGTTCGACGGCATGTGCAGTACCAGGATCGTGTCAGAGCGGTGGCCGACGTCGTGCCCGGTCGCCAGCTGCCGCTCTTGCTTGGCGGTCAGCCCCTGGCGGCTGTCTGACCCGGTGATCAGCCAGTTCTGGCCCGCCGATGCCGCGGGCCTGCCCTGGTAGTCCAGCAGGACGTTCTTCCTGGTCAGCTGTGCGTTCAGGTAGAAGTACAAGCCGGTGAGGACGACGAGGAGCAGCGCAAGCAGCGCGCAAATGATCGCCAGGATCTTGCGCGGGCGGAGCCGCCGGCCAGGTCCGCCCGGCCCGCCGGGCGGAGTGCGCGGTCCGTCGCCGCCTGGCGCGGACCGTGACGGCGGCTGCGAGGGCCAGGCGGAGCCTGGGCCGCCCGGCGGGGCCTGGCCTTCGCTGCGCGGATACTCGGTCCTGGGATGCGCGCCGCGCGGGTAGTCGGCATGCTGGCGGTCAATGCCCGCCGCGCCGGGACGCCCCCCGTTCCTGGCCGGCAGCTGCTGCGTCGGGTCCGCCGCTCCCGGGGTGCCAGCGGCCCCGCCCGCCGCGCCGGACGACCCGCCCGCGCCGGGACCGTCCCTGAACCAGCCCTCCGGCCACTCACTCATCCTTGCTGCCCGTCCTTGCCTTCGCTGCCATCATCCTCGCTATATCCAGAACGCTCTCGCGGCCCGCTGGGACGTCGCCAGGTTTCTGGAGAATTGCCAGCCCACCAGATCGTGACCACCTCGCGGCCGGACGAGCCGAGGTCGGCCGGGCACTCGGGGTCGACGCCGGCCTCCACCAGGGCATCGCCGACGTCGTCGGCCCGGTCCGCGGGCAGGCACAGCCGCCGCCTGGTGACATCGACGAGTTCAGCGAAGCTGGCGTAGTCAGGCCCGCCGGGCCGGTTCCAGTACCGGAACCGCGGCTGCAAGCCCATCGCCCGCAGGATGTCCAGGAGATCCGCTGCGGTGGGGGATACCGGCCGCTGCAGGCCATGAAACTTCAGCCAGAACGAGTTAAGAGTGGTCAGCGGGTGCTGCGCCGTTATCTCGACGACCACCTGGCGTCGTGCGTGTGAGGTGAGCTCGGCGGCAAACGGTACCGGCTCCGGCGCGTTGAACATCACATGATGGCAGGTCACCAGGTCAGCTGGCGGCGCCTGCGCGGCGACGGCGGGCCAGCCGCCGGGCACCAGGCGTGCCTCGGCGCCCAGTGCGGCGGCGCGCCGGGCGAGGAGCTCGAGCATGCCCGGATCACTGTCGACGACGGTCAGCGAGCTCGCCCTCGGCAGCAGGGGCAGGCAGGCGGCACCTGCCCCCGCGCCGACGTCGAGGACGCTTCCGGCCGGATCGAGCACTGCCCATTCCTGTTCGTAGGAGGGACCGAACGGGGCGTCGGCGAGCCGGTCGGCTCGGCGGGCGAAGACCTGGCGGGGAAGCACCCACGGCGACTCATCAACCGCCGCGGTGATGTGCTCAGGGATCGCCCATGCGGCGAGGTCTGCTCGCCAGCGGTCGGCCAGCTCGGTCAGGTCAGCCATGAGCGGAGCCTAATCGGCCGGTCTTACCGGCGAGTCCATCCCGCCGCAACGGTCACCTCATGCAGCGCTCGCAGCAACCTATGCCCGGGATGGCGGCCGCCAGGCCCGTTACGCATCGACGGCGGGGCTAGTGACCGCCGTGGGCGCTGGATCCTCCGGGGCCGGCTGGGCCGGAAGGCCGGGTAAGCAGGTGGCGGCCCTGGATCAGCGCGAGGGTCGCCCTGGCGGCTCGTTCGGCAGCGAGCTCGATGGCCTCTGCTCCCTGGCCGGGGCCCTCGTCGAGCAGCAGCATGACGTGACCGCGGGCGGTTGCCTCCACGGCCGTGGTCAGGTCCTCGGACATGGGCTGGCCGCCGGGCGTGGGCTGGCCGCCGGGCGTGGGCTGGCCGCCGGGCGTGGGCTGGCCGCCGGGCGTGGGCTGGCCGCCGGGCGTGGGCTGGCCGCCGGGTACGGCCTGGCCGCCGTCGGGGAGGGCGCGGACGCAGGCCAGGAGGACGTCACTGATCGGCCGCTCGGCAGCCTCGATCTCGGGATGACGGGCCTTGTCGAGCCCGGCCTCGTAGACGACCTCGAAGAGGGCCCGGTTGGCGGCGGCGAAGCGCACATAGCCGCGCACCATGGCCGCCAGGCGATCCGCAGCCGCCGGGAACTGGCCCATCTCCCTGGTGAGTTCCGCATAGAAGAGCTGATAGGCATGCACGGCGACGGCGGCAAGCAAGTCGTCGCGATCAGCGAAATGGGCATACGGGGCACTGACGGCGACGCCGAGGCGGCGGCTTGCCTCGGCCAGGGAGAAGCCGCGCACCCCGCGCTCGCCGATGATCTCGATGGCGGTGTCGACCAGTGCCGCCCGCAGGTCGCCGTGGTGGTAGCGGCCGCCCTTGCCCGGTCCCGGCATGGCCCTCAGGGTAAAGCATGGCCAGCACGCCCGCTCAGCGCGCGTGCGGCGGCGGGGCATTTCGGCAGGAGCGCGCGCATCGCCGTCATTCTGCGCGGCAACCCGGCCGCCCGTCCCTGAAATCGCGCCGACCGAGTAATCGGCGATCCAGCACGAACGTTGACGCTCCCCGGTCACGCTCTGTAGTTCAGGCTGCCGTCGCTTAACGTTCCGTAGCCGCCGTTATTTGCGCCGTTACCGACCTGACGACTGTCGGGGACGTCCGCTCCGATCAGGCGATCTGTTGTTGCGCTGTCCGCCGGTCCGCGCCGATGTGCCGGGACCGCTTCGCCTGGCCGCGTTGGCGACCGCTGTTTGAGCAGCTTCAGCTGGTCTATGACCCAGGTGCCCGGTGACTGCTACGGCCCGGCGGCGCGATGACCGTCACGAAGCTGTGCTCTCGTCATCCAGGTGGTGG
>Ga0137366_10004230_pt1 | contig 11229 bp, 11 predicted proteins | sample SagtaG_8_FD_104938 | JGI IMG/M metagenome (GOLD analysis project Ga0137366, IMG submission 104938) | Vadose zone soil microbial communities from Sagehorn Ranch, Mendocino, California, USA - Sage1_L_60_16 metaG | ecosystem: Environmental > Terrestrial > Soil > Vadose zone | place: USA... | reverse complement strand
CGCGCCCTTCGTCGCCTTCCAGCTACGCGCGCACGCCGGCGTCGGCTCGGTCTGGCTCCTCTTCGCGGCGATCGCCGTGGCGAGCGCAGCCGCCGGCGCGGCGGCCGTGCGAGCCGTAACCTAGGCGCTAGCCGCCCGCGACGACCGTCGCGAGCTCGGCGCCGGCCGTGTCGTTCCCCGAGAGCAGGTTGAAGAGCACCAACCAGTCGCGCAGAAGGCGCGGCATCAGGAAGTTCCGCCGCACGAACTCCTTCCCGCGCAGCGCCCGCTGGCGCGCTTCGAGCGGATCGCGAAGGATCTCGAGGCACGCCTCCGCGCACTCCTCGGGCGAGTCGACGAGCCAACCGGTCTCACCGTCCTGGATCTGGGCAACGATGCCTCCCACGCGACCGGCGACCGTCGGCCGCGTCTTCCAGAGCGCCTCCGTAATGGTCAACCCGAAGCCCTCGCGGATCGACTTCTGGATGACCGCGGCCGAGTGCACCTGGAAGGCATTGACCTCGACGGAGCCGACGTTGTTCAGGTTCGAGAGGATGTAGACGTCCGGGTCGCCGGCCGCATGGGCAACCGTGCGGCTGTAGTAGTCCCAGCCCTCGGGATCGTCGTGCGCCATCGAGCCGACGAGCGCGAGCTGGACATCCGGGAACTCCTCTTTGACGCCGCGGTAGGCGTCGATGACGCCGAGCGGGTCCTTCCACGGGTCGAACCGCGAGACCTGGGTCAGCAGCGGCCGGTCGACGTCGATCCCGAACTGGTCGACGATGTACGCCGCGTCCTCGGGCGAGAGAGCCATGTTCTTCGGCGTCAGCGGGTCGATGGCGGGCGGCCAGATGTACGAGTGCGGGAGGCCCGCGGCCGCGGGCACGTACTCGGGCATGTGGAAGATGGCCGCGTCGTAGCGCGTCAGCCACGGGATGAGGAAGCCGAGCACGCCGGGGTTCGGCGCCGAGAGGTCGATGTGGCAGCGCCAGATCCAGTTCGCCGAGCTGTTCTCGAAGTGCTCGATCATCCCTGCCGGCTGCGGGTCGTGGACGATGACGAAGTCGTAGTCGTCCTCCAGCTCCTCCGCGTTCAGCGCCTGATAGCGGCGGAAGATCTGCTCCTGCGTCTTCGAGAGCCTTTCGGGACTGCCCTGGAGAGCGTTGTGGATGGCTTTCGTGACCGCGAAGAACTCGTCGCCGCCCGAGATGATGCGCCACTCGACATCGAGGCCCGCGTCCTTCATCAGCGGCACGAGCGCGTAGTTGATCTCGGCGACGCCACCCCCGAACGCGGTTGCCGAAAGGTGCACCACGCGGCGGCCGGCAAGCGGCTCGGCGAGCCTGCGGATCTCGTCCATCAGGCCGCGAGTCGCGATGGTCGCGTAGTCGCTGAGCGACTTCTGTCCGACGTTGACTAGTTGGAGCATGGCTTGGGATCAGGCGAGGCGCGGCCGCGCCCGAGCATAACTGTCGGACTAGTCGGGCAAGAGCTTGACGAACCGGAGCCGGGAGCCGCCCTCCTCGCGGGGGCCGATCTCGACCTCGTCGGCGAGGGCGCGGATGATCTCGATTCCGAGACCGCCCTCCTCGAGCTCGCCCTCGTGGCCGTTCGAGTCGTCGAGCAGCTCGAAGCCGGCGCCCTCGTCGCCCACCTCGATCACGAGCCGGTCGGGCTCCAGCTCATAGACGATCTCGACGTTGCCCTCGCGGCCGTTCTCGTAGGCGTGGCGCACCGAGTTCGTGCAGGCCTCGGTCAGCGCGAGCTTCAGGTCATAGAGCGTCTCGTCCGAGACCGGGCGCACACCGGCGATGGCCGTCAAAGCCAGCCGCCCCAGCGTGATGTACTCGGGCTTCGCCGGGATGGTCAGCCGCACAGAGCGGCCTGCCTCGTTCACGAGCGCCCTCTACCCCGGCCTGACCCGGGCTAACCGGAAAGGAGTACCAATGCCTGCGGCGAAGGCCAAGGGTTCGATCCTAGGGGCCATTGCGCGCAAAGGGCTCACGGCCCTTCACCCACTTGGTGCGTTGGACGGTCGCGCGGGCAAAGCCCGTGCGACCTCTATGGTCGGCGCCGCCGAGTCGGCGCCTCATGGCGAGGCCGGCCGCTCGGCCAGACGGATCGGGATCTGCAGCCGCTTCCCTTGACGGACGAGCGTGACCCGGACCTGCTGCCCGGGGCTGACCGCATCTGTGACAATCCGCACAACGTCCTCGGAGCTTCGGACAGGGTGGCCCGCGAGCGCCACGATCACGTCGCCTCCATTCTTGAACTCGAGGCCGAGATACGACTTGTCGCGGTCGCCACCCCGAAGCCCGGCGTCGGCCGCGGGCGAGTTCGGCTGGACCGTGGCGATCACGGCACCGTGATCGACCGAGTAGCCGAAGTGCTTCGCGAGGGCCGGGGTGAGCGTCTCGGTCGTGACACCGACGAACGCGTACGAGACCGAGCCGGTTGCAATCAGCTGCTCCATCGAGCGTTTCGCGGAGTTGATCGGGACCGCGAAGCCGACTCCCTCGGCGTTTCCGGACGAGCTGCGGATCTGCGCGTTGATCCCGATCACGCGCCCGCGCGCGTCGAACAGCGGGCCGCCGGAGTTGCCGTGGTTGATCGGCGCGGGCGCGTGATCGGGATCAACGCGCAGGTGGACGTCAGCGAGTCGATCGAGCGGTGCGTGGCCGCCACGACGCCGACGCCCAGCGAGTCCTCGTTGCCGAACGGACTGCCGATCGCGGCGACTGGCTCGCCGACCGAAGCCGCCGCCGAATCCCCGAGCGGGACCGGCCTGAGCGCATGGGCCGAGGAATCGACCTTGAGGACGCCGACGTCGTCGAACACGTCCCAGCCGACGATCTTCGCCGGCGCGCGGTCGCGGTCCTGGAACTCGACGTAGACGCGGTCGGCGCCGTGCACCGAGGCGCTCTCGCCCGCGTTCGTGATCACATGCGAGTTGGTGAGGATGTAGCCGTTGCGCGAGACGACGAAGCCCGAGCCCTGCGCAATCTGGGCCGAAGCCGCGTCGGCCCCGTACTCGGAGAAGATCGTCACCACACCCGCGGAGCGGCTCGCGTAGATGCGCCGAGGATCGAACCCGTTGCCGGCGAGCGGCTTCGCCGCGGGCCCTACCGCAGCCGGCTGAGCCTCAGGCAGGACCGGCGAGGACCGGAAAACGGTGACGGTCTTCTTGCCGCCGACCCAGCCGGTCGCCTTCCCGAGCGCAAGCGCGGCCACCCCGCCCAAAAGCGCGCAGGCGACCGCAACTGCTGCGAGAGGTCCGGAGCGCACAGCCGTCGCACTGTAGCGGCGGATCAGCTCAGCGCCGGAGCCGGGGCGTTTTCACGGTAAAACCGCCCCGCCCCAAGCGGAAGCGCCAGGGAGAACACCGTCCTCCCGGGCTCTGATTCGATCGTGATCCTCCCGTCCATCAGCTCTGCCAGCTCCTTCGCGATCGCGAGACCCAGGCCGCTCCCGGACGCGCGCGTGCCGTCCAACCGGTAGAAGCGCTCGAAAAGCTGGTCGCGCTGCTCGTGCGGAATCCCGGCACCCTCATCCCCGACCTCGAGTACCGCGGAGCCCTCGCGCTGCAGCGCCCGGACCCGTACCGCTGTCCCCGAAGGCGTGTGAAAAAGCGCGTTCTCGACGAGGATCCGCCCGATCTGGAACACGCGCAGCTCGTCCGCGTCCGCGACGGCGGGGTCGTGCTCCTCGAGCTCGAGCTCGTGCCCGCTCGCGCGCGCAGTCGGGCCGAACTCCTCGACCAGCTCCTCGCCGAGGCGCGCGAGATCGACGGGCTCGCGGTCGACCGACATGCGGCCCGCGTCGAGCCTCGAGAGGTCGAGCAGGTCGGAGGCGAGCTTTGTCAGGCGTGTCACCTGCTCGCGCATCTGATCGAGGAACTCCTGTTTCGTGGACTCATCGAGCTCCTCGTCGTCCATCAGCTCCAGGAAGCCGGCCAGCGAGAACAGCGGCGTCCGCAGCTCGTGCGAGGCGTTCGCGACGAACTCGCGGCGCGCGTCGTCCAGCTGCGCGAGCCGCACGCGCATCCGATCGAAGGCCACGGCGAGATCGCCGAGCTCGTCCCCGCCGCTGTCGCGGACAGGTTCGTCGAAGCGACCGCCGGCGATCCGGTCGGCGGCGCGCTCGAGCCTGCGGATCCGACGAGCGAACGCCCAGGCACCGCCGTAGCCGAGCGCCAGCGCAATCAGCAGCGCGACGCCTGCCGAGAGAAGCACGCGGCGCTGTACGAGGTCGACGCTCCCGTGCTGGCTCGCCAGCGAATCGCGGAGCAGGAGGACGAACATTCCCCCGGTGAACGGAATCGCCGCTTCGGCCCAGCGTCCATCCTCGTCGCTGACGGTGCCGCTCTCGAGACCGCCACTCTTCGCGGCGCGAGTCGCGATCGGATCATTTTCGACGTCCTGCGAGTTCTGCCCCAGGTTCGATTCCGCGAACGGCGCGTTGACCGAAGGCCCCGGATCGACGGCGAAGATCATCACTCGCGCGCCCGTGTCGCGCGACGCCTTGACGACGAAGTCCTGCGGAATAACCTGCGTCTGCTTCGCCGCGCGAGGGGCGAGCTTACGGGCCGCGACCTCGAGTTGCGAAATACGGGTGTTCACGAGTCGCTTCTCCAGCGACGGCACGACCGCGAGGTAGACGACGCCGAGCGCGATCGCGACCACGAGCAGGAGCGCCAGGCTGAGGCGCGTGCCGACGCTGCGGAAAAAGCGGCTCACGAGCTCCGGAAGCGGTAGCCGACGCCCCGCACCGTCAGGATGAACTCGGACTCGCGAGGGTCGCGCTCGAGCTTCTCGCGCAGGTGGCGGACGTGGACGTCGATCGTCCGCGGCTCTCGGTAGTCGGAGCCGCCCCAGAGCGCCTGGAGAAGCTGCTCGCGCGTGTAGACACGTCCTGCGTGCGAGACGAGCGTGCGCAGAAGCTCGAACTCGACGTACGTCAGCTGCACCGGGCGCCCGTGGGCCTGGACCTCGCGGGTGCCGAGGTCGATCCGGAGGCCGTCGCTCTCGATCAGCTCCTCCGGATGGCCGTGCGCAGGAGCAGTCGCAGCCCGCCGCAAAAGGGCACGCACGCGGCTCCGGAACTCGCGAATCGAGAAGGGCTTGGTGATGTAGTCGTCCGCGCCGAGCTCGAGGCCGAGAACCTTGTCGAGCTCGTCGTCGCGGGCGGTGAGCATGATGATCGGCACCGAGCTCTCGGCCCGCAGGCGCTTGCAGACCTCGAGCCCGTCGACCTTCGGCAGCATCAGGTCGAGGACGACGAGATCGACGTGCTCGCGCCGGAAACACTCGAGTGCCTCCTCGCCGTCGCGCGCCTGCACGACGCGAAAGCCGTCCCGCTCGAGCGGGTACGCCAGAAGCTTCTGGACTGCGTCCTCGTCGTCGACGAGCAGGATGGTGGATGAATCTGGCATCGGCAATGCCCGCCGGCGCTCGTAGGTCTCCCGCCTACTATAGCCAGGCAATGGCGGCGCTCCCGCCCCGTCCCGCGCGGCGCAGGCCGCGGCTCGGCTCGCTCGAGCGCCCCGTCAGCGGCAGGCTCTACCGCGGCACGTGGCTTCTCGTCGGGATGCCGCTCCTGATCGCCGCCTTCAGCGTGCGCAAGGCCGAGCCGCTGCCTGCCCCGCAGCCCACGCTTCCGCCGACGTTCGACCGCATCGGAACGGTTGCGCTCGCCACCGACCTCGCCGGCAGCTATCCGGACCGGGTTCCCGGCACGGCCGGAGCCGCAGGCGCGGTCGCCTGGTTCTCGAGCCAGCTCGCGCCATACGGCCTGAAGACGCTCGACGATCGTTTTCGGGCCCTCGTTCCGGGCCACGGGCGCGAGACGCTCGTGAACCAGCTGGTCACGATTCCGGGCCGCTTGTCGACCGAGATCGTCGTCATGGCCCACCGCGACGACACCGGAACCGGGCCCGGCGCGAGCGACAACGCCTCCGGCGTCGCGACGCTCGTGCAGCTCGCGCGCTCCTACGGGACTCCGCTCGCGGCGCCCGGGACTCGGGCGATCAGCCCGCTCCACACGCTGGTCTTCGTCGCCACGGACGGCGGGGCCTTCGGCGCGCTCGGCGCGCGGCGCTTCGCGCGGACGCACCCGGGACACGCGCTCGCCGTGATCGATCTCGCAGCCCTCGCCGGCCGTGGGCCGCCGCGGCTGGTCCTGACCGGCTCGGAGCCGCGGCTCGCCTCACCGGGCCTGGTCGAAACGGCAGCACAGCGTGTGCTCGACTCGACCGGCTCGCGACCGCGGCGCCCGACCGCGCTTGCGCAGCTGATCGACCTCGCCTTCCCGTTCACGCTCTACGAGCAGGGGCCGCTGCTCGAACGTGGCCTACCGGCGCTCACGCTCACGAGCGCCGGAGAACGGCCCCCCTCGGCCTTCTCCGACCAGGCAAGCCGGCTCGACTCGGTCCGCCTCGGCCAGCTGGGGGGCGCGGCGCAGCAGCTCCTGCGCTGGCTCGACTCCGGCGTGGAGCTCGCGCCGGGCACGGCGAGCTACGTGTACTTCGGCCCGCGGCTACTCCCGGGCTGGGCGATCGAGCTCGCCCTGATCGCAGCGCTCTCGCCGTTCCTGCTCGCGGCCGTCGATCTCTTCGCCCGCTGCAGGCGCCGCCACATCCCGCTCGCGCCGGCCTTCCGCAGCTACCGCAGCCGCGTGGGCTTCTGGCTCTGGGCGGCCGCGATCTTCGAGCTGTTCGCGCTCCTCGGCGTGTGGCCCTCTGCGCCGGCGGTGGCGCTGCCGCCCGACGTCTCGCCGGCGACGCACTGGCCCGCGTTGGGGCTACTCGGCTTCGCGGTGCTGAGCGTCCTCGGGTGGCTGGTCGCGCGTGCGCGGCTCGTTCCGCGGCGGCCGGTCTCGCCGGCCGAGGAGATCGCCGGCTCGGCCGCAGCGCTACTGGCCCTCGCGGTCGTCGCACTGCTCGTCGTGGCGACGAACCCGTTCGCGCTCGTCTTCCTCCTGCCCTCGCTGCACGCCTGGCTGTGGCTTCCGCACGCGCGGGTGCGTCCACTCTGGACGCGAGCCGCGCTTCTGGCCGCGGGTCTGCTCGGCCCGTTGCTCCTGCTCGGCTCGCTCGCCTGGCGCTACGGGCTCGGACTGGACGCTCCGTGGTACCTCGCCGAGCTGACGGCCACCGGCTACGTCCGGCTGCCTGCGGTCGTGATCGCCGCCGGCTGGCTCGCAGCCGCAGGGCAGGTGACGGCGCTCTCGCTTGGCCGCTACGCGCCGTACCCGAGCGCTGCGGAGCGGCCGCCGCGGGGACCGCTCCGCGAAACCGTGAGGCAAATCGTGCTTACAGTGAGGTCGAGGAGGCGCGCATCCGAGACGGGGCGGAAGGCGTTGGAAGGGTGAATGTGAGACGTGTTCTGAGAATCGCCGGGACGGCCCTGGCCGTGGTGGGCGCGCTCGTCCTCGTCTGGGTCGTCGTGGTGTGGCAGTGGCAGGACCCGTTCACGGCGATCTACACCCACTGGAAGCAGCACCAGCTCGCGCGGAGCTACCAGCGGCGGTTCGCCGGCTACCACGCCGCGCGCTATGACCGCGAAGGGACGATCTCGGCGCGCGTGCGGACGATCGAGCGCGAGGCCCGTCGCTACCGCCTCGAATCGCACCGCGGGCAGGCGATCGGGCGCATCCGCGTCCCCCGCCTGCACCTGAACATGATCCTCGTCAACGGGACGGATCACGACTCGCTCAAGAAAGGGCCCGGGCGTGACCTCCGGACTTACATGCCCGGCGAGGGGCAGCTGATCTACATCGCGGGTCACCGCACGACCTACCTCGCACCGTTCGCCCACATCGACTCGATGCGGCGCCGGGACCTCGTCACGCTCGAGGTTCCCTACGCGACGTTCGTCTACCGCGTCTTCCGGAAGAAGATCGTCCCGAGCGACGACCTGGCCGTGCTGAACTCACAGGGGCGCGAGGTGGTCGCTCTGCAGGCGTGCCACCCGCGCTTCTTCGCGACCAACCGCTACATCGTCTGGGGCCGGCTGATGCGGATCGAACCGCGCGGCGCCGCGGCGTTCACGCCGCCGTCGACGACGCTCGCCGCCGCCCCTCTCGCCGCCGCGCACGGCTAGCCCTCCTACAGCCGCAAATACCGGACAGGCTCGCCCACGGGCAGCTCGCCCTCGCCGCGAGGGAGCAGGACCAGCGCATCGGCACCCGCGGCCCGGGCGATCATGTGCGACTCCTGGCCGACGAGGGGCTCGAGGAGGACGACGCCGTCGTCACCGGCGTGCGTTCGCGCGCGCACGAGCTGCTCCCGCGCCGCGTTCTGTTTCGCGGCAGCCGCAAGCCGCCCCGGCTCGAACCGGGGAAGCGGGCTCGCGTGGCCCTGGAGCGCCAGCACCGCCGGGCGGACGAACAGCTCGAAGCCGACCAGCGACGAGACGGGGTTCCCAGGCAGGCCGAACACGAGGGTCGCTCCGCGCACGCCGAAGGACACCGGCTTGCCCGGCTTGACGGCGACGCGCCAGAAGACCTCTTCGACTCCGAGCTCGGCCTCGATCCGGCGCACGAGGTCGTGCGGGCCAACGGAGACCCCGCCCGAGGTCACGAGCACGTCGGACTCGAGCCCTCGCGCAAGGGCCTCGCGATGGGCGTCCTCGTCGTCGGCCACGACCGCCGGGGGCTCCGGAATCGCGCCCGCCGACCTGAGCTGAGTCGCGAGGATCAGCCCGTTCGCCTCGTAGACCTCGCCCGGACCGAGCTCTTCGCCCGGAGACCGAAGCTCGGTTCCGGTGGTGACGACGGAGGCCCGCGGCCGCGCGGCGCAGGCGACTTCGGCGACCCCTGCCGCAGCGAGGGCGCCGATCTGCGCCGCGCCGAGAGGCGCGCCTCTGCCGACGACGGTCTCGGCCATACGAAGATCGCCCCCACGCGGGCGCACGTTGGCGCCCGGAGCAACCTGCTCAGAAATCTCCACATCGTTGCCACGTTCGACAACGTACTCGAAGGGGATGACGGCATCGGCGCCATCGGGGACGACACCGCCGGTCGCGATTCCCATCGCCTCGCCCGAACGAAGCTCTCGTGGCGCGGGGCTGCCCGCCGGGATTCGCGCGCCGACCGGGAGCACTCCGGGCGTGTCCGCGGAGCGCACCGCGAAGCCGTCCATCGCCGAGCTCGGGAATGGAGGCAGGTCGACCACGGAGGCCGCGTCCTCGGCCAGTACGCGGCCCGCAGCTTCCTCCAGCCGCACGCGTTCTGCCCCGAGCGGGCGCACCCGCTCGAGGATCAGGCCCTGCGCCTCATCGATCGACAGCAAGTCAGCCACCACCGGCGCATACGCTACGCGCCGGCGGGTAGGCTCCCGCCTCCGTGATCTCCGTCGTCGTTCCCGTTCACGAAGAGGAGCGGACGGTTGCGCTCCTGTTCGACGAGCTCCAGGCGGCGCTCGATCCCCTGGGGCAACCGTGGGAGGCGGTCTTCGTGGACGACGGCTCCACGGACGGTTCCTTCGCCGCGCTGACGCGGCTGCACAACCTGCACGGCAACGTCCGGGTCGTCCGGCTGCGCCGAAACTTCGGCAAGGCGACGGCGCTCGCGGCGGGCTTCGCGAATGCAGAAGGGGACGTCGTCGTCACCATCGATGCCGATCTGCAGGACGATCCCGCAGAGATCCCGCGCCTGCTCGCGAAGCTCGACGAGGGCTTCGACCTCGTGTCTGGGTGGAAAGCCCACCGCCGCGACCCGATCACGCGCCGCGCGCTGTCGCGCATCTTCAACTGGGTGACCGGCCGCGTCTCGGGGCTCCGGCTGCACGATCTCAACTGCGGGCTGAAGGCGTACCGGGCCGAGGTCGTCCAGGGCCTCCGCCTCTACGGCGAGCTGCACCGGTTCATCCCGGTGCTCGCCCACTATCGCGGCCATCGCATCGCGGAGCTGCCAGTGAACCATCGCCCGCGCGAGCACGGCCGCTCGCGCTACGGGGTCGAGCGGTACCTTCGCGGCTTCCTCGACCTCTTGACCGTCTCGTTCATCGGCCGCTACCGCTACCGGCCGCTGCATCTCTTCGGGGGGCTGGGGCTCGGCCTCGGAGCGCTCGGACTCGCCGTGCTCGTCTACCTGACGATCCTCAAGATCGGCGGCGAGGCGCTCAGCCGCCGTCCGCTGCTGATCCTCGGCGTGCTGCTCGTCGTTGTCGGCCTCCAGTTCTTCTCGCTCGGGCTGATCAGCGAGCTGATCACGAGCCAGCACGAGGAGCGTGCAGGCCCTCGCGAGCGGACGGAGCTCCACGTCGACGAGATCCTGTCCTAGCCTGAACGACAGGGACCGTAAGGCCCGGCCGCTGATGCGCGTCCTCTACTTCGGCACCTACGAGCGCGACTACCCGCGCAACGCGCAGGTGATCTCGTGCCTGCGACGCGCGGGGGTCGAGGTCGCCGAGGAACACGTGGGCGTCTGGGAGGGCCGCCGCGACAGCTGGCGCGCAGGCCCCGGCACCTTCGCGCGGCTCGCGGCGGCCGAGCTCCAGCTGCTGCGCCGGCCACGTGAGGACTTCGACCTCCTCGTCGTCGGATATCCCGGCCACCTCGACCTCATCGCAGCGCGGCGGGCGGCCGGGGACCGCCCGATCGTCTTCAACCCGCTCGTCTCGCTTGCGGACACGTTCGTCGCCGACCGTGGGCGCTTCGGCCGCGAATCGCTCGCGGCGCGCGCGCTCGAGGCGATCGACCGGCGCGCGTTCCGCGCCGCCGACCTCGTCGTCGCCGACACCGAGGCGCACGCTCACCACCTCGCGGCGCTCACCGGCGTGCCAGCCGAGCGGATCGCCGTCTGCTTCGTCGGGGCGGAGGAACGTCTCTTTCGGCCCGGGTGGGCGCCCGAGGAGCCCTTCACCTGCCTGTTCGTCGGCAAGCTGATCCCGCTGCAGGGCATCGAGACAATCCTCGCAGCCGCCCGCGCCGCGCCGGAGCTGCCGTTCCGAATCGTCGGCAGCGGACAGCTCGAGCCTCTGCTGCAAGACCGCCCCGGCAACGTCGAGTTGATCCCCTGGGCCGAGTACGACAGCCTGCCGGGCGAGCTCCACCGCGCCGGCTGCGCCCTCGGGATCTTTGGAACCTCGGACAAGGCCCGCCGGGTGATTCCGAACAAGGCCTTCCAGGCCCTCGCCTGCGGGACGCCGCTCGTGACCGCCGACACGCCGGCCGCCCGCGAGCTGCTCGTCGACGAGGAGAGCGCGCTGCTCGTGCCGCCCGGAGACCCGCAGGCCCTGGCGGCCGCCGT
>Ga0137366_10004225_pt1 | contig 11237 bp, 10 predicted proteins | sample SagtaG_8_FD_104938 | JGI IMG/M metagenome (GOLD analysis project Ga0137366, IMG submission 104938) | Vadose zone soil microbial communities from Sagehorn Ranch, Mendocino, California, USA - Sage1_L_60_16 metaG | ecosystem: Environmental > Terrestrial > Soil > Vadose zone | place: USA... | reverse complement strand
AGGCGTGGCTTCTCGAGCTGAGCAGTGGGGCGAGGGCCGAGTAGGTCACATGGCCGAGCTGGTCCGCATCGAGAAGCGTCACGACTGGGCGCTCGTCACGCTGGACCGGCCGCCGCTGAACCTCTTCGTGCCCGAGCTCATCGCCAAGGTCCGTAGGACGTTCGAGGCGCTCGCGGGTGACCCGGGCGTGCGCGTGGCCGTGATCACAGGGGCGGGCCGCGCCTTCACCGCCGGCATGCAGGTGCAGGTGCTGCGGGATCTCACGCCGGTCTCGGCCAAGGCCCTCATCACCTCGCTGCACGAGGCGATTCACGCCGTCCACGACGCGCCGTTCCCCACCGTGGCCATGGTCAACGGGCCGTGTCTGGGCGCGGGCTTCGAGTTGGCCATGGCGTGTGATCTCCGGGTGGCGGCGGCGGGGGCGCCCTTGGGACTTCCCGAGGTCAAGGTGGGAGCCCCGTCGGTGATCGAGGCGGCGCTCCTGCCCGCTCTCGTGGGACCCGGCCGCGCGGCGGAGATGCTCCTGACGGGAGACAGCGTCAGCGCCGAGCAGGCGTTCGAATGGGGCCTCGTCAACCGCGTGGCGCCCGCGGAAAAGCTCGAAGGAGTTACCGCCGGGCTCGTCGAGAAAATCCTCGGGTGCGCGCCCACGGCGATCCGGATCCAGAAGGAGCTGATGATCCGGTGGCGCAACACCGATCTCGGCTCCGCCGTGCGTCTCAGCATCGACGCCTTCGCCCAGAATTACGCGTCGGGCGAAGGGCGCGAGGCCGCCCTCGCCTTCCTGGAAAAGCGCCGGCCGACGTTTTCGTGATGTCCACCATCAAGGCTGTTACCTTCGACTTCTGGCAGACGCTCGTCGAAGACTCGCCGAAGAATCTGGCCAAGCAACGGGCGCGCCGCATAGACGCCATCGCAGCCATTCTCCGTCGAGCCGGCAGTCCGCTCAGCGGGCGGAAGGTCGAGGCGGCCTACGAGCGCTCGGAACGCGTGCTCCACGAGCGCTTCTGGTCGCGCGATCGCGACCCCGCCATCGGGGATCAGGTGCAGCTCGTCCTCGATATCGCCGCGCCGGGAATCTGTGTCGGCCTCGCGCCCGTGCTCCTCGAGGAGGCGGTGACGGGCTACAGCGATCCCGTGCTTCATTTCCCGCCCGATCTGCATCCGGGGGCGGCGGAGGCGGTGACCGGACTCGCCGAGCGTGGCATCGCGCTCGGCATCGTGTCGAACACCGGCCGCACGCCCGGGATCATCCTGCGACAGATCCTCGAGCGCTACGATCTCCTCCGCCATTTCTCGGTCATCTCGTATTCCGACGAGGTCGGCTACCGCAAGCCCGATCCGGAGATCTTCAGACGTACGCTGGCGGGCCTCGGCGCGGAGGCGCGGCATGCCGCCCATGTCGGCGACAATCCGACCGCCGACGTCACAGGCGCCCAGGGCGCGGGCATGCGCGGCGTCCATCTCGCCGCGGGCGGGCGGCCGCCGGCGGTCCACGCCGATGTGGTCGTCACTGATCTGCGCCATCTCGTGGACCGCCTCCTCTCCTGAGGGTTTTCGTATTGCGTCAAAACGGGCCAGCGGGTAACATCTCTCCTCGTCATGGACGTCGCCTCGCTCACGGCAAAGATCCGCGATATCAAGGACTTCCCAACCGAAGGCATTCTCTTCAGGGACATCACCACCCTCCTGAAGGACGGTACGGCATGGGCCTCGGTGATCGACCACCTGGCGGCCAGGTACCGGTCGTCGAAAGTGGACGTGGTGGTGGGCGTCGAATCGCGAGGCTTCATCTTCGGCGGGGCATTGGCCCAGCAGCTAGGCGCCGGATTCGTGCCGGTGCGCAAGAAGGGCAAGCTTCCCGGCCCGGTCATCGAGGAAGAGTACGAGCTCGAGTATGGGCGGGACGTGCTGGCCATTCATCAAGACGCCATCGGCAGGGGGCAGCAGATCCTCGCCGTGGACGACCTGCTCGCGACAGGCGGGACCATGGCGGCCACGCTGCGCCTCATCGAGCGGCTGGGCGGCTCTGTCGTGGCCTGCGATTTCCTGATCGAGCTGGCGTTTCTCAAGGGGCGCGAGCGGTTGAAGGGGTACCGCGTCGAGTCCCTCATCCGGTACGAGTGACCCGGGGGCATCGTTTCCTGGAGCGCGGATGGGGCGATGCGGCTATGATGGGGGCACGGATCATGAACAGGCAGAGGGTATTCGCGTGGGTGGTTGTATCGCTGACCGCCGGTATTTTGACCGCGGGCATGTCCGCGCCTGCGTCCGCGGACGAGGTGCGGCAGGGCCTCAACGCCCCCATGATCCTCCAAATGCTTTCGAAGCCGGCCGACAAGCCGGAGGCGGTGTTGCGGGAGATGCTCCGCCCCGATGCAACGTCGGTTCGGCCTGTCCGCTCCGAGGGACAGGTGATGCCCGATGGATCGGTTCGCTATGGCACCGAGGCCGCGGGGATGACCGTGACTATCCGGAACCCGTGCCCGCCTGGCGATATCGAGCACGAAATGATGGCCCTGCGGTCGTTGCCGGGCCGCGGCCGCAAGTAGTCCCGCCGGCGCATCGCGCCACTATCCGCAGATCGTCCAAGGAGGTCGCCCGGGCATGGCCATCAAGCAGGTCGGTGTGATCGGATGCGGGCTCATGGGCTCCGGCATCGCGCAGGTGTCGGCGCAGGCAGGCTTTCCCACCGTGGTGATCGAGGCGAACCAGACATTTCTCGACAAGGGCCTGGGCGGGATCCGCAAGAGCCTCGAGAGCCTGGTCGCCAAGGCGAAAGTAGACGAGCGCGCCAAGGAGGAGACGCTGGGCCGCCTCAAGGGCTCGACGCAGCTCGACGACCTCAAGGACTGCGATCTCGTCATCGAAGCCATCACCGAGAACCAGGCGGTGAAGAACGAGACGTTCGCGAAGCTCGACGCCATCTGCCGGCCCCACGCGCTCCTCGCTTCCAATACCTCCTCGTGCAATGTCACCGCCATGGCCGCCGCCACCAAGCGGCCGGGGCAGGTGCTGGGACTTCACTTCTTCAATCCCGTGCCCCTGATGAAGCTGGTGGAGGTGGTGCGATCCATTCTGACCGATGATGCCTCCGTCAAGGCCGCGTCTGAGTGGGTGCAGGCCGTCGGCAAGGTACCTGTCCAGGCCAAGGACTCCACCGCCTTCATCGTCAACCGACTGCTCGTGCCCTATCTCCTCGATGCCATTCGCGTCTACGAAGGCGGGCTCGCCACCCTCGAGGACATCGACCAGGCCATGAAGCTCGGTTGCGGATATCCCATGGGGCCCTTCACCCTCCTCGATCTGGTCGGGCTCGACACCACCATGTTCGTGGCCGAGGTGATGTTCGAGGAGTTCCGGGAGCCCCGCTACGCGCCGCCGCCGCTCCTGAAGCGCATGGTCATGGCGGGCCGGCTCGGCAGAAAGAGCGGCCGCGGCTTCTACGACTACAGCGCCAAGTAACCACCCGAGAGTGACCCTTGCGCGGCCGGCAACTCCTCCAGCCCGACAGCGCCACCTCGCACGATTGACCTAACCCGAGAGGCCCACGGTCAACGATAGCCAGACGACAGCAAGCAAAGCCGCACCCACGATTGACCTAACCCGAGAGGCCCACGGTCAACGATAGCCAGACGACAGCAAGCAAGCCACACCCACGATTGACCTAACCCGAGAGGCCCACGGTCAACATGCGAAAGCATGTTGAGGATAAAGGAGCCAACGATGACTCAGGGCGGCAGGGCGAGGGGCACCGATCGCAGGACCTTCCTCAAGACGGCGGGAGCGGTGGCCGGCACGGCCGTGGCCGCGGGCTTCCCGGCTGCCCTGCGCGCGCAGGCTCCGACCGTCAAGATCGGCACGCTGCACTGTGTGACCGGTCCCCTGGCCGAGCCCGGTCAGGCGTGCCGCCTCGGCGCCCAGATGGCGGCCGACGCCGTCAACGCGGCCGGAGGCATCAAGTCGATGGGCGGAGCCAAGATCGAGCTGATCCTGGGCGACACCCAGACAAAGGCTGACGTGGCGCGGGCCGAGGCCGAGCGCCTGATCAATGCGGGGGCGCAGATCCTCATGGGCACCTTCAACTCGGGCGACACGGCGGCCGTGGTCCCCGTGGCCCAGCAGCGCCGTGTGCCATTTCTCGTGGACATCTCGGCGGCCGATCCGATCACCGCCAACGTCGCCAAGTCGGTGCGGGACGGGCAGCAGAAGGTCCAGTACGTTTACCGCAACTTCCCCACGGGCACGCTCTTCGGCCAGCGCGCGGTCCAGTACTTCACGGAGATCTTCAAGGAGGCGGGCGTCTCGCCCAAGCGCGTGGTGGTCATGCATGCCAACGACCTCTTCGGTCAAAACCAGGCTCGCGGCTTCCAGGCCGCGCACAAGGCCGCGAATCCGTCGTGGGAGATCGTCGAAGTCATCTCGTGGCCCGAGCCGCCGTCGGATCTCTCGACGGAGGTTTCGCGCGCCAAGGCCGCCAAGCCCGACGTCATTGCCCCCATCACCCGGCCGGCCAGCGCCCAGCTCCTCCTGCCGGAGATCGTCAAGCAGCGTCTCGACATCATGGGCATCGTGGGCCCGGGCAGCCCCGGCCTTTACGAAGCGGGGCAGATCGCCGCCCTGAAGGAGAATCTCGAGTACGTGATGGCGAGCAATCCGTGGCCCAACTTCAAGAATCCCCGCACGCGGCAGGTCTCCGAGGAGTACGCCAAGCGTTCCGGGGGCAAGACCTTCGACACCAACTCCGGCTACTCCTACGACGGGATCTTCGTCCTCGCCGACACCCTCGAGCGGGCCAAGTCCACGGATCCCGACACCGTGGTGGATGCGCTCAAGAAGACACGGTTCACGGGCGGTTTGATGGTCTACGGGGGGCCGGTCATATTCAACGAGATGGGCGACAACCCCAACGCCATCCCGGCCATGATCCAGATCCTCGGCCAGAAGCCTGTCGTGGTCTGGCCCAAGGACGTCGCCGCCGAGAAGGTCGTTTTCCCTCGCCCCAAGCGTTGACGGCAGACGGGCCCAGGCCGGAGCGACGGTAGGGTGGACCTGACGCTCGTCGGACAGGGCCTGCTCAGCGGCTTCCTCTTCGGCGGCGTGTATAGCCTGATGGCGGTCGGTCTCACCCTGATCTTCGGGGTGATGCGCGTCGTCAACTTCGCCCACGGCGACATGATGGTCTGGGGCATGTACCTCGCCTGGCTGCTCTCGACCCGGGCGGGTATCGATCCCTATGTGGGCTTCATCGTCTGCGCCGCCGCCCTGTTCCTCTTCGGCCTCATGATTCAGCGAGGCCTCGTTGAGCGCATCGTGGACGCTCCCCACGAGATGCAGATCCTCCTCATGCTCGGCGTGGCCCTCGTCCTGGAGAATGCCGCGCTGGTCGCCTTCGGCCCCGATCCGGCGCGCGTACGGTCGCCGCTGTCGCAGGCCACGGTGTGGATGGGCCCGATCTTCGTCGACGTGGCGCGTCTCGTGACCTTCGGTCTGGCCATGGCGCTCACGGCCGCCCTCTGGCTCTTCCTTGCCCGCACCGACCTCGGCCGGAGTATGCGCGCGGCCGCCGACAATCCGTACGGCGCGCGCGTGATCGGCACGGACGTGCGCAAGGTGTATGCGGCCGCGTTCGGAGTGGGGGCGGCCTGCGTGGGCGCGGCGGGGGCGCTCGTCTCCCCCATCCTGCCCTTTCAGCCCACGAGCGGTCTCGGGCTGTCCGTCACCTCGTTCAACATCGTCATCATCGGGGGGATGGGAAGTCTTCCCGGAGCCTTCGCCGGCGGCATCCTCGTCTCGGTCGCCGAATCGATGGGCGCCGTCTTCCTCTCGCCCTCGATGAAAGAGCTGGTGAGCTTCGGTCTCCTCATCGCCATCCTGCTCTTCCGCCCCGCCGGCCTCTTCGGCAAGACGGCGGGCTGAGCCCCGGCATGAAGCTCCTGATCCTACTCGCGGTGGCGATCCTCGCGGCCCTCCCGTGGTTCGCCGGCTCATACCTCATTACGGTGATGATCTTCATCTTCTTCTATGCCTACCTCGGCCAGGCCTGGAATATCGTGGGCGGCTACGCCGGACAGCTCTCCGCCGGGCACGCGGCGTTCGTCGGCATCGGCGGCTATGCGGCGGCCCTCCTCTCCGCCCACGCCGGGATCAGTCCCTGGATCGGCATGTGGATGGGCGGGGCGCTCGCCGCCGTCCTCGGGGCGGTGATCGGCTATCTGGGCTTCCGCTTCGGGCTGCGCGGCTTCTACTTCGTCCTGCTCACGGTGGCCTTCGCCGAGATCTGCCGCGTGATCGCCCTGAATGTCGATGCGGTGGGAGGAGCGCTCGGCCTCTACATCACTTTCACGGGCAACCCGCGGCAGTTCCAGTTCCAGGACAACCGCGCCTACTACTACGTCGCCTTCGCCCTCATGCTGCTCGCCACCGCGGTGGTCCGGGCCATCGAGCGCCACCGCTTCGGCGCGTACCTCACGGCCATCCGGCAGGACGAGAGCGCGTGCGAAGCCCTCGGCGTCGATACCCTCCGCGTGAAGATGCAGGCCATGATCCTCTCGTCCTTCCTCACCGGCGTCGGCGGCACCTTTTACGCCTTCTATCTCTTCTCGCTCCAGCCGAACGCGGTCTTCGGGATCCCCCTCTCCGTCGAGATCATCATCCGGCCCATCGTGGGCGGAGCGGGCACCGTGATGGGCCCCATCCTGGGCTCCTTCATCCTGAGCCCCCTCGCCGAGATCTCGCGCACCTACTTCGCCCAGGGCGGATGGAACGGTCTCCACCTCATCGTGTACGGGGTGCTCCTGATCGCGGTGGTGCTCTTCCTGCCCCAGGGCGCGTACCCGGCCCTTCTCCGTCTCGCCCGGCGGCCTCCGGCATGAGTCTTCTCGACGTCTCCGCACTCACCAAGCGCTTCGGTGGTCTGCTCGCGGTGAGCGGGCTGGATCTCTCGCTGGCCAAGGGAGAGATGCTGGGTCTGATCGGGCCCAATGGGGCGGGGAAGACCACGGTGTTCAACCTGCTCTCGGGATTCCTCGGCCCCGACGGGGGCGAGATACGCTTCGGCGGGCGAAGCGTGGTCGGGCTCAAGCCGCACGAGATCTGCCGCCTGGGCATGGCCAGAACGTTCCAGATCGTGCGCCCATTTCCCCAGCTCTCTGTCGTCGACAACGTGAAAGTCGCCGCCCTCGCACGCCATTCGGGTATGGCCCAGGCCCTCGCCTCCGCCCGCGCCGTGGTCGAGCGCGTGGGGCTGGGCGCCCGTGGGGAAGCGCGGGCGGGCGGGCTCACCTTGGCCGACCGCAAGCGGCTCGAGCTCGCGCGCGCCCTCGCCACGGAGCCATCGCTGCTCCTGCTCGACGAGGTCATGGCCGGGCTCAATGCCACCGAGATCGATGCCATGGTGCGGCTGGTCGCCGGCATCAACGCGGAAGGCATCTCCGTGCTCCTGATCGAGCACAATATGCGCGCGGTGATGTCGCTCTCACATCGGATCGTCGTGCTCTCGTTCGGCGAAAAGATCTCGTCGGGCACGCCGCGTGAGGTCGCGACCGACCGCCGCGTCATCGAGGCCTACCTCGGGGAAGAGTATGTCCATCCTCCTCAGGCTTGAGGCCATACAGGTCGGTTATGGCGACATGACCGCCGTGCACGAGGCCTCCCTCGAAGTGCGCGAAGGCGAGACGGTGGCCCTCATCGGCGGCAATGGGGCGGGGAAGACGACGACCTTGCGCGCGATCTCGGGGCTCCTGCCGCTCCGGGGCGGCCGCATCGAGTTCGCCGGCGAGCGCGTCGACGGCCTCGCCTCCTCGCAGGTCGTGGCTCGCGGTATCGCGCACGTGCCGGAGGGGCGCCAGCTCTTCCCGACCATGACCGTGAGGGAAAACCTAGACGTCGGCGCGCGCTCCCCCGGGGCGCGGCGCGGGCGGGCCGAGACGCTGGCGTGGGTGTTCGACCTCTTCCCGCGGCTCATGGAGCGGCAGGGGCAGCTGGCGGGAACGCTCTCGGGCGGTGAGCAGCAGATGTGCGCCATTGGCCGCGGGCTCATGGCGAGGCCGCGGCTGCTCATGCTGGACGAGCCGAGCCTGGGGCTCGCGCCCGTCGTGGTGCGCGCGATTTTCGACGATCTCCAGCGCATCAATGTAGGCGGGCTCACCATTCTCCTCGTCGAGCAGAACGTCCTCCGCTCATTGCAGCTCTGCCATCGCGGATACGTGCTCGAGAACGGCCGCATCACCCTCGAGGGTGGCCGCGACAGCCTGCTGGCCAGCCCCCATATCAAGCAGGCGTACTTGGGCCTTTAGGCGCCTGTTCGGTCGGCCGAAACCGCATCCGGACGGGATCGGCCATTTCGCCCCCTTTTCGTACGGGCGCGCTGTACAAAGTGTCGGGAAAGTTGCCCTCGAAGGGGGTTCTGCATATGCTGGTCAGGACCGGGTATGATCGACGCCCGGTCCCTTCATGCGTCCCTCGACACGGAGTCTGCTCTTTGGAGTCGCGCTGGGAGCGCTCGCCCTCTCCGCCGTAGGCATCGGCGGAGCGGCGATTGCCCGCCGCCAGCTCGCGATCTCGCGCGAGGCAGCCGCCGCGCGCACGCAGGAGGCGGTGACCGCCCTCCTCGGCGAGACGCACGCCGCGCTGCGGCGTGAAGGGCGGCTGCTCGCGCGAGATCCCGCCCTCGTCGAAGGCGTCGCCAGAACCGATTGGGCGGTGGTGGCCCGCGGCGTTTCTCCCCGGCTCGCCGATCTCACCCTCGAGCGGGTGGCAGATCTGGTGATCCTCCTCGACGCCTCAGGCGCGGCGCTCCTCCAGGTGCCCCCGACGCCTCCCGCGCTCATTGCCAATCCCGCCGCCCTCAGCTCCTCACCGGCGGGGTTGACCGTCCTCAACGGCCACCCGTATGTGGTCGCCGCGGTGCCCGTGACGAGTCACGGCGAACCCAGCCAAGCGAGGCCACTGGGTTTCGTGGTCCTCGCCCGGCGTCTCGAAAGTGTCGTGCCCCCCGCGTCCGGCGTCCCGGATCGCCCCGGCGTGGTCTTCCTCGACCACGGACGCCCGATTGTCTCGACTCTTCAGGCTTCGGCGACGGAATGGGCGAGGGCGATCGCCTCGGGCAGCCTGCGCCTCGAGGGCGGGCGTGACTATCTCGTGCGGCCGGCGAGCGAGGTGACGGTGGCGGGGCCGGGACGACTCTGGGTGGTGGTCGCCGATGGAAGCGAAGGGCGCCGGAAGGCCCTGAACGCCTCGCTGGTCGTCCTCGCCGTGTGCGCGCTCGGCAGCGCAGGGGCCGCCCTGCTCCTCAATCGCGGGGGGGAGCCGGAGGGCAGGGGCTGGCGGCGCTCCGCGGGCAGGACCGACGTGGATCCCGAGCTGACGCGGCGCAATCGCGAGCTCGAGGCGCTCAATGCGGTGGCGCTCAGCATGGGCCGCTCGGCCGATGTGGTCGCCACCGCGGGAGAGATGCTGGATGCCGTCCGCTCTCTCGCGCAAATGGATGTGGGGGGCGTGCATCAGCTCGATCCGTCCGACGGCACGGTGACCCTCATCGCGCAGCGGGGTCTCACCCCGGAGTTCGCGGCGCAGATCCGGGTAAGGCCGGTGGCGGGCACCTTTGTGGGGGAGGCGGCCCGCACGGGACGGGTCATCGTCACGCAAATCGATCCGTCGTCCATCAGCGATCCCAATCTCACCCGGCTCCAGGCGGTCCGTGCTCACCGCACGCAGCTCGCGCTGCCCATACCCGTGCAGGGACGCACCTGGGGGGTCATGTCGTTGATCTCCCAGGAGCAGCGCGAATTCCTGCCGGAAGAGGTCAAGGTGCTCGAGGCGGTCGCCCACCAGATCGGCCAAGTGGTCGAGCGCTCACTGCTCCTCGCCGAAATGCAGGAGCAGAGCCGACGGCTCGAGCTGCTCGCCCGCATCGCCAAGACGCTCACGGCCGCCCGCTCACTCGAGGACGTGCTGAAGACCGTGGTGGACGTCGCGCAAGGGCTCGTGCCTGACGGCGCGGCGCGGCTGGCCATCGCCGAAGAGGATCGGCTGCGCTTCTGCGCGGAGGCGGGTATTCTCCCCAGCGCGCACTCTGAGGGTGTGGCCAGCGTCGGCCTGGGCGAGGGGATCACCGGCCGGACCGCAGTCAGCCGCGCGCCCATGATCGTGGACGTGCTTGAAGCGGAGCCCGGGGCGGTCGGCCTGCCGTGGATTAGAGCGCAGGGCTTCGTGTCGGCGGTGGCCGTTCCTCTCCTCCTGCGCGAGCGCCTGGTCGGCGTGCTGAACGTGTTCACGCGGAGGCGCCACACCTTCGCCCCCGGAGACCTGGATCTCCTGCTCTCCTTCGCGAGCCACGCCGCCATCGCGATCGACAATGCCCAGCTCTTCGGCGAGGCGCAGCAGAACGCCGCGCACTATCGCGCCCTGTTCGAGGTCAGCGCCGCCCTCACCTCCTCGCTCGAGCTGGACCAGATCCTCGACTCCATCGTGGAGCGATGCCAGATGCTCACCGGGGCGCGGGCGGCGGGAATCTTCCGCCCTGACCTGGAGTCGGATTTCCTGACATATGTGCGGGCCTCCGGCGTGTCGAGCGCCTTCCTGGACGGCCTGCGCGTCCGTCTCGGCGAGGGCACGGCCGGCCGCGCCATGCGGGAGCGGGCTCCCGTCTGGACGGCGGACATTCTCAGCGACCCCACCATGGAGTTGTCCCCGGACACGCGCATTCTCGTGGAGCGCGAAGGTTACCGCGGCGTCCTCTCGGTGCCCATCTTCATCAAGGGAGAGCCGTATGGTGGGCTGAGCGTCTACTGGTGGCAGCCGCATCCGGTCTCCAAGGCGGAGATCGAGGTGATGACGGCTCTGGGTGGCCAGGCGGCCATCGCCATCGACAATGCCCGTCTCTTCGCCGACGAGCGAAGCGGTCGCGCCTCCCTCACCGCGCTGCTGGAAGTCAACAAGAAGATCGGCCTCCTCGCCTCGACCGATACGCTGCTGACCAGCGTGGCCGAAGAAGCCATGCGGCTGCTCGACCTCGACAATGCGGGATTCCGACTGCTCGAGGGCGACGAACTGGTGGTGGCGGGTCTGGCCGGCTCCGCTCCCGCCACCATGCTGAAGCCACGCATCAAGGTGGGAGAGAGCCTGGCGGGACGCGTGGTGGCCGAAGGCCTGGCCATTATCGGGCCCCTCGACACGCTCTTCGGAATGGCCCCCGAGCACCTCGCGGCCGACCGCACGCTCGGCTACACGCATTT
>Ga0137366_10004216_pt1 | contig 11253 bp, 9 predicted proteins | sample SagtaG_8_FD_104938 | JGI IMG/M metagenome (GOLD analysis project Ga0137366, IMG submission 104938) | Vadose zone soil microbial communities from Sagehorn Ranch, Mendocino, California, USA - Sage1_L_60_16 metaG | ecosystem: Environmental > Terrestrial > Soil > Vadose zone | place: USA: California... | reverse complement strand
TTCCTTGACCAGCTCGGCGCCGATCTTCTCGTAGGGCTCCTCGAGCTCGATCTCCTTGGCGATCGAGACGCCATCGTTGGTGATGGTGGGAGCGCCCCACTTCTTCTCGAGCACGACGTTGCGACCCTTTGGGCCCAACGTCACCCTCACTGCGTCGGCGAGCTGGTTCATGCCCCGTTCGAGCGCCCGGCGGGCGTCCTCATCGAAGGCAATGATCTTCGGCATGCGCGGCTACCTCCCTCACGGTGGGCCTGCCTGATTCGCGTCACTCCTGGGTCCGGCCCTCGGCCGCGCAGCATGTTAGCACTCATGACAGTCGAGTGCTAAGGACCCTTCTCGGCGAACTCGCGAAGCGTCGCGACCGCTCGATCGCGCAGGCCGCGCGGGCGCTCGCCGGGGCGGACCAGGTCCGCGACCAGCTCCCGCAACGGCTCGATCACCCGTGAGTCGGCGCCCACCGATTCGAGGTCGGCCACCAGCGCCGCGACCTTCGCGGCGATGGCGGCGAGCGCCGGCGCGGGACCGCGACCGGCGCGATCCGGCCCGCCGAGCGCCGGCTCCGGGAGGGCCTCCAGCTCGCGCGCGAGCTCGCCGGCACGGCGGCGGTAGGCGTCCAGACCAGCGGTGCTCGCCGCCCCAGCCTCCCCACCGACCTGGGCGGGCAGGGAGCGCCAGAAGCGCCGGCCCTGGCCGGTCGTGGCGACCGGTGGCACCGGTGGCACCGGCAGCTTCGGCAGCTCGACCGCCGGGCGCAGGTGGGGCCGGGACGCCAGCGGCGGCATCGCGTGGCGGGCCACCGCGCTGTCCACCGAGAGGAACCCGCCGCGACCCTCGACGAACGGGATCGGCACGGCCTCGGGCTCCGCGGCGGGCCACGCCCACCCCTGCGGGACCTCGACCGGCTGGGTCACGCGGTGCAGGCGCCCGTCGCGGTTGACCACCACCGTGTCCAGCGCCACGAACGCCGTGAAGCGCGAGAGCACGCCGAAGTCCAGGGAGGTGCGCACGATGCGCCGCTCCAGGTCGGCGTCGTGGGCCGTGCCGGTCGCGTAGCGGTCCTCGAGGTCGCGGACGTGCGCGCGGGCCCAGACCTTGGCGAGCGCGCCGTCGCTCGCCGGCGCCACCGGGACGGTCGCGTGCCAGCGCTCGCCGCCGGCGCCCCGCCCGCGCAGCGCGAGCGCTCCCTGCGGCTGGCCCCGGTAGCGCCCGCAGACCACCAGCGGGGCGCCGGCCAGCAGCGCCGGGAGGCGGGACGGGGTGACGGACCCCGGCTCCACGGCCAAGCCGTCGGTCTCCATCTCCAGGTCGGTGACGACCGGCGTGCCGATCCGCTGGCGGACGCGGTCGAGCGCCTCATCCAGCCGGTCCTCGGACTCGACCAGCTCGCAGGCGCCACCGCCCGCGATCGCCAGCCGGCGCAGGAAGCCCTCGTTCACGGCGGTATCGATGCCGACCGCGTAGACGCGCACGCCGCCGAGCCGGGGAGCCAGCAGCCGCAGGATCTGGTCCTCGTTGCCGACCTGCCCGTCGGTGACCAGCACCAGGATCCGGTCGCGGCCGGCCTCGGGCGGGCCGAGCTGGTCGAGCGCCGCGATCAGCGGGGCCGCCATCTCGGTGCCGCCGCGGGCGCCGAGCCGGGCCAGGAACTCGACCGCGCGGAACCGCTCGCGGTCGCTCGCGTGCCGCGGGGCCCCGTCCTCGAGACCGGACGGGCGCTGGAGGTCGCCGGCGAACGCCAGCAGGGTCAGGCGGTCGCGCTCGCACAGGCTGTCCACCAGGCGGGCGGCCGCCCGCCGAGCGGCCACGATCTTCCAGCCCGCCATGCTGCCAGAGCGGTCCAGCACCAGCGCGACGTCCCTGGGCCGCGCCGCCACCGCCGGCGGTGGCATCACCGTGAGCACGAAGGTGCCGCCCTCGCCCCGCTGGTCGGGCACGGCCAGCGCCGAGGTGTCCACCGCGCCGGAGCCGACCTGGAGGCGCAGCACGAAATCGCGGTCGAGCCGCTCCCCCCGCTCGGCCTGGACGACCCGCACGCGGCCGCCAGGCCCCTCGCGCTCGGAGCGCACGATCGCGTGCAGGCTGGAGCGGATCTCGCCGAGCGGAAGGCCTGCCGGGTCGACCTCTGCCCGCAGGTCGAGGCGCACCGGGCTCGGGAAGCCCGGCAGCAGGACCGGCGGCGTGATCCGCGAGGCGTCGGGGACGGCGTCGGTGTCCGGCTGCACCCCGTCGCCCGCCGGCAGCCACCCCAGCGGCGCGCCGGGGATGTAGCGCGGGGCCACCACCAGGGGGAAGCGGAAGGTCGCCTCGCCCTGGTCGTAGGGCAGCGGGCCGAGCACCACCAGGCGCACGCTGGCGCGCTCGCCGGGCAGCAGGTTGCCGACCCGCATGGTGAAGACGCCGGGCCGCTCCTCCTCGGCGATGGCCGCCATCCTGCCGGCGACCAGCGCCTCGTCGTAGGCCGCGCGGGCCTCGGCCCGCTCGCGCAGGGCCCCCTCGACCACCCGGTCGCCCGCCTCCATGCGGAACTCGGTGACCGCGGCGCGGTCCGGCAGCGGGAACACGTAGGTCGCCTGGAGCGGCAGGTCGAAGCGGTTGACGAACGTCTGGGTGAGGACCACCTCGGCCAGCAGGCCGGTGATGCGGGCGTGGACGCCCAGGGCTTCCAGCGGGAGGTTGCCCCGCTCGGTGACCAGCGTCCCGGCGCCCGGCTCGTCGCCGGTCGGCCGCCCGCGCGCGATCTCCTCGTCGCCGAGCACTGGCAGGACCTGCCGTCGACCCATGTCCTTCATGATCGCTCCCTTCCGCGGCGCACCAGGTCGAGCAGGGGCCGCGCCGCCTCCCATATCGCCGCCACCTCCCCGTCCCCCAACCTTCGCGAGCCCTCCACCAGCAACATCACCCCATCCCCCAACCGCACCCCCTGCATCGCCACCACCTCACCCGCCATCTCGGCCTCGAGGGCGGAGGCGGGGCCCTCCGCCCCGGGGGTCGGGGCCGCGGAGGCGGGGGCCTCGGCCCCTGGGGCCGGGGTGTCTGCGGCCAGGGCCGCCGGCGTGGGGTGGTCGGCTTGCTTCCAGAAGGCGCGGCGGGGGGTTGCCGCCGCGGTCACCACGGGGGCGGTGGCGGGGTCCTCTGCGGGCGGGATGCGGGCGACGCGCTCCAACTGGGCGTTGGTGGCGCCGGCGAGCTCGCGCTGGATCCGGGCCAGCGAGAGGCCCTCGGCCTGGAGGCGCTTGACCGCGACCAGCTGGAGAAGATGCCGGCGCACGTACAGGGCGGTGCGGCCGCGCATGGCCGCCGGCCGGTCGACCAGCCCGATGGTCGTGTAGTAGCGGATCGCCCGCTGATCGGGGACCTCGCGAACCCGGCCGCTGACCTGGCCGTCGTAGTCCACCGACAGCGCCGCCCCGACCCGCTCCGCGAGCTGGTCCAGGGTCCAATACGTGCCCGACGCGCGGGTCACCGCCGATCCGGCCATGCGCGATATGGTGACAGTGATATATGACAGTGTCAACCGCGCTTCGTGCTCGCCTCCCGTGCCTCGTCCTTTCTCCGCCCTTACGCCCGGCTCACAGCAGGTTCAAGCTGGTTGCCTAGGATCTGCGCGCCATGAATTCACCGATCGTGCGCACCTGGGCGCTCGCCCGGACCTACCGGCGAGGGCATGTGCCCGTTCCCGTCCTGCACGACGTCCATCTCGAGGTTCACGCTGGCGAGTGGGTCGCCATCCAGGGGCCCTCCGGATCCGGCAAGAGCACCCTGCTGAACATCCTGGGCCTGCTCGACCAGCCCGACGCCGGCGTCTACCAGCTCGCCGGCCTGGACGTCAGCGACGTGATCGTGGTCGACCTGCGCAACGTGGTGGTCGTTCCGACCGCCGCGGTCGGGGGCACCGGGGGCCAGCCCACCGTCCAGGTCCTCGAGAACGGCCTCACCAGAGTCGTCCCCGTGGTCGTGGGCCTGTCGACCTCCAACGGCGTCCAGGTCCTCGCCGGGCTCCAGCCCGGCCAGACCGTGGTCACCGGCGTGGTCAGCTCCGACGGGGCCGCCTCCACGCAGGCGAACCAGGGCCAGGGGGGTGGCCTGTTCGGCGGTGGAGGCGCCGGCGGGATCTTCTTCGGTGGCGGCGGTGGCCGTGGCACCGGCAGCGGCGGCTCGGGGGCGGGCCGCGGGTCCGGCACCGGCACGAGCGGCGGCGGCACCGGCGGCAGCGCCGGCGGTCAGGGCGCGGGTGGGCCATGATCCTGATCGCCTCGGTGCGCCTGGCGCTGGAGCGGCTCCGGGCCAACGCGGCCCGCTCGGCGCTCACCGTGCTCGGCATCGTGATCGGCGTCGGCTCGGTGGTCACCCTGGTGGCCGTGGGCAACGGCTCGGCAGCGGAGGTGAACAGCCAGTTCAGCGGGCTGGGCGCCAACACGCTCACGGTCACCAGCGGCCGCGGCTTCGGCGGCGGGCTGCGCGGGGTCGCCGGCAGCGGCACCCCGCTCACGATCCAGCACGTCGACGCGATCCAGCGCGCCCCCGGGATCGCCGCGGTCGCGCCGATCGTGCAGGTGCAGGCCAACATCTCCGTCGGCGACACCACCGTCCAGAGCCCGGTCGTGGGCACCACGCCCTCCTATGTCAAGGTCAACGGCCTCCAGTTGGCCAGCGGCAGCTCCTTCAGCGACTTCGCCGACGCCCGGCGCCTGCAGGTGGCGGTGCTGGGCGCCACCCTGACCAGCGATCTCGGCCTGGCACCGCGCCAGGCGGTGGGCAGCACCGTGAACGTGCGCGGCCTGCCGTACACCGTGATCGGCGTGCTCCAGTCGCAGGGCGGCGCCGGGTTCGTCAATCCGGACGACAACCTGCTGGTGCCGCTGGACACCATGGCCGGGCGGGTGACCAGCGCCGACCCCGACGTCAGCCAGATCCGCGTGGCCGCCGCGCCGGACGCCGTCTCGACCTTCGGCAACTCGGTGATCGCGGCGCTCCGCGACTCGCACGGGCTGGCTTCCGACCAGGACAACGACTTCCTGGTCATCAACCCCAACAGCCTGATCCAGGCGCAGCAGACGTCCTCCGACAACTTCACCAGGCTGATCACCGCGATCGCCGCCATCAGCCTGGTGGTCGGCGGGATCGGCATCGCCAACGTGATGCTGGTGGCCGTGCGTGAGCGCACCCAGGAGATCGGCATCCGCCGCGCGATCGGCGCCAAGCGGCGCGACATCGTCGCGCAGTTCCTGACCGAGGCGACCGTGCTCAGCCTCGTGGGCGGCCTGCTCGGCGTCGCCGCCGGGCTCGGGCTCGCCTACGCGCTGCCGCACCTCGCCGACCAGCGGACGATCGTCTCCTATCCAGCCGGTGCGCTCGCCCTCGGCATCTCCGCCGTCGTCGGCATCATCGCCGGCCTCGGCCCCGCCAACCAGGCCGCCTCCCTCGACCCCGCCGAGGCCCTCCGCTACGAGTGAGCGGCGTGCGAAGGTCGGCCGTGCCCACCACGGCGGCCGCGCTGCCGGGCCAGTCCCCGGGCCGGGTAGGGTCCCCGGGGCCGGCCGCGGTGCTGGGCCACGGCCAGAGAGCCGCGCGGCGGGCGGCTACACGGTGATGACCCGAACGCCGAGCTTCGGGGCTCTGACGAGCCGCAGGTCGGCGGTCAGCAGCGGCACGTCGAAGGCACGGGCGGTGATCACGTAGCAGGCGTCGCTCGCTGTCACGTTGTGGCGCAGGCTCCAGACCGCCTCTGCCATCGATGTGGTGGCCACCCGCTCGACTGGCGAGTCTTCCAGATCGACGACGGCTTGGGCCGCACGGCGCGCGGATACCTGGCCAGTCCGCTCCGCACGTCGGATCGCGTCGAGCACTTCAGCGTTGACCAGGTCTGGCGCGACTATCGAGTCGACCCCCGCGACAACCTCTGCCACCGCCGAACCTCGAGGACGGTCGAGCAGGAACTCCACTAGTGCCGAAGCGTCGATGCAGAGCCCTCTACTCCCGGTCATCGTCGGGGTCCGGCAGCGACGCGAAGCCGACCGCGCGCAGGATCTGGTCCGTGCGCTCCTTGCGGTTCTGGCGGATCAGCTCCGCGGTGTCGAGATCTCCCCCAACCGGCTCCCGGGACCGCACCCTGGCGACCCACTCCTGGACGGTCGGCTTTCCGAGATCGCGCTTGGCGAGGTCGAGTATGTAGTCACTCACGGTCTTCCCCTTCGCGGCGGCCCGTGAGCGGATCGCGTCGTGCAGGTCCTCTGGCACGTTCTTGATCTGGATCGCACCCATGGGCCAACTATAGCCTCATGGGAGGACCGTAGCATGCTCGGGTCATGCTTCCAGCATGCTTCCCGAAATTGTGGACAACCGCCAAGGCCGCTGCCCGGGCCAGGTGGCCCGGGCAGCGAGCCCTCCGACGGTGGGCTATCCGGTAGGGACGAGCAGCTCTGGGGTGAGCGGGGTCAGCGCCTCCTCCAGGGCGTCGATGTTGGGCCGCACGGTCACGGTGGCTTCGGCGCGGCCGTCCAGGACCTCCCTGGTCTTGAGGCCATGGCCGGTGACCAGGGCAACCACGCGCTCGCCCTGGGCGAACGCCCCGGCCGTGGCCAGCCTGGCGGTGGTTGCGACCGTGACGCCGGCGGCCGTCTCGCCGAAGACGCCGGTGGTGCGCGCCAGCAACTGGATGGCCTCCACCACCTCGTCGTCGCTGATCGCCTCCACCCGGCCGCCGGTCGAACGGACCACCTCCAGCGCCTCCGGCCCGTCGGCCGGATCCCCGATGCCCAGGGACTTCACGATGCCGGTGGGCTTCACCGGGGTCACGTCGTCGCGCCCCTCGGCGAACGCCACCGCGACCGGCGGGCAGCCGTCGGACTGGGCGCCGTGGACCTTGAACGGTCTGTCCGCCACCAGGCCGTGCTCGGCCAGGACCCGGAAGCCCTGGTGGACCTTGGTGAGCAGGGCACCGGAGGCGATCGGCACCACCACGTGCTCCGGCAGGGACCAGCCGAGCTGCTCGGCCACCTCGAGGCCCACGGTCTTGGACCCCTCGGCGTACCAGGGACGCAGGTTGACGTTGACGAAACCCCAGCCGAACGCCTCGGCCGCCTGCGAGGCGAGCCGGTTCGCCTGGTCGTAGTTGCCCTCGACGGCCACGACCGTGGCGCCGAAGGCCGCCGCCGAGGCGATCTTGGCCGGCTCCAGGTCGGCGGGGATCACCACCACGCAGTCCATGCCCTGCGCCGCGGCGGCCGCGGCGGTGGCTCCGGCGAGGTTGCCGGTGGAGGCGCAGGCCAGCGTGGTGAGCCCGAAGGCCCGGGCGCGCGCGGCCGCCACCGCCACGACCCGGTCCTTGAAGGAGTTGGTCGGGTTGCGGGTGTCGTCCTTGAGGTACAGCTCGCCGGGGATGCCGAGCGCCTCGGCGAGCCGTGGCGCGGGCACCAGCGGCGTGAAGCCCGGGGCCAGGTCCCCGGGGCCGGGCTTGGTCGGGAGCAGCTCCGCGTAGCGCCAGATGGAGCGCGGCCCCGCCTCGATCGTGGCCCGGTCGAGCCGGGCGCGCAGCGTGGCGGGGTCGTAGGTGACGTCCAGCGGTCCCAGGCAGTTGGGACAGGCGTACTGGAGCGAGGGTGGGTAGTCGGTGCCGCAGCCGCGGCAGCGCAGCCCCACCCGATCAGGGGTCAAGTCGCCGGACAGAGTCGGTGACCTCCTTCCGAGGCACATCGGCGAGCGCCGCGCGCCCGGTCACCGACCGCAACGCGCATCTTCCCCCGTGCGCGAGGCGCGAGGACGGACGTGGCACCTTCCCCGCCCGGGATCGGCCGATCTCGGATGTTCGGGGGGGTTGCCGGGGCTTCGTCGGGCCGGTCCCTCCACCCCTCTTGATGCGTCGCCGCTTCTTGAGTTGTCACATTCAGATTGCCCTGGCACGCTCCGAATGGTCAACGTGACGGGCGGGAGCGCACCGGCGCGCCCGCCGGAACCGGAAGGGAGACCGGATTCCGGACCGAATGGAACTCGACCTTCGCGAATGGTTCGGGAAGCGAACCTTCCACTACAGCCAGTTCGAGCCCATCACCGCGCTCCGCGATGCCAAGGAGCGACTGGGGACATCGATCTCCGTGTGTATCCCGGCCCGCAACGAGGAGGCCACCATCGGCCGGGTCGTCCGCGTGCTGCGCCGGGCGCTGGTCGACCGGTCCAGCCTGGTCGACGAGATCGTCGTCATGGACGGCGGCTCCAGCGACGACACCGCCGCCATCGCCAGGGCCGAGGGGGCGACCGTCCACTCCGAGGACGATGTCCTGCGGGAGGCCGGCCCTGGCCGGGGCAAGGGCGAGGGCATGTGGAAGAGCCTGTACGCGTGCCACGGCGACATCATCTGCTGGGTAGATGCGGACATCCAGAACATCCACCCCCGCTTCGTCTACGGCCTGATCGGGCCGCTGCTGGCCGACGAGACCATCCAGTACGTCAAGGCCTTCTATGAGCGGCCCCTGCGCGACCGCAAGGTCACCCACCCCAGCGGCGGCGGCCGCGTCACCGAGCTGCTCGCCAGGCCGGTGATCAACCTGTTCTGGCCGGATCTGGCCGGGCTCGTGCAGCCGCTCTCCGGCGAGTACGCGGGACGGCGCGAGGTGCTCGAGCAGGTGCGGTTCTCCTCCGGGTACGGCGTGGAGCTGGGCCTGCTGGTCGACATCGCCAAGCGCTGCGGCCTGGACGGGATCGCCCAGGTCGACCTGGAGGTGCGCGTGCACCGCAACCAGGACGTGCAGGCGCTGTCGCGGATGAGCTTCGGCATCCTCCAGACCGCGCTGACGCGCCTGCGGGAAGAGGGGCGCATGTCGCGGGATTCCTTTTCGACCACGCTCTACCAGTTCACCAACGGACTGCGGGACTACGACATGCAGCCCCACCAGATCGTCAGCGTGGAGCGGCCACCGATCGCGACCGTCGACGGCTACCGCCGTCGCCGCGAGGCGGTGCTGGCGGGCAGGAGGTAGGCCGTGCCCGCCATCCCGCTGGCCGACGCGGACGGGGTCCTGGACACGCTGGACCCGCGGGTGCTGTTCTCGGACGTGGACGGGACCCTGGTCGGCAGGGGCGGCTCGCTGCTGGCCGACCTGGACGGCGGGACGTCGCTGGCGGCCGCCGAGGCGCTGGTGGCGGCACGGCGGGGGGGCCTCGAGGTCGTGCTGGTCTCGGGCCGCACACGCGCCCAGCTCTTCGAGGCCTGCCGCCTGCTCGGGCTGCGCGACGCCATCGGCGAGCTGGGCACGGTGCTGCTCCGGGATCGCAACACCGAGCTCCAGTGGGGCCAGACCCCCCGCGAGCTCGGCGCCACGCCGGCGGAGGCCCTGGAGCGGTCCGGGGCCCTTGTCACCGTGTTGGACAAGTTCGCGGGCAGGATCGAGCCGCACGCCCCCTGGCACCAGGGCCGCCAGGGGACCGCGCTGCTGCGCGGCCAGGTCGAGGCGGCCGAGGTCGACGCGGTGCTGCGGGCGGAGGGGTTCGGCTGGGCGCACCTGGAGGACAACGGGCGGCTCCGCGGTCCCTACCCGCATCTCGGCGCCGGCGAGACGCACGCCTTCCACCTGCTCCCGGTCGGGGTCAGCAAGGCCGCGACCGCGGCGGCCTACCTGGCAGAGCGCGGGCTGGCGGCGGGCGCCGCGGCGGCGGTCGGCGACGGGCCCGCCGACCTGGCGATCGCCGACGCCGTTGGCGCGATGTTCCTGGTGGCCAACGGCGCCTGGGCGGCCGAGCGGGACGCCGCCCGCCAGGTGATCGTGACGCCCTCCAGCGCCGGCGACGGCTTCGCCGAGGTGGTCGGAGCCCTGATCAGACGCCTGGAGGTGCAGCGCTCGACGGCTCCCGAACGGTAGCTTGGAGGCCGGCGTGCAGCCGGCAGGACGCACGGACGAACGAGAGGCGAGGCGGATTCTCATGGCTGAGCTGGTGGTGGCGTCCAACCGAGGTCCGGTGCAGTTCGAGATCGACGACGACGGCAATCTCTCGGCGGGGAGAGGAGCTGGCGGCATGGTGGCCGCGCTGGGGCCGGCGCTGGCCGGCCAGGGCGGCACCTGGGTCGCCGCGGCGATCAGCGACGGCGACCGCGTGGCGGCCAGGCGGGTCGCGCGTTCCGGGCGGCGGCGGCGGATCGACCTGCCGCAGGGCCCCGTGCAGCTCCGCAGCCTGGTGATCGACCCGCGTGAATACCAGAACTACTACAACCGGGTCTCCAACCGAACCCTCTGGTTCCTGCAGCACTACCTGTTCGACGTGCCGAGGCACCCGCGCTTCGACGCGAGCTTCCGCAACGCCTGGCGCAACTACCGCGACGTCAACCGCGCCTACGCGGCCGCCTGCGACGACGAGGCCGACCGCGGGGCCGAGATCTACATCCAGGACTACCACCTGGCGCTGGCACCGGCGATGCTCCGCGAGCGGCGCTCCGACCTCGGCATCGGGCACTTCACCCACTGCCCTTGGGCGGAGCCGCAGTACTTCGAGATGCTGCCCCGGCCGATCCGCGAGGAGCTGCTGGAGGGGATGCTCGGCGCCGACCTGCTGGGCTTCCTGGTGCCGCGCTGGTCGCGGAATTTCCTCCTCTGCTGCGGCGAGGCCGGCTACCAGGTCGACGAGGCAGGCGGTACGGTGCGCGCTCCCGACGGCCGGGTGGTGCGCGTGCGCTCCTATCCGCTGGGCGTGGACGCCGACGACCTGCGCGCCCGCGTCACCGAGCGGGACGTGCAGGCGCAGCTCCGCTCGGTGCGCGACCTCGCCCGCGGGCGCAGCCTGGTGGTCCGCGTCGACCGCATGGAACTGTCCAAGAACATCCTGCGCGGCCTCGACGGCTTCGCCACCTTCCTGGAGTCGCACCCGCGCATGCGCGGCAGGGTGGTGCACTTCGCCCTGGCCTACGCCTCGCGCAGGGACCTGCCCGAGTACCAGGCCTACACCGCCGAGGTGAAGCAGACGGCCGAGGCGATCAACGAGCGCTTCCGCACCAAGACATGGGAGCCGGTGCGGCTGGAGCTGCGCGACAACTATCCGCGCGCGCTGGCCGCCTTGGCCCTGGCCGACGTGCTGGTCGTCAACCCGGTGTGGGACGGTATGAACCTGGTGGCCAAGGAGGGACCGTCGGTGAGCGAGCGCGACACCGTGCTGATCCTGTCGCGCAACGCCGGCGCCGCCGACGACCTCGGCGACGGCGCGATCCTGGTCAACCCCTTCGACACCGTCGAGCTGGCCGACGCCATCGGCAGCGCGCTGGTGATGCCCTCC
>Ga0137366_10004215_pt1 | contig 11254 bp, 9 predicted proteins | sample SagtaG_8_FD_104938 | JGI IMG/M metagenome (GOLD analysis project Ga0137366, IMG submission 104938) | Vadose zone soil microbial communities from Sagehorn Ranch, Mendocino, California, USA - Sage1_L_60_16 metaG | ecosystem: Environmental > Terrestrial > Soil > Vadose zone | place: USA: California... | reverse complement strand
CTTGACTTCATCCCCGACTATGGCGGATTACCCATTGTCATTCGCGAGGTGACTCCCGATTCGCCCGCATCCGAAGCGGGCTTGCACGTTGGGGATCGGATTCTCGCCATCAATGGTAACAACATCAAAAGCGCCGAACAGGTCACGCAGTACATCAATGAACACAAAGGTGAGCCGTTGACGCTCACGATTGAGCAAAATGGTCAGGCCAAAGAAGTGGTCACACGGACTCGTCGTCTGTCTGACGGACGCGACCGATTGGGTATCGGGCCGACGGAGGAAATTCCTTTCCAGCGCGCCAATATGGCCACCTCTGTGAGTTATGCTGTGGAGACGAATTTCGAGATCCTGCGGCTGACTGGAAAGGCCCTGGGACAACTCTTCTCCGGTCAACGGTCGGTACGCAACACGCTTTCCGGTCCGGTTGGAATTTATAAGGCAGCGTCAACGTCAGTCGAAAGATTTGGTTGGGGCGGGTTATTCAGCACGCTCGCCTTCTTGAGTTTGAATCTCGGCATTTTCAATTTGCTGCCTATCCCGGTCCTGGATGGCGGGGCGATCTTTCTGTTGTTGATCGAAGGAGCCCTTGGACTGATCGGATTGTCATTGTCAGCGACGCTGCGAGATAGAATTCAGCAAGTTGGCTTTGTGATGGTCCTTCTGCTGATGGTGTTTGTCATAACCAACGACGTGATAAAGCAGTTTGGCACTAGATCGAGCGGAGAAAAACCAGCGGCAACGGCTCCCGCAAAATAATATGTTCGGGCCAATCTCCAAGGTGTCCAGGACTCCGATTCAATAACGTACGAGCCAACTATGCGGAAGTCTAAACCGGTACAAGTAAGAAACTTCCAGATCGGCGGTGGTGCCCCGGTCGTGATTCAGTCTATGACGAAGACTGACACAGCTGACGTCGATGCCACGGTCGCGCAAATAGAGGAGATGGTTCGTGCCGGTTGTGAGATTGTCCGTCTCGCTGTTCCTGACAACGACGCCGCGGTCGCTTTAAAAGAGATTCGCAAGCGTGTACCCGAGATCCCGCTTGTTGCCGATATCCACTTCCATTACAAACTCGCTTTGATGGCATTGGACGCGGGCATAGATAAACTCCGTCTAAACCCCGGCAACATAGGTGCACACGAACGCATTCGCGAAGTGGTACGTGCGGCGCAGGGGCAAAAGGTCCCGATTCGCATCGGCGTAAACGGCGGTTCACTCGAAAAAGATCTACTCAGGAAATACGGGACGGCCACACCCGAAGCAATGGTGGAATCGGCGCTACGTCACATCCAAATTCTCGAGGATCTCGACTTCATCGACATTATTGCTTCTCTTAAGGCGTCCGATGTTCATAGAACGGTAGCGGCGTATCGCCTGTTGGCCGAGAAAGTTGATTACCCGTTTCATCTGGGCGTGACGGAGGCGGGCACATCCTTTAGTGGCACAGTGAAGTCGTCTATCGGTCTGGGCATTTTACTGCACGAGGGGATCGGCGACACGATTAGAGTTTCGCTGGCTGCGGAACCGCAGGAGGAAGTGCGCGTGGCCTGGGAAATCGTTAAGTCGCTTGGCCTGCGCACCCGCGGTGTTACCGTGGTGGCTTGCCCAACATGTGGACGGCTCGACGTCGATAACTTTGTCGGGATTGTAACCGAGATCGAGCGCCGCCTGGCCCACATTGAAGAGCCTCTTCATCTCTCGATCATGGGCTGTGCCGTGAATGGACCCGGAGAGGCACACGACTCCCAACTGGGAATCACATTTGGCCGTGGCGTTGGCATGATCTTCAAAGACGGAGTGCCTATGCGCAAGGTTGTCGGAGAGGATATAGTCGAAGCATTTGTAATGGAAACTGAGAAACTGCTTGCGGAAGGCGCGACGGCAAAACCCGAGACCCAGCCTGATCTGGTCACAATCAAGTAGACGGGGTTACACCATTCTTTGATCAAAGGCTGCCTTAGGCAGCCTTATTTTTCTAATTACATTGAACTAGTCATTCAAGTTGCTGAGATTTATTGGTTAGCCTCGATGCGCAATGGCACTAGATCTTGAGGCGGAGTGCGTTGCCTTTGGCTGCTTCCGGAACCCTGAGAGACCGCTGGATCGAACCTATGGAAGAAAGAAGCGCGGTGGTGGAGAACCGTTAGCCATCGCGAGCAATAAGCTATCCGTAGCGACCTTCCGATTGATATTCACGATGAGTTGTTCGCGCATGTCCTCTATTTGCAGGATCCAGGCTGCTGCGCGACTGGGATTAAGTTGCCGACTTATCTTTTCCAATTGAGGCAGCAGATCCTCATTCACCAGCTGTTCTGAGTTAACCCCAAGCGAAAGCATCCAGGCATCGCGAATAAGCTTTTCCAGAACGTCCAGACGCTCTTCAAACTCGTCCTTGTATTGGGCTTCGTTTAATTCTTCCGCGGATTTTAAGAGCTGCGCCCGGTCATCGGTGAGCGTCAGGGCATTGAGCACGGCGAGCATGGCTTTGCGCTGTTGGGTGAAACTCTCGATATCGCCGGCAATCGCACGGCCGATGCTGCCGCTTGCGGCCCGGGCGCGCAGACGGGCAGTCGCACCGTCAGCGACTTTCTCGTGCGTCAAATGGCGTTCTATGTCCGCGGCGGAGAGTGGTGAGAAACGAATCAGCTGGCAACGCGAGCGGATTGTTGGCAGTAAGACAGCTGGTCGAGAGGTTATCAGGATGAGGTGAGAAGTGGGCGGTGGTTCTTCGAGCACTTTCAAAAGTGCGTTCGCCGAATTGTCATTGAGCTTGTCGGCTTCGTCGATCAAAAACATGCGGGCTGCGCCTTCGTACGGGCGAAAGTTAGCCTCACGCTCGATTTGGCGCATCTGGTCGACGAGTAAGACTCGCTTCGGTGCTTTCACGAGTCCAACGTCAGGATGGTCGGTCCAAATAATTTGCTTCCAGTCGTCCGAATCAGCGCTTTCCGGGTAGTTTATTCGCGAGGTGCGGAGGCACGAGGGGCAGCTTCCGCAGGCCTCAAAATCTCGAGGCGAACGGCAATTCAATGTCTTGGCAATCTCGAGTGCGAACAGCTTTTTGCCAATACCCTCTTCCCCGACAAACAGAAGCGCTCCGGGCAGTCGCCCGGACTTTAGCATCCGCTTCAATACCTCCTTCACCCGCGCGTTGCCTGTCAGTTGCTCCAACATCTTTCCTAGGACTGGCGCTTGTTTAAGGTCGCAGTGGCCGAATGACCGACTTCAGCCAGATGATGACCTCTGCTTTCTAAAAAGGGAATAACGATTTCTTTCACCCGGTCGTGCGTAGTCTCCACCGGTCCAACAGTGTCGATAACTTTCACGCGCTGAGGTTCCGCCGCGGCGATCTGCAAATATGCGTCGCGCACACGACGATGAAATGCGTCACCTTCGGTGTCCAGACGATCTGGTTTGTTCTTACCTGCGGAGCGCCGGCCCGTCCGATTTGTCGATTCCGTCACTGAAACGTCAAACAGCAAGGTCAGGTCCGGCACCAGGCCATCAGTTGCCAGCTGAACAATTTCAGAAATCAGCTGCGGAGAAAAGCCGCGGCCACCTCCCTGATAAGCTACGGTCGCATCCGCGTAGCGATCCGATAACACTACGCGTCCCGACTCGAGGGTAGGACGAAGCAGTCGCCGTACGTGCTGCGCGCGATCCGCGGCGAACACGAGTAGTTCAGTAAGTGGATCAACCTCCTCTTGTGCATCGAGCAATACTGATCTGAGTCGGAGACCGAGCGATGTGCCTCCTGGTTCGCGGGTCAACAGGACATCGCACCCACTCATGCGCAAAAAGCCACTCAATAAACGCATTTGAGTGGACTTACCACTGCCGTCTATACCTTCAAAGCTTATAAAGGTGCCCGCCACATGTCCCCTTCCGAAGTGAGATTTGCTCGCGAGAGTTTAAACGAATGTCAGGCATCGCGCGAGCTTGCACCTTCGCTGCCGGCGTCGCGCACGCGGGTCTCACTTGTGGGTTGAGGGTTATTGAGCTCACCAGTGGCGCGCCTGGATTGGGAAATCGTGGAGATGGCGTGTTTGAAAATGAGTTGTTCCTGGGCTCCTGATTCCAGCAGCACTGAAAACTTATCGAAACTTCGGATCCTGCCGGTCAGCTTGGCACCATTCACAAGATAGACGACCACCGAAGTTTTTTCTCGGCGGACAGTATTGAGAAATGCGTCCTGAATGTTTTGAGGTGCTTGTTTACCGTCGGACATGATCCAAACCTGAGAGCACTGGAATCGGGCACTGGAATCGGGTGGTGGCCTCCAGATTACAACAGCGATCAAGGGCTGACAAGAGATAGATCGAGTTGTGATAGAAACGTCATTATTTGTCGTCTGGCGCTTTATCGAGAGCTTCCAAAACTGACAGCAAAAGTGACCTTTCCTCGCCAAATCCAGCAAACCATTCGACGTCGGGTTCGTGGCGAAACCATGTCAATTGGCGTTTGGCGTAATGACGAACGTCGAGCTTGGTCTGTTCGATGGCGCTTGGCAGGTCCCGCTTGCCGAGTAGATATTCGACTACTCGCCTATAGCCGTGTGCCCCGAGCGCGTTTGATTCTTGGGGGATGCCAGCAGCGAGCAGGCCCTTTACTTCTTCGACCAGTCCGGCAGTGAAATGGGCTTTGGTTCGTTCGTTGATACGACGATAAAGCTCGGGGCGAGGCGGATTCAAGGCCATAATGCGTAGGCGACGTGAGCTTTCATGCGGCTCCGCGCGTCTCTCCTTTTGGGCCGACATGGGCCGGCCTGTTTGCAGGCAAACCTCGATCGCGCGTTGCACTCTTGGCCAGTCTCGTGGATACAGTTCTGCGGCGCTGGCAGAATCAATCCGGCGAAGAATGCGGTGGAGATGTTCGGCGCCCCGCTCTTGGCGAATCTTGTTTATGCGGCTGCGCAGTTCTTCGTCAGTCTGCGGACTCGAGAAAAAGGGCCGGCGCAAGGCACGGAGGTAGAAGCCAGTACCCCCGACAAGAAATGGAACCTTGCCGCGGCTTTCGATGTCGTCAATTTTAGCTACTGCTTCGCGCGCCCAGTCGCCGGCGGTGTAATTAACTTTTGGTGAGACAAAGTCAATGAGGTGGTGGGGAATGTTTTTGCGCTCCTGAAATGGGACCTTGGCTGTGGCGATCTCGATACCCTGATAAACCTGCACTGAATCGCAGTTAATGATTTCACCGTTGAGACAACGTGCTATTTCAATTCCGAGCGTGCTCTTTCCCGAAGCAGTAGGTCCGACGATGACTATAACGGGATCTTGAGGTCGATGAGCGCTCACGCGTGAGAGAATATCATGCGTAAAAGAAATACCGCCCAGATGAGCGCTAGCAGGAGAAGACCGCCGATGACTTGATTACGTGAGAAGCGCATCATCGATTCAAGAAAAATTCCGCGACCTTTTTATCAAGTGTCGCTCTACAGATTGAAGATAGCTCCGACCTTCAAGCGAAAGCCGGGCAGAATAGGCGAGGTAAGTTCATCATTACCTGTCAATGTGGCGATCTTTTCGAGCGTCTGCACCCGTAGACGAAAGATCCGTACACTCGACTCCCTGGGATCCACGATCCAATACCCTCTGAGATATAAACCAAGTTCTATTTGAAGATTGAGAAGCACGCGTTGGTGAGGAATTCCTCGAGCGCGCGACACGAAGAGTTCTCCTTCGATGAGTTCATAGCGGTTATTGTCATCAGGGCAGGCGTCGAGGTCCGCGACTGTCAAGAGAGGTTCGATTTTAGCGGTCATACTCAACTCCCGTGTGAGGTCTTGTGGATTACGAGGAGAGCATAGTGCCAACGTCGTACCAAGACAAAGAACTGAGGTTTAGGGTACGCACTTAATAGAGCTTCGTGAGCTCAATTCCGGTGTAATAAGCCTTCAAAATCTGTTCGTAACTCCAACCCTGTTTCGCAAGTCCATAAGCGCCGACCTGGCACATGCCTACACCATGGCCAAAGCCGCGTCCGGTAAACACAAAGCCGGTTGCGTGGCCCGCTTCATCGGACTGGCGGTCAATAACAAAGAGTTGTTCGCGTAAGCCGAGAGCTGATCGAATGCGACCGCCGCGGACATGGGCACTACCGTTTGTGCCGACAACTTCCAGATCGGTAACACGACGTGAGGAGCCACGCGATAAGACGCGTAGATCGACGATCGATCCGATCCCAGCGGTGGCGCGCGCTAGTCGTGCCTGGACCTGTCCTACCGAAAGTGTTTTGGTCCAGTTTGTAAATGGAGAGAATCGATCGGCGGCGGCGCCATTCGGAGCGGGCTTCACCTCCAGGTAATCAACCCGTCCATTTGCGGCCACATGAAACGTAACGGGCTCTCCGCCTACCAGCACGACCGAGCGAACGGCATACGGGCTTTCGCCAATCTGGCGAAACAGAAACGCGTCTGGATTGATTCCTATCGACTGGTCCTTACCTCGTGTTGAACGAAGTATGAGGACACCATCAGCACTAGGCCGAGCGTTCGCCTTCTGAAGTTGAAGCAGATTATGCGCCTCGAGGATGCGTGCAATCGTATGGAGCACGCGACCTCGAGACAATGGCTCACGCGGACGAAGGGTGGCATCCGGATAGACAGCCAGGTAGCCGTCGCGGATCAGCATTGCGAGGTCAGCACGATTTAGCTGAGGCACATCTTGGGCGTCGCGTACAGCCAGCAGGTAATCGGCGTCGGCATTATTCAGCAATGTGTTTGCGCGGCTTTCGCCGAAGACTGCTGCCATCAAGGCCGTGGCAAAGGCTGGCGGACGATTCACGTCCTCAGTAACAATTGGCGCTATTTGATGCGCGACACGAGACACATTAGCGAGCAAATTGCGAACTTCAGAGACCGAGGCATCCGCGGAGAGCCAGGAATCAGAGATCCTTGTGGGCAGCGAGCCGAAGTTTTCGATCGCCAGCAGACTGATGTCCCTGACAATGACAACGTTCTTATCGTCGCGCAATTCAGCGGGTTCCCGCGTGGTCTTGATCGTAAAAGAGGAGAATGCCGAAATGCCTTCCGCCGCGCATTCGCGACCGCGCAGGTAAGGAGCAGGCTCATTGAAAATGTTCTCAGCGTCTTCCGTGCGACCACCGCAGGTGGAAGTATAGAGCGCATTTATCGGTTCGCCGTTGTAGGTGGCCACTATCCCTCGTGTTTCATCGACAGCTCGCGTCGATAGCGGGTTTTCGGATGTAAGACCTCGATAGACTTGTGACCGCGTCGTGGGCAACACGTCGAAGCCCTGCGCCATAAACTGGCCGCGATTTTTCAACGCGTAAGTGCGAGCGGCAACGGCCTGAGCCTTGAGTGCTTCCAGCGCAGGGTAGCTACCAGGTGAAAGTTCATTAGCGACGACGCCTCGGACATAGTCTTCAAGACCGAGTTCGTTCACGACGGTCAGCGTGCCTCGGGAGTTAGTGAACACCTCAATCCGGCCGCGATACGGACGATCGTTGAAGCGCACGGGTGCGTTCTTTTCATCGTCGGAAGCGAATGCCACCGGTGCGCTCGAATTGAACAGCTTTCCGGTCCCCGAGGACCCGACGACTTCACGCGATGGGACACTCGTGCGGGCAGTCAGCCGAACATTGTTACCGCTGGCATTCGGTCTCGAGGTAATCGAGTCGGTGTTCTGCTTTTGCCCGATTGGTGCCTGCGAAGCAGAAGAGTCACTACGCAGGTCAGAAACGGTGGCATCCATTCCAGCAGCCTCGAGACGGTCGCGCAATTCTTCAGCTTCTTCGCGAGGACGTTTGGAGCCGACGATCAGACCCCAGGCTTTTGTTTCTGTGTCGAAGGATACTTGCACCTCTTCACCACTTGCCTTCTTGACCTCTTTCGCGCTTTCTTCGGCCTCTTCTCGCGACGCTGCACCCGCTACTATCACACGATAAACGTCGTCATTGTTAACGGCCGGAAGCGGCGACAGAAGGTGCGGTTCAACTCTTACGCGCGATGTATCCAGCGCAAGCATCGTCGTACCTGCGCCGGTCGCCTTCAGCAGGCGGCTCGATGTGGAGACCACTGCGGAACGCGCGTCGGTAGTCAGCGCCACGCGGATGTTCGGTTCCGGCACGGTGAGCGGAATTGTGATCAGAGCTGACTGGGGGGAAATAGAGCTGGGGGGCTGAGGCCATTCGGCCTGCGCTCGTCGTGGTCTGCCTTCCTGGCGCGATTGTGTTTGCGCGAAAGCAACTGAACAGAGAAGCGACTGCGCAAGCAATAAGGTAATAGCTCTTCGTGCGAGCGAGCTGGGCATGCCCTGGAAGTCCTTAACGGCATCAAGATTGGGGAGGCTTGCCGCATGAGCATAGTACTACATCTGCGGAGCCGGTGTGATGATTGTTCTTAGCTCGCATATCTCTCTTCAACCGTAAGTGCGAAGACCAGCGTTCCTAACAATCCAATAATTCCAGCCGTAAAAAAGGGAACTTCTGGAGCGATCTTCCAAAGCAGACCGCCAACCGCTGCTGCCGGCGTAATAGAAAGACTGCGAATTAGATAGTAAAGGCCCACCGAGCGAGCGCGCACACCCTCCGCGGCAAAATCTACGATCATGGCTTTCCGCGATGGTTCACCTATCTCGCGCAGACCGCCGATGATGAAAGCAAGAGTTAAAAACCCGAAGCCGGGGGCAATCACAATCGCGATGGGAAACAACGCGAAACTCGAGAACGTTGCAATCACGAAGGGCTTGCGGCCGATTTGATCCGCAATCCTGCCGGCTGGAATGTAAACCAGAATCGACGTGACCATCTGAATTGCGACGAGGGTGCCGAAGGCCGCTGCTGTGAGGCCTTTCACGTTTGTTACGTAGAGAATCGTGAGGATACCTGTCATTCCTTCGCACATTCTGATGATCACGTCTGAAATGAGCAGGTGCTTGAGTGAGGCATGGAACGACTGCCATACGCCCCCAATACTAATCGCCTGAGCTGTTTTCTTTTCGGCATTGATTCTCAGGATGAAGAGCAGCGTGATGGCTGCTAACATCAAGGTGATAATCAGGCCAACATGAATGCCTCTGATGACTCCGAGCCTTCCGATTAACAAGCCACCAAGCACCGGCGCAATTACAATCGGTACGCGCTTGAGAATTGATTGCAGCGTAAAACCCATCGCCCTTCGTTCCTGAGGCAAGGAATCGCCAATTATCGCGAAGATTGCGGGAGAGGCCATGCTTTGCCAGGCCATGGAAAAAGCAAGGCCCAGGAAAAGGAAGGGCCATTGAGGACTGAAAAGATAAATCAGGTAACCAACGGAAGCGAGGGCTACAAAAATTATGAAAGCACTCCGGCGGCCGAGATGATCAGCCAGCCATCCTCCTGGATATTGATATAGCGCATCGAAGAAGTCTTCTGCTGTGCCAAACAGTCCAATGGCCGGAGCGCTTGCGCCAAGCGCTTCGAGATACTTGGGCAGGAATTTCTTCCATAGTTCTTCGCCCAGGCCGAGCAGGAAGACAGCAGCTGAGGCAATGCTGACGTTCCGTTCAAGGCTCAGGTAATTGGTGAGGCGTGCGCGCCGGTTGCTCATCGGTTGGTGTCTCTTTACTTGTGACTCAGGTTTTTATCGAGTAAGGACCGGTAATACCAAACCAACGATCGTTTCACCCACAACTAACCAGGTTGAATTGACGCGATAGTCCTTCAAGATGTGAGTTAACCACTCAGTTTGAGTTCTTGATTCAGTGTTGAGTGTCTGTTCATCTCGAGCCGGGGGCGCGCTGCGCCCAGCTTCCTCACGTGCAGAATTGTCTGAGATTTAATTAAGAATCAGAAGAAGAGATCCCGTTGCGACGGAATCTTTGCCACAGAATCTTTCCACAGCTGCCCAGTATATGGTATAGACGAAGCATTCCCCGCTACTGAGTTTGGTTGTTGGCAAGCCCGGAGCCGGCCGGAGAAGGAGGTCTTTAGTCCTCTTGAGGAAAACCACATTCCAAAGGGTCGCTTTCTTCACTGTCGCCTGGATTCTGTTTGCCCTGATGGCGACAAGCTGTTTGCCGAAACCACCGGCCGAAACAGGCGACATCAACATCACTCTTTACGGCTTCTCCATTATGAAGGAGTCGCTGGAGAAAGCGATCTATCCCGGCTTTGCTGCCAAGTGGAAGCGGGAACGGGGCCAGGACCTGCGCTTCACTTCTTCTTTTGCCGGTTCGGAAACGGTAACCAATCAGATTTTGCAGGGCGTTAACGCCGACATCGCGATCCTCTCGATCGATCGTGATGCCCAAAGGTTGAAACAAGGAGGATTTGTGACCTCTGATTGGCATGCCCTGCCGCACAAAGGCATCGTCAACAAAACACCATTTGTGATTCTTGTGCGCAAACGAAACCCCAAGGGCATTCTGGATTTTGGCGATCTGGCAAAACCAGGCGTACGGTTGATTCATCCCGATCCGGTGAGTTCAGGTGGCGCCCAATGGTCTATTTTGGCAATTTATGGATCTGAACTGGTCAAATCAGAGAAGCAGAATGATGTGGCCGACCATGTGAGAGCGTTGCAAACGCTCCAGGCAATCTGGCGCAACGTGATTTCAACGCCGGGCTCCGCGCGCGAAGCACGGACACAATTTGAGACAGGTTTTGGCGACGCCTTGATCACTTACGAATTAGAGGGACTCTTGATGAAGGAATCCGGAACTCCCGTTGAAATAGTTGTGCCGAAGGCAACAATCTTTAGTGAGCATCCCGCTGTGGTCATAGATCGAAATGTTTCAGCGGTCAAGCGACCGGTAGTCGACGCTTTTATGCAATATCTTTGGAGCGACGAAGCGCAGCAGGCATTCGTCAAGTTCCATTTCTACGCCATTACGAACGATGCGTTCAATGAAGCGAACAAGGAGTTTGGCCACATCGAAATGCCGTTTTCGGTTGACTATTTTGGTGGTTGGGACAAGGCATATCCGGAGGTGATCGAACAGGTGTTTCGCAATCAAGTGCAGCGGAGGAAGTGAACGATTCGGCCAAAAGCGCCGTATCACTACGACTATGAGTTCCTTAGTACCAACAATGCGGCATGTGCGAGGGTTCGACGTCGCACGGCCGTTGAGCATCGGCATGCTGGTTTTCATGATGCTGCCGCTGGTTTTTCTGCCACTCGCTTCGATATTTATTTTCGGGACGAGCAACGGTCTGGATAAATTCTTAGGTGCGCTTACCGCGCCGGAAGCGATTTTCGCTCTCAAGCTTTCCATGGCCACTAGCTTCTGGGCCACTGCGTTTAATGTGCTCTTCG
>Ga0137366_10004211_pt1 | contig 11257 bp, 10 predicted proteins | sample SagtaG_8_FD_104938 | JGI IMG/M metagenome (GOLD analysis project Ga0137366, IMG submission 104938) | Vadose zone soil microbial communities from Sagehorn Ranch, Mendocino, California, USA - Sage1_L_60_16 metaG | ecosystem: Environmental > Terrestrial > Soil > Vadose zone | place: USA... | reverse complement strand
GGGTATGGAATCCTGATCCGGTGCACCTGATGCCGGCCGCCCATGACTGACCTCGCGCTGGTCAACGCCAACGTGCTGACCATGGACCCGAACCGGCCGCGGGCCACCGCCGTGGCCATGGCACAAGGCCGGATCACCGTCCTGGACGAGGTACCGCCCGGCGCGGCGCAGGTCGTCGACCTGCGCGGCGCGACCGTGCTGCCCGGATTTCACGACGCGCACAACCACATGATCGGGTTCGGCATGTCGCTCGGCGAGGTCGACATCGGCTCGCCCCCGGTCGGCAGCCTGGACGAGCTGTACGCCGCGATCGCCCGGCGGGCCGCGACGGCGGCACCGGGGGAGTGGGTGATCGGCTCCGGCTACGACCAGAACAAGCTCGGCGGCCACCCGCACCGGGACGCCCTGGACCGGGCCGCGCCCGGGCGCCGGGTCTGGCTGCGGCACACCTCCGGGCACATGTGCGTGGTGAACAGCGTGGTCCTGGCCGACCTCGGCATCGACGCGGCAACGACCGAGCTGCCCGGCGGCCGGGTCGCGACCGATTCCGGCGGCCGTCCCACCGGCCTGCTCGAGGAGCGCGCCCAGCTCCTGGTGGGCAGCCTGGTCTACCCGTACCCGCTGGCCGAGCTGACCGGCGCGATCGCCAGGGCCGCCGGGCAGTACCTGAAAGAAGGCGTCACCAGCTGCACCGAAGCCGGAATCGGCGGCGGCTGGGTGGCGCACAGCCCGGCCGAGCTGGCCGCCTACGCCGCGGCCAGGGACCAGGGCAAGCTGGGCGTCCGGGTCGAGCTGATGACGGCTGGGGAGGTACTGCACCCGCTCGGCGCGCACGCCGGCGACAACCTGGTGGCAGGTCTCGACCTGGGCATCAGCACCGGGTTCGGCGACGACTGGCTCCGGCTCGGCGCGGTGAAGATCTTCGCCGACGGCTCCCTGGTCGGCCGGACCGCCGCCCTGCACGACCCGTACTATCACTCCGACACAGCCGGCTACCTGCAGGCTGACGCGGCCGACCTGCGCGCCGCGATCATCGCCGCGCACCGCTCCGGCTGGCAGGTCGCCACGCACGCGATCGGCGACCGGGCCATCGACCTGGTGCTCGACGCCTACGCCGACGCGCTGACCCAGTACCCGCGGCCCGACCCCAGGCACCGCATCGAGCACTTCGCCGTGGTCCAGCCGCGGCAGGTCGCCCGCGCCGCGGAGCTCGGCGTGATCGCGGTGCCGCAGGGCCGCTTCGCCACCGAGCTCGGCGACGGCATGCTCGCCGCGGTCGGCCCGGACCGGCACGCCTGGCTGTACCGGCAGCGGTCCCTGCTGGAGGCGGGCATGGTGCTGCCGGGCAGCTCGGACCGCCCGGTGGTGGCCGGGGCGCCGCTGCTCGGCATCGACGGCATGGTGAACCGGCGCACGTCCTCCGGCGCGCCGTTCAACCCGGATGAGGCGGTCACCGCGGAGCAGGCGCTGCGCGCCTGGACCCGGGGTTCGGCCTACGCCAGCCGCCAGGAGCACGTCAAGGGCTCGATCGCCCCCGGCATGCTCGCCGACCTGGTGGTGCTGTCCGAGGACCCGACCGCGGTCAGCCCGGACCGCATCGCCGGCCTGGAGGTGCTCGCCACGATCGTCGGCGGGCAGTTCGGCCACACAAGCCTGGATTAGCGCCCGCCCGCCGCGGTACCTGCTCGCCGTCGGAAATGACGTCCAGCCCGGCCGAACGCTGCCTGGCCACCAGGTCGGCGACGGCCTGGCGTTCGGCCTCGGCCCGTTCGGCCCCATCGACCGGCTGCCCGGCGGCGCCCGCCCGCATCAGGTCGAGCAGCACGGACGGCCGGGCCAGGCTGCCCACGTGCGTGGTGTGCGTGCGATCGGTGCTGTGCCGCATGGCTGCGAGACTAGAGGACGTGGACGTGGAGTCGCTCGCCGCGGTGACCGAGGCGGCCGCGCGGGCCCGCAGCGACCCAGGCTCGTGCGCGGTCGTGCTGGTGGAGGGGATGAGCGACCAGGCCGCGGTACAGACTTTGGCCGAACGGTCCGGGCGTGACCTGCGCGCCGAAGGCGTCTTCGTGGTCCCGATGGGCGGCGCGACCAACGTCGGGCACTTCGTGGACCTGTTCGGCCCGGGCGGGTTCGGCGTCCGGCTGGCCGGCCTGTGCGACCAGGGGGAGGAGCGCGATTTCCACTGCGGACTGGACGGGATCGGCCCCTACTTCGTCTGCGTCGCGGACCTGGAGGACGAGCTGATCCGCGCGCTCGGCACCGGCCGGGTCGAGGACCTGATCGAGGCCGAGGGCGAGAGCGGGCCGTTCCTGACCTTCACCCGGCAGCCCGCCCACCGTGACACAGCCCGCGACCGGCAGCTACGCCGCTTCATGGGCACCCGCTCCGGCCGGAAGATCCGCTACGGCCACCTCCTCGCCGCCGCGCTCGACCTGACCGTGATCCCCGCCCCGCTGGCCAGCCTGCTGTCCGCGGTGTGATTCCCTGTCCCGATTTGCAGGGCAACTGCCGGTTCACCCGGCTTCGCCGCCGGGCCCAGAATGGGACCCCGTGCACGGGCCAGACACGGATGACAACGACCTGGCGGCGCTGCGGGACGCCTTCCCCGGCTACCGCTTCCGGCGCCGGTTCGTCCGCGGCGTCCCCTGCTACCTAGCCGAAGCCCGCAGCACCGAACCCCGCCCGCCCGCGCCCCGCCCCGGCGAGCCCTGCCCCGGCGAGCCCCGCCCGGCCAGGGACCGCACCGCCGAGGTCCGCGGCGCCGTGGCATCGGACGCGCCGCTGGCCGCCGCCCGCGATCCGGCCGTGCTGGCGGACATGCTGGCCGCCGCAGCCGGGCGCCCAGTCCGGCTGCGCGCGGCGGCCGTGGCCGCCGCCTACCGTGACCGGCAGCTGACGCTGAAGCAGTGCGCCGCGATGTTCGGGGTGTCCCGTACGACGATCATGAAGTTCCTGGCCGCCGAGGGCGTCACGGTCCGCCGCCCAGGCCGCGACCTCGACGAACGGGCCATCGCGGCCGCCTACCGTGACGAGGGGCTGAGCCTGCACCAGTGCGCCGTGCGCTTCGGCATCAGCGAGCGCCGGGTCGCCGCGGTCCTGGACCGTCAGGGTGTCCGCCGCCGCCCGGTAGGCCGCCCGCCCCGCCACCCCCGCGACACCCCCGAGCCTGCCCGCCCTACTCGCCCCCGCGACACCCCCGAGCCGCGCCGAGCCGCGCGCTCTCGCAAGGCCTTCGAGCCGCCCCAGACTGGCAGCGCCAAGCCCAGCCCTCCCTAGCCCCTCTGGTCCCAGCTGTCACTCCAGTGAGCGCACAACCGCCCCGCACGCGAAACGTGAGCCGAGCACTACATGTGACATGTGTGACACAAGAGACAGGCGTGACATGTCACGCTATGTCCCCGCATCGCGGCGTGCACCGCATCCGCGTCGGCGGCGGTGAACCTGATGCCGGTCCCCACCCCGGCCGGCCCGCCCCGTGACCGGCACGCCACGATCATCGGTCCGTCACGAAGAAAGGCCGAGCAGTTTGGCCGCCACCTCGGTCAGGTCCTCGCCCACCACGTCCGGCGGTTCGAACGGCGCGCCGAACCCGCCGGACTTGCGGCTCACCCAGCCGGTGATCAGCCCGGCCCGCCTGGCGCCGTGGCAGTCCCAGTCGTGCGCCGCGACCAGCGCCAGCCACTGCGGCGGGACGTCCAGCACCTCGGCGGCGTACAAGTACACCATCTGCGACGGCTTCCAGCGGAACACCTCGCCGACCGAGATCACCCGGTCCACCAGCGAGCCGAGCCCGGTGCGGTTGAGGAACGAGGAGGTGAGGTACGCCGACCCGTTGGTCAGGCAGGCCACGCGCACCCCATTCTCGGTGAGCGTGGTCATCGCGGGCAGCGCGTCGGGGAAGGCCGGCAGGTCGTTGAACCCGGCCATGACCTGCGCGACCTGCTCGTCGCTGACCGTGTAGCCGGTGAGCCCGCGCAGCGCGGACTCGGCGACCTCGGTGAACGGCGCGAAGTCCCCGGTCGCGGACAGCGCCATGCCGTCCCGCAGCGTGCGGGTGTACCAGGCCTCGAGCAGGTGCGGGGGCTGGCCGATCTCGGTGAGCCGCTCGCGCAGCGGCTCCAGTGACATCAGCGTCTCGATCACGTCGAAGGCGACCACGGCCGGGCGGTGTGTCATGACGATCCGACTCCGGCGAGTTTCTTGAGCGCGTCCTCAATGCCCCGGTGGAATGTCGGGTACGCGTACGGCATGTTCCGCAAGGTGGCCACCGGGACCTCGGCCCGGATCGCGACCTGCAGGGCGGACAGGACCTCGCCGCCGACCGGGCCCGCCGAGCTCGCGCCCACCAGCACCGAACGGTCGGCGTCCTCGACGACCTTGATGAAGCCGTCGTTGCCGGCCTTGTGGATCCATCCCCGGGCTGACTCGGGGACCTTACTCACCCCGGTACGCACGCGCAGGCCGGCCGCCCGGGCCTGTGCTTCGGTCAGGCCCACGCTGCCGATCTCCGGGTCGGTGAAGGTAACTCTCGGCACCGCGCGGTAGTCGGCGGGCTCGCCGCCCTGGCCCAGGATGTCCCGCACCGCGATGTCCGCCTGGTACATGGACATGTGCGTGAACGCCCCCTTCCCGGTCACGTCGCCGATGGCCCACACGCCGTCCGCGGCGCGCATCCAGCCGTCGGTCGGGATGGTCGTGGCCGCGGGGTCCAGGCCGACCGCGGCCACGCCGAGCGCGGCCAGGTCGGTCCGGCGGCCGGTGGCGACCAGCAACCGCTCGGCGGTGAGGGTGTTCATCCCCAGCTGAACCGAGAAATGGGTGCCGTTGTGGCTGACCCGCTCGGCTGGGGCGTTCGTGCAGACCGTGATGCCCTCGGCGGTGAAGATCCGCTCGATCAGCTCGCTGGCCTCGGGCTCCTCGAAGGACAGCAGCCTCGGCAGCGCCTCGACGAGGGTGACGGCGACGCCGAAGCGGGCGAAGACCTGGGTGAATTCCGCGCCGATGGCCCCGCCACCCAGCACGATCAGCGACTCCGGCACCCGTTCGGCCTGGACCACTTCCCGGTTGGTCCAGTACGGGGTGCCCGCCAGCCCCTCCAGGGGCGGGATCGCGGGATCGGTCCCGGTGTTGATCACGATGCCCGTGCGGGCCAGCAGGACCCGGGTACCCTCGGCACCGGTCACCGTCACCTGGCTGGCGCCGGTGATCTTCCCGCGGCCGCGGATCAGGTGACCGCCCTTGCCGGCGAACCGGTCGGCCGCCACCTTGTCGTTCCAGTCGTCGGTGGCCTCGTCCCTGATCCGCTGCGCGACCGGTGACCAGTCGGGGGTGACCGCCGATGTTCCGGCCATGCCGGGCACCCGCCTGGTCTCGGTGATGAGATTGGCGGCGCGAATCATCATCTTGGAAGGCACGCAGCCGTAGTAGGGGCATTCCCCGCCGACGAGGCGGGATTCGACCCCGGTTACGTGCAGCCCCGCTTCGGCCAGCGTCCCGGCGACGTATTCTCCGCCGGGACCCAAGCCGAGCACGACCACGTCTGTATGCTCTGGTTGGTCCATGCCGGACTCCTGCCCTGTGTGGCTTACCATCATGCGGCCCCGGTCCGGTCAGGCATACCTTTTCACGGTAATTGACGCAAAGCGGGCGAAGGGCGGAGCCGACCATCTCCGGGCAGGATTATTTCTATGATCGCAGCCGTTTGGCGGCCTTTTGCGGTCCCGATTTCCGTCAAACTACCGCATGGCAAGATTTAAGCCGATCATACAGTGGGCAGGCGGTTTCGCGGAGTGATAATCCGGTGTCAGTCGCCGTCGTCCTGGCTCTTCGGGCCGGAGTCATCCGGGTTCTCCAGGTCCGAGATATCGAATTCGGGCTGACCGCGCACGAACGTGTCCGGGTTCTCCAGGTCGTCGGCGGTAGGCAGCAGGTCCGGGTGCGCCCACAGCGCGTCCCGGCCGTCGATCCCGCGCGCCTCGGTCAGGCCCTGCCAGATGGCCGTCGCCTCGCGCAGCCGCCGCGGGCGCAACTCCAGGCCGACCAGCGTGGCGAACGTCCGCTCCGCGGGGCCGCCGGTGGCCCGGCGCCGCCTGATCGCTTCGGCCAGGGCGTCGGCGTGCGTCAGTCGTTCGGCCGCGGCCGCGCTGACCACCGTCGCGACCCAGCCTTCCACCAGCGCAAGCGCGGTCTCCAGCCGGGTCAGCGCGGCCTTCTGCGCGGGCGTGTCCTCGGGCCGGAACAGTCCCTCGCCGGACAGCGCCTCGCTGAGCGCCTCGGGGTTGGTGATGTCGACGTCGGGCATGGCCTCTTGCAGGCGCGCCATGTCGACGGAGATGCCGCTGGCGTACTGCTCGACCGCGCCGAGCAGGTGCGCGCGCAGCCACGGCACGTGCGCGAACAGGCGCTGATGCGCGGCCTCGCGCAGGGCGAGGAAGAGCCGGACCTCGCCGGCGTCGACGGACAGCCCGCGGCCGAACTCGGCCACCCCCGCGGGCAGCAGCGCGGCCGTGCCCTCCGGTCCGAGCGGCAGCCCGATGTCGGCCGAGCCGATCACCTCGCGAGCCAGCTCGCCGACCGCGGTCCCGGTCTGGCTGCCGATCATCGCCCCGCCCAGCTGGCGCATCATGGCCCCGAGCCCGCCCAGGCCGCCCGCGCCGCCGAGGGCGCCGAGCGCCTGCCGCATCTCCTCGGGGATGTCCTCGCCGAGCTGCGCCGGGTCCGCGGTGAACATTCCGCTCATCGCCTCGACGCCCTTAGCCGCGATCGGGTCGCACAGCTTCGCCCAGACCGGGAAGGTCGCCTCCAGCCACTCCGAGCGGCTCCAGGCCTCGATCCTGCGGATGCCCGAGGGGAACTCCGCGGCCTCGTCCAGCCACAGGTCGGCCAGCCGGACCGCCTCGGTGATCTCCCGGCGCTGCGCGTCGAGCACGCTCGGGTCACCCGCCGCCACGATCGCGTGCCTGGCCACGTTCTTGGCCAGGTCCCAGTTGACCGGGCCGCCGCGGTAGGACAGCAGGTCGGCGAACTGGCGCAGCGCGTCGGCGAACTGCTGCGGGTCGCCCATCGCGCCGAACGGCCCCATCGCCCCGCCGCCGGGGACACCGCCGCCAGGATCGCCGGGCCCGCCGCCTCCCGGGCCGCCAGACCCGCCGCCCCTGTCTTCGGGCTTATCGGGCATGCCAAAACCGAACGGGCGATCAGCCATCGTTGGCTCTGCGGCAGGATGGAAGGGTCATGACGATCACGTTATCTCGGAGGAAGCACACTGTGACAAACGCGCGGCGGCCGGTTCGCCATGAGCGCAGCGACACCGAGCGCAGCCAAACACAGGATCAGCCTATGCCTGTCGTGGCGGTGACTGGGGCGGCTCACGGGATCGGGCGCGCCCTGACCCTCCGGCTGGCGGCGTCGCCGGACGTCAAGAAGGTCATCGCGATCGACAGCGACCGCGGTGACATCACGGGCGTGACCTGGCGGGTAGCCGACGTGCGGGACCCGGCCCTGGCCAGGCGGCTGGCCGGCGCCGACATCGTGGTGCACGCCGACCACGACCTGGAGCCCGACTCCGAAGCCCGGCCGCGCCGGGCCTACAACGTGCGCGGGGCGCAGACCGTGCTCACCGCGGCCGCGGCCGGGCGGGTCGGGCGCGTGGTGCTGGTGACCAGCGCGATGGTCTACGGCGCCCGGCCCGACAACCCTGTCCCGCTGGCCGAGGACATGCCGCTCGCCGCGGACACGGACAGCAGCGTGGCCGGGGACCTGCTGGAGATCGAGCAGCTGGCGCGCCGCTCGCCGCGGGCCAACCCGGGCATGGCGGTGACCGTCGTGCGGCCCGCCGCCCTGGTCGGAGACAACGTCGATACGCTGGTGACCAGGCATTTCGAGGCGCCTCGGCTGCTCACCGTGAAGGGCTGCGCGCCCCGCTGGCAGTTCTGCCACGTCGATGACCTGGTCTCGGCGCTGGAGTTCACCGTCCGCGGCGGGATCACCGGCGACTTCGCGGTCGGCTGCGACGGCTGGCTGGAGCAGGACGAGGTGGAGCTGATCAGCGGGCTGAAGAGCATCGAGCTGCCCGCCCGGCTGACGTTCGGCGCCGCGCAGCGGCTGCACCGGGTCGGGGTGACCCCGGCGCCGGCCATAGACCTGCGGTACGTGGTGTACCCGTGGGTGGTGGACTGTGCCGCGCTCCGCGCGGCCGGCTGGCGCCCAGCGGTCGGCAACGCCGAGGCGCTGCGGATCCTGCTCGACCAGCGGAAGGGCAGGCACGCACTGGCCGGCCGGCGGATCGCGCGCAAGGAGGCCACGATCACCGCGGCCGGGGCCACGGTGGCCGTGATCGGCACCGCCGCCATCGTCCGGCGGGCCCGCCGGCGTCACCGTAGCGACTAGGTAACCTTGACGGGTGAGTGTTGTACGCCTGATCGCCGTGCGCGAGTCCGAGCTGTCCGTCGACGAGGTGCGGGCCGCGGTCGCCGACCCCGCGGCCGGCGGCATCGCGCTGTTCGCCGGCGCGGTCCGGGATTCCGACCACGACCGAGGGGTCAGCGGGCTGTCCTACAGCGCGCACCCGTCGGCTGTGGACGAACTCCGCCGGGTCGCCGAGGAGATCGCGGAGAAGCACCCCGTCATCGGCATCGCGGCCGTGCACCGCGTGGGCGACCTGGCCATCGGTGACCTGGCCGTCGTGCTCGCCGTGTCCTGCCCGCACCGGGCCGAGGCGTTCGACGCCTGCCGGGACCTGATCGACATCCTGAAGGCTTCGGTGCCGATCTGGAAGCACCAGCGGTTCGACGACGGCACGGCCGAATGGGTCGGCACCCCGTGAGCCGGGAAATCCTCAGGTTCCGCAAGTAGTGTTCCGGCCATGTCCCGACGTTCCCTGACGCTGCTCATCGCCTCCGTCGGCACGGCGGTGGCGATCGCGGTCAGCGTGCTCGTCCCGGTGCCCTACGTCATCCTCGGGCCGGGCCCGACGCTGAATACGCTGGGCAAGGACTCTTCCGGGCGGCCGCTGATCACGATCTCCGGCCGCGCGTCCTATCCGACCACCGGGCACCTGAACCTGGTGACGGTGAGCTACCAGGGTTGTGCGGGCAACAGGTTCAACATCTTCACCGCCCTGGTGGCCTGGCTGAACCCGCACCAGGCGGTCGTCCCGGAGGGCGAGATCTGCCCGGCCGGGCAGACCCAGAAGCAGACCCAGGAGCAGGACACGCAGGAGATGACCAGCTCGCAGTCGACGGCGACGGCCGCCGCGCTGACCCAGCTGCACATCCCCTACTCCACCCAGGTGGTCGTGGCGCGGCCGCGGAAAGGCTTCCCCGCCTACGGCGTGCTCAAGGCCGGGGACGTGATCACCAAGGTGGACGGCCAGCCGGTGACCAGCCCGGGCGGCCTGACCAAACTGGTCTACGCCCACCCGGCCGGCAGCACGCTGACCCTGACCATCATCAGGGACGGCCAGAGCCGTCAGGTCCAGGTCGGGACCAGGCAAGAGAAGGGGGCAGGGGAGGTGGGTGGGGGGCATCCGGTGATGGGCGTGGAGATCCGCGGGCAGTACCAGTTCCCGTTCCAGGTCAAGATCAGCGTGGGCGACATCGGCGGCCCGAGCGCGGGCATGATGTTTTCGCTCGGCATCATCGACAAGCTGACCAAGCTCGACCTGACCGCCGGGCGGTTCATCGCCGGCACCGGGGAGATCGAGCCCGGCGGGAAGGTCGATCCCATCGGCGGCATCCAGCAGAAGATGGTCGGGGCGCGCAACGCCGGCGCCACCATCTTCCTGACCCCCGCGGCCAACTGCGCGGACACCAAGGGCGCCGTGCCCGCGGGCCTGCGCCTGGTCAAGGTGAGCACCCTCAACCAGGCCGTCACCTACCTAGAAGCCCTCAAATCCGGCCATCCCAACTCCGTCCCCTCCTGCTGACGCGAACGAGCCCTCCCGCTCCCTGGCGCCGTCGCACCGCGCGGCGCGGCGCGGGCCGGCGGAGGAGCACGCACCAGGGCCGTTCGGCTAATAGATTTGCCTGTCGTGAAGATTGCTGACGCGGTCGCCCTCGCCGGGCATGAGGTGCACGCGTGCCGCTACCGCGAGGCCCGCACGCTGCTGCGCTGGCTCGGCGAGGACCAGGACCAGGACCAGGCCCGAGACCTGAGCGGGCTGCGCGTGCTCGACGTGGCGGGCGGCGACGGGTACTGGGCGGGCCAGACGCGAAAGCGCGGGGCGCGGGCGGTGGCGCTCGACCTCGACCGCGCCAAGCTCAGCCGGGGCAGCCAGCTCGCCAGCTCGCCCGCGCTCATCGAGGGCGACGCGCTCCAGTTGCCGTTCGCAGACGCCAGCTTCGACCGGGTGATGTCGATCTGCGCGATCGAGCACTTCGACGACGGCGAGAAGGCGCTCGACGAGATGACCCGGGTGCTCGCCCCCGGCGGCGAGCTGGTCATGTCGGCCGACGCCCTAACGCTGGCCGAACATTGGCCGAACCTCTTCCGCGCGCACTGCGAGCGCTACCACGTCAAGCGGACCTACTCCCACCAGGAGCTGACCAGCCTGCTCGCCGCGCGCGGGCTCGCCGTGCTCGAGTACCGGTACCAGTTCAGGAGCCGGCGGGCGCAGCGGATGTACCTCGGCCTGTCGGCCTACGGGGGTAAGTTCGGGTTCAACGCGGCGGCGCCGGCGGCACCGCTGGTCGCCGCCTCGGACCGGGCCGCGCGCGGGGACGGCGGTGCCATCGTGCTCGTCCGTGCCCGGCGCCAGGGGCCGCGGGGGCCGGCACGCGGCCAGCCAGGGGGGAACTGCTAACCGGTGACTCAGCGCAGGGCGTAGGCTTCATAGTTGACGGGACATCCACGAAGGCATGCCGGGGCCGTGCGGTTGACGCGAGCTCTGGTCAGCCTGCCTGCCCGGGTGGCCCAGGGAAGGAGCAAGTGCGGTCGTGGCACCTCGCGTACTAGTTGATGCGACCGACGTGCCAGCCGACCGGGGGGCGCTCGGCCGGTACGTCGACGGGCTGATCGGCGCGCTCGACGTCGCCGGCGCGGATCTGGCCGTTGTCTGCCAGCGCGCCGACGAGGAACGGTACGAGCGGCTTGCCCCGCACGCGCGCGTGGTGGCCGGACCGACGGCGCTCGCGCACCGGTCCGCCCGGCTGGCCTGGGAGCAGAGCGGCCTGCCGGTGGTGGCCCAGCAGGTCGACGCCGACGTCATCCACGTGCCGTACTACTCGATGCCGCTGCGGCCGGGCCGGCCCACCGTGGT
>Ga0137366_10004210_pt1 | contig 11258 bp, 6 predicted proteins | sample SagtaG_8_FD_104938 | JGI IMG/M metagenome (GOLD analysis project Ga0137366, IMG submission 104938) | Vadose zone soil microbial communities from Sagehorn Ranch, Mendocino, California, USA - Sage1_L_60_16 metaG | ecosystem: Environmental > Terrestrial > Soil > Vadose zone | place: USA: California... | reverse complement strand
GCCCGCAGCTGGCCCGCGATGGCCTCAAGCCGCGCCTCGTCCAGCCGGAGCCGGTCCAGTAGGCCACCGCCCAGGCCGGCCTGGCGCGCCGCGGTCATGTCCTCCTCGTTGGCCGCGAGCACCGGGGCGGAGCTGCGGACCAGGCCGTCCGCGATCGCCCGCAGCGCCTGGTCGAGCCGCTCGCCCGGCACCCCGGCCAGGTCGGCCACGGTGCCGCGGGCGGCGCGGGCGGCCTCCTCGACGGCCTTGTGCGCGTCGGCGCCGTCAGCGGTCATCGGAGTCTCCTACCTTGATCGGTTCGGTCTCCCTAAGGCTACGCAGGGGCGGCGCCTCCAGGCTGCAGTTGAACTCCTGCGGTGTCGTCTTTTCGCACTTGGCCCGGGACGGGTTGCGGATGGTGAGCGCGGCCAGCACTCCCCCGGCGGCGCAGAACACCGCGGCCATGATCGCGGCCTCCCTGAAACCGTGGGCGAGCGCGGCCGGGTGCAGGTAGCTGTCGCCGGTGATGCCGGCCAGCGCCGGCAGCACTGCCACCGCGATCAGGCTGCCCGCGCGGGCCACGTCGTTGTTGACCGCGGAGGCCACGCCCGCGTGCTCGGCCGGGGCGGCCGCCAGCGCGGTCGCGGTCAGCGGCGCCACCATGATCGCCACCCCGAACCCGAACACCACCACCCCGGGCAGCACCGCGGTCAGGTAATCGCCGGAATCCGCGATCTGGATGAACAGGAGCAGCGACGCGGCGATGACCAGCGGGCCGACCGACATCTGCAGCCGCGGCCCGATCCGGGAGGCCAGCGCGCCGGAGCGGGAGGACAGCGCGAGCATGATGAACGTCACCGGGAGCAGCGAGGTACCCGCCGCCACGGGTGAGTACCCGTGCACCACCTGCAGCACGGTGGGCACCAGGAACAGCAGCCCGCCCAGCGCCGCGTAGACCACGAACGTCACCGCGTTGGCCGCGGAGAACTGCCGGGACCTGAACACCCCGAGCGGCAGCATCGGTTCCGGCTCCTTGGCCTCGACCAGGATGAACACGCCGAGCAGGACGGCGCCCAGGCCGAGCGGCAGCAGCACGGAGACCGACGTCCAGCCGTCGGCCGACGCCGCGATCAGCCCGTAGGTGATCCCGGCCAGCGCGCCGCTGATGGACAGCGCGCCGCGGATGTCGAGCCGCGGCACCGGGCCCGGCGACTTGGTCTCCGGCACGTGCCTGGCGGCGATGGCTATGACCACCGCGGCCAGCGGCAGGTTGATGAAGAACACCAGCCGCCAGGACACCGCGTCGATCAGCCACCCGCCGAGGAACGGGCCGATCGCGGTGGCCACGCCGCCAAGCCCCGACCACGCGCCGATGGCGGCCATCCGGTCGTCCTCGGCGAACGAGGCCTGCAGAATGGCCAGGCTGCCCGGGGTCAGCAGCGCCCCGCCGACGCCCTGCAGGGCGCGCGCCGCGATCAGCACCTCGACGTTCGGGGCGACCCCGCACAGCAGCGACGCGAGCGCGAACCACACGGTGCCGATGACGAACACCTTGCGCCGCCCGTAGCTGTCCCCGAGCGTGCCGCCGAGCAGCAGCAGACCGGCCAGGGTGAGCGTGTAGGCGTTCACCACCCACTGCAGGGCGGCGATGCCGGCGTGGAAGTCCCGGCCGATGGCGGGCAGCGCGATGCCGACCACGGTCGCGTCGAGCGCGGCCATGCCCGAGCCGAGCACGGTGGCGGTCACCACCCAGCGGCCCGGCGCGGTGGACAGCCGCAGGTCCGGGATCCCCGCCGGGGCCGCCGCGGTTTCAGTCATCAGGATCGCGGCGTGGAGACCCGTCTTTTAGGCCTTGGAGAAAACGCCGCTCCCTCCCTCCAAAGTGTGGTATAATCGAACATGTCTGCGATAGCCAAGCGGGCACATGCACGACCCAGCACGAAACCGCGGCAGGGCATGCCGTGGCTGCGCGGGGAGGCGACGGGATCGCCCGGCCTGCGAACCGCGAACCTACAGCGCGGCGCGAGCCGCGGCTGGAATCCTCCGCCTTCAGGCGGATGGAGGATGTCAAGATCCAAACCTAGCCCGAACGGGCTGCGTTATCACGGGTCTGCAGCGACCAGCAGTCACCCAAGCTATTCAACCCTGCCCTCCTCAGGTCGCCGGAACAGGGTAGGTCGCGATCGCTGGGGGTCTAGACGTTCAGGCAGACCCCCAGCGGTCCCACCTTCACGCAGAGCCCGCTGGACGCGGGCTGCGTCGCCGAGGACGACGACGAGGTCGGCTGCGAAGGCGAACTCGAGGAGGACGACCCGCCGCCGGACGAGCCGCCGCCCTGGGACGGCGTCGGCGCGGGATCCGTGCCGCCGCTCAGGGTCGTCCCACCGCCGGACCCGATTGCGCCGGTCCCGCTGCCGCCCTGGCCGGTGCCGTTACCGCCGCCGCTGCCGGGGGCCGCGCCTGGCCCCTGCCCGCCGGCCGCCCCGGCCAGGCTGGGCCCGGTGGCCAGCGAGGAGCCGCCCAGGCCGGGCGGTACCGCCTGCCGGTCGCCGGAACCGCCCAGTCCCGCCGCCCCGCCCTGCGACCCGGTGATCGGGATCGCGCCGGCCGTGGCCGCCGGGCCCGGGCTCGAGGCCGCCTCGGGTGAGGTCGGCGTGGTGGGCAGGACCCGGATCGAGACCGTGGAGAAGAGCAGGAACGCGATGGCCCCGCCGGAGAGCACCATGACCGGCAGGGTGCTGCCGGCCGGGTGCAGGCGCAGCACGGCGCCGGCCTGGCCGATGCCGGTCCTGATCCGGTCGGCGAACAGCGCGAGCGCCAGCCGCCCCGCGGGCAGCCCCGGGCAGTGGCCCATCCGGGCGGACAGCCGGAGCCTGCGCAGCGCCGACCGGCGCTGCGGCTTGGTCAGGCCGGACAGCAGGTAGACCGTGGTGGTGCGGCCATGACGCTCGGCCGCTGCGTGTAATCCCGGAGAAAGCTCGTTCGAATCGCGGTAGCGAACCCTAATCATGGCCCAGCCCAGTAACAACCCGTGTCATGTGCACTACCTTTAAAAGGAGCGGAAACGGCAGGTGCACGCCCCCCCACCGAGGCGTTCGCAATCCGTACTATAGCTCAGAGGTATACCTCGTTCACGCTAAATAACATCGCTTGCCTCCCGTGCGGTCAAACCGGCTGGCGTGACGGGCGCGCATCCGCCCGGTTACCCTCTCAGGGTGATCTCCGCCCAGGCCTCCGCCGCCTCCGGCGCGCGGACCGGCCGCGCCGGGGATTCCGGCGGATTCCGCACCCGCTGGGCCCTGCTCATCTCGGTAGCGGGGGGCCTGGCGCTGTACGCCTCCTTCCCGCCGGCCGGCCTCTGGCCGCTGGCGGTGCTCGGGCCCGCGCTGCTGGTGCTGGCGCTGACCGGGCGGAGCCTGCGCGGGTCGTTCGGCTGCGCGCTGGTGTTCGGCCTGGCGCAGTTCGTGCCGCTGCTGTCCTGGCTGATCAACTTGGCCTGGTACGCGTGGGCCGCGCTAGCCGGGTCCGAGGCGGTCATCTTCGCGCTGCTGGCGATCGGCCAGCGGCTGCTGCTTCGCCTGCCGTACTGGCCGGTCGCCGTGGCGGGCTGGTGGGTCCTGGTCGAGGGGGTGCGGGACCGGTGGCCCTACGCCTTTCCCTGGGGCCGGCTGGCGATGAGCCAGTCGGTCGCGCCGGACGTCCGCTGGGTCGCGTTCGGCGGCGCGCCGCTGCTGAGCTTCCTGATCGCGCTGACCGGTGCCATGCTCGCCCGGGCTGTGTTGTCTCGGGGGGACGATCCCCCCCAGACCCCCCCTGCTCCTGGGGGGGCTACCCGCCCCCCCAGACCCCCCTGGGCGGGGCACGCCCCGCTGCTAGCCGCAGTGGCAACAGCGGGGCTGGTGCTGGCGGGCGGGCTGCTGCCTGCCGACCCGACCGGGGGCGCGCCCACGGCCCAGGTGGCCGCGATCCAGGGCAACGTGCCACGGGCCAGGAACCTCCCCCAGCAGCTGAGCGCCACCCAGGTCACGCAGAACCACGTCGACGCCACGCTGAAGCTGGCCGCGCAGGTCAAGGCGGGCGAGCGGCCAGCGCCCGACCTGGTGATCTGGCCGGAGAACGCCACCGACATCGACCCGTTCCAGAACCCGTCGGTCTACGCCCAGCTATCCGCGGCGGTGGCCGCGATCGGCAAGCCGATCCTGATCGGCGAGGTGCTGAATGACCCGCGCCGCAACGTCGGCCAGCTGTGGGTGCCCGGCCGCGGGCCGACCACCGCGTACGTCAAGCGCCAGCTCGTGCCGTTCGGCGAGTACATCCCGTTCCGCGGCGTCATCTCGAGCTTCAGCGACCTCCCGGCGCTGCAGCCGATCGACTTCACCGCGGGGCGCCGACCGGTCGTGTTCGGCGCCGGGAAGATCAGGCTGGGCGACGTGATCTGCTACGAGGTGGCCTTCGACCACCTGGTCCGGTCGGAGGTCGCGGCGGGCGCCAACCTGCTCGCGGTGCAGTCCAACGACGCCGATTTCGAGATCGACGGCCAGCTCGGCGAGACCAGGCAGCAGACGGCGATGGCCAGGATCCGGGCGGTGGAATCGGACCGCGCCGTGGTGTACGCCTCGACCACCGGGGAGAGCACGATCATCGCGCCGGACGGCAGCCTGATCGCGCACAGCGGCGTGTGGCAGCAGGCCGTACTCGACGCACGGGTGCCGCTGGTGAGCCACCGCACGCTGGCGACACGGGTCGGCGCGTGGCCGGAGTACGTGATCATCATGCTGACCGTGCTCGCGCTCGCCTGGGCGGTCGTGCGAGCACTGCGGCCCCGTCGTTAGCACAGCGCAAGTAAACTGCGTCCGGACGGGCAAGACGGGGCAAAGGAGGGTCACCGTGCGGGGCACAGACCGCGGGTCAGCACGGCACGCGCGACGGTACGCGGGCCTCGCGGCGGCGGCCGTCATCGCCCTGCTCGCCACCGCGTGCAGCAGCGGCGGCAGCCATTCCACCGCCTCCCCCGCGCAGAGCAGGGCGCAGGCCTCCGCGTCGGCCAAGGCGCACGCGGCGGAGCTGGCCAGGGACCTGCGGATCACCCCGGCGGACGGCAGCCACGGGGCCACCCCCTCGGACGGCATCACCGTCACCGCGGTGGCGGGCAAGGTGACCGACGTGACCGTGCGCACCTCGGGCGACTCCGTGTCCGGCAGCCTGGCCGCCGACGGCAAGAGCTGGCACAGCACGGGGAACCTGGGCGTGTCGCAGAGCTACACGGTGACCGCCACCGGCACCGCCCCCAGCGGCGAGAAGATGAGCAAGACCAGCACGTTCCGCACCCTGACGCCCGCGCAGACCTTCACCACCCACATCTTCGAGGGGTACAAGCAGACCTACGGCGTCGGCATACCGATCATGCTGACGTTCAGCCGGCCGATCACCAACAAGGCGGCGGTCGAGCGGTCGCTCGAGCTGACCACGTCCAAGCCGGTGGTCGGCGCCTGGTACTGGGATGGCGACCAGCAGCTGTCCTTCCGGCCGCGGGACTACTGGCCGGCCTACACCACGGTCAGCTTCGCCGGCCACCTGGACGGCGTGGAGGGCGCCAAGGGCGTGTACGGCACGCACAACCTGACCCAGACCTTCGAGATCGGCCGGTCGCTGATCGCGGTGGCCAGCGCGACCACGCACAAGACGCAGATCTACCTGAACGGCAAGCTCACGTACCAGTGGCCGATCAGCACCGGCCGGGCCAGCCTGCCCACGCCGGACGGGACCTACCTGAGCGTGGAGAAGGGCAACCCGGTGCGCATGGTCGGCGGCGGCCCCGCGGGTAGCTCCGGCCACTACGACGAGCTGGTCAACTACGCGGTCCGGTTCACCTACAGCGGCGACTACTACCACTCCGCCCCGTGGTCGGTGGTGAACCAGGGCACCTCGAACGTGAGCCACGGGTGCGTGAACCTGCCGCCGCTGGCCGCGCAGACCTACTACAACATGTCCATCCCCGGTGACCCGATCACCGTCACCGCCAGCACCGCGGCGGGCAAGTGGGACGACGGCTGGACCCATTGGTTCCTGTCCTGGACGCAGTACCTGAAGGGGAGCGCGACCGGCGAGGCGGTGCAGGCCGGGCCGCAGGGCAGCACGTTCGTCTCGCCGTCGACGCTGCCCGGCTCGACCGCCTCCGCGCCGCTCGGCACCTCCGCGCACGGCAACTACTTTGCCGGCTCGGCGAACCTGAGGTAGCCCCCGGCCCGGCGACGGACGGAGGACTAAATCCATTTAGCGCGAGATCTTGCGCGAGCCTGTGCAAAAGCGTAGGAAAGGGGGATTGCCGGGCCGATGAACAGGGTCAGGGCCCGGCCCATACTTGGGAGGTGGGGCGTGACCCTGCGGACGAAACGAGCGAAGGTTCTCGCGGTCGGCGCGGTGGCCGGTGTCGCCGCGGCGCTGACCGTGGGACTGTCCGCGTCGAGCGGCGCGGCCCCCGTGGCCAGCCACGGGTCCGGCGGTAACCACGTAAGACTGGACCGCGCGTTCATCATCGTGCTAGAGAACCATTCGGCGAAGGGCGTGATCGGCGACCCGAACGCGCCGTTCATCACGTCGCTGGCGCAGCAGTACGGCGAGGCCGCGAACTACTTCGGCGTGACGCACCCCAGCGAGCCGAACTACATCGCCATGACCAGCGGGTCGAACTGGTTCATCAACAACGACAACCCGGCGAACCGGTTCGACCACACCAACGTGGTCGACACGCTGGAGGCGGCCCACATCAGCTGGGACGCCTACATGGAGGCGCTGCCGCCCAATCCGCTCGACGACTTCTGGCCGTCAAGCGCCCAGCCGCTGTACGCGTCCAAGCACAACCCGTTCGCGCTGTACACCGACGTCCGCGACGACCCGGCGCGGGTCGCGCACATCAAGCCGTACACCGCCCTGGCCGGCGACCTGAACAGCCCGCACGCACCCAGGTTCGTGTACATCACGCCGGATCAGTGCAACGACATGCACGGCGGGGTGAACACCGCGGTAGCCGGTCACCCGGAGACGCCCTGCCCGTTCGGCAGCGCAAATGACGACGCGAACGACGCTTCGCTGAAGCAGAAGGCGGACGCTTTTGTCAAGGGCGCGGTGGCCACGATCATGTCCAGCCGGGCGTGGACGCGGCACAGCGCGATCTTCATCGTGGCCGACGAGGGCGACTTCACCGGCAACGCGGTCAACGGCGGCTGGGACTCCCCGGCCGGCTGCTGCGACTCCCCGGTGCTGCCCGCCGGTGACCCGGACATCAGCCCCAACTGGCCGGGCGGCGTGTTCGGCGGCGCGCTGGTGCCCGCGGTGGTGGTCGACCCGAGCGGGCCGCGCCACTTCGTGAGCAACGTCGCCTACAACCACTACTCACTGCTGCGGACCATCGAGGACGCCTGGGGCCTGCCCGAGCTGGTCTTCACCAGCGACCACGCCCAGGTCAGCGTCATGAACGAGTTCCTCGGTCACTGATTCCCGGCCCTGGCGGCAGCGCCGCGGTTCACTGTGGCTCCCACGATAAGACGACTGCGGGGCTGGCCTGGAGGCCAGCCCCGCAGCCCGGGGAGCGGCGCCGCACTAGGAGGTATGCCGCGCCGTGACGAGGAGGGGGCGCCGCCGGACCTACATGCCGCCGTCCTGCTGGTTGTCCTGACCGCCCCGGCCCAGGAACTGCCGCCAGATCTGCTGCCAGGTCTGCTGGTTGCCCTGGCGGCCGCCGCCGTTACCGCCGGTCGCCTGCTGCGGGGTGGTGTTGATGGTGGCCGACGTGGCCGCGCCGTTCCCGTCGGCGACGACCTGGACGGGGTTGGTGAGGCCGAAGTTCTTGCAACCCAGGTTGTCGAAGGACTGGAGCAGCCGGTTGGCCAGGAAGGTGAACAGGTTGTTGCCCACGTCCGGCACCGGCGACGGGCCGGCGGCGAATACGGCCTGGTTGGCCGCCAGGAACGGACCCTGGATGTTGATCATGTTCTGGCAGTAGTTCGCCGGGCTGTCGAACCTGCCGTTCTGCCGGCTGATAGCCGGCTGGCCGACCTCAGCCCGGTACAGGTTGGTCTTGGCCGGGTCGAGGTTGCCGTTGGCGTCCAGCACCATCGGGTCGTTCTCCGGCACCAGGGCGGGGATCCTCGGTGCGTTCCTCGGCGCGGCCGCCAGCAGCTCGTCAAGGGCCTGCGACGTGGTTGGCGTGTTGTTGTTCGCCAGGTCGGGCGCCATGAACGGGGTGCAGCCGAGCGCCGGGTCCATGAACTTGTCGACCAGGGCGTTGTCGCTGCCGTTGGACAGCGCCTGGTTGCCGGCCATGGTGGCCTCGTTGGCCGCGGTGTCCTGGGCCGTCTGGCCGGTGGCCGGGTTGAGCAGGTAAACGCTGGTCACATTGTCGCTCTGGTCCTGGTCGACCATGTCGAAGTTGCGGACGTTCGGGCAGGCACGGCCCGTCCCGAGACGGCCCCCGGTCGGCACGATCTTGGCCGAGGTCCCCTGGGACGGCACGCGCAGCCGCCCGAAGACCATCAGCCCGTACGCGGCGCGGAAGAAGGCGGTGCCGTTGCAGAACGACTGCTGGCCGAAGGGCGATCCGAGGCCGTTGACGCAGCGGCCCTGTGCGAGCGCGTTCGGCGTCGCGCCGACCTGGATCAGGTTCGCGCCGTTGAACCCGAAGTCGATGGTGACGACCGCGTTCCTGGGCAGCTTCGGCACGACCGGCGCGACGGCCGGGGTGGTCCCCTTCGTGATGACCAGGGGGTTGTAGACCGACAGCGCCCCGGTGCGCGGGTTCACGATGGTGGCCTGGACGAACGCCCCGAGCGCGGCCGCGTTGGCCATGTTGCAGCCGGAGTCGGCCGGCGACGTGCCGTTCGGCCCGGTGAGCTGGTACGGCGTCGCCAGGCCCTGCGCGCTGAGCGGGTCGGCCGGGACGATGATGTCGCAGTCGGTGTTGTCCGCCGCCGCCTGCGCGGGCGCGGAAGATCCGGATGCCGACGGGCATGGTGCCGCCGCGGCCGAGGCTGACGCCGGGGCGCTGGCCGCAGGGGCCGGGGCGCTGGCGGCCGCGGCCGGTGCTGCCTGGCTCCCGCTCGCCGCTGGGGCCGGGACGCTGGCCGCGGCCGAGGCGCACGAACCCAGGGCCGATTGCTCAACCGTCGTGGTGTTGTTGCCGGAGACGGCGAGGATGATTCCGAGAGTCAGGCCTAGTGCCATCGGGATGGCGAGAGGTACCGCTATACGCGCCGCGCGGCTGTTCCGGCGACGGCGCCATGCGGACCTATGCCCGCTGAGCATTCAATCCACCTCCATGTGGGAAGTCCCCTGTGACGCTCCCGGTGCATCACGGTAGACCTGCGCGTTCGGCAAGATCGGCGAATTCTGAAGATTCGCTTCATGTAAGGGTTTTTTAAGGTTTAGGGGTGGGTTGCGCCCGAACCTCTCAGATTTCTTGCCAAATTATTACGTCCCAGGTGAGGGACATAATGGAGGCGTCGAGATAACCCCGTGATACGCGGTTGCACGTGCAGCGAGGAGCGCAACCGATTGCGAGACCGGATGGGTAGATGGCGCGGTTATTACGCCGGAGACGGCGAAGGTGGCCCCGGGATTCCCGGGGCCACCTTCGGCCATGGAGCTGGTTGATTCCCGGCGGGCGCCCGCTCAGGCGCCGGTGCCACCGGTCACCGTGTTACATGTGCCCGCGCCTGCCCGGCATGAACTGGCCGCGGTTGCGCGCACCGCCACCGCCCTGGCCGGCGCCGGCGCCCCTGGTGGTGCCGGTGACCTTAGCGGCCTGCCGCGCGGTGTTGAACGTCGCGCCGGTCGCGACGCCGTTGCCGTCGACCGTCAGCGTGACCGGGTTGGTCAGGCCGAAGTTCTGGCAGTTCAGGTTGCCGAACGAGCCGCTCAGCCGGGCCGCCAGGAAGTTGGCCAGGTTGTTGCCGAGCGCCGGGACGGGCGAGGCGGTGCCGGTTTCCATGGCCGCGTCCAGCTTCAGCCTGGGCGCCTGGATGTTGACCATGTTCTGGCAGTACCGTGCCGCGTTCTGGCTGGTGTTCGTGTTGGCCGCGAGCCGCGGCTGGTCGGTCTCCATCCGGTAGGCGTTGGTCTTGCCCAGGCTGAACTGCCCGCCGACCAGCAGCTGCGGGTTGTTGACCGGCAGCAGCGCGATCGTGCCCTTCTGGTTGGCCCGGGCGGACAGCTCGTTCAGCGCCTGCGACGCGCTCGACCCGTTCGGGTTGGTGGGGTTCGGGGCCGTGAACGGCGTGCAGCCGAGCGCGGGGTCCACGAACTTGTCCAGCAGGCCGTTGTCGCTGCCGTTTTGCTCGACCGTGGCGCCGGTCATGGCCGCGGCGTTGGCCGCGGTGGCCTGCGCCGCCTTGCCGGTGGCCGGGTCGAACAGGTAGCTCGCCACCGCGTTGTCGCTCTGGTCCTGGTCGATCAGCGCGAAGTCACGGGTGGTCTGGCAGGCCTGGCCGTCCTGGCCGGTGCCGGCCGCCGGGATGGTCAGCGTGCCGCGGGCGATCTCGGCGTTGGCCATCCGGTAGAAGTTGGCCGCGTTGCACTGCGGGGTCTGGTTGATCAGCGAGTTGCCGAACGCGTCGATGCAGTTGCCCTGCGTCGCGCCCGGGCCGACCAGCGCCAGCGCGTTGCCGTTGAACCCGGCGCTGAGGATGACCTGCGAACCCGCGGCGATCGTCGGCGGCGTCGGCGCCACGGCCGGGGTGGTCCCCTGGTTGATCACGAGCGGGTCGTACACCTGGAGCTGGCCGTTCGGCGCCAGGATCGTGGCGTCGATGAAGACGCCCTCGGTCCCGCCGTTGGCCCAGGTGCAGCCGTCCCCGAGAACCCACGGCGTGGCCAGCCCCTGGGCGGTCAGCGGGTTGGCCGGCACGGATACCGTGCAGTTCATCGAGGCCGCGGCCTGATCCGCGTTCTGGGTGAAGCTGAACGCGTTCCCGGCCGCGTCCACCGCGTTCGCCCCGGCCAGGCCGGCCCGGTTCGCCGCGTTGTTCGGCGGGATGGCGAAGTTAGCCGCGGTGGCGCCCGCGGCGGTGGCCGCCGCGGAGCCGGAAGCCGACGGGCAGGGTGCCGCCGCGGCCGAGCTCGCTGCCGCCGGAGCACTGGCCGCCGGGGCGCTGGCCGCGGGAGCACTGGCCGCGGGGGCCGGGGCGCTGGCGCCGGCCGCGGCCGAGGCGCACGAGCCGAGGGCCGACTGCGCGATCGTCGTCGAGTTGCCGCTCGAGACGGCAATGATGATCCCGAGCGTCAGG
>Ga0137366_10004209_pt1 | contig 11259 bp, 11 predicted proteins | sample SagtaG_8_FD_104938 | JGI IMG/M metagenome (GOLD analysis project Ga0137366, IMG submission 104938) | Vadose zone soil microbial communities from Sagehorn Ranch, Mendocino, California, USA - Sage1_L_60_16 metaG | ecosystem: Environmental > Terrestrial > Soil > Vadose zone | place: USA... | reverse complement strand
TTCGCACCGCAGCATGAAAAGGTTTGCAGGAGCGGACAACTCCATGGATTTTCGACGAAGTTTGAGACACGGCGTAATTTACGGACGCGGAATGCCGATCGTCTCGGGCGAAACCTTGGCCTTGCCGGCGTCGTAGTAGACCCAGACGGTCTGGGTCACCATCTTCATCGCCTCCTTCTCGGCGTCGGTCCCTGAGATCGGCGTGAACAGGGCGGCGCGCGCCGCAGCATATCTCTTCAACGCTTCGGAGTTGGCGATTTTCTTCTTCCAGACCATCTCCATGGTCTGGACCACCGGCTCCGGCGTGCCCGTCGGCACCCAGATGCCAAAATAGTTGAGCGGCGCCGGCATGTTGGGCAGCCATTTCGTCACCGGCGGGATCTCGCCGTAGCCTTCGAGCGTGACTGGCTTGTCAGCCTGGACGGCAAGCGGGATGAGGCGCTTGCCCTTGATGAATTCCGACATCTCGACCAGGAGCTGGGCCACGGCCTGGGTCTCGCCCGATACCGTCGAGAGCACAGCCGGGTTGCCCCCGTCATAGGTGATATGGCGGTACTCGACCCCCGGCGCCGCCTTGCGCATCGTCTCCATCATGTTATGGCCGGCCGAGGACAGCCCGGCAGTGGCCACCGGCACATCCTTGCCCTGCCTCTTCAGAGCTCCCAGGAACTGGCCGAAGTCCTTGAACGGGGCGTTCGGATTGGCGGCCAGCGTGTTCACATTCGCGACCGCGAAGAACAGGTGCCAGTCCTTGAGCTGGCTGTCGAGGAGCCCAAGCACCTTGTAACCGCCGATGTCGACCGCCGCGCCCGCCGCCCAGGTGTAGCCGTCCTTCGCGCCTTCGAGCACGCCCTTCGTCCCGACAGACCCGGAGGCGCCAGGCTGATTCACCACCACGACCCTCTGCCTCAGCTCCGGCTCGAGCTCGGTCGCGACGATGCGCGCCATCTGGTCGGTCGATCCGCCGGCGGCCCATGGCACGATCAGCGTGATCGGGCGCTCAGGCTTCCAGGGATAGTCCTTGGCAAAAGCTGAGCCGGCGGTGAGCCCCAGGGTGGCTGCGGCCGCCGCCGCGAGAACTTTACGCATGTTTCCTCTCCGTGCTTTTGTTGAATGAAGGCAATTTTGGCGGCCAACACTCTCCGCCGGATCAGGGCTCGTCAACAGTAACCAGGCGGCTAATAAGCCAGTCCTCAGCCGCCTCGCCGCCTCGGGACCTACCCCATGAAGCTCTCCCTTTGCAACGAAGTGATCCGCGATCTGCCCTTTGAACGGCAGTGCGAGCTCGCGGCAGAACTTGGCTATGAGGGCCTGGAGCTCGCCCCCTTTACGCTTGGAGAAGAAACCTACCGGATGCCGGCGGGCGGGCGCGCAGCTATTAGGGGCGCTTGCGCCAACACCGGCATAGCGATCAGCGGATTGCACTGGCTGCTTGTCGCGCCGAACGAGCTCTCGATCACCACGCCCGACCGGGCGGTCTGGGATAAAACGCTCGACGTGATGCGCCGTTTGATCGAGCTGTGTGCAGAGCTCGGCGGCGCCTATCTCGTGCACGGCTCGCCTGCGCAGCGGCGCACCGGGGGCGACCCCGCGGCGGCCGCTCGCGGCGAGGTCGCCTGGGCAGTGATCGCGAGCGACGCGCAATTCGCCGGCGTGACCTACTGCATCGAGCCGCTCGCCCCCAGGGAGACCGACTTCGTCAATACCGTGGCCGAGGCGGCGACAATCGTGCAGCGCATTGGCAATCCGGCGCTGCGCACCATGATCGACACCTCGGCGGCGGCGCTTGCTGAGGCGGAGCCGGTCGCCACGGTTATCGAGCGCTGGATGCCGACCGGCCTCGTCGCCCACATCCAGCTCAATGATCGCAACCGGCGCGGCCCTGGGCAGGGTACGGACCCCTTCGTGCCCGTGATCGCGGCTCTCACGCGGACCGGCTATGCGGGCTGGCTCGCCATGGAGCCGTTCGAGTATGTCCCCGACGGACCGACCTGCGCGGCGCGGTCGATCGGTTACGTGGCCGGAATCCTAGAGGCCTGTCATGAGCGATGCTGCCCGCTTGAAGCTCGTTGATGTGGAGCGCTATGAGCGCGACGTGCGCCTACGCCTGCCGTTCCGCTTCGGGGTCACGACCGTCACGCAGGCTACCCAGGCTGTGATCCGGGCGACCATTATGTTGCCCGACGGGCGCAGGGCGCGCGGCGTTGCCGCCGAGACGCTTGCAGCGAAGTGGTTCGACAAGAACCTGGCGCTCTCGGACGAGCAGAACCTCGACCAGCTCCGGCAATCGCTGGAGACCGCGATCGAGCTCTACTGCGCGCGCGGCTTCGATACACCCTTCGGGCTGTACAGCGGGACCTACCGCGAGCAGCTGGCGCGAGCGGTTGCCCTCAACCTCAATCCGCTGGTTGCATCCTACGGCCCCGCGCTCCTCGACCGCGCCATCGCCGATGCGATCGGGCGGACCCTCGACGTCTCTTTCCCGGACATGATCTCCAAGAACCTCGCGGGTATCCGCGCAACCGACCTCACCCCCGATCTGATCGGCTTTGACCTCGGCACATTCCTGAGCGGGTTGCGCATGGCGCCCGCGATCGACGTCCGGCATACCGTCGGTCTCGTCGATCCGATTACCGCGGCGGATCAAAAACCAGGCGAGCGCGTCGATGATGGGCTGCCCGAGACCCTCGAAGAGGTCGTGCGTCAGTATCGGGGCCGGTACTATAAACTGAAAGTCGGCGGGGATGTGCGCGCCGATCTCGATCGCTTGGCCCGCATTGCCGCCGTGCTCGACCGCGAGCTGCCCGATTACCGGGTCACTCTCGACGGCAATGAGCAATATGAGAGCGTCGATGAGATCGCCGAGCTGTGGCGGCGCATGCGCGAAACGCGGGCTCTCCGGCGCCTCGTCGAGGCCATCCTCTTCATCGAGCAACCGATCAAGCGCAGGGTCGCAGTAAGCCGTTCCGTGACGGTGCTTGCCGAGGAGAAGCCGCTCGAGATCGACGAATCCGATGACGCGCTATCCTCGTTCCCGGCCGCGATCGCGCTCGGCTACACCGGCGTGTCGAGCAAGAACTGCAAGGGTTTTTACAAGTCAATCCTCAATGCCGCCCGGGTGGCGAAGCTCAATGCTGGGACGGGTGGCGCGCGCTATTTCATGTCCGCCGAGGACCTCACAACATGGGCGGGCGTGAGCGTGCAGCAGGATCTTTGTCTTGTCTCGCTCCTCGGCCTCACGCACGTGGAACGTAATGGCCACCACTTTATCGACGGCATGTCCTTCGCGCCCGAGCCCGAGCAGGAGGCCTTTGTGGCCGCGCATCCCGATCTTTACGTGAAAGAAGAAGGTCCCTCGCGGCTGCGCATCCAAGACGGCCGCGTCTCGATCAGCTCTCTTGACTGCCCGGGATTTGCGGTGAAGGTGCTGCTCGATTTCGCCTCCATGCGGCCGATGCCTGTGGCGCCGCGAGGACCCGTCGGTCGCCCCATCTAAGGTCCGCGCGATGCTCTTTTCTGAGCCTCCTTTCTCGCACGCTCAAGCTGTTCCTTCGCTCGGAACTTCGCAATGCGTTCGATCAGCTTCACAGGGACTTGCTCATTGAGCGGCAGGCGGATTGTGCCCTTGATGGTCCTGTATCCGGAAAGCTCACCCTTGAAAGCCGTAACAAGCCGTCCGGATGCAGGGTAGAGCGAATAATGCTGCTTCCACCCCGCAAAATAGAGAACGGCGTAACCGTGCAGTTTGTAGGTGGGAATCTGGTAAGAGATGCTTTCGTCGGCGCCTGGCAAAGCTTTTTGTATGGTTTCGGACTCGCCGAAGCACGCGTTGCAGCGGCTCTGGCTGCGCGGCGATATATTCCTCGACGGACTTAAAGCGGGCCTTTGCCATGAAGAACCACCACTGCCATTCTGGTCAACAGGGACGCAGGCTTATGCACCGCATGAGGCAACAGCTCATATCTCCTTTGCACGACTGTCCAGTGATCGATCGACCCATATCTCGGGCACCATCATGAGATTTCACCCCCGCCTAAACCAGCGGATCCGACCAGACTTCCTCACTGACTACCGCAACGTAGGCTTCGAAAGCATAGCTAGCGAATCCCGCAGCTCCTCCGAACGCTGGGGCAGCATCTTTTCGAGACTGCGGTGATGGTGCTTCCACACCGGAACCGCCGCCGCCAGCAGCCCTCGCCCCTTGCGCGTCAACCTCAGTAGCCTTCCCCGCCGGTCATTCGGGTCGACTGTCACTCTGATGAGGCGGCGTCTTTGCAAAGGCTTGAGCGCCGCAGTCAGCGTGGTGCGGTCCATCGCCAGGAACTCCGCGACGGACGAGATGGTGGGCGGTTTTGGCCGGTTAAGCGACATCAGGAGCGAAAACTGCCCATTGGTGAGATCCAGGGGTCGAAGAACCTCGTCGAACAGGCGCGCAAGCGCGCGCGCCGCACGCTGCGACGCCAAGCAAAGGCAGGTGTCTCGCACCAGGAGCGTGGTTTCGAACGGAATCTCCACCATCGAATTAATATGTTGACATCAACGCTTATTGTCAAGTTGAATGCAATGGCAACAAAAGGAGGCACAGGTGCAAGGTAAATTCTTCTGGTATGACCTCATGACCACCGACACCAAGGCCGCCCAGAAATTCTATGGTGATGTTATCGGCTGGGGGGCGCAGGATTCGGGCACGCCGGGCGTTGACTATACCCTCTTCACCGTAGACGGCCAGGGCGTAGCCGGCCTGATGCCCATTCCGGAAGATGCCCGCAAGACGGGCGCGCGCCCGAGCTGGATGGGATATATCGCTGTGGATGATGTCGACGAAGCTGCGACCCGACTACAGCAGAAAGGCGGGAAGGTTCATCGGCCGCCCACGGATGTTCCAGGCGTCATCCGTTTTAGTGTCGTATCCGATCCTCAGGGCGCCGGCTTCATTATCGCCAAAGGGCTTGTCCATGACGCACCGCCTGAGCTGCCCGTGGGCACACCGGGCACCGTCGGCTGGCGAGAGCTTTACGCGGCGGACTGGAAACCGGCCTTTGCATTCTATGAAAAGATGTTCGGCTGGACCAAGGCCGATGCAATCGACATGGGCCCAATGGGCACGTATCAGCTCTTCGCGACCGGCAACGTGCCAGTTGGGGGGATGATGACAAAGCCCGACATGATCCCCGTACCGTACTGGGGTTATTACTTCAACGTCCCGGGCATCGATTCCGCGGCAGCGCGCGTCGGTGCCAACGGTGGAAAGGTCGTGAATGGCCCGATTCAGGTGCCCGGTGGACAATGGATCGTGCAATGCGTGGATCCGCAAGGGGCGGTGTTCGCCGTGGTTGCTCTGCAGCGCTAGCCCGCTCCCGGGACTCCTTCCCGGGTGATGCAGTCCCCTGTGAGGTCCTCGTCGAAAAACATGCTGACAGTACAGATCGGGAGAACGGAAACATGACGCATGCACAACGGCGACCCGGAACCAACCATCTCGGTGAAACCGCGGGCTCGGTTCCGCATCCTCCAATCGTTTCGCGCAAGCAGTGGCTCGTAGAACGGAGGAAACTTCTCGGCCAGGAGAAGGATCTCACGAAGCATTACGATCGGGTCAACGCAGAACGACGCTGGCTGCCGATGGTGAAGATTGAAAAAGATTACGTTTTCGATGGTCCAAACGGCAAACAGAACCTTAAGACGCTTTTCCAGGGGCGGCGGCAACTCATCGTCTATCACTTCATGTTCGATCCGGCGTGGGAAAAAGGCTGCCCAGGCTGTACCAGCTACGTGAACGCCATCGGCGATTTGTCTATGCTGGACGCTCGCGACGCGATCTTCGTGCTTATATCCCGCGCGCCGCTTCCAAAGCTTGAGGCCTATAAGGCGCAAAAGGGCTGGAGCCTCCCGTGGTTTTCTTCCTTTGGTACCGACTTCAATTATGACTTTCACGTCACCAATGACGAGAAAGTCGCTCCGATCGAATACAACTATCGAAATAAAGCTGAACTAGAAGCAAACAAAGTGCCTAACGCGATCGAGGGCGAAGAGCACGGACTCAGCGTCTTCTTCCGGCTCGGTGACGATGTTTTCCACACATATTCCACTTACGCTCGTGGCACTGAATATCTCACCGACGCGCGCGCCTTACTCGACATGACGCCCTATGGTCGCCAGCAGGACTTTGAAGACTCGCCGCCCGGCTGGCCGCAGAAACCAACGTACGGATAACCCGAAGGGCCGCCGGCGCAGCTATTTTTGCTAAATGCTCGCGGCAATTGTTGCATGCCTTGCCAGCCCAGCGGCGTCGTGCCGCGCGCCAACGAGGTGTGATCGGGTGAGGTCCGGCGATTTCCGATAATGGCAGATTTTGTTGCAGAAGTCGGCGACATTGCGTGCGAGGCAGCCTTGACTGCTTTCGATCGAGGGCCGGCCCATCTTGGGATAATAGACCGCGAGCTCCCTATGCACCCACGACAGATCAAGGACCGCAGCAATCTCGCGAACGAGGTGATCGTCCGGAACAGCCTCATCAAGATGGAATGAATAAAACAGCTGTCCTTGATTGTGGTTCAGCCGCCCCATCATCGTCCGCTCCCGCAGCAGATGGTCTCAGAGCGACGGAATCACCGTTCGCAACGATTCTCAACGGACTTCTGCAACAAAATCGGCACTAAAGGGACGTGCCATCTACGCCTGCCAAGTCTGCTCATTGGGCACTACCGGACGTGTCGCGGACGTGCCGTTACCGCCGAGTTTGACCCATTCCGGACCTTTCTATCCCGGCCGTGCGCGACTGATCTGCGAGCGGCGGAGGCGACTCGGCAAACGCGACTTCGTTGTGAACGCCGTCCACTGAAGGCACCGATTTGGCCCGGAGCCGACGTTCTCATTGTAAAGAACGGCCTTCCAGCTGCATCACCATGCGAACGAGATCTGCGACGTTACGGGCGCCCATGCGCTCCATCATCCAGGCGCGGTGGATTTCGACAGTACGCGGGCTGATGCGAAGCCGCTCCGCGATTTCCTTGTTCGAAAGGCCCCTTGCGGCTAGTTCCATGACTTGGCGCTGTCGCTTCGAAAGGCCCGCCGCCCGCGATTTCAGATCCTTGAATTCCTGCACCTCGTTCTGCTTGCGCCGGCCGTGGCCGATTGCGGCGTGAATGGAGTCCAGGAGACGCTTTTCGTCGAACGGCTTCTCGATGAAGTCAAAGGCGCCGATCTTGATCGCGCTTACGGCCATGTCGATATCGCCGTGACCGGTGATCAGGACAACTGGGGTGATGAGGCCCTTGGCGGCGAGCTGGCGCACAAGATCGAGGCCCGAGAGCCCGGGCATGCGCACATCGGCGACAACGCAGTCGAACGCGCCGGCGATATCCTTGGCCCCCAGGAATGCCGCCGCGGCCGAAAAACACATCGTTCTGACCCCCTGGCGCTCGAAATAGAGCTTGAGGGAATCGAGCACCGCCTCGTCGTCGTCGATCAGGGCGATACGGATCGAATCAGCCATCGGAGTTAAGCTGCGGCGGGCAGCGTAAAGCTTACAACCGCGCCCTCGGCACTGCCGCCGAACGCCAACCGTCCGCCGTGGGCCTCGATGATCGTGCGCGATAGCGACAAACCAATCCCCAGGCCTTCCGGCTTGGTGGAAGAGAGCGGCGGCATCTGTTTGGCGACGAGCTCGGGTGGAAATCCGGGACCGGTATCGCTGACGGTGATCGCCACCGTCTGCTTGTCGGCTTGCATGGCTTTGATCGTGATCGTTCCGCCGGTAGCTCCGCCCTCGTGGATCGCCTCGATCGAATTGCGCACGATATTCATGAGCACCTGCTCGATCTGCAGCAGATCCGCCATCACGAGCGGCAGGTCGCTCGCGAAAACGGTCTCGACCTTGACGTTGTGCTGCGCAAGACCAGGCTGGCATAGGTCGAGCGTCTCCTTGACTATACGATCGATGCTCGTGGGCGCGCGGCCGCTCTGATCGAGGCGGATCAGCGCGCGAAGCCTCTTGAGCACTTCCGCGGCTCTTTCGACTTGCGCTGCCGCTTTTTGCGCCGTGTCGACCATCGCTCCATCGCGCGCAGTTGAGGAGCGCAGAGCATCGACGACGAGCCGCGCATAGGTTCCCGCGGCCATCAGCGGTTGATTGATCTCATGGGCGACTGCGGCGGCAAGCTCGCCCATGCTGCCAAGGCGCGCGAGCCGAGCAATCGAATCCTGATGCAGACGCAGCTGCAACTCTGTGCGGCGATGCTCCGTGACGAGGACGCCCGCCATCAGGCCGGTCAGGGTGAGCACGAGCATGAGTGCCTGGAAGGCGGTGATGTCGACCTCCTCGCTGGGAAGGAGCTGCACGCCCAATATCAAGCCGAGCTGCGTTAGAAGGATACCGACCGTTACGGCCTCGAGCCCGCCGCGGACCGCCATCCAGATGATCGGCAGAAAGAGGATATAGAACAGCTGGAAATGATGCTTTTCCGCATAACCGAACACGAGGGCAAGTGCGGCGAGGATGACGATGAGCTGGGCCGCGCGCTCGCGCGAGAATTCCGGGATGCGCCCGCGCGTGAGGAAGATCAGGGCGAACGGTGCGACCACCGCGATGCCGATCATGTCGCCCACCCAGAAGCGAAGGCCGGCGGCAAGGAGATCGCGCGCCGGGAGCAGAGCCGCCGCGATCAGAACCCCCACGTAGCTCGATGCAACGAAGGCGGCGCTAGTCGCTGCGACAAGCAGCAGGAAAAACAAGTCCCGCATCGACGGGAGAGAAGGATTGAAGCGCATCGCGGGACGCATCAGGAAGATCAGGGCCGCCGCATAACCACCCCCGATGGTAGCCGTCGTCACAATTTCGAGCGGCCAAGCGAACGGCAATTGCCGCACGATGAGATCGGCCAGGAGCGGTGCGAGAAATAAAAGGGGGATGAGCTGCTGGCCGAACAGCAGCACGACGACAAAGCTGAGACCCGTCGGCGGGTTCCACGGAGTAATTCCGTAGGGCGCGAACGGATGAATGAAGCTGATCCAATCGAGCGCCACGTAGGCCGCGAGGTAGCCAAAACCGAGTAGAGGCTGGGGCAGCGAGAAGATACGCGGAAAGGCCATCGGGATCGTCCGATGCTGGTCCGCAACAAGACCGCGCCTCTGCTCTAGCGCCATTCCGATATCTCCGCCTAAGGATCGATACTTAGGTATGTATACCGAAGCGTAGCACCCTAGGCACGCATCCTGAATTGCCGAGCCAGGCGCGACGCGTCTCCATGCGCCCGACGCGAATAGCGGGTGCCGCCATGGAGATCGTTCGCAGCGCCGTTCCGAAGAACGGAGATTGCGCCGTCCTCGTCTTGTGCGCCGAAGAAGAGCTCAGGGACGTCATCACGTATTGGTTCGCGTCCCTGCCGGTGAGGACAGTGGTTGCCGCCGACGGTTACGAGGCGAACAGGGAGCTCAAGCACATTTCATCCGGCTTGATTGTCACCGACCGGGTTCTGCCGCCATGGCCGGGGCTCGACACTTTCCGGGATATCCGCTTCGCCAATCCACGCCTGCGCATCGCCTTTATCGATGACGGTAGTCCCGACGCGGCAATCCTCGCGCGCGTTACCGGCGCGACGGTCGTGCTGCAGCGGCCTCTCACGCGACAAAAAGTCGTCGAGGCATTGGGCGGCCCGAACTCGTGTCGTAAACCGCATGTCTAGCAACCTACTCGGGGCGCTCGCGCCGCATCCGGTCCAGCTTGCCGCGACCGCGATCTTCGCCGTCGCAGTTCTGCACACTTTCTCAACCCGATTCTTCGAGCACCTGGCGCATCTCCAGCCGAATCACGCGGGGCTCTGGCATCTGCTCGGGGAAGTGGAGGTCGTGTTCGGCGTATGGGCAATCGTGTTGATCGCCTTCCTCGTGCTCCACGAAGGATCACGTGGGGCACTCAGCTATCTCGAAGGCCAGAGCTTCCGCGAGCCGGCATTCATCTTCGTCATCATGGTGATGGCCGCGAGCCGCCCTGTTCTCGATTTCTCCGCTGCGGTGCTTCTGTGGCTTGCCCGTCTTCTGCCGCTTCGGCCGCCCATGGCATATTACATGACCGTGCTCTCGATCGGTCCCTTGCTCGGCTCCTTCATCACCGAGCCCGCCGCCATGACGCTCTCTGCACTGCTGCTGCGCGAGCGTTATTTCAGCGCGCAGGCGCCCAACGCCTTCAAGTATGGCACACTCGGCGTGTTGTTCGTCAACGTCTCGATCGGGGGCACGCTCACCCCGTACGCGGCGCCACCGGTACTGATGGTCGCAGACCGCTGGGGGTGGGATGTCGGCTTCATGCTCCAGACCTTCGGCTGGAAGGCGGCGCTGGCAGTGTGCGTCAATGCGATCTGCGTCACGACCGTCTTCCGCAACTACCTGGGGCAAATGCCCCACGTCCCTGGAGCTTTGCAAAAGTTCGAGACGCCATGGGCCGTGATCATCGTGCATCTCCTGCTGCTCGGGAGCGTCGTGTTCGCAAGCCATCACATGCTGGTCTTCGCCGGCCTGTTCCTGTTCTTTCTCGGCTTTGCGGAAGCCTACCGGCGCTACCAGAGCCCGTTGATTCTGCGCGAAGGTCTGTTAGTTGGCTTCTTTCTCGCAGGGCTGGTCGTGCTCGGCGGCAAGCAGGAATGGTGGCTGCAGCCGTTGCTCTCCGGGATGGGAACGACAACCCTCTACTACGGAGCAACCCTGCTCACCGCAATTACGGATAATGCGGCGCTGACGTATCTGGGCTCGCTGGTGAACGGCATCTCGACTGAAGCGAAATACGCCCTCGTCGCCGGCTCGGTCACTGGCGGCGGCCTGACGGTCATCGCCAATGCACCGAATCCAGCTGGGTTCGCGATCCTGAAGGGCACGTTCGATGACGGCGCGATCAGTCCGCTCTGGCTCGCGGTCGCCGCGATGCCGCCGACGCTCATCGCCATTGCGGCATTCCAGCTGCTCCCTAGCTGATCCGGAACACCATTAGTAAGAGTTGCGTGCGGCCGAGGCGCTGGTGGCCGGCACGTGGCGAAAGCGTCGTGGCTTCCTTGGCCAGTTGGAAAAATTAACACGATTTTGGATGCAGCCTGAACTGGCGTGGACCCGTTTGAGTCCGTTGTTGGCACATCGCGTCGATTCGCTGCGGCGCATGGTTTGACCGCATTCGGAGGCTAAGCGGACCTGTCGCGGACATTCGCAGAACCCACGCGATTGACCCGCACCGGACATCAAGTCGCTGTGGATGACGAAGAGATGCTTACCGCC
>Ga0137366_10004202_pt1 | contig 11266 bp, 11 predicted proteins | sample SagtaG_8_FD_104938 | JGI IMG/M metagenome (GOLD analysis project Ga0137366, IMG submission 104938) | Vadose zone soil microbial communities from Sagehorn Ranch, Mendocino, California, USA - Sage1_L_60_16 metaG | ecosystem: Environmental > Terrestrial > Soil > Vadose zone | place: USA... | reverse complement strand
TTCAGGCCAATTGAGCCTGGGTTATATTCTTTCTCCAGCGTGTTCACATTCAATCTATACTCAATATCACGAATGACACTTCTCACTAAACGACTGCTTAATTGCAAATAGTATTTATTGCCTCTGATTAATGGTTTATTATCCATCCAGCACAACAATAAATCCAACTCGTTATTCACCTTTGGCTGATTATCATTTTTCACAATCATGTCACCCCTGCTAATATCAATATCATCTTCCAATTGAATCACCACACTTTGAGGAGCAAATGCTTCTTCTACTTCAGCTCCGCCGATCTCTATGGATTTAATCGTACTTGTAAATCCCGCTGGGAGAACAGTTATTTTATCGCCCTTCTTATAAATGCCACTAACAATTTTCCCCGCATAACCACGATAATCATGCAGATCACCTGTTTGAGGACGAATAACATATTGTACAGGAAATCTTGCATCAGTGAGGTTTATATCCTGCTGTATCTCGACATTCTCCAAAAAAAGCAATAAAGATTCTCCCTCATACCATCCCATCTTTTCAGATTTATCGACAATATTATCTCCGAGCAAAGCACTTACAGGGATATAATGAACGTCATGAAGACCCAATGATTTCACCACATCTGCATAATCAATCACAATATTGTTGAACACATCCTGTGAGTAATCTACGAGGTCCATTTTGTTGATAGCGACCACAACGTGAGGAATATTAAGAAGTGATGCGATGATAGAATGCCTGCGTGTTTGCTCTACCACGCCAAGCCTTGCATCTATCAAAATAATAATCAGGTTGGCGTTCGATGCGCCTGTTATCATGTTGCGGGTATACTGCACATGTCCCGGCGCATCAGCTATAATAAATTTGCGATTTGGCGTAGAAAAATATCGATACGCAACATCAATCGTAATTCCCTGTTCCCTTTCAGCACGTAGTCCGTCAGTCAGGTAAGCAAGGTCAATTTCACCGGACTCTTTATTCTTACTTTGTTTTTCAAGCTGCTCCAACTGATCGATTAAAATGTTTTTACTGTCGTACAGCAAACGACCAATAAGAGTGCTCTTCCCATCGTCCACACTTCCAGCAGTTATAAATCGTAAAATATCCATAAACCCCGTGTCCCCTAAGGGGAACTTTGTTTGTATCAGTCTTTCGAATTTGAAAGATTGATTGATCAAAAAAAATTTATTCCCGGAAGAAGCATTCTTAAACTCCCTTTTAGGGGTTGCGTGTTTTAAAAATATCCATTCTTCTTCCTATCCTCCATTGCGGCTTCCGTCACTTTATCATCAATTCTTGTTTCCCCTCTTTCACTGATCTTGGTTAAAATGATTTCGTCGACCACTTCATCCAACGTTAGTGCATTTGACTCTACTGCCGCCGTACACGTCATATCTCCTACGGTGCGATAACGAACTTTCTTTTTTACAATCACATCGGTATCATCAATACGGATAAATGGAGATACCGCCACTAATTGGCCTTCATGTTCTATCACTTCACGCTCATGAGCAAAGTAGATCGAAGGCAAAGGAATGTTTTCTTTGCGCACATAATTCCAAACATCAAGTTCTGTCCAGTTGCTGATAGGGAAGGCACGGACATTCTCCCCTTTATGAATACGACCATTATAAATATTCCAAAGCTCCGGCCTTTGTAATTTTGGGTTCCATTGACCGAACTCATCCCTCACAGAAAAAATTCTTTCCTTCGCCCTTGCCTTTTCCTCATCTCGTCTTCCACCACCAATGCATGCATCGCATTTAAGTTCTTCAATAGTATCAAGCAAAGTATAAGTCTGCAACCAATTGCGACTCGCAAATTTTCCTTTTGGCTCAGTAAGATTTTTTTCCCTGATCGTATCTTCCACTTTACGCACAATCAGCGTTGCACCAATCTCCTGCACCAACGAATCACGAAACTCAAGTGCTTCGGGAAAATTATGCCCGGTATCGATATGAACAAGTGGAAAAGGAATCTTGCCAGGAGCAAAAGCTTTCCTGGCGAGATGCACAAGGGTAATAGAATCTTTACCTCCGCTGAATAACAATACCGGTCGCTCAAACTGGGCGGCTATTTCACGAAAAATATGTATGCTTTCCGTTTCAAGTTGTTCAAGATAATCCAGCCTGTGTATACTCATAATTATTTTAATTCACTAAGATTAGCAGTCAAAAATTTATTTCATGGTTTCGGAAGCCTGAATATGCAAGCCACATTCTTTTTGGGATGTTTCCCACCACCACCTTCCTGCTCTTGGATCTTCTCCCGCCTCAATCGCTCTGGTACAAGGGGCGCAACCGATGCTGATAAACCCTTTATCATGCAATGGATTGTATGGCACGTAAAATTCTTTTATATAATCTAACACTTCAGCATGTGTCCAGTTTAATAAAGGGTTGAATTTATAAAGCTGTTTATCTTCCAGCCATTCAATCATTGGCATCTCCTTCCTGTTATCAGATTGGTCAGCACGAAGACCAGTGATCCAGACCTCAGCACCTTCCAATGCGCGGTTTAGCGATTTTACCTTGCGAATGTGACAGCACTCCTTTCTATTGTCCACTGATTCATAAAAGCTATTCACTCCCTTTGTCGTAATAAATTCTTCTACATCTCTAGCATCAGGAAAATAAACCTGTATTGGCTTTTTATATCGTGCTATTGTTCTCTCCAATAGCTCATACGTCTCATTAAACAAACGACCTGTATCAAGGGTAAATATTTTTATTGGCAAATCATTTTTAAAAATGGCGTCGGTGATCACCTGGTCCTCCTGTCCTAACGACGATGAAAAAACAGCCTTACCTGGAAATAAATCAGTTATTATTTCAAGTGCTTCAACTAATGAAGCCGCTTCAATTCTTTCTATTTCATTTTTGCTCAATCTCATTTGAATATTTGGGCAGCGCTCCGTGGCGAGGATCAACTTGCGACTTAGTGAAAATTGAATTCGAAATTAAGTCAAAAACAATACCCTACCAAACGAGTGGACTTCATTGTGATTTCTTTTTACAACAGTTGTTAGTAATTATACTAGTCAGTTTGCCAGATCCTGCAAAGTTCGATGCTCAAGAATGTTTAATGTAGCATCACGAACTGCTATCATGGTGTCGTGCAAAGCGCAGAATTCCTCATTACAATTTTTGCAACGCTCATAAAAATAAAGGCTTACGCAAGGCAGCATCGCTATAGGACCATCTACAATCCGGATGATATTTGCCATATGGGTTTTAGAAGGATGATTTTTGATATAATAACCTCCACCCTTCCCTTTTTTACTTTCCAGAATACCGGCCTTTTTTAACTCCAAAAGAATATTTTCAAGAAATTTCAATGGTATTTTTTTCTTCTTTGATATTTCTGAAATAAGCACAGGGCCCTGATCGTATTTTTCAACGAGGTGAGTCAATGCCCTGAACGCATATTGTGCTTTTCTTGATAACATAAGAAATTTACAATATCTGCAATTTATAGTGAATCGGAGAATTCTTTTTGAGCATAGCTGAAACTCCACAATATTTATCCAATGAGAGTTCAATTGCCTTTCTTACCTTCTCCTCATTGGCCTTATCTGTTTTTAATTTATAAGTAATAAAAATATCCTTAAAAACTCTTGGATGCTCCTCAGTTTGATCAGCTTCTGTTTCGATTTCAAAGTCGGAGAAATTAACCCTCATTTTTCTAAGTATATCTACAATGTCAATACCGCTGCAGGCGGCGGCGGCTGACAACAAAAGGGCTTTTGAACCAAATCCGTTTTCCCTTTTTCCGTCAATTTTTATTTCATTTTTGCCCTGATAACTTTTAAACTGCTGATCCTTTTGCCAGTAAGTTATTGTCTTTGTACTCATGGAATCAAAATTATAATTGATGTTTTTTATCCTGTAAAATATTTTCAAGCGTCCACTCAATTCTTTTTTCAAATGGATGATGCCTTACCGCGCAATCTAATTTTATACAGATAGGGCACTGCACATACAAACAACCATCGGAGTGAACAAAAAGTTCAAGCAATTCGCCGAACTCCTTCCTGATCAATTTACCCAGTGCTTCGATCTCCGCATGAGCCTCATGCACATTTAAATACCAGGGCACCGTTAAATGGCAATCGACATGCAAAGTGCTTCCATATTTTATCACCCTCAGGTTATGAAGATCCACCCAGTTCTCTCTCCTGTTAAGATTTAATATCGCGATCATCCTCGTCAGCAATTCCACATCAGCTTCATCCATAATGCCAGCTATGGACTTTCTGAGAATTTTATAACCGGTATAAATAATGATAATTCCAAAAACGATGGCGACTGTACTATCAATCCATATCAATTTTGTAAACCAGATGAGCAGAAGGCCCGTAATAATTCCAAAAGTGGAATAGGAATCTGAAATTAGATGGCGTCCACTGGCTATTAATGCAAGTGATTGGTTTTTTCGTCCATATTTTACTCCGACCAGGCCGACCGCTAAATTAACTAAGGCAGTAATTCCTATGAGTATTATTCCTTTGTCAATACTGGTGATCCGTACCGGATAGATTAAATGTTGAACGCCTTTATAAATAATGATTGCACCAGCTGAGAGAATGAGCGTTCCTTCTACCGCTGCAGAAATAAATTCAGCTTTGCCATGCCCATAAGGATGATTTATATCGCGAGGCTTGGCCGCTATGTATAAGCTATATAACCCAATAAACCCCGCCACTACATTTACAATACTTTCCAAGGCATCCGTTAAAATGGCTACAGAATGAGTAAGAAAATAAGCCGAAAATTTAATGACAAGTAGAACTACAGAAATAGCAGCCACCCATTTTTGAACCGTAAGATTTTGCTGTTGCTTTTTCAAGAAAGGCAAGTTATTCAAATTTCCCTTCGCGAATTTTAATCGCATTATTCCTTTGCTTTATAAATGCCTGTAATTTTCGTCGCAAGCGGAAATAGAACTCTTTGTTGAGTAACTGCGAATCTTTTAAAGCTTTGTAGGTAAGAAAGACTCCAATGGGCACCAGGATAAATGTTGACAACCACATTCCCATAAATGGACTCATAGCTCCTTCCTTTGCAAACTTTTGCCCGGTATTACTTAGAAAATAAAAAACCATAAAGAAACCTATAGCAAAGATTAAGGGGGTCCCCAGACCGCCTTTGCGGATAATAGAACCAAGCGGCGCTCCAATCAAAAACAATACAAGACAAGCCGCAGATAAAGCAATCTTCCGATGCCATTCAATTTGATGAAGCCGCAGATCTTTTTTCTTACTTTCATACTCTGCCGCCAGAATATCATTATTTGATTTTACCGAAATTGCCTGATTATAAGCTCTGTCATTAATAAATCTTCTTAATGAGTCAGGCAATATTTCATCAAATTTTTTTACATCTCTAAATTTGAACGTATCTGCTCTTCGCCATCCACTATCCAGATAAACAGTAAATTGAAAATTAGGCAGCTCTTCTTTTTTAGTCCGCAGTTTTAATTTACTAACTTCTCTTTTTAATGAATCAATAGCCTTATCCAATTGTCTCATATTCCGCATCTGCTGATTGTTTTGATAAAGACTGTCAGATGTGCGGTTGAATTGAAGTGAACTTAAATCAAATTGTTTTTTATATTCCTTAAAGCCCAGGCGTATAAAATCAGAATTCGTTGAAAACCGCTGTCCTTTTTCCTCATAACGCCAGCCATCTTTTAATCTCATTTCGAGATAGCGCCGGTTATCTGTTATCTTCATTACACCACTTTTAGCTACGATAAAATTATCCTGCAGCGTTCCGCCTTTTTCGTAAATGATCACATCATGAATAATGCTGTCATTCTCTTTCCTTCCTATTTTTATGGCGAACCCTTCGATCTTATTATAAAAAACACCTTCTCTTAATTCAAAAGCTGGCTTGGTTATATAAATGTCACCTAACAATGTTTTAGATTTTAATACCGCCACAGGCATAACATAGTTGGCAAATAAAAAAGCAAGAAAACATAAAAAAAGGGAAACGATAAATAAGGGCCGCATGAATCTCAACAGCGATATGCCCGCCGACTTGATAGCAACTAATTCAAAACTTTCACCAAGGTTCCCAAATGTCATTAGCGAGGAAAGCAACACAGCAAGTGGCAGTGCTAATGGAACTAATGCCGCTGTTTGATACCAGGTAAATTCCAGAATGATTCCCGTACTCAATCCTTTGCCCACAAAATCATCAATCCATAACCAAAAAAACTGCATGACCAATACCAGTAAAGTAATGAAAAAAGTAGCGATAAAAGGACCGATGAATGCCTTTATAATAAGTATGTCAAGTTTTTTGATCATCGATATTGGGAAACAAAAGAATGATAGTTTGCTATTTTTGAATTATGGACAATGAAACAAAATTACAGCTTTCACCTTTTGAGATGGATTTGCTTACAAACCCCGAATGGATTTTAACAAAAAACATGATTGTTAAAAAAGCACAACGATTGCTGGAAGAAGTACAGCAAAATATTTCAGAGTATGCAAAACAGCATCCTCCTATTTTTCCTGCAGAGGTAATCGCTGTTTCACCAAAAATCTCAAAAGGAGAAAATTATAAAGGGTTACCATGGCTGATGCTTGATTATCCCCGCTATTTTGATAAAGAAAATATTTTTGCAATCCGCATTATGTTTTGGTGGGGAAATTTTTTCAGCACGACACTACATGTTTCCGGTAAATACAAACAGAGATACGGCAAATCTCTCATTAATTCCTATGAAGAGATACGAAAAAATGAATTTTATACCTGTATTAATCAAGAGCAATGGCATCATCATTTTGAAAAGGAAAACTATCTACCGGTAAAGAATTTCACCGCAGCCGAATTTGCAGCCCAACTAGAACAAAGACCATTCATAAAATTATCCTGGGAACTTTCATTTTCGCAGTGGGACAATGCGATAATATTGTTATCAGAAAGTTTTACTCATATAACCAAATGGCTTGGTTAATTACTTCCAATGCGATGAAACAGGTCTTTTACCTGGTAATCCCATAGCATACTCTGATCCTTCATTTCTTTTTTTTCAGCAAAGTCTTTAACCACAAGAATGGTCTGGTTAGTTATTTCTGATTTTTCAATACTGAATTCAAAGTATTCCTCTTCAGGAGCATCGAGCCAACGAAAACGTATATATTTTTCGTCCTGACTTTCCAACACTTCCGCTTTTTGTGAGGAGCCATTCCATGAAAAAAAGAATACATTATCCCGTTCATCAACTTTATCGGCAAACCACTCCTGCAAGCCTGCAGGTGTGGAAAGGAATTCGTACAGAATGCTGGGTGAACATCTTACCGGGTACTCAAGCGTGTACAATTGTTTACTCATCTTCATCTTTTAAATCGTCAATCAATGCAATTATAAATAATTATTCCAAGGGTCAAAGTTTTTTCGTGTTTATTTTTTCACCTTTCGGAAATTCATATACTAAAAGTTTTTAAAGAACGTTTTAATGAGACCGGAAATATTTTTGGGACGTATCGCTAATTACCCTAATTTGCTTTGACGTTCAACATTTTCGGTGGACGACGGACATTGTGATGGGATTTTTTTTGGGACAACTATAACCAAACTAACATAATTCTATAACCCTAAAAATAACCCATTTTTAAAACCAACCTATGAGTATGCGACAGTTGAAGATCACGAAGTCGATTACGAATCGTGAATCTCAAAGTCTTGAAAAGTACCTTCAGGAGATCGGCAAGGTCGATCTTATTACCCCCGAGGAAGAAGTAAAATTAGCCCGATTAATTAAGCAAGGAGATCAGAGAGCATTAGATCGTTTAACTAAGGCCAACCTGCGTTTTGTTGTTTCTGTAGCCAAGCAGTATCAAAACCAGGGACTGTCACTCCCCGATCTTATTAACGAGGGCAATCTTGGGCTAATAAAAGCAGCTCAGCGCTTTGATTAAACGCGGGGATTTAAATTCATTTCTTATGCAGTGTGGTGGATTCGCCAAAGTATCTTGCAGGCATTAGCCGAGCAATCACGAATTGTGAGGCTTCCTTTGAACAAGGTTGGATTAACCAATCGTATCCAGAAAGCTTATTCCCAACTGGAACAAGAGTTTGAAAGAGAGCCGTCAGCGGAAGAACTTGCAACCAAGTTGGAAATGGACCTTGAAGAAGTTTCAGCTACGCTTGGAATTTCAGCCCGCCATGTGAGCGTTGACACTCCTCTTGCCGAAGGTGAAGACAATACCCTTCTTGATGTACTGGAAAATCCAAATGCTGTAAAAACAGACAATGAACTTGATCACACCGAGTCTTTAAAAGTAGAAATTGAAAGATCTTTAAAAACGCTTACAGAAAGACAAAAAGAAGTGATCTGCTATTTCTTCGGTATTGGCGTAGATCACCCAATGAGTCTTGAAGATATCGGAGAAAAATTTAGCCTTACCCGCGAAAGAGTTCGCCAGATAAAGGACAAGGCTATTACCAAGTTAAGAACCGTTAACCGTTGTAAACTTTTAAGAACTTACTTAGGATAATGAAATAAAACTTTACTCTTCTACTTCTTATCTTTGCTATCTTATTTTAAAGTGAACATTCATCATGTTCACTTTTGTTTTGTGTGAAACGAAAATATAGTGAACTATGTTCGAGTCATTAAGTGATAAGCTGGAATCGGCCTTTAAAAATATAAAAGGCCAGGGAAGAATTACGGAGCTTAATATTGCTTCAACAATAAAAGAAATTCGTCGTGCATTGGTAGATGCGGATGTGAACTATAAAATCGCGAAGGAATTTACAGATCGTATAAAAGATAAGGCTGTTGGTGAAAAAGTGATCAATGCTATTAGCCCCGGGCAATTGATGACTAAAATTGTAAAAGATGAATTGGCAGAACTAATGGGCGGAGAGGAAAGTAGTTTCAATACAAAAGGAAATCCCGCGATAATATTAATTGCTGGTTTGCAGGGTAGCGGCAAAACGACCTTTAGTGGTAAGCTTGCTAATTATTTAAAAGCAAAGAAGGGCCTTTCTCCCATGTTAGTGGCCGCCGATATTTATCGGCCGGCTGCTATGGAGCAGCTAAAAGTATTAAGTGAGCAGATTGGTGTTGATGTGCATATTGAAGAAGAAAATAAGGATGCTGTTTCTATTGTCAAAAATGCCATCCAGGAATCGAGAAGTAAAAATAAAAATGTTGTTATAATAGATACGGCTGGTCGTTTAGCGATCGACGAAGCAATGATGACTGAAGTTGCGAATATTAAAAATGCAGTTCACCCAAACGAAATTTTGTTTGTGGTTGATAGCATGACCGGCCAGGATGCTGTAAATACAGCTAAGGCTTTTAATGATCGATTGGACTTTTCCGGTGTTGTTCTTACAAAACTCGATGGCGATACAAGAGGCGGCGCTGCTCTCTCCATTAAATACACGGTAAATAAACCTATTAAGTTTATAAGTAGTGGAGAAAAGATGGATACACTGGATGTGTTCTATCCCGAAAGAATGGCGCAGCGTATCTTAGGAATGGGTGATATCACTACTCTTGTTGAAAAGGCGCAGGAACAATTTGATGAAGAGCAAACAAAAAAATTAGAAGCCAAGATACGCAGAAATAAATTTGACTTTGCTGACTTCAAGGCGCAACTGGAACAGATAAAAAGAATGGGGAATCTGAAAGACCTCATGGGTATGATTCCAGGGGTCGGGAAACAAATCAAGGATATTGATATTAGTGATGATGCATTCAAGGGAATTGAGGCTATGATTAATTCGATGACACCAAAGGAAAGATCTGATCCAGATATTATTGACAGCAGTCGCAGAAGAAGAATTGCCATAGGAAGCGGCAAAGACATTAGTGAAGTAAATGCATTTATGAAACAGTTTGAGCAAATGCGTGAAATGATGAAGAACATGAATAAGATGAATATGTTTGGAAAGATGACGGGCATGAAAAAATAATTAATAATTATTAATTAATAATTATTAATTGAATCGAGAATGATCAGCTCTCTAGATAATTATCAGCATATATTTTTTATTGGTATTGCCGGTTCGGGGATGAGTGCGCTGGCACAATATCTTGCCGGCATTGGAAAAACCGTTTCGGGATCTGACCGTTTTTTTGTTCCCAATCAGTCAAATGAAACAAGAGACAAATTAGAGGGGGAAGGCATTCATTGTTTTTTACAAGATGGAAGTGGAATTACAAATACAATAGATTTAGCCATTGCCTCAACTGCTGTCGAAGAAACAAATGTTGAAGTTCAAAAAGCAAGAAGGCGAAATATTCCTATTCTTCTTCGGTCAGAGTTACTTACTCTTATCAGTGATACAAAAAGAACAATTGCTGTAGGAGGTACATCAGGCAAATCAACTACAACAGCCATGTTATTCGATATTTTGGATCGTGCGGGCCTGGAACCGAGTATTATCAGTGGTGCCGGATTGGTAAGATTGCAAAGACAAGGAAAGATTGGAAATGCTTATGTAGCAAAAGGAGAATGGCTGGCAATTGAAGCAGATGAATCGGACGGATCTATTATCAATTATCATCCGGAAGTTAGTGTGCTGCTGAATATTGATAAAGACCATAAAGAAATTGATGAGCTCAAAAATATCTTTCAAACTTTCAAAAAGCATACAACGAGGCTGTTTGTTGTGAATGCTTCTAACGAACTGGCAGCTCCTTTCTCACAAAATAAAAAACAGGATTTTTCCTCAAATGATGCTGAAGCTGGCCATAAAGCAACAGATTTCGTTCAAACTGGTTTCCAAATTCAATTCAAAATAAATGGTGTTGATTTTTCCATGAATGCGATTGGCCGGCACAATATGGAAAATGCATTGGCAGCAACCAGTGTCGCTAATCAATTAGGGGTTGATTTGAAAATTTGTGCGGAAGCCATAAAAAATTACGAGGGCATTTACCGTCGCAACCAGGTATTGGGACAAAAAAATGGAATATGGGTGATTGATGATTATGCTCACAATCCTGTAAAAGTTGCTGCGGCCATTCATTCTGCGCAGCCATTGGCTAAAAAAATAATCGCCTGGTTTCAACCTCATGGATATGGCCCAACAAGATTTCTTCGAAATGACTTTGTAAAAGAAATCTCGCAGGCTCTTAGACCACAAGATGAAATATGGATGAGTGAGATTTTTTACGCGGGCGGCACTACCGAAAAAAATATCAGTGCCGCGGATTTGATCAACGATCTGAAGATCCTTGGCAGCAGTGCTTACTTTGTTGAAAACAGAAAAGATTTTGTTAGCGCTATCAAATC
>Ga0137366_10004196_pt1 | contig 11273 bp, 9 predicted proteins | sample SagtaG_8_FD_104938 | JGI IMG/M metagenome (GOLD analysis project Ga0137366, IMG submission 104938) | Vadose zone soil microbial communities from Sagehorn Ranch, Mendocino, California, USA - Sage1_L_60_16 metaG | ecosystem: Environmental > Terrestrial > Soil > Vadose zone | place: USA: California... | reverse complement strand
TGAGACACACCGGTAGTAGGTCCGCAAGGCGGCGCCTCGGTCCCCGGACGAGGCCTGCAACCGCAGCAGCCTGCGGTATCCGACCTCCTCGAGAGGTTCGAGATCGACTCGACGGCGAGCCCACTCGATCGCCGCCGCGAAGTTGCCTGCGGCACGTTCGAGATCGATCAACCGGTCAAGCAGCGCCACACAACAGTTGTGCAGCCGCCCGCGTTCCGCCACCACCCAGTCGTCGTACAGCGCGGGCGTCAGCTCGCCTCGGTAGGCGCGCACAGCGGCAGCGGCCGCCACGCGCAGGGTCGTTTCGTCCTCGGCGGCGCACGCCGCCTCCGCCGCCTTGGCGGCACCCTCGAAAACCGCCACGTCCAAGCGGCAGCGATGGTCGACTCGCCACAGGAGCGTCCCGCCGTTCGCCACCAGGAAGCGGTCCACTCCCGGAAGGCCGGATCGCAACAGGTGAAGCTCCCTGCGCAGGTTCGTCCGCGCCTGGCCGTCGGTGGAGTCCGGCCAAAACAGGCCGGACAGGTGCGCGCGGCGCTGCGGCGCGCCGCGGTGGAGCGCGAGATAGGCGAGCAACGCCAGTGCCCGCGACGACCGCAGCGCGACGACGCAACCCCGCAAAGCGACGCGTTGCTCGCCAAGCAGGGCAAGCTCAAGCATCACGCGTCCCCCCGGGCCAGCCAACCCACACCCGGCCGCGTCGCAGGTCGCGGCCCTGGTTAACACGTTAGGTGCCGCGACGGCCTCCCGTCGAGGTCACGCGGGCCCGGCGGCCCGCAGTTGCGCCGCGGCCGCCGCGGGATCGACCGGGTCGAAGACCACACCGGCGCCGAGCTCCGCGGCCGCGAGGTGGCGGATCGCGCCTGGCTTGCGCAGGACGGGCGCCAGGTGCAGGTGGAGATGCGCGGCAGGCCAGTCCCGCCCGTCGGTCGGTCGCTGATGCACCCACAGCATGTACGGAACCTCGGCGCCGAACACCCGCTCGAGGCGCGTCAGCCCGTCCACCAGCATCGCGCCAAGCCCGGTTCGCAGCCGTACCCCCGCCGTTGGCAGATCGGCCTGATGGCTATCGGTGGCGATGAGGATCTCATATGGCCAGTACGGTGCCCACGGCACGTGGGCCAGCCAGCCGGGCTGACGGCACACGACCAGCGCCTCGTCAGGGTTCGCGCACAGCGCGCAGCGTTGCGATGTCAGCTCAGCCTTCGGGACCGGGGGGATCATGCCAAAGCCGAATATCTGACTGTGCGGGTGATCGATCGTGGTGCCGATCGCGCGGCCACGGTTCTCCAGGATGAAGACATATGCGACATCCGGGCGCGCGCCCAAAGCGACGGTGCGCCGCGCCCACATCTCCACCACGCGGCCCGCCGCATCCGATCCAAGCGATGGAAACGAGGCATAGTGCCGCGGGCTGTGCAGGATCACTTCGTGCCGTCCGCCGGATAGCCCGGGCCAGCGGTTCGGTATCCATCGCACGTCATAAGGCCCTGGCGCCTCCAGACCCCCGGGGCAGAACGGCACGGACCTTCGGGGAGGTTGGGCCGTGATTGCCGCCACGGGGTGACGATAACGTAACTGCCCGTAAGTGGATCGACACGGACGTCGGGTTCGGTCATGGGGTCCATAGGCGGCTTTCCACGCTGCGTGCGCCATCGCTTTGCCGTTGGCGGATGCCACGCTGACGCCATACTGGGTGGGCAGACGACGCGTTTCACTGGGCAATGCAGACAGCACGTCGATTAGAGGGTGAGCGTCATGCGCTTGCGCCCAGGCGTAGCGATCGACCTCGGCACCGTCAACACACTCGTTAGTGTCGCGGGCCAGGGTCTGGTTGTCGAAGAGCCCTCCGCGGTCGCACTTGACCGGGCGACGGGCAGCGTGGCCGCCGTGGGCAAGCTCGCTGACGCGCTGGCCGGGAAGGAGCCTGTCGACGTCGAGGTGATCTATCCGTTGCGGGATGGGGTCATCGCCGATTTGGAAGCGTCCACGGCCATGCTGCACGCCTTCCTGCGCCGCGCGCGCGTGCGGCGCTGGCTGTTAAGGCCCCATGCTGTGGTGTGCGTGCCCGCGGGGGCCACCTGGGTGGAGCGCCGGTCTATTCCCGCCGCTGTGGCGGCTCGCAGCCCGCACTGCGCGGTGACGCTCGTTGACGAGCCGGTCGCGGCCGCCGCCGGAGCAGGGGTGGACCTGTCGGGCGGCGAAGGCGCCTTCATCGTGGACGTGGGCGGCGGGACAACCGAGGTCGCGGTCGTGGCCGGCGGCCGCGTCGTGCGCGCGCAGTCCCTGCGCCTCGGGGGGAACGTGATGGACGAGGCGATCATGAACGCGGCCAAGGCGGAGCTTGGGATGCTCCTCGGCAGGAACGCCGCCCGGCGGCTGAAGACGACCCTTGGGCTCACCGGGGGCGAGGAGGGTTACGCGGAGGCGGTCGGGGTTGACGCCGCTCTCCGGGAACCCCGCGTCGAATACGTGCCCGGCCCGTTGGTCGCGGCGGCGCTCGAGCACACCGTCGCCGCGATCGCCACCGCGGTCAAGCAGATGCTGACCGACATCCCGCCGGACCTCGCGGAAGACGTGGTCCGTGGAAAGATCCGCCTCGCCGGCGGCGGCGCCCTGCTTCTGGGCCTGGCCAGCAGGATCGAAGCCTCGGCGGGTATCCCCACCGTCGTCGTCGACGACCCGCTGCGCTGCACCATCCGAGGCGTGGCCGAGATCCTTGAGCACGGCGGTGGGATCGTCGCTTCCGGATTGCCCGGATGAGCTTCAGGATTGGCAGACGGACGCCGAACGGCGACTGCGCCACCCCAGACCGCTTGCCGGGCGGCGACCGCGCCACGCCAGACCGCGAGGCCTGGATCGTTCCTCCGCGCCTTCTGACCGCCGGCGAGGGGGGCGACAGGCACGCTTCCTGGCTCGAACTCTTCTTCGACCTCGTCTTCGTGGTCGCGATCACCGAGCTGTCCGCGGGAACTTGTCCTGTATCACTCGCCGATGGGCTTCCTGCGGTTCGCGGCGCTGTTCATCCCGGTGTATGTGGCCTGGCAGGGGTACATGGCCCACGCCACCCTCCACAAGGCTGCACCGGCGGATCCCGACGAGCGCGACGCACCTCCCCGAACGGTGGGCGCTGTTCACCCTGATCGTGCTCGGCGAGTCGGTCGCGGCAGTGGCGGTCGAGACCTCCGGCCAGCGCTGGCGCGCGGCCTCTGTCTCGGCCGCGGTCCTCGGCTTCGCGGTCGTCGCGTGCGTCTGGTGGCTGTACTTCGACCGTCAGGCGAGCGTCTCGCTGCGCGGCTCGACCATGTCGATCGTGGTGTACTCCTACGCGCACATCCCGCTGCTGCTGGGACTGGCCGCGATGAGCGCGGGCGTGCGGATGCTGATCGATCGAGCCAGCCAGGCCCATTTCGGCGCGGGACCGAGCGTCGCGCTCCTCGGCGGGGCGGCGCTCTTCCTGGCGTCGCTGATGGGCACCAGAATCGTGACGACCCACGGCCAGCACCGCCGCGGCGTCGTGCTGAAGCTCGCCGCCGTTGCGCTCATCCTCGCCCTGCTCGCGGCGCAGCCGGTCGCTGCGCCGCTCGCGCTCGCCAGCGGGCTGGCCGTTGTGCTCGCAGGCGTCGTGGTCGCCGAACGCACCGTGATCGCGCCGCCGAGTTCGTAGCCATTGTCAGGCAGCATTCCGCGCAGACCGCCGCCGCAGGACGGGCGAGCGCCCCGCGGCATGCTCACATCGCTGGGTAGCGCACCCGCAGGTCAGCTTTGCGGATCTTGCCCAGCGGCGTACGCGGCATGGCCTCAAGCACCTCGAGGCGCTCTGGCCAGCACCAGCTGCTGATCCCGGCGTCGCGCAGGTACTCTCGCAGCTCGTCGAGCCCAGGGACCGCGTCGCCGGCCGGGGTCACGACCGCGCACACCCGCTCGTCGACCGCGGGATCAGGGATTCCGATCAGAGCCACGTCGGCCACCTTCGGATGCTTTCCAAGCACAGCTTCGATGTCGGCGACCGGCACGTTGGCGCTGCGGTAGATGATGATGTCCTTGGTCCGGCCAACGATGCGGATGCCCTGCCGCCCGTCGTCGCGAGCCAGGTCACCGGTGTTGAACCAGCCGTTCTCATCAAGGTCGGCAGCGTAGGCGTCGTCCCGCTTGTAGTAGCCCAGGCACTGCATGGGACCACGGACCCACAGCGACCCCGCGCCGTCGGTCCGTCCGGCCATCGGGTCGATCCTGATCTGCATACCGCTGGTCGGCCGCCCGTCGCTGTGGGCGGGCCAGTCCACGGGATCATCCGGCCTGGTGACCGTGACCGCACCGTTCTCGCTCATCCCCCAGAGCGAGAACATGCGGACGCCGAGCGACTCCCGCACCTCCGCGATCAGTTGCGGCGGCACGGGCGCGGAGCCGGAGACAATGCAGGCGAGGCTGCTGGTGTCACGTGGGCGAGCCCGCTGCGCGGCGAGCAGTTCGCGCACGTAGGGCGGTGAGCCGTAGAAGAGGGTGACGCCGTGCTGCTCCATCAGCTCAAGGCTGACCGCGGGATCCCAGACGTCCGCGCAGATCGCGGTGCCGCCGAGGACGAGCGAGCTCAGCAGCCGCGTCACCAGCCCGACGTAGTGCATGTTGGTGTGGGGTGTTGTCATAACCAGCGTGTCGTCCAGGCCGAGCGCCCCCACGTAACCCTGGATGCCCGCATAAAGGGTGTTCTGGCTGTGCATCGCCGCCTTGTTCTCACCGGTCGTGCCGGAGGTGAACAAGATCAGGAACGGCTCGTCTGGGTTCATCCGCCGAACGGCCGGCGCAGCGCCGGCGCGACCGCGGTCGGCGAGGAAATGCTCGCGGAACGATATCGCGCCGGTGGGAACGTCGTCGCCGAGAACCGCCACCTGCACGGATAGCCGCAGCTCGCGGGCCAGTTCTGCGGCGACCTCGGCGGGCCTGCCGCCGTGCAGCTCGGTGACGGTAACGAACAGCCGAGCGTCGGTGAGCCGGAACATGTGTTCGAGCTCACGGCGCCGGTACTCGGGTGGCACCGGGGCGAGGCGCACGCCTGCCTGTATGCAGCCAAGCGCCAGCGGCAGCATTTCCCACCGGTCGGGCAACTGGACCCCGATGTACTCCCCCGGCCGCACGCCGAAGTCAGCCAGCCCGCGGGCCACACGGTCGGTCAGCCGTGACAGCTGCGCGTAGTCGACCGCCTCGGTCCGCCCGGTGGCGGCGAGATGTCCGGCCACCGCGGTCTTGCCCGGGCGGTCCGCGACGTTGCGCCGCAGGTCGTCGAGGAACGTTTCATCGCGCCACCAGCCGGCCTCACGGTACTCCTTGTGAGCACCGATGTTTGCCTTCATTGCTCCTCCATGACTGCTATCCCGTTGGCCGGGACCGGATCTCGCAACTGGATCCGCAGCTCGCTGCAGTAACGCTGGCCTTGCGCGTCGGGGAGCCATGCCTGCTCCGGCGTCGGCAGCATTTCGGTGATCACCACCTCGACGTCGTCTCCTGCCGTCTGCCGCGCGGTGCGCAGCATCGTGGCGAAGGCGGACACATACCGCGGGCTGGTCCAGTCCACATAAACGGGCTTGGTCTCCGTGCCAATCTTGGCGAAGACCCTCTCCGGCAGGCCGTGTTCGCGCCGCAGGCGGCGGGCGGCCAGGTACTCGCAGAGTCGGCCCCGCACCGTCAGCCCGGACCGCCCCACCGTGGTCCGCCAGGTCTCGCGGGCGGCCACCATTCGGTCGATGGTGATCCTCGGGCTGTGCGCCGTGGCGCTGGGGGGGTCAAAGAGTTCGGACCCTAGCCAGGCGATGAGCAGCGCGAACACCTCGAGCAGCGGCCACCGGCGGCCGTCCCCGTCCGCCACGACCAGCGCCCGGTCGTGCTCGGTCACGCGCAGCGCCATTACCGGCAGCAACCTCGCCCGGTCCGCGCCCGGCGCCGCCGCGAAGGCGAGCTGGTAATCGGTGACGCCCAGATTGGGGGAAATGCGGGGGGTGAATTGGGCGCACCAATTCTGGTAAGCCGGGCGAAGCTGGGGCCCGATGTCGGCTGCCGCGGCGGCGCGCAGCTTCGCCGGGTCGGGGTGACGGTCGGTGAACAACGCGCAGTCCATCGTCGCCCACGTGGCGTGCATCTCCCCGAGAACGATCGTGAATTCCCCGCGGCCAAGAGCCGCCGCGCTTGTCGCGCAGATGTGCAGATCCGGGCTGTGGATTCGGGCGCCCGTCCAGCCAGGTCGCGCCGCGGGGAACAGCTCGGCGGCCCGCCCGGCCACTTCGGCGCTCGACACGGTGACCCGGCTTGTGCCCGGCGCCATCCGGTCCAGGTCGAACAGCGCCGCCCACCGCCTGGCGAACTCGGCCGCCACGTCATCAGCAGGCAGTTCCCCGCCGTTGAACAGCGGCTGCGCGGCCGCCCAAAAACGGTCAAGCGGCACCCCGTCAGCTGGCGGCTCGAGGAGTTCGGCATAAAGCGAACCGAACGCGGCGGAATACGCCTGCGCCAGGGCTGCCGAGAGCCACCTTGCGGCTGGCAGTAGCACCGCGCCCAGCGGTCCGGCCAGCGCCTCCAGTATCGGGCCGCCAAAGGTGACGTCGATGTCGCGAATCGTGTCCTCGTAATACAGCCTCCGGCCCGCGTACATCTGTCCCGGTCGGCGCGCGGGCGGCTCGCCGGTCACCGCGCTGAACTCGGCGTCCAGGATGCTCACCGCCGTGGCGAGCTTGTCCGCGTCTCCAGCCGCCGCGCTGATGCCTGCCCGCGCCGCATCCAGCCGCCGCAGCCCGGACAGGGCACGCTCCCTGGCGTCCGGATCTTGGATAGCCGCCAGGGTGGACCGCAAGACCTGCTCCGCGCCCGGGTCTTGCGGCATGTCCACGCCCCACCAGACCACGCCCTGCGTCGCCAGGCTCTCCAGCATGACCAGCGCCTCCTCGCGGTCCGGCCCGCCCGCGACCGCGGCCGCCGGCCGGATGCCGTCGCACCGCGACAGCAGGTCCGCCTCGGCACGCGACAGCGGCAACGGGGCCTGGCCGGGGCGCAGCACGCGGCGGCCGTCCAGCATGACGTGCGGGTGCAGGCCCACAGGCAGCCACGGCCGCACAACCGGGTCGGCCGCGACGTGCTCGACATAGGCCTGCAGGGCCCAGAACTCATAACAGGTCTGCCGGGCACGGAGGAGGCCTTCGCCGCACCGAACCCGCACGGCAGGCGCGTCCGGATCCAGGGTGGCCCAGCTCACCGGGCCGAAGAACCCTATGGTGTCGTTCTTGCCGCAGTAGCGCTGCCAGTACCGCGCGATTGTGTCGTCGCGCGCTCGTCGCTTCTGCCGTAATCGGCTGGCCTTTTTCCCCGCTGGCGCTGTCTCGTCGCCGCCAGCGAGTGCGGTCAGCATCCCGGGGTTCTGCCAGGTGACGGCCTCGCGAAAGAGCGGGTCGGCGGCGATCTCCGCCGCCACGCGGCGGGCGTCAGCGTGTGCCGCGTCACCGGCCGCCTCCAGTTCTTCGCGGCCGGCGCGGCCGTCGAGGAACGCGTCAGCCGCGGCCGCGTAGGCCGGGGCGGCGAAACGGTCCAGGCCGACGGCGGGAAACCCGGCGGATCGGAGCACGGCGTACCGCCACGCGGCCCACTCGGTGCCTGGCAGCGGAACGAGGTGCTCGTCCGCGTGCCCACTAGTCACGGCGTCTCCCTGTGGTCCTTCCTCGCCGGCCACCTCGGTGATCATCAAGACCGATGTCGTGAGATCACGAGATTTGCCAGACGTGAGGATTCCAGGTCAATGATGACCCGTCAACAGGGCTGCCGCCCAGTTGCTGGCGCTCGTACGCAACGTCGGATGTCAAGCTCGGGTGACCACGCTCAGCTGTGAGCTCCGTCGGCGTGGCGGTGGATCACGGACATGTCTTCCGCGCCAAGCGCCTCCTCTTCCTCGGTGTCCATGACGGCCGGCTGGAACAGTTGCTGCGCGATGATGGTGGGCACGAAGGCGGACAGGATCACCACCGTCACGAGCGAGGTGTACTGCGCCTTGTCGATCAGGTGGTGGGTGAGGCCGAACAGCGCCGAGATCGAGCCGAAGGTGAGCCCGGTGGCCATGAGCAGCGTCGTGTAGGTCCGCTCCCGGTGCGGCAGCCGGAAAGCCGTGGCCGTCGGCCACACCCCGATTCCCTTGGCAGCGAGCTTCACGCCGAGCAGCGCCGCGATGACGCCGGCGCCAGAGACCAGGGCGGGCGCCGAGATCAGGGTGCCCGCCCGCAGGAAGAAGAACGGTGTAAGCAGCGCGAAGGCGATCGAACGCAGCCGGTCCATGAGCACCCGGTCGCGGGTGAACACGCCCGCGACCACCAGGCCGGCCAGGTAGGCGGGCAGCACCGCCTCGCTGCCGGCTTGCGTGGCCAACCCGCCCAGGGCGAACAACGCCGCAAGGAGCAGCTTGATCTCCGGCTCGGACACTCGGTGCCCGAGGTGGGCGATCACCAGCCGGGTCAGCCACGGCAGCAGGATCAGCCCGGCCGCCGTGGTGGCGGCGAAAACAATCAGCAGCCAGCCATACGTGGCGAACAGGCCGCCAAGCGCGAGCACGGTGCCCAGATCGGTGATGAAGCAGGCGGCCAAGATGAGCTTGCCAATGTCGTGGCGGTTCAGGCCGGTCTCGACCATGACCGCGTACACGACCGCGACCGACGTGGTGCTCAATGCGACGCCGCCGATCTCCGCGGCATGCGGCCGCCAGCCGAGCACCAGGGCGCAGAAACCAAACGCCCCGAGAAACGGCAGCAGGAACGACATCGCCCCGATCGACACGCTCGCCCTCCAGTGCCTTCGCAGCGACACCGGGTCGATCTCAGCTCCCGCAAGGAAGGTGAGCGCGATCGAGCCGACCGCGGACAGGAAGGTGACGAAGCCGGTTTGGCTGACGTGCTCCCTGATGCCCGGGATGTTGCCGACCACGGCGCCAGCGACGATCTCCACAAGCGCGACGGGGATGGCCAACCGGATGCTCACCACGGACGCGAGCAGGGCCATGCCCACCCAGATGGCTGCCTGATAGTAGATGTTCACCGCTCCTCCTGCCTGCATCACGGCAGGAGCGGGCCTCAGCTCCTGCCAGGACGTCCAGTTCCTGTAGAAGCCATCAGCCGTGCAGGCAGTTTGGGCGGCCAGCCCACCGGAGCTTCATCCGGCCACGCCCGATGCTAGCGCCACCGCTGCAGAACCGGCCGGCGGACAGCCAAGTCGGCAGGAATACCGGATATAGGATAAACGCTAACATTCGGCACAAGTCATAGCTTCCACGGCCATGAACGTGCCAAAGGCTACGTGTGTCTGACGCTTGAGCGAATGTTTGGGTTTACCGTGGCAGGGCCACAAAATCCAATCCATTAGGCCACTTCACATGAAATAGGGAACACAATCATACTCAGGCGCTATTGGCGGCGTCATGGGTGGGGATCTGGGACGCCTTGCTGCGGATAACGCCCGCATGGGGGGAAACGGTTATGCGACGTCAGCCGTTCGCAGAGTTATCGGCATCGCTCGCGACCTGGACGCCGCGGCAGATGGCGCGCGGCCGTTCCAGTCGGCCAACTTCGCGCGGCGGTGGCCGACACGGCGTGAAGTCCCGGTGACTTTTATTCCCATCAATCCAACTAAGCCGTGCCTGGTCGCGGGCCGTCACGTGCTCGCACGCTGTCCGGCGAAAAGCGTCAGTCAGAGGAGCCAGCGTAACCATGAAAACTGAAACAGAGGCGGCATCGGGCGGCCTCCTTAGCCGCATCGCCTCGGGTATGACCTCCCTGGCTGGAATCACCACGGCCGTCGCGACAATTATGACGTCAGTCACGGCTGGTTTGGGCGTCGTCGTCCATCACCAGACGAGCCAGTTGCAGCAGGCGCACCATCAGCTCGGCCAGCAAGCGCGCCAGATCCGGGTACTGCGGAGCGCCAGCGTCTCGGCGCAGGCCGCCACCCCAGGATCCACGGTCACGGGCTCACCGGACACCGGCCAAACGCTTGACAACGTGGCGCATTACCTCACTGGTCTGACGCCGACGGTCGATCACCAGGACGTCCAAAACGGCCAGCAGGTCATCGCGGCAAGGCCGTATCCGAATAGCATCTCTTTTCGCTGCGATGGGAGCTACGGCGGTCAGCCAGACGAGGCTTATGACGTGGCAGGGAGCACGGAATTCTCGGCTGAAGTAGGCATCGCGGACAACATGGAGAACGTTACGGGCGTCATCGCCACTGTGACGTTCAGCAACGAAGCGGGTCAGCAGCTAGGCAAGCCCGTCCAGGTGTCTTTGGGCCATCCGGTAAAAGTGCGGTTGAATATCAGTGGCCTGACGCAGCTAGGGATGACGTGTAACGGGCGCGATGCGCACACAAGCCAGGCTGTATTCAGTTTCAGCGTTTCCCTCGGCGACGCCGGAGTTACTTGACGGGGGCTTTCGCACCGCTCCCACGATCGCTGTACAGCCAAAGAGTTACCACCATTCCAAAAGGGGGGAATGATTATCATGACAACTGAGAACAGATCGCCGGGCGCGCCGGATCCTGGCCAGCCGTCTCATGCCGTGCGCAGCCCTGGCTTCCCGACACCGGCCGACCAGGAGAGATGGCCGCCCGATCCGCCCGCCGCTGAGCCAACTCATCAGTTCATGACCGCGAGACAGCTCCGTGAGCAATTCGGCCGCGCGACGCCTTACACCGAGGGAAGGCGAATCGGCTACGGCCTGCTGTGGGCCGCGTGGACCCTGATCCTCGCGATCGGTGGTTTCGGTCTCCTCTTCGGCGGATCCGTGTTCTCCGGGCTGCTCGGCCTCGTGCTTGCCTTCTTCGCCGGGCGCTATGACTACCGGATCTGGTCGTGGCAGGCCAAACGGCTGCTGTTCCTGATCATTTGGTGAGGAGGAACAGTGACATGACGGAGGACGACCGCCGCGACCCGACGCCGGAAGAGGCCTACAATCTGCAGTTCGGGATCGGTGAGGAGGAGTACCTGCGCAAGCTCCACGCCGAGGGTAAGACACATAATCTGCTCGGCAGCCGGACGGAGGGGACCGCCGGCGCAAAGCCGACGCCTTCGGCCAGAGTAAAGCCACGGCACGTTGTAGCCGGGATCGTCGGCGTGACGGCGATCATCGCGACGATCATCGAGGCTTATTCACACTTGCCTCCAAAAATGGAGACCAATAACGGCTGAGATAGTCGTTGCGAAGGTGTCGATGGGGCGGCGGTAGTCCGTGTGCATGATGCGCCAGGTCTTGAAGTTG
>Ga0137366_10004182_pt1 | contig 11289 bp, 9 predicted proteins | sample SagtaG_8_FD_104938 | JGI IMG/M metagenome (GOLD analysis project Ga0137366, IMG submission 104938) | Vadose zone soil microbial communities from Sagehorn Ranch, Mendocino, California, USA - Sage1_L_60_16 metaG | ecosystem: Environmental > Terrestrial > Soil > Vadose zone | place: USA: California... | reverse complement strand
GTCGTCAAACAGGAATTCGGCGAGCGCTCGGGACAATTCCGTTTTGCCAACTCCGGTAGGTCCGAGAAAAATAAATGAGCCAAGGGGGCGATTTGGATCCTGCAAACCTGCGCGCGCGCGGCGCACAGCGTTCGCAACAGCCTTGATCGCTTCGTCCTGCCCGACAACGCGCAGATGCAAATGCGCCTCCAGTTTCACCAGCTTTTCGCGCTCGCCCTCCTGCAATCGCGAGACCGGAATATGCGTCCAGTTGGAGACAACTTCCGCGATGTCTTCCTCGGTCACTTCTTCACGCAATAGTGTTGGCCGATCTTTCGCCGTTTTTGCCGTGGCAGCAAGTTTTTTTTCCAATTCTGGAATGCGTCCGTATTGAATCTCGCTTGCCTTGGCCAGCTCACCGCGACGCTGTGCGCGCTCGAGTTCGGTACGAAGTTGATCGAGTTCCTCTTTCCATTTTCGTTGCTCCTCGAGAACTGCTTTCTCTTTCTGCCACTCTGCTTTGAGCGCGGACGATTTTTCCTTTAGCTCTGCCAATTCTTTCTCAAGTTTTTTCAGACGCTCTTTGCTCGCGGGATCTTTTTCTTTTTTGAGCGCTTGGCGTTCCATTTCATGCTGCATGATCTCGCGCTCGATGACGTCGATTTCCGTGGGCATTGAATCAAGTTCGATCTTCAACCGCGACGCGGCTTCATCGACAAGATCGATCGCCTTATCCGGCAGAAAGCGGTCGCTGATATATCGATGCGAAAGAACTGCAGCTGCGACCAGTGCCCCGTCAGTGATGCGTACTCCGTGATGGACTTCGTAGCGTTCCTTTAATCCGCGCAGGATTGCGATTGTGTCTTCGACGGTCGGCTCATTCACCAGCACAGGCTGAAAACGCCGCTCCAGCGCGGCGTCTTTCTCAATATATTTGCGATATTCATCGACCGTGGTCGCCCCTACGGTGCGCAATTCACCACGGGCCAGCATCGGCTTGAGCATGTTTGAAGCATCGACCGAGCCTTCTGCTGCGCCTGCGCCGACGATGGTGTGCAGCTCGTCGATAAACAAAATGATCTGGCCCTGCGCGTCGGTCACTTCTTTCAAAAAGGCTTTGAGCCGGTCCTCAAATTCGCCGCGGAACTTTGCGCCGGCCACCATCGCCCCAATGTCCACGGCGATGATTCGCTTTTGTTTCAGCGAATCGGGCACGTCGCCACTGATGATTCGCCGCGCCAGTCCTTCCACGATTGCTGTCTTGCCAACGCCCGGATCGCCGATGAGCACCGGATTATTTTTTGTCCGGCGTGACAGCACCTGCATGATGCGTCGAATTTCGTTGTCGCGTCCAATGACCGGGTCGATCTTGCCGCGCCGGGCCAACTCGGTCAGGTCGCGCCCATATTTCTCGAGCGCCTGATATTTGCCTTCGGGATTTTGATCGGTGACACGTTGCGAGCCACGCACCTGCTGAAGCCCCTGCATCAGCTTGTCGCGCGTGGTGCCGAACTCTTTCAGCAATTTTGCCGCAGGGACGTTGGCCCCGGGCAGCGCGAGCAAGTAATGCTCGGCGCTGGTGAATTCATCCTTCAGCTTCGACATCTCCTTCTCCGCGTTGTCCAGCACGCTGCGGAGTTCGTTCGAGAGACGCAGATCAGCAGCAGCGCCATGAACCTTCGGGCGGCGCTCCAATTCTAAACGGAGGTTTTGGCGTAACTGCGTAACGTTGACTCCAATTTTCTCGAGGAGCGGTCGCGTTATTCCGTCGCTTTGCTCGAGAAGCGCAGAAAGGAAATGCTCGTTGGTAATTTCCTGATTATTGAATTGCGAGGCCAGATCCTGCGCTGTTTGCAGCGCCTCCTGCATCTTCTGCGTGTATTTGTCGATGCGCACGCTTCAAGATAGTGAAAGCCAGCCTCACAGGCAATTCGGCAATCCATCAATCCAGGGCTAGGCGTTTGACACAAACGCCTCTACACGGATGAGTGTTTGGATGAGCACGGAAGTGAAGTTGAGCACTCGGCATGCGTTGCGCGTGTTGCGGCCGGGTCCCTTTCGCCGCTACATCATTGGTAGTGCAATTTCCGACACAGGAACGTGGATGCAGGTGATGGCTCAAGGTTATGTGATGAGCACGCTTACGAATAAAGCGCTCCTGCTCGGAATGGCCAATCTCGCTGCCGGTCTGCCGATGCTCCTTTTAACAATGGCCGGCGGTTCGGCAGCCGATCGTTTCGATAAGCGAAAAATTCTTCTCGCGACACAGTATCTCCAGATCGCGCTCGCAATTTCCATTGGGTTTTTGATCATGAGCGGCCAAATCCAGATCTGGCACATCCTGGCGTTTGCGGTCGTGCTCGGCATTTCGAATTCATTTGAAATGCCGACGCTCAACGCGTTCGTACCCGAGCTGGTGACGCGTGATGAAATCCAAAGCGCGATTGCTGTCGACCGTGCAGTATTTCACGGCTCGCGCGTCGTCGGTCCGTCGTTCGCCGGGATTTTCATCAGCGCGTGGGGTGCAGCTTCGGCGTTTTTTTCCAACGCAGTTTCGTTCGTGGCGCTGATCATCGCCTTGTTGATGATCCCCCCGCGACCACGCGGCACCGCCGAGGAGGAACACAAACGCGCCAGTGGAATTAAGGAAGGTTTTCGCTACGTCGCGAAAGATAAACCGAGTCTCGCGATGATCGGCCTTATCGCAGCGACTACAGTTTTTATTTTCCCAATTATCACGGTGATGATGCCATTGTATGTGCGACTGGTGCTCGGGCTCGGCGCGGATCGACTGGGCTTTTTGATGGGCGCTTCGGCTGTCGGCTCGGTGATAGGCGCAATTTTCTTGATCAGCATTCCACGCAGGAAGCGTGTGCCGTTCATGATGGTGAATGTCGGCATTGTCGCATGTGCCATTTTCAGTTTGTCGCGAGCACCAGCGTTTTACTTGGCGACGGCGCTGCTCATTCTTAATTCGCTTGGATTGTCGATGAACTTCGGGTTGGCGAACACGATTGTGCAGGAACGGGCGCCCGATTATCTCCGCGGGCGCGTGTCGGCGGTGTTCATGTTGAGCTTTGTTGGTCTGATGCCGGTCGCGGGGTTGGGGATTACCGGACTATCCGATCTTATCGGTATGCGCACGGCGCTGGCGATTGCGGCGGCGTGCTACGCAGCGATTGCGCTGATTGTGCTTGCTCGCGTGCGGCGAGAATGCTCGCAACCTGCAGTCCCAGAAGCGCCCAGCGCCGAAACGCCGGCGCCGCCGATCGCCGCTGCTGTTTAGCGTGATCGCCTTTTCCACGTGCTGGAACTCCGGACGTCACACCGCCGGAGATGCAATGCTGCGCGAAATCAAGGTCAAGCTTGGATTCGATTTAATTGAGCTGGGTCACGGTATCCGGATGTCGCTAATGCCAGGGATCCAAAAAATGTTCGATGCGGGCGAAGTTCGCTTCAGCAGTTTGCATAATTTTTGTCCCTTGCCCGTCGAAGTGATGGTGGCTTCGCCGGATTGCTACAGATTTTCCGCCGCTTATCCGGAGGAACGCCAGCGCGCCGTGAAGCAAACCTTTCAGACCATTGATTTCGCCGAGCGATTGGGTGCGCCGTTTGTTGTGTTGCATCTCGGCGAAGTGAACATCCGACCAGTCACTGACTCGTTAATCGAGCTGGCGAAGGCCGGGAAATACCTGTCGCGCAAATATGTCAGGCTGAAGGTAAGGGCAGTGCAGCGGCGCGAGAAAATCGCGCCCCTGTATCTCCAACGCGTGAAAGATTGCCTGCATCGCATCGTCGATTATGCCGAGGCGAAAAACGTCAAGCTGGGCCTCGAGGAGCGCCGCGGTTACGAAGAAATTCCAACTGAGCGCGAATTTCCAGTCTTACTGGACGAAATCAATTCGCCAACGCTCGGCTACTGGCATGATTTTGGTCATGCACAGATCAAGGAAAACCTTGCATTTCTCGATCATGCCGAGTGGCTGCGCACGATCGGCCCGCGCACACTTGGTTGTCACGTGCAGGACTGCACTTGGCCCGCGCAGGATCATCAACCTCCTTTTGCCGGAGATGTCGATCTTGAAAAACTTGTTCCGCTCCTTCCCTCAAACTGCTTATTTGTCTGGGAAATGAGCCCCAACCAGACTGCTGATAAAATTCAGCGCTCAATGCAACTTTGGAAAGAGCGGTTCGGCGAATGAAAAAAATCCTGGTCACGATTTTTCAGCTCAGCGTTACAATCGCGGTCCTTTATTGGGTGTATCACGATCCCAACCGGCGCGCACAGATGGCGGAGGCACTGCGCAACGCGCAGTATCAATGGGTCATAGTCGGCGTTCTGAGCTATGTGCTTGTGGAAATTGCAGCTGCATTTCGCTGGCACGTCTTGCTGAAAGTTCAGAAGATTCAGCTCTCAGTTCCACGGCTTTCCGGGTTGTTTTTGATCGGGATGTTTTACAATCAATTTCTTCCTGGCGGCACCGGCGGCGACATCATCAAAAGCTATTATCTGCTCAAGGAAACCTCAGATAAGAAAGCGGGCGCGCTGCTGGCGGTCGTGTTCGATCGCTTCATCGGTCTAGTCGCCCTGGTCGCCATTACCGGGACGCTGATCAGCCTGCGCTACAATTTCCTCGCGCAAACGACCGACACACGGCGGTTGCTTTGGGTCCTGCTATTCCTTCTCGGCGCTTCCATTGCGGCGTTGCTCTCGACCTTTGTCATCAGCGGGTTTAATTTATTTCATCAGTTGCCGGAGAGATTTCCTGGCCGCGAAAAATTGATCGAAATCTCCGCGGCGTATCATCTTTATGCGCGGCATTGGCGTGCCACGCTGCTGGCGTTTGGCGCCTCGCTCATAGCGCATCTCGCTACGTTCGGCACTTTTTTCTGTGCCGCCTACGCATTGGGCGCTGCCGTGCCGGTGGTTAACTTCTTCGCGGTCATGCCGATCGAACGCACCATCTCGGCGCTGCCAATCAGTTTCGCCGGAATCGGCCTTCGGGAAAAGGTTTTGCAAATCATGCTGAATGGCCTCTGCGGAGTGCCGGAAGCCACAGCTATTCTCATTGGCTCGCTAAGTTTTCTCATCATCCTGATCTGCTGCCTGCCCGGCGCGCTCGTTTATTTCTTTTACAAACCGAGCGTGGTAGTCCCGCACGTGAAATTGCGCGAGATGGAACAGGAAGTGGTGACGCTCGAACATGAGATTAGCGAAGCGGAGTAAAATAGCGGAGGGACCCTAGTGTCCCGTTTCGTGTGACAAGGAAAACATCGCGGCGCAAAAGCCGCTCCCACATTCTGAGGCGTCCATTCCTCTTTACCACGTTTGCCATGACGGTGGATGGAAAGGTCACGACGCGGAATTTCACGCCCGTCGATTTTACCTCGCGCGAAGACAAATTGCACTTGTTTCGTCAGCGCGCGCTGGCTGACGCCGTTCTGATTGGCCACACCAGTTTAAAGCGTGATAACGTCCGCCTGGGCCTTCCTCTTGAATTACAGAAGGCGAGAACCAAACGAGGACAGGCTCCAGCGCCAATCCGCGTCATCGTGTCCGACGAAGGAAAAATCGCTAGTCGGCTGAAAATTTTTCAATCCGACATTTCGCCAATTGTTATTTTTTCGACCAAGCGGATGCCGCGGAAATATCAGCGAGCCCTGGCAAAAAAAGCGGCGCTCTATTTAACCGATAGCGACCATGTCGATCTTGCAGGCATGCTGGAGACGCTGCGTAACGAATACAACGTGCGCATAGTAGCATGCGAAGGCGGCCCCACGTTGTTTCGATCACTGCTGGAACAGAACCTTGTCGATCAGCTCAATCTCACAATTGCGCCGTACATGTTTGGCGGCGCCAACGCTCCTACCTTAACTGGATTAAGCAAGGATTTTTTCCCCGCGAGCATGCATTGCCGTTTGATCGATATGCGCGTTATCGAGGAGGAGTGTTTCCTGACTTACCGAATCAAGCACAAGCGCTGAACCTAAGGCGTGGCAGGCGCTTTTTGCGTTCGGGCGATTTCGATTTCTCGCCAGAAACAGACATTTCCCGGAGTGCATTGCAGCACCCAGGACTGGCCAGATTCGTTATCCAACTTTATGACTTGATCACGAGTCACGATGACTTGGTATCTTGGTGGATGTGAAGGCGGCGAACATCCGAATGCAGCCAGTGAGATTACAACGAGAAGTATTCCCCGGGATCGCAGCGTTTTCATACTCGATGCACGAGGAGATCATGTAATCTGATCAGACGCACGTGTTCTCGCATCAGGTATATCATCATGGGCTGAGCACTTCAGCAAGCTCTGGAGGTAGGAACTTTTTCGAGCAACTGCGATGCATGAAACGAATTCAATCGTTACGAGGTGATTGAGCGAGCGGCAATTGCGACGATAGAAGAGGCGGACAGGTTCACTGGGCCGAAACGCCGGTTAAGCTGGCAGGTGATGGCCTTGCGCCGTACCGTTTGGCTCAGCTTGGTCTTTGCCATTCCCTGCATATCCGCCTTTGCAGACGCGGTCGCGGAGGGGCACGTGGAATTGCCGAAATCGCATTCAGCGCCGGTCGTGGCCCAGCGTTACGAGATCGTCACACACGGTGGCGTTCTCTCGACCCAGCCCCCGCTGGCTATAGTTTACCTTGATGGCTCTTTTCCAAAACGAGCGGCGCATCCGATAAAGCAAGTGGCGCAAAAGGATCTGGCCTTCGTTCCGTCGCTTCTACCGGTCCAAGTCGGCACGAAGGTGGAGTTCCCGAATCTCGACGACACCTATCACAGTATCTTTTCCTACTCGCCTGCGAAACGATTCGATTTGGGCCGTTATCGTCCCGAAGAAAGGCCGATTCCGTCAGAAGTTTTTGACGTTCCTGGGCTGGTGACCCTTCGCTGTGATATCCACGAGCATATGCGCGGCCTCATTCTGGTTCTGAACACGCCGTATTTTGTGGTCACGAATCCCGACGGGCGCTTTCGGTTAAGTGGACTTCCCTCGGGCCGCTACACCCTTAAGGCATGGATAGACAGCAAGACCACGCGCGAGCAACCGGTGGAACTGAAGAACGGCGTGACCGCGCACGTTGATTTCCCATGATCTCGTTGAGCGACGCAAATCAGCGCAGTATCACACGTTTCCGCAGGAAATTATCAGCGGCGATGGTGCTGGTGGCTTCGGCAACTACGATCCTTGCCCTTTATCTCACACAACACAACGTCGCTGTGACTGCCACACGCGATTTGCAGCAAAATTTTCAAACCGAACTTTCGGGGCTGCATCAAGTGGAGGAACTTCGCCAAGCTGCCTTGGCAGAACGTTGCCGCGTGCTTGCGGAAAAGCCGCGAATCCATGCAGCTCTGGAAGACAACGCGCTCGATCTGCTTTATCCAAGCGCTAAAGACGAATTGCGCGATTTAATGGAAGGCGACACGCCAGTGGCGCAACAAGGAACGGGATCGCTCCACGCTCAGTTCTATCGGTTTCTCGACAGCAGCGGCGCTGTCCTGTCGCCGCCAAACTCAAAAGACGTCGGAGAGATGAGCCCGCAAGCAGAAGCACAACTAGCGTTGAAACAGTTACTCGAGACTCAACAGATCGGTTATATTCGAGAAAATACCGATGCTGAGAAGGAGACCGTTCATGAAATAGTGGCCGCGCCGATTTTTTCCACTGAGACTGGCAACGTGATTTCCGCGCTTGTCGTCGGATTCAAACCATTCGAGCTAAGCGGAAGAGGCACAGGCGCGGGAATGAAAAGCGGCATTTGGGCAGACAACAGGTTGTATTTGCCGTCATTTCCGAAAGAGGTGCGAACTGCGTTGGACAATGAAATTGCAAAAGCAGTCGGGAATTCCCGCTCCGAAAAAAACAATTTTGTCGTCACCATAAACGGTGCGCCGCAGCTCTTGTTTTACAGGCGACTCAATCCTGATTCGCTTTTTCCGCCGGCGTACGAGGTTTGCGTTTACTCACTTGCCGATTCGATGGCGCAATTGCATCGGCTTCGCTGGCAAATTGGCGGTGCGGGTGTGCTGCTTTTGCTGGGCGGATTTGTGGCCAGCCACTTCGTGGCGCTCCGGTTCGCCATACCAGTACAGAAGCTGGCGCTGGATTCGCAAAAGAATCGCGCGAAACGAAGACGCGCCGACATCGCGCTCGTTTCGACGCGGAAGAAATTGCAAAGATCGACAAGATACTCGGCTGATGCTTCCCATCAGTTGAAAAGCCCGGTCACGGTCCTGCGCGCGGGTCTGGAAGGATTGCTCGCCCGCGATGATTTTAAACCTGAAATCTACGAGGAGCTGTCCGCGCTGCTGCACCAGACTCATCGTTTGACCGGTGTGATCGAGGATTTGCTTCTCCTCGCGCGCATGGACGCGGGTCATCTCCAGCTCGAATCCCAGCCGGTGAATCTCAGCCAGCTCATCGAGGAATGGCTCGACGATCTTGGCGCCCTTTCCGATTCGCCCTACGTGAAAATCGAGAAAAAATTCCCGCCCGACTTGTACGTCGCAGGCGAAAAACACTACACATCTTTGATTGTGCAAAATCTTCTGGAGAACGCGCGTAAGTACAATTGGCCGGATGGCCTGATCCGCGTGAACGCACACAAAAATAGAAATGAAATTGTGCTGACCGTCGGTAATACTGGACAGCCGATCGCGCGCCATGCTCAGTCACATGTCTTCGACCGCTTTCATCGCGGTGGCACTGCCACAAACATTTCCGGGCATGGGCTTGGTTTGAATCTGGCGCGCGAGCTCGCCCGTTTGCACGGCGGTGATTTGCGCCTGGTCTGTTCAGAAAATGATTGGACCGAGTTTGAAGTGCGCTTTGTCAGCTCGCCGCCGACGGCGAATGGTCCGAGTCAAAACACATGAAGGTCCTGCGGGCGCTCAGCATTTGTCTGCTCGCCTGCACAGTACACGCATTTGACGTTGATGATTTTCTCGAGCGGCTCGATTCCACGCTTACTCTATCTGCCTTTCACGATGTTCTTCGCGCCCGATTGAGCGGCACACTTGATCTTGAATTTTATAATTTCCAACAGCCGGCGCCTGGCCTCATTGATAGTGGAATTGACAATCTCTTCAACCCGCGCCTTTCACTCTTTCTCGACGCTCAAGCCGGAACGCAGATTTATTTCTTTGCTCAATCGCGCGTGGATCGCGGATTCGATCCCAGCACTCATGGCGCTCAAGTACGCCTCGATGAATATGCGCTTCGTTTTACGCCGTGGGATGACGGGCGTTTCAATCTGCAGGTAGGCAAGTTCGCCACCGTGGTGGGCAATTTCGTCAAGCGGCATTTGTCGTGGGAAAATCCGTTCGTTGACGCGCCGCTGGCTTATGAAAATATCACTCCGATAAGTGACAAGGAGGCGCCGAGCTCGCCGCTGGATTTCGTTCGCAGATTTGAACCGGCAGGTAAGTACGAATTTAATCCAGTGATTTGGGGTCCGAGTTATGCCAGCGGCGTTTCTATCTCAGGACGACTTGGTAACTTTGATTACGCGGCGGAAATGAAAAACAGCTCGCTCTCATCGCGACCGGAATCGTGGAGCGTTACAGAGGTTGGTTTTGATGATCCGACCTTCAGTGGGCGTCTCGGGTTTCGTCCAAATGAGGCGTGGAACTTGGGCGTGTCGGTAAGCGACGGAGCGTATTTTCGGCCTGAGGCAGAGCCCACATTGCCGCACGGACGCAACATTGGTGATTATCGCGAGCTTCTCGTCGGGCAGGACATCAGTTTTGCCTGGCATCATCTACAATTGTGGGCAGAATTTTATGAGGCACGCTTCCAAGTTCCGCGGGTAGGCGACGCGGACACATTCGCTTACTATGTTGAAGCGAAATATAAATTCACACCGCAACTCTTTGGCGCGCTCCGTTGGAACCAGCAACTCTTCGGCGACGTACCCGACGGCGCTGGTAGCGATGTTCACTGGGCCCAGGATTTGGGCAGAATCGACGCGGCGCTCGGCTATCGTTTCACGCCGCATACGCAATTAAAAATTCAATATAGCTTTCAGCACGAAACCACAGGCCACGAAGACGACAATCACTTGGTCGCAGCCCAATTCACGATACGGTTTTAAGGTCCGTCTCCCTTTTGAAAAGTCATGGAGGTTCTGGTAGTTGAAGATGATGTTCGATTAGCCCGGCAAATTGCATCGGCGCTCACCGAGGCCGGGCACGATCCGATCGTCGTTCATAATGGCGAACGAGCCTTGGATAAAGCCAAGGAGACGCTGTTCGACTTGATCGTGCTGGATATTATTCTGCCTGGGATAGACGGGTTTGACGTCCTGCGGCATTTGCGTTCGCAACACATGGCCAGCCGTGTGCTGATGCTAACAGCTCGTGGCGAAGTGAAAGACCGCATCACTGGATTGCAACTTGGCGCCGACGATTATTTGCCAAAACCATTTGCAATGCGCGAACTCGTGGCTCGCGTAAACGCGCTGGGGCGACGTTATCCAGAAGAACCCGTGCTTAACCTTCGCGTTGGCGATCTTGCACTAGATCTTGTCAACCACCAAGTCTATCGGGGCGCGCGCCGAATCGAATTGTCCGCGCGCGAGCTGATGCTGTTGAAAGTGCTCATGCGCGAGCCGGGCCGCGTGTTCACGCGCACTGAACTCTGCGAACGCGTCTGGGAACACGAACATGAGTATGACACTAAGCTCGTAGAAGTTTTCATCGGGCGCTTGCGAAAGAAAATTGGCGATCCGCCGCTGATTCACACGGTGCGCTACGTGGGTTACACAATTCACGAATCACCATAAGGTAACAACTGCGTCACTTGCTCTACACGCCGTAGCGCACAGAAAGCACATTATTGTAGAGATGTCGATTTGCCGAACTTATCAGCGGCGGCCACGCCTTACGATAAGTGTCAGAAGTAACAACGGCGTTACTCTTCCGGTGTGGCGCGCGGCGTAGATCGTTCCGACTCTACCCGCATGAAAACAAACAGCGCATCCACAGCAAACGATATTGGCAATACCCAAGACCATCCACAAACACAAAAACTCGAAGAGAAAAGCAGACCATACAAACGCTCCATCAGTCGTCGTTCCTTTTTAGGAAAGTCACTCGCCGTCGGGGCAGGAACCGTCGGCGCGGGATTTCTCATTAACACTCGAACAGCAAGAGCGAGTGGCGCTCTAACACCGGGAGACGCAGCACTGCTCCGATTCCCAGCGGCGTTAGAAATTCTCGAAGCCGATTTTTGGATCCAATACAACGAACTCGGCGGCATTCAAGACAGCGAAGTTCCAGGCGGCAGCGGCATTCCAGCCTATCAT
>Ga0137366_10004179_pt1 | contig 11289 bp, 8 predicted proteins | sample SagtaG_8_FD_104938 | JGI IMG/M metagenome (GOLD analysis project Ga0137366, IMG submission 104938) | Vadose zone soil microbial communities from Sagehorn Ranch, Mendocino, California, USA - Sage1_L_60_16 metaG | ecosystem: Environmental > Terrestrial > Soil > Vadose zone | place: USA: California... | reverse complement strand
TCAGACGACTGCTCCCACAGGCGCGGCAGTGAATACTGATTTGCTCTCTGATCAGGAATACCGAGATCTATTCCAGAAGACACTTTCTGATGGACTCTCCTACTCGAGACCCGCAACTAACTTCTATTCGCCTGAGAGAAACTCGGCGCAGAATATCCTGACTTCACTCAAGTCCATGACTCCAGAGCTGGAAGGGTACGCTCCTGGAAGTGTTGCCGCCGTTGAGAAGACTTCAATCGAACTCAATACCTCTCCCGATCCGCAAGACGCTCTCCGGCAGAAATACCAGAATACGATTGACAGCGCCTCGTTGGACGCGGCGCTTGAGGCTGTCAGTCAAGCACCGCAGGAGATGAGGGGTCAGCTTTATCAGCAGATTGCCGGCAAAGCCGCAGCCGCGGGAGACTTCGCCCGCGCCCGACAGATCTTGCAGGATCAGATTTCCAATCCTTTCCAAAGACGCCAGGCGTTGATGAATGTGGACCAGCAAGCGATCTATACCGCAGTTACCAGGGGCAATACTGAGGAGGCGCTGCGCATCCTCAGCAATTTCCCTTCGTCCAGAGAGCGAGGTCGGATGCTCAGCCAAATAGTCAATCAGATCGGCCCCGGTCGGAAGAGGGCAACAGCTCTGAACTTTCTCGAACAAGCTCGCAGCATGCTTGGCGCAGCAGTGCACGCCGAGGATCAGGAGCAGATGAACGCGCTCTTTGAGATTGCGCGCGCCTTTTCGCGATACGATTCGAAGCGCGCGTTCGAAGTCGTCGAGCCGCTCGTCGAACAGTTCAACGAGATGAGCACAGCCGCTATGGTCTTAAACGGGTTCGAGCAAAGATATTATCAGGACGGCGAGCTGATGATGCAGAATGGAAACAGTGTAGCCAACAGCGCGAGCCAGTTGAGTATCGCCCTGGGTACTCTGGCTCCGGCAAATTTTGAGCGGGCAAAGGCGGCGGCGAATATGATCCACCCTGCGGAGGTACGACTCGGGGCCTACCTCGCTATTGCTCAACAAGCGATTCAGGGAACGAAATAAGAACAGTCATCGCAAACAATCAAAAATGTCGTACTGCTCTATTAGTGTGTTGGTGAGGACATTCACGGATTCGACCAATCCGACTCTCAGTGTCTTCAATTCGTTGTAGAGCTTGAGCTAGATCGTCAAATGACGCCGTAAGTTTGCCATCCTCCGAGCTAATGTGAATCGTAAAACGCCTCTCAATCTGAACAGAGGATGGTCGCTGTTTTCGGCCCCGTCTTTGGCTCACGCGATTAACTATGGTTTTTCTAAGAAGTGGGATAACTTGCGAGCCGCAATGGCCTTGTACTTCGCCTACTACAACTCTTGCAGGATTCATTCTTCGATTCGTTGCACGCCCGCGATGGAAAGTGGTATAACGGGCCATATTTGGACACTTCGGGAGCTTTTGCTCGCTGTATGATCCTTCCGTATGGTAGGCTTAGCGCGTGGATGATGTAGCGTCGCCGCCAGAGCCAGAGCCTATTTCTGATGCCCTCGGGGAAAGAGTACCCTTACGTTGGTCTATCCCTGCCGGCGTAGTGAGTCGATATGCGCACCACATGCTGGTACAGGCAAGTGATTTTGAAGTCACGCTATCATTCTTTGAATTGAAGCCGCCCATAATTCTAGGTGATACTCCCCTAGAGGAGCAAAGAGAGATTATTAAAGACGGCGTGCTCGCTGAATGCGTAGCGCGAATTACTATAGCTAGAGCACGTTATTCGGAGTTTATTAAGGCATTCACGAGCATTGGACGAGGCGACGATAACATTAAGCCCGGACAAACGTAAGATGGAAACCGCATCAACTCGCATACCGGGAGTGGAAGCTGCCCGGAAAATAGTCCGATTTCTTCATTTTCCCATCGGTTGGAAATATGGAGCCGGAGTACCAGCAAGTCTTTCGACCGCAAGACGGGCGACGCTCATTAACCAAGCTGCGGCTCGATCTGGACTGGAAACCGATGCTTTTTTAGGTGTAGATGGCGAGATTCGTGTCGGAGTCTATCACAGATTTATTTATCATCAATTCACCGTTGACGAAGAGGGGTCTGTCGAATACGTCCGTGAAGAAAGCGGAGAAGAGGTTCAGCGAATTCCCGCGCTTAGCTTAGAACGCGCTCTCTCAATCTTGGAAACTTTCGAGCTAGAGTTATGGCTTTCATCCGTCTCATCCACCGTGAGGACTACGACTCCAAGAGAGGCTGCTTCCAAGATTTTGCATTCAAGGCTCCCAGACGCGGTTCGGGTATTTCGGTCGTTGAGTGGGACTGCGCCATTCGAGCTAGCACTACAATCTGCCGACACGTAGACACTTATTACCCTAAGTTCGCTACCCCAACAATCTTTTGGCCCATCCCTGAAAGCCTTTTTCCTAGCACTAGTTTTACTCCTGAATTAAGCCCGACGAACGATCAATGTCATTACAACATTACCGGTGTGTCTGGTGGTCAAGCTGACCGTGTTCGGAAAGCCATTAGAGTTGAGGATTGTTCCGTATGCGACGAAGATTCCATTAGACAGTTAACACTTGCTGACCTACCGCCAAATCCATACCCTCCCGAATCGTCCACACTAATTTAGCCAGCTACACACTAATCGAGCAGTATCAAAAATGTCCCACAGTGACTTTAAAGTCTGCTAGTATGAGATCCCTCGCCCTACGCTAACCATCCCTGGGGTCGCCAGGAACACCCTCCAAGATAACAAACAAGTCGAGATGGAAGTGGATGCTTTGTGGGACCTGTCTAAGATGAAATCAAGAATCAATTCGCTGACACTGCTCTTTGCAGTGACAATTTTTGTGAGCGCCGCTCTACTTTTCTCGGTCGAGCCAATGGTCGCGAAGATGCTGTTGCCAGTGCTGGGTGGAACCCCTGCTGTATGGAATACTTGCATGGTCTTTTTTCAGGCGGCGCTGCTGGCGGGGTATGTCTATGCGCTCATCGTCTCGCGGTGGCCTCTGCGTCGGCAGTTGGGATTCCAGCTCGTGCTACTTGCGCTGGCATTGGTCAGCTTACCAGTCGGGCTTTCCGCATCGTGGGTCAATTCAGTGCCGTCAACCGGCAACCCGTCATTGTGGTTGTTGGCCTGTCTTGCTGCCACCGTAGGCCTGCCATTCTTCATAATCTCAAGCAATAGTCCGCTGTTACAGAAATGGTTCTCGCAGACACATCTTTCATCGGCAAAAGATCCTTACTTCCTCTACTCCGCATCAAACGCCGGCAGCCTGCTAGCCCTACTGGCCTATCCGGCGTTGCTTGAGCCGTATTTCACCTTGAGAGCACAGAGTCGACTCTGGACGGCCGTTTATCTACTGTTATTACCATTGGTGGGACTTTGTGCGCTGTTGCTTTGGCGAATAGGTACGAGTGAGGCTGCAAAAGAGACCGGTGTCGTCAAGGAGGAAGAGCAGTCAGCCGAACCAACGGAGGTTGCTCAAAACGAAATTGAGAGGCTGTCAGTCAAGCGGCGCTTACGCTGGCTGTTGCTTGCCTTCGTACCTTCCAGTCTGATGTTGGGTGTCACGAACTACATCACAACCGACATTGCTTCGGCGCCGCTGCTGTGGATTATTCCGCTCGCTCTCTACCTGCTCACGCTTATTCTTGCCTTCGCGCGGCGGCAGGTGTTTTCCTCGTGGCTACCTGTGCTCATCCTCCCTGGCGCCACCCTGGTGCTGCTGCTGATTCATCTTTCAGACACTTCAGCCGGGGCCAAGCTGCTAATCCCTTTCCACCTGGCTTATTTCTTTGTTGCCGCGCTGATGTGCCACAGCCGGTTGGCGGCCGATCGACCCTCGACCAGACATCTGCCGGAGTTTTACGTCTGGTTTTCTCTTGGCGGTGTGGCAGGCGGAATATTCAACGCCCTCGTCGCTCCTCTGATCTTCACCTCAGTTATCGAATATCCGTTGGTGATGTTACTTGCTTGCCTCATGTTGCCGGTCAAAGAGGCGGAGACGAACAGGCAGCGAGCCCTGGGACTGGATTTCACGCTGCCGGTAGTTCTTTTCGCGTTGACCTTCGGCCTTGCGTTCCTCGCCGACAACTTTGCTCGCGGCAAATTATCTGGCTTGCTTGTCGTTCTGGCGGTCCCATTATTCGTCTCCTACCCGTTTCGCCGGCGACCGCTGCGATTTGCGCTTGCCCTGGGCGCAGTCATGCTGGGGTCCGGCTTTGTTACGGGAGCGAACACGCAGACCATACACCGTGAGCGAAACTTCTTTGGCGTCTTAAGGGTGACGAACGATGGAGACGCCAGCTTACATTCTCTTTATCACGGCAGCACCGTCCATGGCCGAGAGAGCATGGTTGCTGAAGACCGATGCGAGCCTCTCTCTTATTATCGTCGGGATGGACCACTTGGTCGCATCTTTGTTCATTTTGAGAGTCAGCCAGCCAACCTGAACGTAGCTATTGTTGGACTCGGCGCCGGAGCTGCTGCCGCCTATTCCAAGCCGAATGAGCGGTGGACTTTTTACGAAATCAATCCTGCAGTGGTCTCGATAGCACGCGACAAGCGATACTTCAGCTACCTGGGCGAGTGCGCGAAAGCTCCAATTGATATGGTACTCGGCGACGCTCGCTTGAAGTTACGAGATGCGCCTGCGGCCGGCTACGGATTGATTGTGATCGATGCCTTTAGCAGCGACGCGATTCCCGTTCATCTGTTGACGCAGGAGGCCCTTGATCTTTATCTGACGAAATTAGCATCCGGAGGTCTACTGGTGTATCACATTTCCAATCGAAACCTGGATCTCAGCAGCGTTGTCGCCGATCTGGCCCGTCGCCGAAACCTTACTTGCATCTCTCTTTTTGACAAGAGACCGAGCCAAGCCGGCGGCGGAGATCCTTCGCATTGGGTTGTCCTAACGCGCAGCGCCAGCGAAGCAGATGTTTTCATGAGTGAACCAATTGCACAGGTCCTCAGGGGCAGCGCGGAACGTCAGGTTTGGACCGATGACTTCTCAAACATCTTGAGCGTTCTCCTGTGGCGCTGATCGAGGCGTTCGTTACTCTATACGGACAGACCGCCAGTTGACTGATGGGACTCCGGCGTGGCAACTGAGGCCTCAGCCTGGGTGCTAAATACTTATTCCTATCCCGGATTATTGCTGTACTGATAGATATGAAAAAGATCATTGGCTTACTTCTCCCTTTCGTACTTTCCTGCGGCGGATGCCAATTTCGCGATATGGGTTATCGGTTTCATGCAGGATATCAGGCCAACAGATCCGGTTGTCGGATCCAATTGCTCTCCCAAGGTTATGTGAAGTCCGGAAATGATCTCGCTGATTCGTCCCTCTCACTTGTACAGTTTTGTCCCCTGCCTGGATCTCCTGGCAAACCTTTCCGCGTTGAAATGTTAGAGTCGCCAAATGAATGGATCAAAGTTGAGTGCGTGGATCTCGGCATGCCTTTAACGGATTGGAAAAATTCAAGAGAGTTACTTTTCGGCTTACTTTCAAAGGCCGGATACAAAGGTATGGTTCCCGAGGAGGTGGAAGGATTAGCTCGAGTTATGATGAATTCTTTAGCTGGTCCAAAAGGAGTCATACTTGAAGGTCAAATTGACTCCGTAGACGTTCTCCAGACTAAGATTGATTACGCTTACGAAGGGGATAGAAGCAAACCCCAAAGAGAATGGATCGATGCTTCAGAGTTACCCCGGTGTGGAAGCTGAAATGATTGTAGTCCGAGGCGAATGGATTAATGGCTACGGGCATGTTGAGATCTGGATGGTCCAAAGCGAATCGGCAAGCGTGGTTTCTTGAAAGGGCACATTAAAACAATGAGTTAGGCCCAATATTGAGCCCCTAATTACACCAAAACCGCGAACACGTCATCTGAGGAGGAAACCATGGCACTTCGCACCCGCACACATTTATTCCTGCTGACCGCAGCCATTGTGCTGACAACATGCCTGGTTGGCGCGCAGAAGCAGCTCGCTCAGTCACAGGCATTGACGGATCCAATGCCTGTGGACCCCCAAATCACCCTGGGCAAGTTCCCGAACGGCCTGCGTTACTACATTCGTGCCAACAAGAAACCAGAAAAGCGCGCGGAATTGAGGCTCGTCATCAAAGCCGGGTCCATTCTTGAAGACGATGACCAGCAGGGTCTAGCACACTTAGTCGAGCACATGGCGTTCAACGGTACCAAGCACTTTCCGAAAAACGAATTAGTCTCGTTCATCGAGTCGCTGGGCATGCGGTTTGGAGCCGATATCAATGCTTACACGAGCTTTGACGAGACGGTCTACATACTCACCGTGCCGACCGACAAGCCTGAGACGATGGACCGGGCGCTACTGATCCTCGAAGACTGGGCACACAACATCTCGTTCGATCCGGTCGAAACTGAGAAAGAGCGCGGAGTGGTAATGGAAGAATGGCGGCTGGGACGCGGCGCAGGCAGGCGAATGCTGGACAAGATCTTTCCCATCATACTCAAGGGCTCGCGCTATGCCGAACGGTTGCCCATCGGCAAGCCGGAGATTATTCAAGGCGGAAAGCCCGAGCGCCTGAAACAGTTCTATGCTGACTGGTACCGGCCCGATCTGATGGCGGTGGTTGCGGTTGGCGATTTCGACAAGGCGCCGATCGAGAAGATGATTACCTCTCACTTTGCCTCGATTCCGGAAGAGACCAAACCTCGGCCGCGAACCAACTACGATGTCCCCGATCACTCCGGCACTGCTTACGCAATTGCCACGGATAAGGAAGCCAGCACGACGAGTGTCGAGATCGATACGCTTCTGCCGGCAGACAAAGAAGGAACTATAGGCGTCTATCGGCAGAAGACTGTCGACCGTCTCTTCTCCGGCCTTCTCTCGGCTCGGTTTTCAGAGCTTGCGCAGAAAGTTGATGCGCCATTCATTCAGGCCTTCGCCTTCCGTAGTAGTTTCTTCGCGCGCTCAAATGACTCCGCTACGCTCACTGCCCTGGTGAAGGAGGATGGTATCGAGCGCGGGTTGGATGCACTACTCACCGAAGCTGAACGGGTGGCGCGCTTCGGCTTCACCGCCACCGAACTGGAGCGGCAAAAGCAGAGTGTGCTGCGGTTCTACGAGCGACTTGCCCTCGAAAAGGAAAATCGCCTGTCCGGCAGCCGGGCCGATGAGTACGTCCGAAACTTCCTCGAGAACGAAACTCTGCCCACCGCTGACGACGAGTACGCGTTGCACAAACGTTTCTTGCCTGAAATCACTCTCGATGAAATTAACAAACTCGCCAGAGAGTGGTTTCCCGATCGCAACCGTGCAGTTGTCGTCAGGGCTCCTGCGAAGGCTGGACTGGTAATTCCGGATGAATCAAAGCTCGCCGCAGTGATCAAGGCCGCGGCAGCAAAGGATCTGAAGGCGTACGTGGACACTATCGCCAATGCCAAGCTGCTTGATTCAATACCAACGCCGAGCACTATCGCCAGGACCTCAACGAAGGACGCCGCCGGAATCACCGAGTGGGAGTTGTCCAACGGCGTAAGAGTTGTTCTCAAACCGACGACGTTCAGAGAGGATGAAATTCTGTTTCGCGCCACCAGTCCCGGCGGCACGTCCCTCGCCAGCGACAAGGATTACATCCCCGCAAGCACGGCCACGCAAGTGATCACGGCTGGCGGCGTCGGCAAGTTCAACGCCATCGATCTGCGAAAGTTCATGACCGGAAAAGTTGCGTCCGTAACTCCATTTATCAGTGACGTCGAAGAAGGGCTTACCGGCAGCAGTTCCCGTAAGGATCTGGAGACAATGTTTCAGCTCATCTACCTGAGGTTCACCGTGCCCAGAGCCGATACGACCGCTTTCAGTGTCCAGGCGACCCAAACGAAGACGCTTCTCGCAAACCAGACGGCAATCCCCGAGTTCGCGTTTTTCAACACGCTCATAACGACCAGATACCAGAATCACCTCAGACGGCGCCCGCCAACTTCAGAGACGGTCGACCAATGGAATCTCGACAAGTCGCTAGCCTTCTATAAGGACCGCTTTGCAGATGCGAGCGACTTCACTTTCGTCTTTGTCGGAAGCTTTGATCTGGCGACAATGAAGCCACTCGTGGAGCGCTATTTGGGATCGCTTCCGTCGATCCGCCGGAAAGAGTCGTGGAAGGACGTCGGAGTGCGGACACCGACGGACGTCGTAGTGAAAAAGGTTGAGAAAGGCGTCGAACCTAAGAGCCTGTCGGCGATCGTGTTTAGCGGACCCTTCGAATTCGATCAGACGCATCGCGTAGCCATTCGAGCGATGGCGGAAATTCTGCAAAGGAGGCTGCTGGAGACAATTCGCGAAGAGTTAGGTGGCACCTACGGCATCAGCGCCAACCCGAGTTATGAAAAGGTTCCCAACCCCACATATTCCATGACTATCCAGTTCGGGAGTGCGCCGACCCGTACGGACGATCTGATCAAGCGAGTCTTTCAGGAAATCGAGCTGCTCAAAACGAACGGCCCAACCGATCAGCAATTGAACGACGAGAAGGAAGCGCTTCTGCGGGACTTCGAGACCAATAGCAAGCTGAACAGCTATCTGGTGAGTCAGATCTCACTGCGATATGAGAACGAAGAGGATCCGGCCGGAATCTGGCGCATCCCTGAGGATTACCGGAAGATCGACAGGGCGATGATTCAGCAGGCGGCGAAGACCTATCTCAACACGAACACTTATGTTGAGGTGATGCTGTTTCCTGAAAAGAAATAGCCTCGGCGACATCCAAACAGGTCACACGCAGATTTGACTGGCCTGGCAATGCGCTTCGGCCAATGCGGAGGCGATAGGAGTTGCTCGCGCAGGTCAGCGACTGCGATTACGTGGAGGCGGTGAGCAATGAATAAGGATAGCTTTTGCAATCTTAGGTTTGGTTACCGCCTTGCCATAGCCATCAGCAACATCCTGCTCGCAGTTCTGCTGTTGCTCGTCTGCTTCTTCCCATTCCTTCTGATTACTTGGGTATTAGCTTTCCTTTACAACTTATCGGATCATACTGTTGTAGCAGTATTGGTGTTAGCAATCTGGCTTTGGTTGATCTGTAGCGCAGGCATCTTCATCCGCGTTGCTGTCCTCGCCCTGTATAAAAAGAGATGGAGCTTGACGTTCCAGTCGTTGCCATTTGTCGGAGGAGGGGTGCTTTATCTGCTCGCCTATTTCGCCGGTGGATTAGCGATCATTAAGGCTTTTTTTGAATTGGGGTAGCTGATGTCAGGTATGACCCGAGCGGACTTGCTTAAGGTCTTTACTACGGAGGGCGGTTTATCTACTGGTCTCAATCGCACATATGTCTATCGTGAATGCCAGTACATTAAAGTTGATGTTGATTTTGAGCCAGTTGGGAGACCTGCGAGAGATGCCGAAGGGAGAGTGACGCTCGTAGAGGCGAATGAGATGTGATAAAGAAAATATCCAAGCCGTACTTGGAATGGAGTGTCATAGATTGACGCGTTGCTTATATTACCGTTCCGGCAAAAAGCCGGAGTCAGACAGCCATTCCTGAAATCGCGCGGGCCAGGTGCCAAAGGCCTGGTGATTTTTATCGCGCACGCCAAATCCGTGACTGGCGCTGGCGTAAATGTGTAACTCAGCCGGCACGCCGGCCGCCTTAAACTTCAAGTACACTTCGGCCAAACCTTGCGAGATGTCTGGCCGGTCTTTGTAGCCGCACACGAGAAACGCGGGCGGTGAGTCCTTCGTCACGACAATCCTGCCCGTGCTTCCTGGATATATTAGCGCCTGGAAATCGGGCCGCGAGTTTTCGCGCTCTATCGGATCAGTAGCGTCTTTGTTGCCACTGTCGAAGCGCATCCCCGAAAGCGCGGCCAACTCTCCGCCCGCTGAGAAGCCGATCACTCCAACACGCGACGGAGCGATGCCCCACTCCTGCGCCCGGCTGCGCACGAGGCGGATCGCGCGTTTGGTATCGGCCAGCGCATGGTCATCCACGGTGTAGCTCGAATTGGGTTCGCGCGCGAGGCGATACTTGAGCACGAACGCCGCAATGCCACGCGCACTCAACCACTGCGCGAGATTGTTGCCTTCATGGTCCACCCATAATTCCTTATGCCCCCCACCCGGAATGACAATCACCGCCGCGCGAAGAGTCTTGGTCTTATCTCCAGCCGGAAGATAGGGAGTCAGTGAAGGGTTGTGGACGTTCGAGATGACGTGCTCTCCGTCCGGCGTTACCCTTACCGTCTCTTTCCCGGTCCTGCCCTCCGAGCCGGGCGCGCCGCTCGGCCAAAGCGGAATCTCTTTTGCTTGATCCGCGCTGAAAACGGTGACGGATAAAAGCAGCGACACGAACAGAATTCGCAGGAATACAAGTTTGTTCTTCATCCTGCATTCTTGTTTCACAGACAGTCCAGTTGGTTAAGTTCGCCGGTGCTGTCGCCGATGCTTTCTTGAGGCACGCCCATGCGATCGAGCAGCGACAGGTACAGGTTAGTTATGGGAGTTCCGGCTGAATAGATGAGATGTCTCCCTGGTTTCAAGCTACCGCCACCACGACCCGCGAGCAAGACGGGCAGAGCTTCATGAGTGTGCCTGTTGCCGTCGGCCAGACCGCTGCCGTAAACGAGCATTGAGTGATCCAATAACGTGCCGTCTCCGTCCGCAGTGGACTTGAGCTTTTGCAGGAGATAAGCGAACAACTCCGTGTGCAGGCTGTTGATGCGCGTGACCTTCTCGATCCATTCAGGGTTGTTCCGATGATGCGTGAGGGGATGGTGTGGATCGCTGATGCCAATCTCCGGATAGACTCGATTACTGCCCTCCCGTCCGATTACCAGCGTGACCACGCGAGTGAGATCTGACTGGAACGCCAGGACCTCCAGGTCACACATGAGCTTTAAATACTCGGGAAACTCGAAGGGGATTCCCGAAGGCTTATCGATGGCGGGACTAAGCTGACGCGGATCTTTTTCGGCGCTCTCGATCCGTTGCTCGATCTGACGGACTGAAAACAGATACTCATCCATCTTACGGCGGTCCGCCGGCCCGAGAGTCTTGACGAGATTCCGCGTATCCTCGCTCACCATATCCAAAATGCTCTTGCGGTATTTTGCGCGCCGGGCACGGGTTTGTGGATCGAGACTGAGATCTTCGGTCCCGAACAAACGCTCGAAGGCCGCACGCGGGTTGACCTCCGGAGGCATAGGAGTCTGCGGCGTGCGCCACGAGAGACTATTGGTGTAAGCACAACTGTAACCGGAATCGCAATCACCGACCGTGCGCGAATCTTCGCAACCGAGTTCAAGTGAAGAGTATCGCGTGGCGCCC
>Ga0137366_10004176_pt1 | contig 11294 bp, 5 predicted proteins | sample SagtaG_8_FD_104938 | JGI IMG/M metagenome (GOLD analysis project Ga0137366, IMG submission 104938) | Vadose zone soil microbial communities from Sagehorn Ranch, Mendocino, California, USA - Sage1_L_60_16 metaG | ecosystem: Environmental > Terrestrial > Soil > Vadose zone | place: USA: California... | reverse complement strand
TTGTGCCGCCCTTTATTGGTGGAGTCGCGGCCTTTTTGGAGAGTGCCTTTAAGGTAGCGTCTAGCTGCTCCACAGTCTTAATAGTATCTTCAACCTCTCCCTTAAAGATGCTGACGATCTCGGCGTGACTTAGTGGGTTAAGAATTAACCGTCGATATTTCTCAACTTCGGCTTGGAGCGCGGCGCTGACGAATGGTGGATCACCGTCGCCGTGACCCTTGAGAACCGCTTGCCAAAAGTCTTCTCCCTGGACGTCTTTTGGGTTTGGTTTATAGCGTACCTTCAGACCGCGCTTATCGCAGAAACTCTTGAGCACCTTCTCGAATTCCGTCCTCAGATAGATGACCGCAGCCTTGTAATCATTCGCGGCGAAGTACTGTTTCGCCCTTTCTATGTAGTTCTTGTCGTCCGCATAGATCGGCAAATCATGTTCGAAAGTTGTTCCGGCGAAGAACTCAACAAATTTCCACTGACCGGCCGCTTTGCGGCTTTCTATGCTCTGCTTCACAATCTCATACCACGCGCGATCATATGTAAAAAGGAAGACCTGGTAGTCGCTAAAATGTTTATCAAGGATATCGAGAACAGGCAGGCGATTGGACATGTCCAGACCAATGAGCATGTCGTCGAGAGCGAGAAGGCGAAGACCACGAGGCGGCGTGGGTTGTAGGAGGAGAGCAGCGAAAAAGATAGCCATTGCAATAGCTGAGAGCTTGGCTTCATTGAGAACGTGGTGATGCTCCGCGATATCTTCGCTAAAAAACTTCACTCTCAGGCGAACGTTGCGATTATCAAAGCCCTTATCCGCATAGCGCGTAGCGCGGTTATAGCTGACACCTGCGAAGCCAAACTCCAACTCCACAACGTTTTCGTATCCGAAATAACCCAAAATCTCCTTGACTCTGCCCTTGAGTTCATCCAGCTTCACGCGCAAGCCATCATTAAAGCCCTTGATTCGATGTTCGAGCGGAACAAGATATTTCTTCGAGTTTCGTGGGGGGACGGACTTTTGAATTCTTTGCCACTCTTCCCCAAATGTACGACTCGTTATGTCGTTCGTGATGTGGGAAAGCAGGCTCGTAACGAGGAGATTGAAAATATTGACGGACTCGGTTTCGTTTTGCAGCAGATGAGTACGCAAGAGAGCTTTGTAGTCAATAAAACCCTTGGTCTTATCGATCTCAAGAATCAACGACTCGGACGTGTTGTTCGTTTTGTGCGACCACTCGTAGATCTTAGCATCTGGGTCGCCGCCGCTATCAGCGAAGTCAAGTTTGACAAAGCCGTCGTTGGTTTTAACGAAAATATTAGCAAACGGAAATTTAGTGATGTCGGAGCTCCTTGCCGCAGACTCGAGAAAATCTCTCAGCGCCAGGTAGAGGGACGATTTACCACTTCCATTCTCACCGTAAACGAGTAGGTTCTTCCCTTTACCCGTGAGGTCTATCTTCAGAGGGATTCCTTTGAAGGCGCGGAAATCTTTTATCTCAATCGAGGAGAGTCTCATGCTTTGCCCCAATGATGCGCACGCTTTCGAGAGTATCGAGAAAGAATATGTTTTGCCTGACAATGTGGTCTTGATCGAATAGCTTTCGGAAAACGCGACGAAGCTCTACCAGCTTATCTCCCACAATCTCGTCAAGATTAGGGAGGTTCTCCTCCGAGAGCGGCTTGAAAAAGTGCTTGCCTGATTTGTGAAGCTCTTCCGAAAGAAATAATTCATAAACCAGTGCATCAATGATTTGCTCAAAGTAGCTGATCATGAGCTGGTCTCGTGATTCGCTGAGGTCCACAGTGTCGTTGATTGAGAGGCCGGTTAGGTAAATGAGGTATTCAACAAGTCTTTCTATTATCGGCGATGCAGCAGGTTTCTGTTTTGGGATCGGAAGCTGTTTGATATAGGTTGTCTTTACTTGTGCGAAAGCGCGCCCTTTAGTCTCCTGGGAAATGTATCCATAGATGTAAGCGTACAGCCGTGAGTTTAGCAGCCCTAGCAGCAACTTCGCCGGAATTGTTCGCCAATCAGTCTTGGGAACTATGACATGGACCGTTTTGTCCAGATACTGACATGATTCGTCGAGCGCTGCGATTATCGTATTTGCAGTTTGTCGATAGATGATTTTGGGGTTGCGCTCAAAAAAGTTCACTGAGAAACGAAAAGTGTCGATCTCCGGGTTTAAGAATTGTTGGTAGTTATTCCGCAGCCAGTTCTGTGGTTTAGAATACCCCCATCGTATGAGGTCACGTCCCTTAAGAAAAGGTCTGTCTTCCTTATTCTTTCTTGACCCAGAGTACAACACCCTATCTCCAATAGAGTTTCCATCTCTTTTCTTGCCTTTTCCGGTAGTCCAGTAGTTGAATCCAATATCCTTGACCAGAAACATCGATTCCAACGGCGTAGAGTCGGGATTAGCGAGGAGACTCTCTGAAATTGGGTCGGCCGCCTTGAACTTTCGTTCCGTTCCCGGTTGGACAACAACCCTCTTGGTCTGAAAATCAAAAATGGAGGTTTCCGCAATCTTGATTGTCGCCTCGTATTGAGTAGGAAGGCAGGCAGCCTTTTCGGCCAGTAGGACACAAACAAAGACCGTTGGAACATCAAACACAGGATTCTGCTTGTAATCAATTACCTCATGGATTCTTGTTTGTTCGCTCAAAACGCGCCTCAAGTTCTTGAAGTAATCTCCATTTAAGAAAGTATTAGGTGATATGTAACACAATTGACCATGTGGAGCCATCAATTGCAACGCTAGCTGATAGAACGCAACGTATACATCATTATTCCTATTAAATGCTGGATACAATCTTTCATACGCTGCTTTGAACTCTTGATTATACTCAATCCCATATGGCGGATTAGCAATGACGATATCGAAGCCGTTCCTCGCTTGAAAGATCTCAGTAAATTGTAGCTTCCAAAGAAAAAAAGGCTTGCGATTCGCGTGACGTAGTTCCTTCAGGTCTTTAAGTGCGGCTAGCTTATTCCGCTCTCTGAGGCTGGCCTCCATAAACTTCCATTCAATCTCATCCAGGCTCTTCTTGATCTCACCTTTATTCATCGGCGAAGATGAATCGAAGAATTGTTTGTGCAGGGTGTTCAACTCCAGTAGCGCACGCCGTGCCTCGCTATGCAGGTCATTGAACGAACCCTGGTCTCCAATAGTAGTGCCTGTTCGCGAAAGAAGCTGACGCCTTTGGACCTTAAGACGCTCAATGTCCTTACCAAACTGTTGCTTAACTGATTTCTCTCGAATCCCGCTACGATCGAGCTCAAAGAATTCACCCTGCAATTCATTTATTCTCTCGTTAAGCGCCGCTACATCGGCTCCCAAGTCCGTAAAAGACTGTGCGAGAAGGTTCTCATCAAGAAGCGTCTCGCCTTCAAACTCGTTGAGTAGCGAGTTCCCTTGCATGATCTTGTAGTCAAGATTGGGAAGTGGCCGGATGTTTTTGAAATTATCTTCGTCAACTATGAGTGAAAGCCACAATCGAAGTTTCGCGATTTCGACTGCCCCAGGGTCTTCGTCGACGCCATATAGCGAGTTCTGTATTGCGTGTCGCTTCAACTCATAAACGGAATGCTTGGGCATACCCTCAATGGCTGCAACCGTCACACGAGCGCGCACGATCTCCTGCATCATGACTACTGGAAACGCGCCAGAACCGATGGCTGGATCGCAAACCGTAATATCTTCTAATAGCTCATCGATTCGCTTTGCATTCTCGCGTATTTCTTCGGGCAATAGTTTGTTTTGATGATTCTGGGTAGGGCTAGCTTCGAAGTCTCCGAACCGTTCCCCCATATGAATAAATGTTTCTAGCTGACTCCGGCTCACCGAGTAGTCGGCGAGATGATTTGCAAGATAGTTGATGAGACCTTGTTGGCACATGTAGTGAACGATAACGCGCGGCGTGTAGTAGGTGCCCTTTCCTTTGCGCTCGTTTTCTGGCAGGAGGTTTTCGAAGACTTTGCCAAGCATTTCGGGATCAACTGCGACTTCCTTTTCCAATGGCTCCGCTTCGTTCACTGTAAAATTAAACCGATCAAATACATCGAGGATGCCCGTGCCGAAATCACCCTCGTCTGTGGGTTCCTCGTTTGAAAACAGCGTATCTGGGAGAAGGATGTCAGTGTGAACCCAGTTGTAGTCAAAAATTGGCTCGAATAGTCCGCCATTGAGAAATGGAATCTTGCAGTGGAAGCGACTATAGAAATCGTAATCCTTGGGCTTCGCCAAGGCTTCATAGAAGAGAGGCTCGAGAATGTCATTGAAGAAGTTGACCGACCGCGATGACTTACCACTCTTGCCGCCCAGTTCAAATCTGTTACTGAAGAGATGGCGCAGAAACTGCTTGTTCCCGCTGCCCCATTCTTCATCACGACCAACGCCAAACCATCCTTTCTTTTGCAAGAAATAGAGAAAGACGATTTGGCCTAATAGCTTCTTCGAAAAATTCGCAACGAACTCCTCCGAGTCTGTTGTCCGGGACTGGAACTCCTTCTTGAGCTTCTCATCCTTCTTTACAAGGTGATCCAATTCTTGGCGAAGGCCAGTGTAGAGATCCCGGTACCGACCGAAAAACTCTTTCGTAACCTTCTCTATCTGAAACGCCTCTTCAATTTCACTAAGTGCCGGATCACTGAGGTCATTTTGTAATAAAGACAAGAACTGCTTTTGCGCAGTATGACTTTGCTCATTCGTGCCCACGAGGAAAGAAAGGCGGCGTGCCGGGGTTAACTCACGATGTTCCTTGATTTGGCCCGACTCCGTTTCCTCTAATAGGTATTCAAGTTTGATGAAAGAGAAACGCCAATCTTCTTCCGTCGGAGAAACGAAAGCTGCGAGCACCGCGTCTTTATCTTTCCCGTGGCCGGCCGCGAGATAATCAGCAACGAAGTTTCGCTGAAATGTCCGCGCCCGTTCAAGCGTCGTCTCCTTCTGAAGCTTTACGATAAGCACGTCGAGTGTTTGTCCGTTGAGATCGGTGTACGTACCCACTCGCTCAAAGCTTCTAATCTTGTCCTGAAAGGCCTTTTTGATGTACGGTCCTGCCTGGCGCAGACGGCGCTTTGCTGAGGCGTCAAGGTGATTGAGCAAGTTCTGAATAAACCGCAAGTACCGGTCGCGGTCGAACTCGCGCGTAAAGGTCTCAACTACTGTTCTCTTGGCCTGAGTTTGATCCATGCTATTCAGGAACTAAATATTCGGACAGGATGACTTCGCGCGGGGACTGGCTGAATCGAGATCGTTCGGCGCGAGTCGGCCGAAAAAAGTGACCTGAAACATCTCGCCGCAGCAGGCCGACTATCTTAAGCGGATTGATTTCATCCTTGATCGCCGCATAAACCTTCTTCGTAGTTGGTCTAGGCAAGGCGCCGTCTTCCAGCAATCGAATCACTTGCTTGATGAACTCTTCGTCGTCGTCAGTGAAGCCTTTGAAGATCCTGATATCCTTCGAGCGGAGCCGCCTGAGAATCTTGGCGCTGTTGTCTCGTCCGGCATCTTCTCCCTGAACGCCTTCCGACGTGGCGAATTCAAACGCCGCTTTGTTGTGATCAAGCAATGGATAGAAATCATTCCCGATCTGTGTGCGTTTAATGTCTGGCTCGCACTTTAGCATCTTAATGGCCGACAGAAAATCCAGTTCTCCCGTTTTGCTCTCACCGCTTTCGGAAATGAAAAACTTCTCCAGCTTGTCCTTACGAAAGTACGTCAGAAGACCGGGGGAACTGAGCCCATTTGCCTTTGCCGAGCGCGCTTTTTTTGGCAGACGTTTGATTCTCTCAAACAAATCTGGATGTTGATCGCGAACATCTCTGATCGTCTTCAAATACTCCAACTCGCTCTCCTCGGACTCATCTTCTCCGGTGATGGTTTGTTTCGAAGTTAACTTCTGGAAGAGATCGTGCGACTTGATCTCTTCGCCATCGGTTAGGAGGCGAGCGTCCGCGCCAAGCATTTCGATGAAGGCATGAATCTTAGCTTCCGCTGCTTCCCTCAACTTAATCAGATCGTTACTCTGTTCGGTCGGGAAGAAATTGTAGGTGTAAATCGAATCGAAGTCGGTGTCTACACGATTGACGCGCCCGACTCGTTGAATTAGTCGTGTAGGATTCCAGGGAATGTCGTAGTTGATGACCGTGTTGGACCGGTGGAGGTTCACGCCCTCTGACAGCACTTCGGTCGTCACCAAAATCCGATAATCGTCGTCGCGCTGAAACGCCCGGGCGTCGAAGTTTCTGATAACAAGTTCTCGCGTAGCCTTGTCTGAGCTGCCCGAAAACAACAGCACCTTTCTGTGCAAGTCCTCTTCAATCTTTGAGGTCAGGTATTCTGCTGTCTCCTTCGACTCGGTAAAGAGAATGAGCTTATTTCCGTTGAGACGTGAAGTCGACGTAAGCGTTGCGCTGAGCTTTTCCCATTTTGGATCACGCAGCACCTTAGCCCAGTCTGCTTGAATCTTTCTCAGAGTGCTCAAGTCGGCCTCTAGATCCGTGATGAAGTCGTCTCGGAAGTTGGAAGCATCTAGCCTCTCGGCACGATCAGAATCAATAAGGCGTTGAACGGCTTCGAGATCGTCGTATTCCAGCAGGTCGAAAATCTTGTTGATATGTTTTTTGCTGATGTAGACGTTGCCCCTATGAAACTCAGCAATGAACCGTTCGTACGAACTGATGAAACGCTCCACGGTCAGTCTGAAAGCGTGAAAACTGCTTTCGAGCCGCTTGATCATCAAGACTTTCATGAAGCGCGCTAGGTTCTGTTGTCCAGTTAGTGTGTTTTCGCTTCGCTGACCTGTGTAATACGTTAGGGGCCGATAGCGTGCATAGGCGAACTCACCCGTCAGGAGCTTAATTGTGCGGTCAAAAACTTCATTCTCGTGAGAATTAAACTCATAAAACAGCGGTTCGGGGTTAGCGACCTCGGGAAAAGTCAAACCTTGAGCTTGAAGGTCGGTAGCGTAGTACTTTGATATCTCGTTGCGAGTCCGACGAATCATCAGATACTTCAGGACCCTTTCTCTGATCTCTCTGGCGTTGTCTTGAACCGTGCCGAAATACTCGTCTCGATCCATTTGGCGATCTAGGTTTTTAAGCCGTTTTTCTAGCTTCCCAAAAAACGCCTCAAGATTACGAACGTTTGGGATCGTACTGTTCTTGCCGTTCTGAAAAAGTTTGATTTGGCTCAAGATGTCTCTTGGCGAATTGTTGAGCGGCGTCGCGCTCACAAGAATCACTCGCTTGCCTCTACATATCTGGGCCAGTTTCTCATAAGTTTCGTTGGTCTCTGTCCGAAAGCGATGTGACTCGTCGATAATCACGTTCTCGTATTTCGCCACCTCTCGTCTTAAAACTTCGTCCAGCTTTCCGACTGACTCAAACTCTGCATACACGCGGAAGTCACCAAATACATTGGGCCACGATCCTGGATTATTCTTGTCGAGCAATGTTGGAGGAGCGAGCACCAGGGTGCGGCCGTCAAGCTGTTGCGCGAGCATGGCGGACATATATGTCTTGCCGAGGCCAACGACATCAGAAATAAAAACGCCGCCGTACTCCTCCAGAATCTTCCGCGCCCCGGTGACCGCGTCGTCCTGATACTTTAGCTTCTTGAATCGCGCTGGCAGGTAAGGGCTCTCCGGTTCTTGCTCATAACTCAACTCGCTCTTGAAATACTCGTACAGGCACTTTAGATAGAGCTCATAAGGAGTGAAGTGAGCGAAGGGAGACTTTAGCTCAACGATGTCGATGTATGTCTTGGAGACTTCGACGGAATCCTCCCATAGCTCGTTGAATTTGTTCAGCGCAAATTCGTAGTCGGATCGATTCTTGAGTTCAATGTTGAATTCAAGGTTGTCGACTAGACCTGGTTGAGAAAAATTACTTGAACCGGTGATTACGCGGCCGACATCGTAGTGTCCCTCCGGGAAGGTCAGAATGTAGACCTTGGCGTGAATTCTTTCCGACGGATAAACCCTGATCGCGAGCTTACCGGAGCGAACCCAACTGATAAAGTTCTCAATACCCTGTTCGATAGCGGCCGTGTCTTCCGAATGCTCAAGCTCGTTGAGCACTTCGTCGGGAAGTTGTTCTTTCACCTCTGCATGGGACTTGAATAACAGGTCATGTTGCTCCTTCGCCTGTTGAAGAAGATCGTAGGTGGATCGATCTGTCTTTAGGCCGATCAATATGCGGACCTTCTCGGTGTGTTCTAGGGCGGGATAGAGCTTATGAAAGCCACTAATCATGAAGTAGCCAACAAGGCAATCGAAGAAACGCGTATTTGAACCAAGCAAGGCTTGAAAGCGGTCGAGAAGACTCTTACCGGGTTCGTTAGTCAGGAATGTTAGATCGGATGACATCCGGGCAATATTAGTCGGTTTCGCTACGTCGCATCAAACAAGTCTCGCGAAGTTCGACCGGTCGGTTTCGTGCTTGTCGGTTGCTAGTGTACGTTAGACAATTAGCGTTTAACAAAGGCCACTTCAATGAGTGAGAAACTTGTTGTGTTCGTCAGCTCAGTGCAGAAGGAACTCGAAGACGAGCGTCTTATTGTTCAGAATCTAGTCAACACCGATGCCTTCCTCTCAGCACACTGCGCGCCTGTGCTCTACGAGTTCGAACCTGCGTCGCCGGAAAGGCTCTTGAGGGTTGTCTGGAGCTACTCGACGGCTGCAATGTCTATTTGCTCATCATCGGTGCGCAGTACGGGACGCGAGTAGGACAGTTGTCGATCACCCACACCGAATACCGCCGGGCTAAGGAACGGGGCCTGCCCATTCTCGCATTCATCAAGGGTGAATCTCGTAGAACTGAACTTGCTTGTCCCCAAAGGTGCTGGGCGCGCGGCAACCTATGTTTTAAGGGAAGGAACTTCGGCTGCCGAAATCATCCGATAATCATCCGACGTTATGGACTAATCATCCGATTCTGGGGGCCCAACGCTCTCCGATGCGTTTTTCAGTCACAGCGCACCTGCGTATTGTTTCCCGATGCATTGATCTCCGCCGGTCAATCACTGATTTTAGCTCGATGGTTAAAGGCGATTCTGTATTATCTCCGCGAATTGCCGCAGTTCGGCTTCATTTAGGTCAGATATCGCCCAATGCTCCATGCCGGACTTCTGCCAATGAACTAGATTATAGCCCTGTCGCCTCATCGTCTTTTCTGCCATCTCGCGGGCGTCATTTGAAGGCCAAATGAACACATTGATGTAATGCTGATGACGCTGATAGACGAGAGCTGCTACCGACCGTCCCCCCAGGTAATCCAAACGGCCCCCAACCAAAGGGAACCCTTGATCCGCGGGGTTCGCGACGGGAGGCGAGAAATCCAGCTTCCCATTAAACCATGGCTTCACGGTATGCTGGTCAGACGATGGCACGTCTACGGGGTGGTGCGGTTCCATAAGAGATCGCACGTGGTTGGAAATAACTTCCTGCGCGATGAGGTCTTCTGCAGAAGGACCTTTCGGGCGTTGTACAAACGTCAAGGTCGCGATAGCCACAATGGCGACGGAAGCAGCGGCGGCTAGCCAGCGCCACGATGCCAACGGCAGGTGCCTCTCGATCTTGACCTCGGCGCGCAATGCAGACGTAATATGTTTCCTGACCTCCGCCGAAGGCCTAAAGTACAGAGATTCGTCACGCATCAGAGAACGCAGCGCTTGAAGATTCTGGTGCGCGCGCAGACAGTCCTCACAGACCTGCATGTGCCGCTCTACGCTTAAGCTGCTGACCAGATCCAACTCACGGTCTGCATAGCCATCAAGCAGATCTCTAGTCTCTTCACAATCCAAGTAGCACCTCCTTCCGCATGGGACCAGTCAGACCTTGTTGAAGCCGCTTGCGGGCGCGCGCTAGCCGCGACATAACTGTGCCTATCGGAACGTCTGCCACATCGGCGATCTCCTTATATGACAAGCCCTCTAACTCCCGCAATACTATCGCTTCACGATATTCGACCGGTAGCTCCTCCAGCGCTTTCGTGAGCTGCTTAACATCGGCACCGCGGATAATCAGCGTTTCCGCATTGCATTCATCGAGTTCCCCGCTATGTATCGCTTCGTCAAAAACCGTTGTCAATTCCCGTGACCTGTTCTGCTGTATCCAGGTATAACAAGTATTACGAACTATGGTTAGCAGCCATGGGCGTGCGTTCACGCCTCTAAAACCCCCGAATGATTTTAACGCACGCAGGCAGGCCTCCTGCACCAGGTCCTCCGCATCGTGGACATCGCGTGTCAGCCATCGGGCCAGATTGTATGCTGCATCAAGATGCGGCAGGACGGCGTGCTCAAAGCGCGCGATTTTGTCTTCCACTCGATTCTCTTCCCTCTGTTATTTCGGCTCCCACCGATAAGACCGAATGAGTCAGCGTTTTATTCCCACGGTCCACATTGCTCGATATCGATGCGAGGACTCCTCGAGTCGAAGAACTTGAGAATACTCTGCGATCTCTCGTAATTGGTCAGGATCCTGCCATTCACATGTTTAACCGCGCCGGGAATATTTGTTGAGCTAACCCGGTATACGCCGATGAGGGCGATTCAACCAAGAACATAGACTACTGCAGACTCCACTCGTAACGGGGAGTCGCCCTCGATTGAAACCAAAGGAGGTCGGCATGGATATTGACAGGCGTGATTTTATGAAGCTGGCTGGTCTGGGTGGCATCGTGTTCGCGTCGGGCTTAGGCGGCAGAATTCTTGGAGCTGCCCGGCCAAAACAAGAAGAGTTCTATTTCGTGCAGCTTTCGGATACCCACATTGGCTTCGACGGCCCAAAGGTAAACCCTGACGCTAAAGGGACGCTCAAGAAAGCGGTGGCGGCAGTCAATAGCCTGGATCAGAAACCGGATTTTATCGTGTTCACCGGCGATCTGACCCACACTACCGATGACGCCAAAGAGCGCCGCAGCAGGATGACGCAATTCCAGGACATTGCCGGTCAGCTCAACGTAAAGACGGTGCACTATATGGCTGGCGAGCATGATGCTTCGCTTGATCGCGGCGACGCTTACCAGGAATTCTTCGGAAAACTGAATTATACGTTCGATCACAAAGGAGTCCATTTCATAGTACTCGACAATGTCTCCGATCCCGGAGCGATTGTCGGCGAAACGCAGTTAAAATGGTTACAGTCGGATCTGAAAAGGCTCAAGTCTGATGCTCCAATAGTAGTGCTTACCCATAGGCCTCTGTTCGATTTGTATCCCCAGTGGGACTGGGCGACGGTAGACGCCAAGGGAGTGATCGATTCACTTATGCCCTACAAGAATGTGACGGTTTTTT
>Ga0137366_10004173_pt1 | contig 11295 bp, 12 predicted proteins | sample SagtaG_8_FD_104938 | JGI IMG/M metagenome (GOLD analysis project Ga0137366, IMG submission 104938) | Vadose zone soil microbial communities from Sagehorn Ranch, Mendocino, California, USA - Sage1_L_60_16 metaG | ecosystem: Environmental > Terrestrial > Soil > Vadose zone | place: USA... | reverse complement strand
GGGCTTAGGAGAGCTCTGTAAGATCTAAACAGTATGTATGCTGAGATGGGTATCAGCACTATTCCTGTGACGAATGCGGTGAAGCTCTCGACCTTGTAGTAGCCGTATTGAAACCGGCGGTTCGGCTTGCGGCGGACAAAGCGGAGTCCGGTCCAGACGAAGAAGCTGACCCCAGCGTCACCGATAGAGTCGATCCCATCGGCGAGTAATGCTACGCTCCCGGTCACGGCACTGAACGCTATCTCTACGATGCCTAGGGCTAGTAGGGTCCAGACGGAGACTTTTGCTATTCGTTCTCCTTCATGGAATCCTCTCGGTTCTTCCTGCAAAGGGTAATTGTCTATTCTCCAGCTCTTCTGCAGATTTGTTCTTGCTATAAGGTGATTCCGCTTCTCTGGGACCGATGTGAAGAGCGTTGAGGATACGGCTCCAGCCAGCACTGCGGAGATAGTTATCGGTCTGACTAGAATCGGTATTATCTTTGGAAACGTGATTTCCCGTTTCTACGCAGCTATTAGCCTTGTATGTTTTTGCGGAAGTGGCTGTGATTAGCCCCAGAATCTTGCGCCCAGAATAGACGCGGCAATCGCAAACAATCCAGCCATGGGTAGTGTGACCATCCAGGCCGTTGCCATCCCGCGTAGCGCGGACCCTAGGAACTGTCTTCCCTTCTTTCCGTGATGACCGGCTGCGGCGCCATCCGATACGTGAGTTGTTGAGAAAGCGTCACCAAAGTATGCTCCCGCAGAGATCAGGACTGCTGTCGCAGCATGGGCCTTGAGACGGTGCCCGCGTTGCTGGGGGGTGTGTCCAATCAACGTCTTGGCCACCCGGTCCCCCCAAACTAGGGATCCGGCGACGACGGCGACGCCTACGATCACGTAGGGCAACCAGACAGTGTCCTCTGGTGTGCCTAGAAGGAGGAATGTTCCCAGCGCTGCCATTTTGGGAGCGTCGTTAACGCCCCTCGCGAAGGCGACACCTGCAGCGGAGCCCCAATCGGCTAACCCAACACGTCCCGAAGAAGTTTCACTCGCTTCAGCCCCTCGCCTGTGTAACAATCGGCTAAGTATGTAGACTCCTACCAATGCAGCAAACGGACCAGCGGCTAGGGGAAGGAGGATCCTCCAGATGAGAAAGTCCCATTGTAGACTCGAGGCACCGAGCAAGTAGACCGCCTGTACAATGATCGCGCCGACTATTGCATGCGTTGTCGAGACTTGAATCCTGAGTAGAGTTGCGAGCAGGATCCAAGCCGCCGCACCTGCAAGCGCTGCTAGTATGAAGGAGGACCCGGGAGCGGTCTGGAGGAAGCTCTGGGGCGTGAACGCGGAGAACAGTCTGACCGAGATGAGAATGGCAGCGACACTGCCAAGCCCGCTGAATATGCCCCCCCAGACAAGTGGCGAATATCGAGGCCGAAATGTTGCAGTCTCAGGGTCTGTCATAAGAGCGATAATGCTCTTTCCAACATCATTCGCTCCGTTGCCAAAGGCTAGAACGAACAATACTGCCAGCCCAATGTCGGCCGTCACGGACATTAGTCTTCACCAAACTACCTTGTTCCGCCGGAACACGTTCCACTGTAGTGAAAGCCGAAAGCGTGAGGGCGATATTTGCAGATTGATACTATTGCCTTTGCAATACCTCAACAGTTTGGAGTAGCCAGCCGACAGCAGCTCATCGGAATGCCTTCCGATCCGATAGAGGTAGATGGCGACTCGGGAGGGTGTCTTGAGGAGACAGGCGTTGCGTCGACGATTTCGGCGAACACAGTGGGATCATGCCTCATGCGATAAACCGTCCTCTCCCTCACGATCCGAGGGCTTGAATTAGATATATTCGAACTCTTGGTGCTTTGACCAAGTCGAGTCATTTGTGTTCTTCAATGTGTTGTGTGATGCATCTTGTGTTCTCTCGATGAGCGTTCAAATGCGTTGGATGAAATAACCGGATCGGATCTTGGGGGGAGAAAATCTCATGAAGAAGTTATTCGGAGCTTCGCTAATCCTACTCTGCATCGGACTGGTCTCAGTAGCTCAGGGCAGCTCGACTGTCAGCACGGCTTTTGAGATGCCCGTCAATATCCAGACATCGATGTCCACCTCGGGCTGCAGCAATTCGCCCGGGCCAACCATCACACTGCAAGGAGCCCTGTCCCTTGGAGGAATGGGAGTCAAACTCCTGTTCGAAAACAATGTCAAAGGCACACATACGTACACAGTAGAGTCGACCGCTAGCGCAACAGTCATTCCGCAAGGACAGAGTATTCAGATCCCCAAGCAGCCCGTCTTTGGTGGGGTCGGCGGCAACCCGTACATCTGGCTACAGTTCATGGACAGTCACGATAACCCGCTCTCCGGCACGACCTTCCTCGGAAGATGTGTCCAGGGTCTCTTCACAACATCAGCGGACTTTACCATCCCATCCACGGCCATGGCACAGGTATCAGCAGTGGACTGCAGCAACACCGGGTCTCACATCACTCTCTCGGGACAGCTAGCCCTATCAGGGATTAAGGCCAACCTCATCTTCGCCAATTCCGTGAACCTAGTCCACGAGAACACACAGTCTACAACTGTCAGCGTAGTCCTCATCCCAGCCGGCCAGACAATCTCGTTCGCAAAGCAACCATCTCTAGGCGGTGTAGGCGGAAACCCATGGATATTCCTCCAGTTCACTGATGGCAAGGGCAACACAGTGTCAGGCAGCTTCATGATGGGACGCTGCGTCCAGCTCTCCCGATAGGATAAGCGTAGCCAAACGCGACACAGAACTATACTTCCCCTTTTTTCCATTAATCGACTCCGTCACGGGACCGGGGATTTCTTGGGGATTCTCTAGAAAGTGGGGGGAGGTCACAACGGTTGATTTCGTTTTGAGTGTACTCTTCGTGCGCGGCAGTTTATAGGAAGAGTCGCTCTACCGAGGATGGAGAGACAATGACAACGTTCAACGGCTGTTCTAGCTCACGTGTGGGGAACTCCATTTGTGAGACTAGCTCTGGGGCCCGAGTGACCTGTCAATGATCTCCCAAGTCAGGCAGGGACCCGAAAGGGTACCTGAGAGGAGGCTGGCGCTGGTCCACCGAGTCATCGTGCCTGACAAGGAGTATCCGAAAGAGTACGCAATTCTAGTGACGGATCGCCGATCAGTTTTCATCCGTCAGAGGAAGACGAGAAGGAGCTTTGTACTTCGCTACGAGATGAGGATTGGAACCGCGCTGGTGACCGACGTGATACCGAAGACCCTTGACGACTTTGAGCAAACCAGCGTTGAATCATTGATGGCGGATGACTCGAATCTCACCGTTCCACATGAGGCGGTTGTCTCGCTAGCGATGAGAGCGGAAGAGCATGAACGCCGTAGACACGATTTTTTCCTATGGCTGACGATGAGAAGGCAAGGGGGAATATTCCAGGTATACAACTTCGAGATGAAATACACGCTAGGCCCGGACCAGGACGCCACGGTCAAATTCTACATGGTTCCTCTAGGTGTGTACTTCAAGCCCAGGAGACAGACCCAGAGCAGGGAAACGATCCTACGAGAATACGCAGCGGACGCCCTTGAGATCTTCCAAAAGGTCCTTCCCCCGGATTGCATATTCGTAGCATGATATCGGATCGTTCACATAACACAGATTCCAGTCGTGTCAGCGCTGGTTACACTACTTCGGTGAGTCTTAACGCGGGAAATCCTTTTTCGAATGAGAAGCTGACACCATGAATGTTCGTAAATGGTTTGATGCCGTAGATGATCAATGAGCCGTTAATATTCTGCATCTTTACGTGATAGTCGGCTATTCTTAGAAAGTCCTCCCTCAGCTTGGTGGGCCTGGAGGCCAAGCCGATGCTTAGGGCCGCCGAATCCCGAATACTCGCACCAATGTCGGCAAGGCCAGGAAGGAATAGCTCTTCTCCATAGACTTGGACTATCTTGTCGAAATCGCTCGCCAGAACGATCGATGAGGAGACACTGGTCAATTCTTTCCAGGAAGCACCGAACAACAATGCATCATCCTCTAGGCTCCCTTTCAACAGCAACCTCCACTTCCTAGGGCGGAGAGTCTGGTTGAACTCTGCGATCCGAACCCTTTCTTCGAGAGCCTTCTGCCCGACGCATCGACCCAGCGCTTCAGCTACGTTCTCAGAGCTGATAGTGCTGGTGGGAACGATGATCGAGGTGCCTCCCTGATTTACAAAGTTAGCTATAATGATCCTCAGGAGAAGTCTCACTTCGACAGGTGAAACGGTGTTGTTGAGGTCCAACAATAGCGAGGAGCCCTTCCTGATCCCACCCTTCAGCATCTTGTCCAGGTCGGAGCTGCCAGTCGAAAACGATGTTGCGGAGGGAGCAATAGACTCGGGCATCTTCGCCCTGGTCGGCGTAGCATCGAGTATTTCGGAATCCGATAGGAATGTGAACCTGCCCTTGTCCAATGAGAATAGTCCTTGGCTGGTTTCTACTCTCAGCCCCCGTAGCTTGTTCACAGACAGCGTCCTGACTCTACGGCCTTCCAGCTGAGATAGGGAGAGATTGACGACTCCGTCCACGAGATGAGACATGTCGCCCGTCTGTCCCCCCTCGTTCACGAGCACAACGCTGACCTTGCTCTCTTCAGGCTCGGAAAGGATAGCTGACTCGAGCATGCGACGCCCTTCTTCGGTCGTGTTTCTGAGAGCCCCTTCCCAACTGTCTATGACGATGAGGCTCCTCTGTGAGGAGTGTTTCATATTCAGAACTTTGCTGAGGATACTGTCAGCCTGCGAGACGCGAAAATCGTTGACTCCCTCAGGCACATTGCCTTTTGCTGTTCTACCCGATATCGAATCGACCACCTCGTTTAACCAGGGAAAATGTTTCCGCAGCCTGGGAGGCGAGACACGGCTCGAAATGTAAAGTCTGTTGGGAGGAACGGTGCGGGATCCGATCCGCGGTCCCTCCATCCGTCGAAGAAGCTCCAGTGCGAGAGTGGTCTTTCCAGTGCCAGGCGGACCTTGAATCAGCAGCACATTCCCGGTCGACTCCAAAAATTTCATGATGAGACCGAGTAGGTCAGCGCTTCCAGACTGGTCTGAAAGCGGGGTCCCAATTTCAACATCTGGGACCTCCAGTTCTGGGCCGAAGGGGTTGCCCTCAGTAATCATTGAGAATCAGGAGCAATTGGAGTCCAACTTTTCTTACAAGTATTCCGTTACCAGCGCCCACCCAGGTCATTGGAGTCCCGAATAGTATATCGAAACTAGAAATGTTCTGTATTCCGATAGTTCTCTCGTGTTCTTCCATAACAGGATCCTGACGCTTCTTCTGGGATCGTCCGCTTCAGCTCTTTCGACTCAGTATGTTGGAAACGTAGTCTTGAAAGGGCTTGTCGAACATTCCTTCCGAGGTTCGATGAACATCGCGGAATGCGGGGTGTCTCGTCACGGCCTCGAGAAAGAGGCTCCACTGGTTCCAGGTGTCACTGTCTATCCATTTCTTCCTGTAGAGCAGGTGAATCCTCTCAAATATTCCGTAGAGGAGGAGCATGTAGTTTCGGACAACCATGCTCTCTGGAGGTTGAGATTGGAGCTCCGCGCGCGCGGGCATGTTTGCTCTCGCCATCTCCATGGGAAGTTTGCTCAACTGGGGATTCTCAACCAGCATTTTCATCGAGTCAGTATAATCGTCCAACGCTCTCTGGTAGGCTGCCTCTCTCGTGGCATTGTTCTGGCTGCGGAACGAGAGGATGAAGATTACAAGCGTAAGAGTGAGAACGATCGTCTGAGCAATAGTGCTCCAGAATACTGGGTCGGATATGTCAATCAACGCAAGGCAACCCTCCTAAGAGGTCCATGGAATTTAACACTACCATTCACTAAAGATAGCTCGTCAAGAATACCTTTGCGACTCTAGACCTTGGAAGTGGACGCGAGCCTTCGGCTTACTACAGTCATGTGAAAGGAGTCTATGGTGAGCGGAGTTAATTCTACTAGACTACCGTATGATTCAACATAGTCCCACCCTGCCGAGAAGAGCAACGCCTTTAGTTCGTGTAGTGAGTATACCCGATGAGATACCGGGACGTCGACTATCAGTGGAAGTGAGTTCCTCTCCCTTCGATAAAATTTCCAACTGTTTCTCATGAACGAGGATTCCAAGTCGAGCCTTCTGGCATCGCTCCATACCATCTTGCCCATCTCCGAGATGTTCTGCTCTTGGAAGTGCCTCACCAGATAGTCGCGGTTGACTGTCTCGATAACTAAAACTCCATGTCGACCGGTGATAGCGCGTAATGAGTGGAGGACTCGTCTGTCATCAGCCTCGCCGTAATATCCCATCGAGGTGCCGATATTGACTACGGCGTCAAACCTGTCTTCTTCACTGGCTAGCAGCCGCGTAGCCTTTCTCGCATCTATTCTGTAGAAAATTGTCTCGCCATCTACACCCTCCTTCTTCGCCCATTTCTGAGCTAACCTCAGGTACAAAGGAGAAATGTCGACGCCAACAACATCGTACCCTGCTTTGGCTAGATTAATCGCGATCCTTCCTAGTCCACAAGCTAAGTCTAAGATTCTGCCGCCACTCGGGACCCCATGCGCTTGGAAGATTTTCCGCAACCCCTCCACCTGGGGTTGAGCGAACGTCTTCATCTGTTCCATCCACGGAAGAAACAGTTCCGGATGGTCGACAAACAGTGTCTCTGTCCAATGCTTGATTCTTCCACGAATCAGCGTCCACTCACCCCATTCCCGAATTTCGATTGGCCTGTCGGTATTGATGCCTTGTAAGTCTTCAACTGTGGGGCCTTGTGCGATCGATATGCGAATCGCAGAGAATGTCGTCGAGCTGCCATCCTAGGCTAAATTGACGCCCAAGGGAAACGCATATCCAGTTCTGGGTCGTTGACTATTTCATGGCAGAGAGTATCATGCTCGACAGCCAGACTGAGGCTCGGAGACAAGCAGCGAAGCAATTCCTCGAACTAGTCGTGGCAGGAGAGATCGACGAGGCGTACCAGAGGCATGTCGACCTTAGTGGCAAGCACCATAACCCCTTCTTTGCGGAAGGCTTTCCCGCGTTGAAGAAGGCTATGATTGAGAACCATGTCCAGTTTCCGAACAAGCAGCTTCTCGTCAAGAATGTCCTCAATGATGGCTACCTTGTAGCAGTGCACTCCCAGATCGTGCTTCGTCCGGGGGAGCCGGGGGGTTGCCACCGTTCATCTATTCCGCTTTGATGGTGACAAGATTCGTAGAAATGTGGGACGTCGGCCAGCCGGTGCCTAGAGATTCTCCAAACCATGACGGAGCATTCTAGACAAGCGAGCGGGATCGTTGGAGGAACCATCCCCGAGAAGATCGGTCGTTTCGGAGTTTGCTACACTGGACGGTGCCATGGAGGACCTTGGCGGAGCCGAGAAATCCGAGCATGGTGGTTGGACCTGCCCCTACTGGATTGAAGGGATCGGCAAGTTCAAGTTCGACGAATTATTCGCGACCGACGCCCTACTGCCAGGACAGGGGACCTAGCAATGCTTCGCAAAGCCTGGCCATCTGTAAAAGACGAGCAAGGATTTACAGATCGGATGGACAATCTCCCGAAGTACCTGGTTTCGAGTAACTTAGAAATCAAGTGGAACAATTCTCATCCCATCAAAGGAGACTCGGAGAAGAAGTGAAGGAGATCAAAAGAAATGCTAGGCAAAGATATCGAGGAGGTTCAGCTCGGGCGTTGTTCTACTTCGCTGCGAGCGGGGCCAGAAGCCAACGTAGATTCGGTCCCTGAAAGGTCACTTCTTGCCTTGACATTTTCCTCTTCGACACTTGCACTTCCTACCGACCTGGGTTGGGACACACTCCCCGTGAATCTCGACTTTGCACTTGTGACAGATATCCGGTTGATGCCAGAGACCTTCGTAGCTTATGATGTAGGTATAACGTCTCATATCACACGATCCTCAGAGGCGTCGTCCACAAATACCTGCGATCTCGGGCTTGTTTCAAGCCGAGCAGATTGCATTGCAGTCAGCCTGAGTTGCTTCTCGCAAATAAAGCGATCAATCGATTTTCCTGCCCTCCAGTTGAATAGAATCGAGCTATAGCCTAAGCCGTCGATTCTTCAAGTTCTAGCCTTGTCCTTTAGGGCTCAATCTTCTGAGCTTCTTTTCGCTGATGTCCTGAATAAGGATGGATGCGCCTATTGTCCGGCCCGTGGGGTCGCTGATAGAGGTCACTGATAATGATACGTCGATACTGGCACCGTCCTTGCGCGTAAGCCTCGTCTCGTACGGAAGAATACGTCCATCGCGCTTGAGCCGCTCGAGGATTTCGGATTCTCCACTCTCGCCGGAAGGAATTAGGATACCCGCCTTCTGACCAACAGCTTCGAGGGTACTATAGCCGAAGATACGCTCTGCACCCTTGTTCCAGCTGACAATGATGCCGTCCAAAGTTTCTCTTATGATGGCGTCGCTAGAGGTTTCCACAATGGCGGCGAGACGGGCGCGCTCTTCCTCAACACGCCTGCGTTCTGAGATGTCACGGATGGCGCTTGAGACAAGGACTCCAGCGTCTGTCTGAAGAGGGCTAAGGCTAATCTCAACTGGAAACTCCGTACCGTCTTTTCGCAGTCCATAGAGTTCCATGCCCACTCCCATCCCCCGCCTCCGAGGGGCAGCGTGGAAGTCTGCGCGGTGCGCCATGTGCTGTGTCCGGAATCGCTGCGGTATCAGATCCTCCACGTTGAGGTTCAAGAGCTCTCCACGTGTGTAGCCGAACACCGCCTCGGTCTGCGAGTTTACCTGAACTATCCTGCCTTGGGCATTAGCGAGTACCATCGCATCAGGGGCGGAATCTACCAGCGTCTCGAACCGCCGCTCGGCAGCCCTAGCCTTGCGCGCCTCTTCTTGGGCGTCCAGCCTCTCTTTAACCACCGAGCTGAGCGCAAGCCCCATGACTGCGATGATCATTATCGAAAACTGGAGGGAGAGTAGGGCAGTGTTGGTGGTCCCCGAGCCATAGGGTCCGAGTCTCCCCAATGTGCCCAAGATAGCGATCGTTGAGAAGAGGAAGGTGGTTCCCGTCGCCCCTCTCGACCCGAAGCGTAGCCCGGACCAGACAATGATTGGAATCACCGTGAAGCTCAGGGGGACAGGGGGGATCGTGGAAAAGATCAACGGCGCGAAAACAATGGCTCCGGCGACGAAAGTGGCCAGGATCAGTAGAATGAGTTCACGAAGACCACCGACAGGATCTTGCATCGGACGGCGGACAAACGATATGATTAGAGGTGCCACTATCAGAGCTCCAGAAGCGTCACCGAGCCACCATGTCGTCCATACTACACCGTACAGAGACCACTGAGCCAGCCCGGCCACCGCGAGACTTGTCACTCCAACCGTGGCACTGACCAGAGGAGCGGCCAGCCCGGCGGCAAGAACGAAGACTCCCAGGCTACTTGCACGATCAAAGGCATGCACGCCATGGGCGAAACGTGCAACGAGCAAGAACGCCAAGAGGGCCTCGAGGGTATTTCCGGCGGCAATAGCTACGGAAGTAATGGGACCAGAGGTCAGAGAGTTGGCCGCAAAGGCTCCAATGTATACTCCGGGCCAGAGCTGCGGACCCCAGATCAGAAGTGCAGCGATCGCGAGGCCGGTCGGAGGCCAGACGGGACTAGCGCTCGCGTTCAGTGTTGCGAACAGCCTGAGGCTGGTGAACGCGACAGCCGTGTAGACGGCGGCAAAGATGCCATTGGTGACAAATATGCGCGCGTTGCGCATGATACTCAGTCTTTCGTCTGATATTTCGAATATGCTAATATGACTCTAGGCAAACGGAGCGCATAACCTATCCGCTATCAGGAAATGGGTTCTCAGGACTCAAGATTGCAGAATCCTGCGAATGATCAGGATATGATACGGGCCACTTGAGTTAGTATTATGATTTGGTCCGCGTTGATCAGATGGCTTTCCTCGCGTTTGCCGAAGACACGTAGGAGGGCTCCCACCGTGAGCTCCCTAGTCTGTCCCATTATTATTCGAGTCGCTGGACTCCAAAGAATCTCAGTCCGGTAGGACGTCCTGTGAAAAGCGGTGAAAGGTTCAGCCTCACTCGACTCGAGGAAAACTCCGCCTAGGACCTGTTCACGCGGCAAATCCGTCACTGTGACGGGGCAGTCTACCTTTTCGCCTAGCGCGGTGTCTTCGAACTGTTTCAAGGTTAGCGGCTGGAGCTGGGCCTTGCCGATCCGCGTTTGCGGTTGTGAAGATAATTCAGAATTCTGCGTCTGGCTTGTTCGCGGTGCTGCCTCAGCCCTTTTCTCGGCAAGAGCCTCTTGTAGCCTGAGAGGCCGGTCCTGATCATATCGCAACCCGAATTGTAAGGCGGTCTGAGCCTTTGTCAATTCTTCGCCGAGATAGCCAGCGTGGCTCAACTGTGTAACCAGCCCCTCCCGCAAGAGACCCAACAGCATGGATGTCGCTCCTCGCCCACGCATCTCATGAGCTGGCGTGTGGTTTGGCAGATAATGTCGCAGAACGATCTCCTTCTCGTCAGTATCAACGCCGATCACGAAGTATCCCTTCGGATCATAGAGCAAAGGTTCACGCTGGCCCCCGGGACGGATAGCGACGAAACTTTCCAGACTCGTTGACGGGCTAGGCCCTGTTCCTGTCATAAACCGACCCGGGTTGCGGGAAGATAGCTCGTTGACTCTTCTCTTGATGGACTCAAGGTCCTCCTCGCCTGTCCAGTCAACGACTTCAATCTGTCTCCGGAACTGTCCAATCTGGTCATGCGTTAGAGTCTGCAGCACAGGCTCGTAGCCCGCCGCACCAACGATTCTCTGATTACTATCAACACCATGATCTGCCAGGGCCGCAAGCGATTGTCCGGGCCGGAACAGGGGAGAGTCTCTGCCGCAAACGAGCAGGAACCGGATAGCCGGATTGGTCGTGATATTAACGACGATCCTCGATATGCCCAGATTGGCAGTATAGACCATGCCGGCAATCGCAACTCCAGGCAGACCCGCAAGGGGTCCCATCAGGCGCTCAGAGGTGAGCGTGCACACGGCCACTGGCCTATTCACGTCGCCAACAAGATAGGAGCCTGGGACGACCGGCCAAGAGGGGGAAGTCTTGTCGCTCATGGGACAAATGATGTGTCGAGTCGGCATATGAACAGAGAAGATACAGAATGTATACTGATCTGACGTTTGGAGCTGGCGAAGCTCCAGACTCCTACGACCAGAGCTCGCTTCTCAGATCCGAGATTTCAGTTCTTGACGGATCGGTTGTCTGTCCTATCT
>Ga0137366_10004166_pt1 | contig 11301 bp, 10 predicted proteins | sample SagtaG_8_FD_104938 | JGI IMG/M metagenome (GOLD analysis project Ga0137366, IMG submission 104938) | Vadose zone soil microbial communities from Sagehorn Ranch, Mendocino, California, USA - Sage1_L_60_16 metaG | ecosystem: Environmental > Terrestrial > Soil > Vadose zone | place: USA... | reverse complement strand
CGTCGCTCGCCGGCGATCAGTACATCGGGCTCGCCGTCCACCGCGCAGCCCGCATCTGCGACGCCGGCCACGGAGGACAGATCCTCCTCTCGGAGACAACGCGGTCGCTGCTCGAGGACGAGGAGAAGGACGAGCTCTTCGAGGTGCACGACCTTGGCCCGCACGCGCTCAAGGACTTCGACCGGCCGGTGCGGATCTACCAGCTGACGATCGAGGGGCATCGGGGCGAGTTTCCGGCCCTGCGCACCGCGGATGCCGGGGCGACGACGCTCGCCGACCGCCAGGACGAGTTGGCGACCCCGGGAGAGGGCGAAGGCGTGCGCGTCATGATCGTCGACGACCAGGCGCTCGTCCGAGCCGGTTTCCGGATGATCCTGGAAGCCGAGGTCGACATCGAGGTCATCGGCGAGGCCTCGGACGGCGGCCAGGCGGTCGCCGAGTGCGAACGGCTGAAGCCGGACGTCGTGCTGATGGACGTCCGCATGCCCGAGATGGACGGGATCGAGGCCACCCGCCGGCTGCTCGGAAAGGACGAGGGCGAGACGAAGGTCGTGATGCTGACCACATTCGACATGGACGAGTACGTCTACGACGCGCTCAGGGCCGGCGCGAGCGGGTTCATGCTCAAGGATGTCCCGCCCGAGCAGCTCGTTGACGGGATTCGCGCGGTCGCGAGCGGCGACGCGCTCCTCGCGCCGTCCGTGACCCGGCGGGTGATCGAGGAGTTCGTCCGGCGCCCGCCCGCCTCCGTGCGGACGCTGCCGGCGAAGCTCGAGGACCTGACCGCACGCGAGCTCGAGGTGCTGAAGCTCGTCGCGCGGGGCCTCTCGAACGCGGAGATCGCGGGCGCGCTCTTCGTCAGCGAGACGACGGTGAAGACCCATGTGGCACACGTGTTGATGAAGCTCGATCTCCGCGACCGCGTGCAGGCGGTCGTGCTCGCGTACGAGTCGGGCCTCATCCAGCCGGGCGAGGAGTAGTCCTCCGCGCGGCGGAGCCGCGCCTCACTCGAGATCGGCCGCCCAGATGAGGCGGAATCGCGCTTGCGGCCGACGATTTTCGGGCCCCCGGAGCCGAGCATGTGGGTGTCAGCAACGGCACCGGAAGGAGGCCACAGATGATCCGCACAGGCGACACCATCCACAACCCAATCACCGCCGAGCGCGTCACGTTCCTCGCCACCTCGGCCGACACCGACGGCGAGGCGGTCGTGATCGAGACCGTCGTCCAGCCCGACGGCTGCGTCGCAGCCGCGCACGTGCACCCGGCCCAGAGCGAGCGCTTCGCGGTCAAGTCCGGGAAGCTCGGGCTGAAGGCCGGCCGGGAGAAGAAGACGCTCGGCCCGGGCCAGTTCGTCACGGTCGAGCCCGGCACCGCGCACCGTTTCTGGAACGCGGGCGACGAGCCGGTCCGGTTCGTCTGCGAGATCCGGCCCGCGCTGCAGTTCGAGTCGCTGCTCGAGACGATGTTCGCGCTCGCCGCCGACGGCAAGACGAACCGGAAGGGCATGCCCAACCTGCTGCGGCTCGCCGTGATCGCGAACGCGCATTTCGACACCGTGCGGCTGCCGTTCCCGCCGGCCTGGCTGCAGAAGGCGGGGCTCGTGCTCGGCGCACCCGTCGGACGACTCCTGAGCTACGAGCCGACGTACGCAGGGGAGCCCGGCGTTCCCGCCCCGGCGGTGTGACGATGAGGAGGCGCTTCTACTTCGTGCTGCTCGTTCTGGCGCTGATCCTGCTCGCACTCCCGGGATTCGCCGCCAAGGCGGCCAGGAGAGTCACGGACCGCGCGTTACTTCGTCCCGCGACCGCCTAGTTCGACCGGCGCCCGCCCATCCAGGCGGGCGCTGTCTTTCCCGGGACCCGGAATAGCCGCCCGTCTAGCGGTATCCCACACCACCGCCGTTAAGCATCGGTATACGGGCTGACGCTCAGGTACTTGAAGCCGGTGTCGACGGCGAGCGTCACGATCACGGCGTCCGGGCCCAGGCGCTCCGCGAGACGGTGCGCGCCGACGACATTGGCGCCGCTCGAGATCCCCGCGAAGATGCCTTCCTCCTGCGCCAGGCGGCGCGTCATCTCGACCGCCTCTTCGTCCGCGATCGGCTCGACGTGGTCGACCCGCGCAGGGTCCCAGTGCGGCATCACCATGCCGGTCCAGCCCTGGATCAGGAACGCGCCGGGCTCGCCGCCGCTGATCGCCGCTGACGACGCTGGCTCGTGGCCCTGGATGAAGACGCCGTGCGGTCGCAGCGCATCCGAGACGCCCATCAGCGAGCTGGCGGTACCCATGCCGTGGCAGAACGCGGTGACTCGCGCGGAGGTTTGCTCCCAGATCTCGCGGCCGAGGCGGTCGCGGTGGTCGGGGATGATGTACGGGTTGTTGAACTGGTCCGTCGCGTAGTGGCCCGGCCGGTCGGCGAGCTCGGCGGCGCGGTCGACCATGTTCTGGATGTCCTGCGCCGTCACCTTTGGCCGGCCCTCGACCGACGGAATGACGTCGAGCTCGGCGCCTAGCGCCTGCATCAGCTGGATGCGCTCCTCGGTGAAGCAGTCTGCGATTACGATCAGAGCCCGGTAACCCTTCGCGCGGCAGACCAGGGTGAGCGCCGGGCCGGTGCTGCCACCCGTGTACTCGACGACCGTGTCGCCGGGCGAGACGAGCCCGTCCCGCTCCGCCCCCTCGATCATCGCGAGCGCCATCCGGTCCTTCATCGACCCGCTCGGGTTGCGGTACTCGAGCTTGACCCAGAGTTCGGCGCCGTTCGCCGGTGCGCAGCGCCTCAGCCTTACGAGCGGGGTGTTCCCGATCGCCTCGAGGATCGACTCCACGTCGAGCTTGAACTACTGATCGGTCGTGTTCTTTGCCTTGGCCTTCTTTGGGGCCGGCTGTTCTTCCAGGACGGCGGTTGCCTCTGCTTCCGGCTCGGGCCACGCGTCTTCGGAGCCCACACGCGCGAGACGACCTGCCGCCTCGCGCGCTGCTTCGTGCAGCCGGTCCGCCATCCGGTCGATGTCTCCGAGCAGCTCGTGTCGGCGGTCCCAAAGGGTGGCAGTGTCCGCTTCGAGCTCCTTCATTTTGGTCTCGGCCTCCGAGCGCAATTTGGCGAGCTCCTCCTCGACCTCACGTCGGTGCTGATCCGCGTTGGCCTTCCCCTCGGCGACGATGCGCTCCGCCTGGGCCTTCGCCTGAGCTATGCGCTCGTCTGACTCCGCCTTGATGCGGTCGGATTCCGTGCTTGAGGCGACGACGAGGTCGGCGGACTTCGCCTTCGCCCGCGCGATGATCTCGTCCGCCTCCGACTGGGCGGTACCGGTGATCTTCTCCGCGGAGGCTCTCGCCTCCTCGAGGATCGACCTGGTCTGCTCCTCGACCCGCTCGACCGCGTGGCGGACTGCGGCCTGCGGCGATCGCGTGACCTCGAGCTCCGCGATCACGCGGTTCACCTTCCGCACGTAGGTCTCGACGGCCTTCTTCTCGTAACCGCGGACGCCGAGGGGGAACGACACGTTGCGGATCTCAGCCGGGACGTGAGCCTGGTATTTCGCCTCCGGCCCTGGTGGTTCGGGCGGTGCGTGCTTCTCTTCTTTCTGCGGCTTGGTATGTGTGTTGGCGGCCATGGACCCGATTATCCCTGACCAGGCGCCGCTTCACCAACCGGGTCCCTCTGCTGTCGTCAGGCGTTTAGTCGTCCGGCACGCGCCAGTCGCTTGCCCAGAGGGGCGGTGAATACGGCTCGCCCGGCCGGCCGCCGACGATCAGCAGCATCGTCGGGGAGTCCAGGGCGATCGCCTGGCGCTCGACGCCCGGGCGCGCGAAGAGAACGTCGCCGGTCCCGAGCTCGACCTCCTCGCCGTCGCACGTGAACCGCGCCCGCCCTTCGACGACGAGATAGAGCTCTTCCTGCTGCTCGCCCTCGCCGAGCTCGTCGTGCGGAACGATCAGCAGCTCTCCTTCGTGTGCCTGAAAGGCGTTGACGCCGAACGACTCCACGCCCAGGAAGCCGCGCACGTCGTGCGTCTTGCGATGCTCGTGCTCGAACGTCTCGCCGGCCTTCGCCCACCGCTCGAGGATGTGCGGCGCGCGCTCGGCCATCGCCTCGCGGTAGTCCTCGGCCGAGAAGCCTGGCAGCTCGGAGCGCGGCGGAATCTCGCTCAGCTTCGCCACCTTCCAGCCGGCGTCGCTCACGCCAAGAGCGTACTCCTCGGTTCCACAGGCGGGGAGACGGGTAGCGCGTTTACCGGTTCAAAGCGACAGGCGCCTGAAAGGAGAACCATGAAATCCAGGTTGTGGGGCCTTCTCTTGCTGGCCCTCGCGCTCGCGGCCGCGCTACACCGCCGAGGACACAGCAGCGCGCCTGGGCGCGAACGCCATCAGCAACAGCTGGGGCGGCAGCGAGTACAGCGGCGAGACCGCCGACGACTCGCACTTCAATCATCCGGGCGCCGCGATCACGGCGAGCTCGGGTGACAGCGGCTACGGCGTCTCCTACCCGGCTGCCTCGCGCTACCTGACCGCGGTGGGCGGGACCTCGCTGACGCGCGGCGGGGGGACGCGCGGCTGGACGGAGTCGGTCTGGAGCGGCGCGGGCAGCGGCTGCAGCGCCTACGAGTCGAAGCCGTCCTGGCAGACCGATTCCGGTTGCTCGCGGCGGACGGTCTCCGACGTCTCCGCGGTTGCCGACCCGAACACCGGCGTGGCCGTGCTCTATGCCGGCCTCTGGTTCACCGTCGGTGGCACGAGCGCTTCGTCGCCGATCATCGCGAGCGTCTACGCGCTCGCCGGGAACGCCGGCAGCGTGAATGCGGGCTCGTATCCGTATTCGCACACAAGCGGGCTGTTCGACGTCACGACGGGCAGCAACGGGAGCTGCAACCCGGCCTACCTGTGCAACGGGCAGGCGGGCTACGACGGCCCGACCGGGCTCGGCACGCCGAACGGCACTTCGGGGTTCTAGGCCCTCTAGGAGTGGAGGCCCGCCTGAACGGGCTCCTCCACTCCCACACTTGAAGCGCTACCTGCCTCGTTCACCAACCGCTAGCGTGAGAACCTCACCAATGCGATCGCGCTCGCGTTGCCGGCCGGATCCAGGGCGCGGACGCGGAGCAGGTGCCTTCCCGGGCGAACGGCCCGGGTGAAGCGCGTCGGGCAGTGGCGCAGCCGCGATCGGTCGAGCGCACAGAAGAACTTCAGCGTTCGCGCCGGGTCGTCGCGGTCGCGAGCGCTGAGGGCAACTCGCATGCGGTTGCCGACCAGCCGGAGGACGATTTTCGGCGTTCGCGGTCTGGTCAGGTCCACGCGCCAGCGGTACTCGGCCGGACTTGGATTGACGTTGCCGAGCTCGTCAACGGCGCGCGCCGCTAGGCGGTGCACTCCGCCCGACACTCTCAGAGTCTGCGAGCAGGGCGCATAGGCAGATCCGTCGAGGCTGCAGGAGAAGCTGAGCTGGTCGGGTGGAGTCAGGTTGTCGCTGCCCGAGAACTCGAACACGGCAGTGGTGCTGCGCGTCAGCACGGGCGGCCCGTCCGAGATCTCCGCCTCCGGCGGAATCGTGTCCGGGGCGACGACGAGGTCGGCGTAGCCGGTCGCCAATTCGCCGTTGAAGGAATGGTCCGGGAAGTTCGTCAAGGTCTGGCACTCGGGGCCGAAGTTGCAGCTCGGCGTCTCGCTGAAGAGGTTCATCAGGATCGAGAAGCCCACGGCCTGCCCCGGCGAGAGGCTCCAATCGTGTGCGCTGTCCGCGTCGTCGAGGGGATGCGACATCTCAAGCACGGTCGTGGTTCCATTGGCGGAGGCCGCCGCCATCCCGTCGTTCGTGCCTCCGTAAGTGGTATCGGCGCTGGGGCAAGTAGGCGGTCCGCCTGGAGAGCAACCAGTCCAGAAACCATCGAAGAAGTTGACCGGCGAGAAGGTGCCGACGTCGACGGCGAAATGCTCGTCCCCTTCGGCGATCGTGCCATCGTGATCGTTGTCGAAGTAGAGGAGCGCCTGTGTCAGACCGTAGGTGCCGCGGCCGACCTCGAAGGAGACGTAGACGTTCGCGCCGTCGTTCATCTCTCTGACCGTCACCGGCATCGTGCCGGCCCCGTCATATGGCGGCCGTGCCGCCTGGAATGTCAGCGCTCGAGCGTTCTGCCATTCGCCCGACCCGAGGATGCCGTCGACCGTTGCCGTGCCAGACCCGTAGAGGATCGCTCCCGACGCCCGTGCGGAGGTGCCAACCGCGAGGAACAGGGCAACGGCCGCGACCGCAGCCGCCGAGACCAGCAGAGTTGTCCGGGTGTTCATCCCTGGCTCCTTCCCACCAGCAGCGGCCAGCGCCGAGCCCCGGGCCAGGAGGGCAGCGCGAGCACCCGCGCGACCCTCCTGGCCCGCCGGCGCTTCGACGCGCTTGCCGCGTCTCGCGCGAGCGCGCACCGTCGAGCCTCGCGGAGAATGTCGGCCTGCCTCAGGCGGCCGAGCTCCTCGTGGATTGTTGGAATGGTGCTGGTCATTGCTCCTCCCTTCGGTACTTGTTGCTTTGCGGCATCGAGACTGCAGAGGCCGAGTAATGGGGGCATAACGCCGCCCTAATTCACGGCGAGATGCTCAAGAGGAGCGGGGGCTGTTCGCGCGGGTCCGTCGGTGGTACAAACGGCTTGTGATCGACTTCCGCATCCTCGGGCCCCTCGAGGTGTGGGATCGCGAACGGCCGCTCGAGTTGCGCGCCTCCAAACAGCGGGCGTTGCTCGCGATTCTCGTGTTCCGTCGAGGAGAAGTGCTCTCCGTTGATGTGCTCGTGGACGCGTTGTGGGGCGAGGAACCGCCACGAACAGCGATACCTGCGTTGCGAAACTACGTCTCCCAGCTCCGCAGTCTGCTCGGGCCGGACCTCCTGCTCTCGCGCGGGGGCGGCTACGTCCTCGAGGTGGCGGAGGAACAGGTCGACCTCGGCCGCTTTCAACGCCTGACAGGTAAGGGCCGCGCCGCCAGTGGCGAAGAGCGAGCCGCGAAGCTGCGGGAGGCGCTCGAGCTCTGGCGCGGCCCGCCGCTTGCGGACCTTGCCTTCGAGCCGTTCGCCCCTCCTGTGATCGGGAGCCTGGAGGAACTACGTACCGCCGCGCTTGAGGACTTGATGGACGCGGAGCTGGCGCTCGGCGCGGGCGCCGAGCTCGTTCGTGAGCTCGAGCTGTTGATCGCAAAGGATCCCCTCCGCGAGCGCCTCCGTGGCCAGTTGATGCTCGCCCTCTACCGCGGCGGGCGGCAAGTTGAAGCGCTGGACGCGTACCAGGAGGCACGCCGCACCTTGGTAGAGGAGCTGGGGATCGAGCCGAGTGCGGCGCTTCGCGAGCTCGAGCAGGCGATTCTCCGCCAGGATCCGGGGCTCTTCCAGGATGCAGCTCCCGATGGCGCCCCCCTTCGAGAATCGCGAGAACGGCAGACGACCGCGACGGTGCTCTTCTCAGAGATCACATCGGTGTCTGCCGGCGGCGTAGGTGGTGGCGATCCCGACGAGCTCCATAGGGTGAGCCTTCGCGCATCCCACGAGCTTCGGGCGGCCGTCGAGTATCACGGCGGCACCGTCGAACGGCTCACGGGCGACGAGTTGATGGCCGTCTTCGGGATCCCGACCGGACACGAGGACGACGTGGTCCGCGCGGCACGGACCGCCCTTCAGCTGCGCCGGGCGCTCGCCTCCTTGAACGAGGCGCTAGACGGGGAGTTCCGGATCGAAACCCGCTCGGCAATCGCGACGGGGCCGGTGACGGTCATGGGCGAGGCCGGTAGGGCTCACTTCACCGGCGCCGTCATCGCCCTGGCCGGACGTCTTGCCGAGACGGCGGCGCTCGGAGAGATCCTGCTCGACGAAGCGACGCTGAGCCGAGGCAGGAGCTCGCTGAGGGCCCAACCCGTCGAAGACCGGTCGCTTCGTGGGAGGCTCGAGCCGGTAGGGGTCTTTCTGCTGCTCGATGTTCTCGACGAACCGCCTCCCGAGCGCGGGCCGAGCGCGAAGCTGGTGGGGCGCAGGAGAGAGCTGCGCCAGCTGAAAGACGACTTCGAGCGCACGAGAAGCGAGCAACGCTGCGTCGTCGCGACGGTGTTGGGTGAGGCCGGCATCGGCAAGTCGAAGCTCGCGCGAGAATTCACTTCTCTGATTGCCGAGACAGCGTCAGTCTTCATCGGACGCTGCATCTCCTACGGCGAGGGCGCGACGTACCTTCCACTGGCAGAGATCGTGGCGCAGGCAACAGAGGGTCGACCGATCGAGCAGGTCGAGACCCTTCTAGCCGGAGAAGAAGACGCAGGGATCATCGCCGAACGCTTGGTCGATCTCGTCCGCGCCGGCGGGGGCGAAAGCGCGACCGGCGAAGCGTTCTGGGCCGTTCGGCGCTTCCTCGAGCGACTCGCGCATGAGCAGCCGGTGGTGTTGCTCTTCGAAGACATTCACTGGGCCGAGCCGACGCTCCTCGATCTCGTCGAATACCTCGGCCAATGGAGTCGGGGAGCGGCGCTCTTCCTGCTCTGCCTAGCCCGGCCGGAGCTGCGAGAGGAGCGACCTTCCTGGGGCGCAGATGCGACGGCAATCCGCCTAGAGCCGCTCTCTGAGGAAGAGATGCTCGAGCTCGTCGAGCAGGTCGGTGAGAACGTTCCAGCCGAGCAGCAAGCACATGTCGCCGAGCTGGCCGGCGGAAATCCGCTCTTCGCCCAGCAGCTCGTCGCGTACGCCGACGGCGAGGAGCTCGCGCAGCTCGAGACCGTGCCGCCGTCTCTCGAGGCGCTCCTCTCGAGTCGGCTGGACCTCTTGGACGAGGCAGAGCGAGCAGTGCTCCAGCGCGCGGCTGTCGTGGGCCGCGAGTTCTGGCACGGGGCGATCCTCCACCTGTCGCCGCCGCTCGACGTGCCCTCGGTCGGCCGCCACTTGTTCGAGCTGAGGCGGAAGGGTCTCGTCGAGCCTGCCCGCTCCGTGTTTCCCCGCCACGACGGGTTTCGATTCCACCACGTCCTCATTCGAGACGTCGCCTACAACTCGATCCCCAACGAGCTGTGTTCCGAGTTGCACGAACGAGTCGCCGACTGGCTCGATCTCCAGGGCGCCGGCCAGGACGAGCTTGCGGGCTATCACCTCGAGCACGCGTACCGTTGCCGACTGGGCGCCGGTCCGCCCGACAGGCGCGCCCGCCGCCTCGCCGCCGACGCCGGCGATCGCCTCGCTTCGGCGGGTCTTCGCGCAGCGAAGGGTGGTGACACGCATGCTGCGTCGAACCTGCTCACCCGGGCCTCCTCGCTTCTCGACAGGGCTGACGTCGTCAGGCGCGATCTCCTGACCGAGCTTGCGCTCGTCCTCTGGAGAAGTAGCGACGTCGACGGTGCCGAGCGCTTGCTGCAGGAGGCGCTCGACCTGGCCAGGGCGCAACCCGACCTGCGCGCCGAGCTGCGGGCAAAGGTCGAGCTCGCAAATCTTCGCCTCTTTCGCGCTCCCGAAGGCGGTGCCGACGAGCTTCTCGCGTTCTCCCGGGAGGCGATTCCGATCCTCGACCGGCTCGGCGATGCCCGGGCGCTGAGCCGAATCTCGTACGCGCAGGCGTTCGTTCTCGGTGGTCTCCATTGCCGTTACCGCGACTCAGAGGAGGCCGCGGAACGGGCACTCGGCTACTTCCGCCGCTCTGGCTGGCCGGTCACGCCGTGCGTTCAGGAGCTTGCCGCCAGCCTTTACTACGGGCCGACTGACGTCCAATGCGGCATCCAGCGCTGCCAGGCCCTGGTCGAGGAGGCCGACCGCGGCGGCGAGGCACACCTCCTTGCGTTTCTCGGCGGCTTCGAAGCCATGGCGGGGCGCTTCGACTCGGCTCGGGAGTCGGCGTTGCGCGCGAAGAAGATCTACGAGGAGCTCGCCTGGACGATCAACGTCTCGACGAACTACGCGTCACTCGCCGCTGACATCGAGCTGCTCGCCGACAACCACCACGAGGCGGAACGCCTCCTTGACGAGAGCTGCAAGCGACTGGAGGCATGGGGTGAGCAGGCCCACCTGGCGACCCAGGCGACACAAGCCGGTGAGGCCGTCTATGAGCAGGGTCGCTACGGGGACGCTCTCCGCTGGTCGGAGATCGCCGAAGGGTGTGCGGCCAGCGATGACGTGGGGGCGCAGTTCTCCTGGCGCGCTCTTCGGGCGAAGGCGCTCGCGCACAGGAGTGCGTGCCGCGAGGCCGAGACTCTCGCGCACGAGGCAGTGGAGCTCGCGGCGGCCACAGACGCAGTGAATCAACACGCCAACGTCCTCCTGAGTTACGCCGAGGTCCTGCGTCTCGCCAATCGCCCTGAAATTGCCGCCGGAGCCGTCGCGGACGCCGTCCGTCTCCTGGAGCAAAAGGACAACCGGGTCGCGATCACGAAAGCACGCTCGCTCCTCGTCGAGCTCGCAAGCGTCTGAGTGGCGTTTGCGCAACACGGAAAACCCTTTCGGGCTCTCCGTGTCTGGTGGAGCACGTGAAGGACCGGGTCTACCCAATCGAAACAGGCCCACCCCCGACATTCGCCGAGAGGCCTGCCGCAGGCGTCACCGCGGCCAGGGCTCCAAGGACGAGGCCGACCGCAAGCAGCCGGCGCATGCGCGTCTTGGAAAGCATCTTCTTCACCTCCTTCCCTCGGTGGATCACGCACCGAGGGTCGAAGGCGCCGGTAACCGATCACTCAGCCGCGACCAACGGATGGCCAACGGCCTACCGGGCCCTGGGCTTCGCCCTCCGCCACACTGTCCGGGTGATCCTGCGCCCGGCTCGCGCGGACGAGGCCGACACGCTGCTCGTCATCCAGCGGGAGGCGGCCGTTGCTGCGTTCGCTCACGTCTATCCGCCTGAGCGCTATCCGTTCCCGGACGAGGCGATCCGGGAGGTCTGGGCCGAGGCGCTGGCCGACGCTGACGTTGAGGTCTACGTCGCGGAGCTGGACGGCGCGGCGGTCGGCGCGGTTTCGGTGGGGCGCGGGTTCCTGAGCACGCTGTACGTGCTGCCTGCGTACCAGGGGCGCGGCGTCGGGTCGGCGCTCCACGACCTCGCGCTCGAGCGGCTTCGCGCGCTGGGTTTCGAGCAGGCTCGGCTCTGGACGCTTGACGGGAACGCGTCGGGGCGGCGCTTCTACGAGCGGCGAGGCTGGACGCTCACCGACGAGACGCGCGTCGTCCCGTACCCGCCGAACCCTCTCGACGTGCAGTACGCGAAAGCGCTCGACTCGTCCTGAGCCGGATCTGAAGCGGCGCCGCCGACGATGCGGGCATGCGCGTCGCTCTCGTCCTGGCTGCGGTCTGCGGTGTGGCGTTCGTCG
>Ga0137366_10004160_pt1 | contig 11307 bp, 13 predicted proteins | sample SagtaG_8_FD_104938 | JGI IMG/M metagenome (GOLD analysis project Ga0137366, IMG submission 104938) | Vadose zone soil microbial communities from Sagehorn Ranch, Mendocino, California, USA - Sage1_L_60_16 metaG | ecosystem: Environmental > Terrestrial > Soil > Vadose zone | place: USA... | reverse complement strand
TTCCAGTTGTTTCAGCGCTCCGATCATCTGCGCCTCGGTGTGATTGCTCTTCGACATGAACTCCCCTTTCCGCAAATATGAAAATCATACTTAGCTGTGTGCGGATTTTGGGGAGCAGGTCAGTGAGGCCCGCGACCAAGGAGCGGTTGTCCTTCGGGAGCTTCGATCCGACCTTGTCGCGCCCGTACAACAGCTTGAGAAATTTCTCGAATCGGGTGGACTTGCCCGCGTTCTGTTCACCAATGTTGATCTCAATCGGCCAGAGCGAAATCATGTTCGCGACCCAATGGAACATGAGTCTGGTGAAGGCGAGCTGCTCACATTGTTCGGGCGAGAGTTGCTGCGGCTCATACAGGCTGCGGAAGAGGTCGCAGAGTGTGGTATTGCCCAGTCGCAGGCCCGACTTGCCTATGTCTTGCCGAAGCCCGTCCATGTACTCCACAGCGTTGTTGGTTAGGTCGGGCCATGGGCGAAGTTGCTCATCGAGAAGGAAGATGTCACCAGCGCCATTGTGCTCGACTGTGATGATATGCGCCAGAATTTTGTACATCCTGCCATCTCCCTTGTTCACGTAACAGGCGTGCGTACCATCCTCCCGCTTTTGCAAGCAGCCCAGCTTGTGCACGGGTGTGGCCTTCGCACTCTGGAGCAGGAAGGACTCCAGATTTTCCCTAACAAGATTCGTGTCCTCCTCGCACATTAGCAGGCCGTACCGCCGCAAGAAAGCCTGCGCGTCTGGGCTATCCTTGTGGAAACGGATCAGCCTGTGTTCCTCGGTGAGATAGATGTAGGGGAATGTTGAGAGGAGCAGCCGAGCCCGAGTCCGGAGGTCGTGCTCGATGAATTCGTAAATTTTGCGATCAAGCATATGGGGGGGAAGTTTCTTTGGATTCCCCTTCTCGTTAACACCATTTTCTAGCAAGGTCGGATTGGAACGAGTGAGGTCAAGCTGCTCGCGAACGTCCTCCCAAGGACGGGCATAAACTGGGGCATCGAACATGAAATTTGGAAGGCTATCCAGCGCTTCTTTGTCGCCGACCTTCCTTATGTACTCGTCCAAATCCTTGGTAAGCAGCTTGAAATGCGTAGTCAAATTGCGACCTTCTTGTGCTGCCACTTGGCGTGTTACGTGCTCCCCGGCTCCAGCATCATTGTCTTCGTTAACGCAAGCGATGTTATCTTCGCCGATCCCGCGCATAACCTGCCAAAGGGCTGTCGCATCCACACCAGAGGAAGAACCTACGGTGACGGTATCAAAAGCTTGCTCCCGCCAGTTCACGCCGTAGGTTCGAGCGAAGGCGGAGAGCAGTTGAAGCTGATTGAACTCGCCCTCGGTTACCAAAATCCGCGCTGGCTCACCGATATAGCAGTCACCGATTTGCGGGTTGAAGACTCCGCGATAGTGGAGCGGATTGAACATGCGGAACTTCTGGTGTCCCGGCTCCGGGTTCACGTTCCGAAGGTTTATGGCGACACAATCTCCATAGGTATCTTCGTAGAAAAATGCAAGCCAGCCGAACTGGTTGGAGCAAATCGCTTTCAACGACTTTTCAAACTCTTCTGTCTTCTGTTGGAGTGAAGCGCGTCTGTCAGGATTTAGTTCGTCGTCGGCAACCTTTTTTGCGGTGGCAATCGCAGGAGCCGGGTCATAGAAGTAGGGGACGATACCAAGCGGGGATGAATCAACGATGTCGGGATGAATCTGGCGGGTCTCGCGCAAGTAGCTCAAGACCCGGTCGCGCTTGGGCTTTCCGTGCTCCTCTGGGTCTCCGCGTCTCAGGACATTTCTCCACTCGTCCCGCAGAAGGTTCATAGCGCGGCTAATCCCTGTCGGCTTCATCCGTCGTTCGCCTTTCTGCGTGAAGAACCAGTCGCATTTGAAGCAACGAACGTAGCCGTCCTTCGAGTTCTTCTTCGCCCAGACGCCAAACTCGGCACAGTCGGGGCACTTGTACTTGCCGTCCTTCTTTCCAGCAGCTTGCTCAATGCCTGCCGCAGCGAGATTCTCCACGAGTCCCATGTTTATCTCCTCTCTCTGGCAGCCGCGTACGCCGGGGACTTTGCCCCGCGTGGGCGAGTTAGCCCGAACTTCTTGGCAATGCGTATGACGGTTCCGCGAGAGACGAGCAGCGTTGCGGCAACTTCGTCGTAAGTCTTGCTTGGGCTGTCCCGAATCGCTTCCGCCGCTTCTTCTTCAAACTTCTGCCGCGTGTTGCGGATCATTTCTTCGAATCGTTGCTTGTCCATGTCCCTCCCGTAAATGAAGGTCTGTTGACTAATACTTTCGTATTTGGAAAAGTCATCAAGCGTGAGCTGGAGCGGCGAAACTTTTCGGAGCGCGTGCCGCAAGTTGTTGGATTCGCGAGAGGAATTGGCTCGATTTCAGAGTCGGGAAATCGCAAGTTAGTTTTCGGAGGAAGTTATCGCAAGAGGGCCCGTGAGCCGCAGTACCATTTCCGAATCCGCGATCCGGAGCCGTATGGGGTTGGGTACGGGGTGGTACGGGGTGGTACGGGGTCGGTACGGGGAGCAGAAGTGGGCAGACCCGCATAAACATTGGCTCGGTACGATGTGTACGGGGTTACGAGGTTGTTCTTTCTTGTTAGAAAGAAAATGAATTAATCCTCCCTGAACGCTGGCGCTATAAGGGAGCAGGTTTTCCCCGTCCACCCCGTACTCCCCGTACCGCGATTGAATCCAAATGGGTTAGCGCAACTTCGTGCCCGTACGCTGCCCGTACCTGTCCCCGTACCATGTGTCGTCGATACCACAACCGCAAAGCCTCTGGTCTTCAGGGGAAGAGTCAAGGATGAGGTTACAAGCTGGGCTTTCCGCCGAGGACGTCGAAATAGCACCAGCGAAACCCGCGACACCTGTCGCGAGTTCAGGAAGTGCAGATAAAAAGCCTCATCGCAACCGGGCTAAACGCTCTGCCGCTGGACTCTGCAAAAACACAGTATTAGGAACGTACTGCCCCCGCCTTGACTTTGTACCGAGGACGCACCTCACTCGCCATGTTTGTAAGCGTGGCTGGGATAGTTTTCAAACTAGGGGCGGCATCCCCACTCTGCCACTAAGGAATGACATGAAGCCTGAAATTGTGGAACCCTACATTCTCTCTCGCGTTGGACAGCCTAGCGAGAAATTCAAACCTTTGTACGTTGCAACAGTCCTCGGCGTACAGTTCGTGGTCGGATACTTCGGCACTGATGAGGAGGCCAGAGCCGCCGCTGATGCGAATCTTGCCGACTATCTGACTCGGCTCGATTCGAAGCCAGCGTACCGGGTCGAGGAGCTTGGAACCGTGAGCGTTGACACGGGCACTATCGTGATTCTCGACCCGTGCCGGATTGGAAACCTCGCGGCGACGCAGGATCACGACAACCTACTCCGCTCTCCTCTCTACCCTGACAACGCTATGACGCCCAACAGGCGGATAGATGACCCCGTGTTATCCCGCCAGATTCTTGATGCTCCGGTACCCGCAAAAGAGAATGCGAAGGAACTTAAGGATTATGGGACAAGCGGCGGTAACGCTCTCAGCGTGCGGACGGGATTGGGAAACGGCGAGTATTCCGTCGTTGCAGAAATCGTTGACTTCGGTGAACCCTTTGGTCAGCGGATCGCCGCAATACACATTCAGTTTCTTGTAAGCGAGGACATCAAGGCCGCAAGGACGCGAGTAAGCGAGGGCTGAGGATGCGATCAAACAGACTTCAAGATCACGCCGAGCGCTGGAACCCACGCGCAGATACCCTTTGCGAGGAGTTCTCGCCTCAGCTGCAACTGACTAGAAGGATCGTGCGGTGTGGGTTACTTTTCATCCTGCCGATATTTCGGCACCTGCCAATCGCATTTTTTGACAAACGAAGCCGGAAACCAATCCAGCACTCGCTGAATCCATTGTTTCGAGAGTGCCTCGCAGGAAGAGCTTCGATTGGCATGCCCTATTTGCGAACGACTGGAACGTGAATACGAAGACACGATTCGCGCCATCTACGCTGTAGTTGACGGAAGATTCAATTCTCTCGAAGAGAAGTTACGGCAATTACACCGCCTGCAAGACCAGCGCGACGTTGCTCTCAACAAATTCTACGAACACAAGAAGACTCACCCGCGCACAGGCTTCGACGGTAGCCGAGCGGCATGAGATAGGTTCGGCCATGCCGCAAAAATCCGACAGCCGCCCAAAGGCGGCTCCCGGCCGTAAGTAGATGATTTGCAGATTGCTCACAACGCACAGTACGACGGCAGAGACGATTACTCTCAATGGTGCCGATAGGGTATGGGTGTCTCCTCCCAGCGGGGACATCGGGCTTGCGTTTCGGTTTTCTTCCATTCCGCTGTGGATGCGAGCCCCTCAATAGCGCGATGGATCGCCCACAACTCTAAAGGGCCACCCTCGGCATAGTCGATGATTTCATCGCGCTCCTTGCCACGGATCACCCGAATCGATTCAAAAGCGCCGTCCGTGACGTTACGATCATAGTGACGCCGAAACTCAACAAAACCGTTCCTTTCAAATAGCGACGCCAGCTTAGGAAACTCTCCCGCCCAAATCTCTCCGTGCTTAACTTCGCAATAGGTGGTTCGGTCGTCTGGCGTGCGGTTCCGACACTTCTCTGTGAGCTGGACGGCGGTTCCATCGGCTAGCAAGATGATCCGATGCCGTGAGCACAGCAATGCAGATGGGGAAAACTCATAATCAATTTCGGAGACATCGGTTAGAAGCGAAGATTCGGCAGCAACGAACAACTCTCCGGTTCGCCAGCGCTGAAGCAGCGATTCTCGAAGCATTCCTGTCAGTTTATTGCCGAAGATGTGAAGCTCCCGCAAACCTGCTAAATCGCCGAGCGTCGGAGGGATCGTGCCACGGAGGTTGTTTTCCGAAAGCTCCAGCATCACAACCACGGCAGGCCCATCACCGCGAAGATCACACCTAACTCCGTACCAGTCGCATTCAGTCCCCTGTGCGCCCATCCACTCGTCATGCCGTCTCCAGTGCACCCCGTCCGTAGCTTCGTACAGAGAAACGAGCGCATGGCGTTCCCCTTGGGAGATAGCCCTTGCTCCCGATGAATGAGATTGCGCAAAACAAGGCAAACTTGCGAACATGAGCAAGGCGCAGGTCGAGCAAACTGTTCCAGCGGAAGCTGCAAGCCTGCGGGAATCAGCGATGAAAATTCTTGACATACTCCGGTACCGAATCCGTAACCGATAGCTCCTTGGTTGTGTGGTCTGGCATCGTGACCCAAACCTTCGCAGGGTAGTGGCTGGTCGAACTCCAGTCGTAGCTGTACGAGAAGACTGTACCGTTTCCAAACTCCTGCCGTTTCAGATAGCTACGCTCATACCAGTTGTGCACAAGCACCCGCCCGCTCTCATCCCTGACCTGCGTCATCAGCGTGCCTTCATAGTCGTAATGACGTTCGCGGCCTGACGAGAGCACTGCGGCTGTGAGCATGCCATCAGAGTTGTACTCGTAAGTCGCCCAGTCTCCGGCATCGGTCTGTGCCCGTTTGATCCGCGATTGGTCGTCATAGCTGAACCTGATCCAGTGCCCGTGCGGAGTCCGGATTTCTTGCAGGTTGCGCTGCCCATCCCGCTTTAACTCCAAACGGTTGCCCTTTGCGTCCCGCATCTCGATGGGTGCACCCTGAGCCATGTTCTTGGCGTTGTAAGACTCAGGGAACAGGATTTCCGACCCGTCCGCGAGCTTCATCGTCCAGCCGTTCCCGTTCCACTGCTGCGTGGCTTTGTAGAACCGCGTTGAGGTTTCAGTGTGCATATACAGAGCATCCGCGTATCCCGTGCCCTTCGAAATCCGGTCGAAGTATAGGAATTCGCCATCTCCGAGAACGAGCATCTGCCATGTATACGGATTTCGGGTGCCAACAGGCGTGATGTCGTACGGGTGATTGCTGTTTCGACCGAAAGCATGTTCAGGATTCGAATGTGCCCAGTCCCTCGACCTATAAGAACGAGTTAAGGGGACATCAAAGACGTCGTTGATCCGCAAGTCTGTTTCTTGTAAAACGAAATTTGCATCGCGCAGGTCTGCCTCGAACCGATCCACCGCTCCTGCAAGCATGGTCGGCATGGCGCACTTGCCTAACTGCGGCGAGACGCTCGATCCATCAACAGTCGCCGAAACGCATGGAAACATGCCGTCGAACCGCGCTGCCGGGACAAAGCCGTGGCTGTACTCCGGGCTTACCGCCGATTCGTAATGGACATCCACGTAAGCATCAGGATCGTACTCGATAACTCGCCCCGTAATCAGATCGACTTTCTTGCGCTCTTTCTCAAAAACGACCTCGAAAGTCGTGAAGACCCAAGCGTCTGAACCCTCCCCGGCAATCACGTGCACTTGCGCCACGCCGTGCGGCCCTCGCACTGGGATCAGCAGTCGAGCTTCCTTCCATCCAGTCTCGTCATGCCTAATATCGCCCGCAACGCCCGGTTCTGCCTTGATAGGAGTGCCCATAAGCTGAACTACGTCGGCATTGCCACTTATGCGAGAGATCGCCGCGCTCACAACGCTTGCTCGCTCCGTTTGACGCAATTGGCGAAAGACCAGCGCTCCAACCCCTAGCACTAGAAGGCATGCCATGAGGAGCGCGAACAAAACAGACTTCCTCTGGGAATACGGCACCTCTTTGGAGTGGCCGCACAATGGGCAGACCCCACCCGTCTTCTCCGCGTGCTTGAGCGAGGTTTCTAAGATTTCGTCAACTGTTGAGTTGACCTGATCTTCGGAGGGTTCGACTTCGACTCCACACCCGCGACAATTCATTTGGATTCTGCCGTTCGCCATCGCCCCAGTTAACTATGAGTACGCTGGTGAATTATATGTTCGGAAGGGATATGTAAGCCACGCCTTTTCGACATGGAAGAACCCCTCGGTCACAGCTATTGTGATTTTCTTCACATGAACTATTTGTTGCCCCTCTCGAACAGCGGCAACTCCTCCTTGAGGAGTTCTTCCAGAAATTTCTCCCTCTCATTCACGAATTGCCGCACGATCTGCAATGAGGTCGTGTCACCGTAAGCCACTTCATGGATTTGTCCGTCATCGAAAGACAAAATCTGGGCGTCGGGGATAGCCCAGAATAATGGGCGAGTGCGTGGAGATGATGAACTGTGCGTCCTTGTATTTCTGGAGCACATCATGGATCAGCACAAGGAAGCTCAGTTGGCGCTGAGGCGAGAGCGCGGCTTCGGGTTCGTCCAGCAAGAACAATCCGTTTCGGCGAAATTTGAGGTCGAGCAGCGTGAAGAAGGTCTCGCCGTGTGAACGCGTATGGAGGCTGCGTCCGCCATAGGAGGCGCTGATCGGCGGCGCGAAGGACGGCTCCTCGTCGAGCTTGTCCATGTACGAGACTGTGTTGAACCAGCTTTCGGCTCTTAAGAAGTACCCGGCCCCTGTGCGTCTGTCGAAGGACAGCCGCAACGCCCGGACGAGCGGGTCGGTCGAGTGGTTGCTCTTCGTGCTGTCGTTTCCGAAACTACGATTCCCGCCCTCGCCCCCGAATCCATAGTGTGCGGCGATAGCTTCGAGCAGAGTGGATTTGCCTGTGCCGTTCTCCCCGGCAAATAGGCAGACCCGTGAGCGAAGGCTCAGTTCGTCCAGATTGCGAATCGCCGCAACCGAGAATGGGTAGACATCCCAGTTCTCTACGCGTTCTCGCAGGATTTTGATCGTCCTTAGCACGCGTACTAGCTCCCGCTCAGACGGGGAAATTGAAAGCGTACTTCGTATAAAATCACGTGGGCGAGGCACTTGCAATGAAAACCCATTCACGGGTCGTCGTCGCATTGACTAGCCTACTTGCATTCGCCGCCGAGCCGCGAATCCAGAGTCCATCTGGGCTGCGCCTGCTGGTCGCCAACCGCGACACTCCGGCGCTCGCAATTGTGCTCCCCGGCTATTCCGATTCGGATCGCAGCATCGAGGTCATCTTTCCAGAGCACGTGACCGCCAAGCGACACGGCGGCAATGAGCCTGAGCATCTGTACTTGTCCAGTGGAGAACAGCAGGCAAAGGCACCAGCTTGGCGGCAGGCGGGAAGTTCACTCGAATACCAACGCGACCTCGACGGCGGAGTCCATCTACTGGCGAAAGCCACACTGGAAGATGACGGAGTGCTCTTTCACTATGAATTCCTGAACCACTCGAATGCTTCCTATGACATGATCTACGCCGTCACCGATCCTCGGCTTACGGGAGTCTTTCACGATGTCCGGCTGGAGCGCACCTACGTGCATCACAAGGACGGATTCGACCTATTGGCTTCGGAAACTCCGGCTCGATTGACCATGCCACTCAGTCAATGGCTCCCGTCCCGCTATTTGGCTTCGTACACGTGGCCTGTGCCGACAAAGTTGGTCGAGCGCCGGAGTGACGGCATTACGTACTACAACAAATCGCGCCCAGTGGACGAACCCTTGGCTGCCACACTTTCAGAAGACCGCAGATGGGTCGTGGCGAGCTTCACGCGCACGACTGGCAATGTGTGGAGCAATCCCGAACTCACCTGCCAGCATGTTGATCCTGAAACCTCTGTGGCGGCGGGGCAGAAAGCGGTGACAGAGGTCAAGATTCTGGTTCTCAAGGGCACTCTTGATGACGCGCTGCGGAAGGTGAGGGCGCAACGCAACGCTCTGCAATAGCCGCTACACGCTATCTTCTGGTTTCCGGCTATCGACTGAGTGTGCGCCCCTTGAGCATCCTGCCGATATTTCGGTTTGCCCAACAACGCGGATACGACGTGGCATACGATGGGTTGATCCTTGCTATCTGAGCTGCGCCATCCCGCCTAAGCGCATTTGTTTGCACTCCTCTGGTCGGAGTGCCTGCTGGTTACGAAGGTATTTTTCCGAGGGCTCATTTTTCGCGGCCTTTCGCCCCCTATTTTCGCCCCGTCCCGGTGGTCGCAGATTGAATACCTTCTGGAATGCTCAATTGAGGTTCTCTGGCGTTAGCGTGAGCCATGCTCTAAGCTCGTCTCATGGCGACAGCATGGGAACGATTCCAGCAAACTGCGGTGCACGGCAACGTTGTCCTGAATTTCACTCCATATCCAAAAGGAGAGCTTTCGATTTACGCTCTCGCTTATCGAGAAGCTGCCGATATTCTCGTCGAGAACTTTAAGCAACGGAATTACTACAGCGACATGGATGCCTGCCCGATTGTCTTCCTGTACCGCCATTCGACCGAGTTGTATTTGAAGGCAATCGTTCTGTGGGGTGCTGGGCTTGTGCGACTCCAAAGTGGCGAGGACATAGACACTGACAAGCTGTTCGAAACCCACAAATTCGGAGATTTGCTGCCAGCCGTAAAGCGCATATTCAAAGAGGCGGGATGGCTCGACAATGAGGCAAACGGCGTGAAGTTCGGAACTTTGGCGGAAATTGAAGGCCTGATACTCGCATTCGAGCAAATGGATGCGAGGTCTTACGCGTTCCGCTACCCGATTGACCGAAAGGGCAATGCTACCCTGCCCGAACACTTTCACTTTAACGTGGTCGCTCTGGGCGAAGAAGCACATGAGATGCTGAGAATGCTTGACGGTGTAGCGAGCGGGGTCTACGAAATGTTTCAGGAGATTGCCAGCATCCAGCACGACTTTGTTGGAGAAGCATGGTAACTACGCTATGGCATCCCCCTTCTCACACGCGGTCGCAGCCCTGAGCATCGGAACCTGCTTCTACCGTCCACAGATTACCAAGCGAGTCTGGGTCGCAGGCGCGGTGTGTTCGGTTCTGCCGGACATTGATGTGGTTGGGTTCAGGTTCGGCATTCACTACGGCGACTTCGGGGGACATCGCGGCTTCACGCACTCGCTGATCTTTGCCGCGTTGCTGGCAGGCACAGCGGCACTCCTGCTATCGCGGCATAAGGACTTGGGCATCGGGCGATTTCCCCTGTTCGCGTATCTCTTCCTCGCGACCGCCAGCCATGGTGTTCTGGATGCGATGACAAACGGCGGGCTAGGAGTCGCGTTCTTCTCGCCATTCGACAATCGCCGCTACTTCCTGCCGTGGAGACCGATTGTCGTTTCGCCGATTTCGGTTCATCGGTTCTTCAGCGAGCGAGGATACGGCGTGCTCCAAAGCGAACTACTGTGGATTTGGGTTCCAGCGATTCTATTTGCGGCGGTGGTATTGATGCTGCGGCGTTCAGGAAGTGGTGAAGTCGCGGCTGATTAGCGCGGGCGGAGACTCCCGCATCTAACGCGGTTGGCCGCCATCCACGCGCTTTCAACAAGAGGAGCTACCATGCAGCGTATCCCAGACTTGAAGGTTCTTTTCATCGCGGGCTTTGGGCCTGTCGTTCGCGACTCGGCAGAAAGTCGCAAGCTGTACCGCGATGTTCTGGGCATTGCGTTCAAAGAGGAGAGCGATGGCTATCTTCATACCGAAGCCGTTCCCGGCGCAAAGACTTTTGCCTTGTGGCCGCTATCTCAGGTAGCGCAGTCCTGTTTTGGGAAGGATTCGTGGCCCGAGGATATCCCGACGCCGCAGGCATGGCTTGAGTTCGATGTGGAAAATGTTGAAACGGCAACCGCCGTGCTTGAATCGAGCGGGTACCGACCGCTTGTCAAGAACAGGAAGGAACCGTGGGGCCAAGTCGTCAGCCGCGTCTTGTCCGCTGAGGGACTTGTGGTCGGCGTCACGTGCACACCAAGCATGCGGGAGCAGAAGTAGCCAAATCATTCCGCCAATATCTCCTCTTGTGCATCCAAGAGTGCCACGGGAGCCAGCGCGGAGTGCAAAACTATGGGTGGATTTATTTCGGAAGTGCAGCCACAACCGCCACATCGAACTTCGAATAATACTTCTTCACGTCGCCCACGCCGTACTTCTCGCGGAATTTCTCGATTACGGACTTCACGGCGTCGGATTTTGAAATGGGCTTCGCCGTGAGTTCCGCCTCAGCACCACGCGCATCAATCCGAATCTTCGGGTTCTGGAGTACGTTCTGATACCACTGAGTATCCGAACCGTGCACAGGCAGCAAGTGGAGCTTGTCGCCTTCAGCTACGAACCAGACCGGGTTCGTAATCTCATTTCCAGATTTTCTGCCGACCACAGTCAGCTTGATTTGGCGGTATCGGGAGAGGCGAGCTTTGAATTCACTATTTGTGGTTGATGTCATCGTTCACTTCCCAATCTTTTCCCAATCGCGGGTTACGATTCGCGTGGCCAGTATCCGGAATCCTCGTTGCCAAACAGGAGTAACCAAAAGAAGAGGCAGACCAGCAGCGTTGGGATGGAGATGACGAACAATATCATCCCGTGCGC
>Ga0137366_10004157_pt1 | contig 11309 bp, 5 predicted proteins | sample SagtaG_8_FD_104938 | JGI IMG/M metagenome (GOLD analysis project Ga0137366, IMG submission 104938) | Vadose zone soil microbial communities from Sagehorn Ranch, Mendocino, California, USA - Sage1_L_60_16 metaG | ecosystem: Environmental > Terrestrial > Soil > Vadose zone | place: USA: California... | reverse complement strand
GAAACGGTCTGGTTCTACGAGGTCGATCGGGCGAAGGGGGTGTTGCGCACGCGCTCGCAGGACGGCAAGCACTCCTGGGAAGTTCCGCTCGCGCCGTTCCTCGGCTGCCTGGGTGTCGCGCCGGCGAATGGAGAGGCGCGCTCGACGATCGTGCCCGACGATTTCGGCGGGAACATGGACTGCCCGGAGGTCCGCGCCGGCAACACCGTGTACCTGGGCGTGCGCGTGCCGGGAGCCCTCGTGTCGTTCGGCGACGGCCACCTGGCGATGGGCGACGGCGAGATCATCGGGACGGCAATCGAAGGGGCCATGAACGTGGAGCTGACGGTCGATCTGATCAAGCACCGCGAGACCCGGTGGCCCCGGATCGAGAACTCCCAATGGCTAATGTCGGTCGGCGCCGGGCGCCCGCTCGAGGACGCGGCGCGGGTCGCTTTCAAGGACATGGTCGCGTGGGTCCGGGAGAAAACCGGCCTGTCCGAGATGGACGCGTACGAGTTCGTGTCGCAGAACGCGCGCGCGCCGATCATCCAGATCGTGGACCCGAACTACACCGTGCTCGTGAAGGTCGAGAAGAGCCGGCTGCCGTTTCGCGCTTCGCGGTAAGAGCGGTAGGTAGAGGACCATGGAAGTCAACATCCATCAGGCCAAAACGCACCTTTCGAGGCTTCTCGTTCGGGTTGCTGCGGGAGAGGAAGTCGTCATCTCTCGGGCGGGGAAACCGATCGCGCGGCTCGTGCCCTTCACCCGACCCGCACGCCACCGCCGCCCCGGGCAGGACAGGGGTCGGCTCCAGATCGCTGACGATTTCGACGCACCCCAATGGCCATCGAGAAAATCTGCAAATTCTAATCACGCCAGAGGTTCGGCGCCGGTGGCGCTCAAGGCCTAAGTGCTTGAACCACTTTGAGATAGAATGGTCTTGCGTGAGACCCTCTGATCTTCTCGCGTTTGCGCGGCGGGATTGGCGCGCACTATCGGAAATGAAGGCGGCGTACTGGGCGGAGATTGGGCGCAGCTCTGGCTCCGCTCCCGCCCTTCGCGCGGGCGAGGAGCTTCGGCGGCAGGTGCGCTATCTACACCCGGAGTGGCCAAGCGCTCGCGAGCGAGAGCAGGATCTCGTGACCCACGCACGCGTCGCGGCATCCCTCAGGCGTGTCGCCCGAAAACACGCTCGCTAACCTTCTACAGTCGCAGACCTCAAAGGTCCTGCCGCTTCGGAACCTTGCTGTTGCCGTCCTTCCCTCGGTGAGCCCCGATGGAGACCATCTGTTTCAAGGACTGAGGAGTTTGTCTCATGCAATTCGCACGTAACGTCCATTTCCAGATCAAGACCGGGAAAGAGAAGGAGTTCACGACGGTGAAGACCTACGACGTCACCGCCACGACCCTTCGAGCCTAAATCGACCGGGCGCGAACGCGCTCGTTCACACGAGGCCCCGCAAGGGGCCTCTTTTTTTGTGTGCTCCCGTCGACCGCGCGCAGAACCGTGGACTCTAACCCGAGGCCGCCGGCGGCGAGACCGTGCGGCCCGGAACCAGTGCTCCTGCGGAGACGACCATCTTCATCGCCTGCTCCGGCGTCATGTCGAGGTAGGTCACACGCTCCTCCGGCACGAGCAGGAGAAAGCCCGTCGTCGGGTTGACCGCGCTCGGAATGAAAACGCTGCAGAGTCTTCTGCCCGACTTCTCTCCGGCTTCGCCCGACGCGGTCGCGGTCACGAATCCCAGCCCCCACGACCCGGGGGAAGGGAATTCGACGATGGCGACTCGTCCGAAGGAACCGACCCGCGACGGGCCGAGGAGCAGCTCGCCGATCTGGCGCAGCGTCGCGTAGATCTTGTTGATGAGCGGCACGCGATTCATGAGGCGATCCCAGACAGCGAAGAGTCGCCGCCCCAGAAAGTTGGTCGCCAGAAACCCGAGGACGAGCAGGAGCACGTTCAGGAGAACGAAGCCGAGACCGAACACCGACACTCCGCGGGCGTGCAGCTCTTGCCCCAGGATGTTGTCGAAGAAGCGGAAGAGGCTCCAGACGACCCACAGAGTGATCGCCGTCGGCGCCAGGACGAGAAGGCCCGCGATGTAATAGCGCCGGACGCGAGCCCAGAAGGACACGTCCAAAGCTACCGTCGCTGCGCCGTCCGGTTCCGCAGGAGCAGGATCAGCGCGACCAGCTTTTCTTACCGCGGCTGCGGCACGATCCGGATGTACGGCTTCGGCGACTTCCAGCCGGCCGGGTATTTCTGTTTGGCTTCGTCGTCCGAGACCGCGGGCACGATGATGACGTCGTCCCCCTGCTTCCAGTTCACGGGTGTCGCAACCTTGTGCTTCGCCGTGAGCTGACAGGAATCCAGGAGCCTCAGCACCTCGTCGAAGTTGCGGCCGGTCGACATCGGATACGTCAGCATTGCCTTGATCTTCTTGTCCGGCCCGATCACGAACACCGAGCGCACCGTCGCGTTGTCGGCGGGCGTCCGGCCTTGAGACGTGTTGCCGGCATCTTCCGGCAGCATGTCGTAGGCTTTCGCGACCTTGAGGTCCGGATCGCCGATCAACGGATAGTTGATCGCGTGGCCCTGGGTCTCCTCGATATCCTTGGACCACCTCTCGTGATCCGGCACCGGGTCCACGCTCAAGCCGACGATCTTCGTGTTGCGCTTGTCGAACTCGGGCTTCAATCCCGCCATGTAGCCAAGCTCGGTCGTACAGACGGGGGTGAAGTTTTTCGGATGCGAGAACAGAATGGCCCAGCCGCTGCCGATCCATTCGTGGAAGTTGATCTTCCCCTGAGTGGTCTCCGCGGTGAAGTTGGGAGCTTCGCTGTTGATTCTCAACGCCATGACGACCTCCGTTTCGTGACGAAGGCTATCGAGACACGTATCCCCGGGCAAGGGGCGGCCAAACCGAAGAATCGCCGTCCCTTAGACCGATGCTTTCAGCCCTCGCGATGCTCCTCGAACAAAGCGCTGCGGCTCAGCCGCCCTCCTTTTTCTCCTTACCCTTCGGCGCCCGAGCGACGGGCTGAGGCGGAGCGGGCGCGTGCGATTGAGCGGCCCGGGCCGGAGGCACGCCGTGCGGATTGCCGTGCGTCGCCGGCGACGGCGCCGACACGTGCGGGGTGGCCGAGGATCTCACCGCCGCGTGCTTCTCCCGCGGCGGCAGCGCGGCGCGCTCCTGCCGGACGCGCTGCTGCCGGGCCTCGTGTCTGTACACGGGCGCAGGACGCGTCGAGGCTTTGGGCAGGTGCTCCGCCCGCCGCGACACGCCTCGCGCCGAGGCGGACCGAGCGGCCTCCCGGTGGACCTTCACTCTTTTGTGGACGGCCTCCTTGCGCGCAGACGTCCGATGGTTAGCCTTGCCGATCGTCGGCGGCCGCTTCGCGGCCCTTTCGCTCCGGGTCGTCGTTCCATGCCGGTGCACCGTCGCGTGGGTGCGGACCGCGCCGCTCTTCGACTTGCCCCCGGCACGGACCCGCGCCGGGGAAACGGCCCGTTGCTTGCCTCGTGTCTCACGGGTCTCACGGGTCATCCTGGCGCCGCCCGACTTCGCTCTCGCGGGAGCGCCGGCGACCCGCGTTTCTCTCGTTCGTGTAGCTCGCGCGGCTTTCATCTCACGGCCGTTCGCCTTGGCGCCCGTGATCGCCGCGGACCTCTCGCGCGCCGGCGTCACCACGCCGATCCGCCGGCCGGAGACGTGGGCGGCGGCGAGCGTCGTCGGTCCGGCCTTCAGTTTCCCGAGGCTGGCTTTCTGGAGTCGCTTGCCGGTGACGCGCTCGACGAAGCTCGGGGGCGGATCCGCCGTCGCGCGCACGACGCCGCCCGATACCGTGAAGCGGGTACCTTTCTGCGCGCTTGACAGGATCGTGGCGTTCTGAGTTTGCGGCACTCGCGCCGTGGAGACGTTGACGCCGACGAACTGGGTCGCGGGGACGAACACGTAGCGCGTCGGGGCGACGACGACCGCCGGTCCGGAATAGCCGCTCGCGGTGATGAAGAACGAGGACGAAACCGGCGCCCATCCGATGTAGTCGTCCGTCCACGCCCAGGTCACCCACGCTGGTGCCCACACCGTCCCGGGCTCCCAGGCCCATCCGTTGTCCACCCAGACCCACGTCCCGTAGTGATACGGGATGTCTCCCCAGGGATCGTAGGAGACCCACGTCCAACCGTAGTCCGTCCAGATCCATTCGCCGTTCCAGTAGGGATCCCATCCGGAGGAAATCCGCGACGGAACCCAGACCTCGCCGTACGGCTCGGAAACGACCCAGCGGCCGTACGGCGCGAGCGATTCGTGAAAGTAGGAAATGCTGACGCTCCAGGACACCGACGCGGAGGCCGGTGGCGGAGCGAGCAACGTGAAAGCAACCGCGACGATAATCGCGGCGAGAAGGTTTCTTCGCATGCTCTCTCCTTTCGAGCTCCCAAGGAAAAGTGGAGCAACCCGGGTGCCATTTCAGAAGTCCTGCTCTCCCAGCGAAATGCGTGGGGGGGGGCCGCTCGCCTCCCCTTCGGAACTGATAGTCTCTCCACCCTTTCCGGAACCCCAGGAGTTGAACGCAGTCGAAGCATGCTGAGCACGAGGCTCGCCAATCGTTACGAAGTCGCGGCCGAGCTGGGTCGCGGCGGCATGGGCGTTGTCTATCGTGCGCGCGACCCCATCCTGAATCGGGACGTCGCGGTCAAGTTGATCGGCTCTTCCGAGCTCACGCCGGAGATCGAGGAGCGCTTCCAGCGGGAGGCCCAGATCGTGGCCCAGATGGACCACGCCGGAATCGTCCCGATCCACGACCTCGGCCGTCACGAGGGCTCGCTCTTCTTCGTCATGCCTTTCGTCGAGGGCACGAACCTCCGCCGCCTCCTCTGGGAGGGCTCGCTTCGACTGGGCGAGGTCCTCGACATCGCGATCCAGGTCGCCGACGCCCTCGACTACAGCCACTCGCGCGGCGTCGTTCACCGCGACATCAAGCCCGAGAACATCATGGTCCTCCGCGAGCTCGGCGGAAACCTCCGGGTCCGGGTCATGGATTTCGGCCTCGCCCACGCTTCGTCCGAGAACCGCCTGACCAAGACCGGCACGCTGATCGGCACCGTGAGCTATCTCTCTCCCGAGCAGGTCACCTCTCACGCGTTCGACGGCCGTTCGGACATCTACGCGCTCGGCGTCGTGCTCTACGAGTGTCTGACCGGTGAGCCCCCGTTCTCGGGCGAGGTGCAATCCATCCTCTATCGAATCGTCCACGAGGTCCCGCAGCCGCCGCGCTCACTCGGGTCGGAGATCCGGGAGGAGCTCCAGAACATCGTCCTTCAGTGTCTCGAGAAGGATCCGTCCCGGCGTCCCCAGAAGGCCGGGCAGCTCGCCGAAGCTCTCCGCCGCCACCGCGCGGGTCTCGCGAGCGACGAGTTCGGGATGTCGGTCGTCGTGACGGCGAGCCGCACCTTTCAGAGGCCATCCGCTTCGGCGTTCATCGGGCGCGAAAAGGAATTCACCGAGCTGCAGCATCGGTTGAATGCCGCCGTCGCGGGCTCCTGTCAGTTCGCCGGTCTGGCCGGTGAGCCGGGCATCGGGAAGACGAGGTTGCTCGAAGAACTGAAGAAGCTCGCCACCATCCGCCGGATCCGCGTCCTGTACGGCCGATTCGTCGAGCAGGACCGGGCCTTCTCCTATCAAGGTTTCTGTGAGCTCATCCAGGACTACTTTCAGTCGAAGGATCCCGGAAGCTCCGTCGCCGAGCGGCCCGACTTCTCCGACCTCGCGCCCGAGCTGCTCTCCCTCTTCCCGCTTCTGACGGAGATCGTCGAGCTGCGGTCGTCCGTGAGCGGCGATTCGAAGGTCGCTTCGGCCGGGGAGCGGAAGGCCGAGGACCGCGTCCAGATCTTCGAGCTGCTCGCTCGAACCCTCGCGCGGATCGCCGGCGGAAAGCCGCTCGTCCTGATCCTCGAGAACCTCCATGCGGCCGAGGTCTCGATCGAGGCGCTCCAGTACATCGTCAGGCGTCTGGGCCCGACGCCAACGTTCTTCGTCGGAAGCTACCGCCACACCGAGACCGACAAGCGGCACCCGCTCGTCCGCATGCTCGACTCCTTCGCGGACGATCCCCGCTTCGCGCCGATCACGCTCGGGCCTTTCTCGCCCTCGGAGCATCGCGCGCTCGTCGAATCGGTGGTCGGAGCCTCGAAGCTCTCCGAGGAGATCTGCCAGAGGCTCCACGAGGCGACCGAGGGAAATCCGTTCTTCACGAAGGAGCTGATCCACTCCCTGATCGATTCGGGTGGGATCGCGAAGGACGACACCGGGGCCTGGAGCTTTTCGACGAGGGCCGGGATTTCCTCCGACGCGCTGCCGGCGACGATCCAGCAGGCGGTCGAAAAGCGGATCGAACGCCTTCCCGCAGAACTTCGCGATCTGCTTTCGACGGCCTCCGTTCTCGGGAGGAGCTTCGAGTTCCGCGACCTCGAAACTCTCTCCGAAGGCGCCCGGAACCTCGACGAGTCCATCGACCGGCTTCTCGCCGAGGGAATTCTCGAAGAGGAGCGCGAATCGCGAGGCGACCGGCTCGCTTTCTCGAGCGGAATCGTGCGCGACGTGTTGTACGGGAGTCTTTCGCGCCGGAAGCGGCGATCCCTGCATCGAAAATACGCGGAGCTGATCGAAAAGCGTTACACGGGGCGTCTGGATCGGATCTACCCCGAGCTCGTCCACCATTTTTCCCAGGGGGACGTGCCCGAGAAAACGGTCGAATACGGGTTGAAGCTCGCCCAGAAGTCTCTTGAGACCTTCAGTCCCGACGACACGATCCGCGCGGCCCGGACCGCTCTCGAGTTTCTCGAAGACGAGGAGTGGACGGGAGACCGTTCGCTCCAGGGCGAGACGAGGCTCGTGCTGGCCGAGGCGCACCGGATGGCGGGCAACCTCGACGGGGCGCTGCGGGAGGCCGAGGAAGCGGTGACGGCGTTCGAGCGGGAAAAGCAGCCGGAGAAAGCTCTGGACGTCATCCTCTTCGCGGCGGATACCGCGTGGCAGGGCCGCCGGACCGAAGAGACGCGTCAGTGGGCGGATCGCGGGATCGAGATCGCGCGCTCCCTTCAGAAGACGGGTCCTCTGGCAAAGCTCGTCTCGCTCGCGGCGGCCGTCGCCAACATGCGCGGGGAGTATGCGAAGGCGAGCGCCTATCTCGCCGAGATCGATCGGATGGTGCCGAAGGAGACCGCGGACGAGCAGATCCCGAGGGGCGGAACGCTCGTGGTCGCGATGGCAAATCCGATCGCCGACATCGAGCCGAGCACTTACCAGACAACCGAAGAGAGCGAGGTCGTGGCCAACGTCTTCGAGACGCTCGTGACGACCGATTCGGAGGGCAACCTGGTCCCCTCGCTCTGCGAGCGGTGGTCTCTGGAGGATGGCGGAAAGGGCGTGCGCCTGCGCCTCCGTCCGGAAGTCGTGTTTTCCGACGGCACGCCGCTGACCGCCGCCGCCGTCAAGGCCTCTCTCGAGCGCTCCATCCGGCACTCCCGCGATTCGACGCCGCCGGCGTTTACACCCATCTCCGGGCTCTCGGACCATCTCGAAGGAAAGGCGCCGGAAGTCTCCGGTATCACGGCGCCCTCGGAACGGGAGATCGAGATTCGCCTGACCGAGCCGCTGCCGATCTACCCGGCCCTCCTCACGGACGGGAGGACCTCGATTGCGCTGGAGACCGTCGCGGAAGACGGAAAGACGGCGAAGGTCCTCGGGACGGGACCGTTCGTCGTCGCCAGTCAGACGCCGGATCGCGCCGTTCTGGAGCGCAACGAGCGCTACCGAAAGAACCCGTCCCGGTTGGATCGGCTCGAGTTTCGCGCTTCGCTTTCGGCTTCGGCCATCGCGGAAGGGCTGAAGTCCGGCCAGATCGATCTTGTCCGGGATCTCCTTCCGCAGGATCGCGAAGCAATTCTCCGGGACCCGCGGTTCCGCTCCGGACTCGTCGAGCAGCCCAAGAAAAACACCTACTTCGTGCTGTTCAACACGGCGCGCCCCGCCGGTTCGAACGCCGCGCTCCGTCGAGCGCTCGCGAACTCGGTCCGGGCGCAGGAGTTCGTGTGGGGAGCTCTCGGACGTTTCGCGCTTCCCGCGACCGGTCTCCTTCCTCCGGGGATTCTCGGCCACGACCCGGGACGGCGGCAGCCCCACTTCTCGCACGACAAGGCGGCCGAGCGGGTTCGATCCATCGGGCTCGATCTTCCGATTCGCCTGCGGGCGTCCGTCCATCCGATTCTTCAGGACCAGTACGGCGCGCTCACGTCGGCTCTCTTCGGAAACTGGGCCGAGCTCGGCGTCGAGGTCTCGGTCGCGACCCGAACGATGCCGGAGTATCTCGAGTCCTGGAACGAGAACGCGGAGATCGATCTCCTCGTCGGGCGCTGGATCGCCGACTACGACGACCCGGACAATTTCTCATTCACCCTGTTCCATTCCGACAAAGGTCTCGTGCGCGAATACTTTTCCTCTCGCGAGACCGATCGGATCCTCGAAGAAGCCCGCCACGAGAGCGACTCGGACGCGAGAGAGAGGCTGTACCGAAAGTTCGAGGACGTACTGCTCGACTCCGGGATCCTCGTGCCGCTCTTCCACGACGTCGACTATCGGATCGCGAGCCCGGCCGTTCGCGGGTTGCAGCTTCGCGGGACCGCTCCCTGGGTCAATTACCCGGAGGTCGGGAAAGCCCCGGTGAAGGCGGCGGGGCCGGCTGCCGGCCGCGCGGCGAGCGGAGGAATCATTCATGTACCGATCGCGGGCATCGTCCGATCTCTCGATCCCTCGATCGACAGCACGGTCGAGAAGGGCGAGACACTCCCGAACGTCTTCGAGACGCTGACCCGCCAGACCGAAGGCGCGGTCGTGATTCCCTGGCTCGTCTCGGACGTCACCGCGGAGAACGAAGGGCTGCGCTACCGGTTCCGCCTGCGGCCGGGGATCCGCTTTCACGATGGGCGGCTGCTGACCGCTCGTGACGTGCGTCATTCCTTCGAGCGGCTTCTCCAGGATGAAGAGAGCGATACCCGCTGGCCGTTGTCACCCATCCTCGGTGCGAGAAAACTCCTCGATCACCAGGAGACGGCCCTCGAAGGCTTTCACATCGTCTCGCCGACGGAGTTCTACATCGACCTCGTGAAACCGGTTCCGTTCTTTCCTGCCCTGATGTCGGAGCCGGCGGCCGCCATCGTTCCGGAGGGAACCACGAGAATCCGGGGAACCTGGCGCGACTACTGTGTCGGAACCGGTCCGTTCCGCGTCGTGACCTTCGAGCCGGGGCGGCGTCTCCAGCTGGAGAAGAATCCCCACTACTGGCGCGAGGGCTACCCCCGGAGCGACGGCATCGTCTTTCGATTCGGAATGTCTCCCGAGGAGATCCGAAGCGAGTTCCTGGAAGGCCGGCTCTCGATCGCCTCGGATCTCCTCCCGGCCGACGTCGAGACCCTCCGCCGCCATCCGCGCCACGGTCCGGGATATCGGGAGTCTCCGCGGCTCTCGATCTACCTCGTCGCATTCAACGTCCATCGGGGACTCTTCGCGGACCCGGCGCTGCGCCGCGGTCTGGCGCACGCGATCGATGCCGCCGGGATCGTCCGCCGCACGCTCGGACGGCTGGCCGTTCCCGCAAACGGTCTGATTCCTCCGGGACTTCTGGGACATTCTTCGAGCCCGGGGCGGGGGATCCGCCGCACGGGCCCACTCGCTCCGGAGGAATCCGTCAGCTACACGGTCACGCGGGAGAAGCGCGATGTCACCGCAGCGATCCATCCGATGTTCTTCGGCGAGTTCGCCGCTTTCTACGAGGAGCTCGCGAAGGCCTTCGAAGAGATGGGATTCGCGATTCGCGCGATCAACGAGGCAATGCCCGAGTTCATCACGCACCAGAAGAACGCGGACGTGGATCTCGCCGTCATGCGGTGGGTCGCCGACTATCCCGATGCCGACACTTTTGTCAACGGGATCCTCCAGTCCGACGAGGGGATCCTCGGCCGGTTCCTCGGGAGCCCACAGATCGACGAGCTCATCGAGCGGGGACGCTCCGAGGTCAATCCCGACGTCCGCCACTCGATCTATCGGCAGATCGAGGATCTGATCGCCCGCGACACGTTGATGATCCCGCTCTTTCACGAGCAGGTCTACCACTTCGTCCGTCCCGAGGTCGAAGGCCACTCCCTGGGTTTCGCGCTGCCGACCGTGGCCTACGAGAACCTCTCGATCCGGCGGTAGCGACCGGCCCGGAGCGACCCGGCCTCCGCATAGAGTAGAGGCGTGAGATCCGATGGCCTCGGCGGCTGACTCGGCGCGTGGCCGGCTCACCCGCGACGAGCTCGCCGCTCTCGTCCAACGCGGGGAGATCGAGACAGTCATTCCGGTCTTCCCCGATCTCTACGGGCGGCTCATGGGAAAGCGCCTCGTCGGACGGTTCTTCGTCGAGAGCGTCGCGGCGCACGGGATGCACGCCTGCAATTACCTCCTCGCGTGCGACATGGAGATGGACCCCGTCCCCGGCTATCGTCTGACGAGCTGGGAGAGCGGCTACGGGGATTTCCGCTGTGTTCCCGACTGGCGGACGCTGCGACGCGCGGCGTGGCTCGAGAAGACGGCGATCGTCCTCTGTGACCTGGCGACCGAGCCCGCCGGCGAGCCGATCGAGGTCGCGCCGAGGTGGGTTCTCGAGCGCCAGATTGGGCACGCCCGCAAAATGGGTTACGTCGCGCGCGCCGGCTCCGAGATCGAGATGTATCTCTTCCGGGAGAGCTACGACTCGGCTCGCCGGAAGAACTACGGAGACCTCGAGACGTTCTCCGGCTACATCGAGGACTACCACATCTTCCAGGGGACGAAGGAGGAGCCGCTCGTCGGCGAGATCGTGCGCGCTCTCGAGAAAAGCGGCGTGCCGATGGAGGGATCGAAGGGCGAGTGGGGCCGGGGCCAGCAGGAGCTGAACGCGGAGTACTGCGATCTGCTCGAGCAGGCCGACCGCAACGTCCTGACGAAGCACGCGGCGCGCGAGATCGCCTTTCAGCAGAACCTCGCCGTAACGTTCATGGCGAAGTGGGACGAGCGGATGGCCGGAAGCTCGATGCATCAGCACCTCTCCCTGTGGGATCGCGACGGCCGCGAGAACGTCTTCGCCGGCGGAGAGCGGCTGGGCCGCGTCGCGGCGAGCGAAGTCTTTCGCTGGTTTCTCGGTGGCTGGATGTCCCGCGCGGAGGAGCTCGCGGTGTGCTATGCGCCGTCGATCAACTCGTACAAGCGTTTCCAGAGCGCTTCCTTCGCTCCGACGGCGGTCGCGTG
>Ga0137366_10004156_pt1 | contig 11311 bp, 8 predicted proteins | sample SagtaG_8_FD_104938 | JGI IMG/M metagenome (GOLD analysis project Ga0137366, IMG submission 104938) | Vadose zone soil microbial communities from Sagehorn Ranch, Mendocino, California, USA - Sage1_L_60_16 metaG | ecosystem: Environmental > Terrestrial > Soil > Vadose zone | place: USA: California... | reverse complement strand
GGAGACACCTTTCCGCAGAGCATTACCATCCAAGGACTATAATGAGCCGGGGTGCTGTATGAGGCCGCGCATTATAGTTCTTGGCGTTTTGTTGGTTGCAGGCGCGGTCTGCAAAGCCGAGAACGAGAAGTCGTCTTCCGCGATTACTGCTCAGCACCGCATGGAACTGGTTCGCACCTTCAACTCCGACCTGGTTTATATCCGCACAAGATTCCCCATGGGAAAGACCGGTCTTACGCTCAAAGGCGGCAAACTTTCGCCGGCCGGGCCCGACCTTGAAAAACTGATGGCTCTCTGGGGACCCTCGGTGAAGCCGGGAGACCGTGCCCTCATTACTCAATTCCTGATCAAGGGAGATCGCATTCATCTCGAGATCAACGGCGGGCCGGTGAGAAAACAGAAGTGGTACCAGCACATCCAGGTCGGCATGAACAACACGATGACCACCCCTGGGGGTGGTGACCAGAGCGGGCCTTTCAACAATCCGCGCGGCTCCTACGTCGATCTGGTGTTCGATCATCACATTCCTGATCTTACCGTCGAACAGCTCAAGCAGATGTTATGGCCGGTTTTCGATTTCGACTCCAAGTCTCCGGTGGACGCTTACATTGAAACAGTCCCTCCCAAGGTGAAAGAAGCGATCAAGAACCATCAAGTATTGGTGGGAATGAATCGCGAGATGGTCATTTACTCCAAGGGCCGTCCCGGCAAGAAGATTCGGGAGAAAGATGGCGAAGGCGCGGAGTACGAAGATTGGATCTATGGCGAACCGCCGCAGGATGTGGACTTCGTGCGCGTTGTCGGCGACGAGGTAGTCCGAGTAGAGACAATGAAGGTGGGCGGCCAGAAGGTCGTGAGAACTGAGAAGGAAATTGACGCAGGGGGGGCAACTGTCGCCAGCGCAGCACAGAAGGAACAACATTCCACGAAAGCGCCCACGTTACGCCGTCCGGGCGAAGAAGCGCCACCTGCGAACGGGAACACAACCCCGTCGCGTCTGCCGGACACCACAGCGCCACTGCCTCCGCACTTCCAGTCATCGTCCGCGCGGTAAGGGCACCGCCACTCCTTTGTTGCCGACAAGCCGCACTTGGCGATGCCTTTCTGCCCCGTTAGACTGAAAGTGTGAAGATTGCCCTGGGGCAAATCAATCCTACTGTCGGTGACTTTGCCGGAAACGCGGCAAAGATCATCGCATGTGCCGCCCGCGCCAGAACAGAAGGCGCCGGACTGATCCTGTTTCCTGAACTCTCCATCTGCGGATACCCGCCTCGAGACCTGGTGGAGCGAGCGTCCTTTGTGGCACACAACCGCGAAGCGGCCGAGCACATTGCTGCTGAAACGCGCGGGATCGCGGTCATTTGTGGACTCGTGACTCCGGCGCACGCCGACACCGGCAAGTCGGTGATGAATTCGGCTGCGCTGCTCGTGGGCGGCAGCATAAAGTTCGTACAGTCGAAAATGCTGCTTCCCACGTACGACGTCTTTGACGAGCTGCGCAACTTTGCACCTGCGCGCCAGCAGCAACTATTTTCCTTTTGCGGAAAGCAGATGGCGCTGACCATCTGTGAAGACGCCTGGAATGACAAGCACTTCTGGCCGCGGCAGCTCTACAGCGTGGATCCGGTGGAGGCGCTGGTGCACGCCGGCGGCAACTTCGTGCTCAACATTTCGGCATCTCCGTTTTGGGCAGGGAAGCGCGAAATGCGGCATGAAATGCTCGCGACCATTGCCAGAACGGATCGAGTTCCCGTCGCGTTCGTGAATCAGGTGGGCGGCAACGACAGCCTGGTTTTTGACGGCTCAAGTCTGGTCTTTGACCGCGAGGGCAAGGTTATCGCCCAGGGTAGATCTTTTGAGGAAGACCTTATATTTTTCGATTCCGACTCGCTGACTGGTGAAATCCATGAGCAAATCGCGGGAGAAGAAGCCAGCGTTTACGCGGCCCTTGTGCTAGGCACTCGCGACTACATCGCGAAGTGTGGCTTCCACAAAGCCATTGTTGCGCTGAGTGGCGGAATCGATTCCGCTTTGACCGCTGCCATCGCTGTGGACGCCATCGGTGCGGGGAAGGTGATTGGCGTGGGTATGCCGTCTGAATATTCTTCTGAGGGATCGGTTACCGATGCTCGCGAACTGGCGACAAACCTCGGAATCCGCTTTGAGGTCTTGCCCATCAGCGACATTTTCACAGAATTCAAATCTACCTTGCGCCCTGTATTCAAGAACATCCCCGAAGATGTGACCGAGGAGAACATACAGTCGCGCATACGCGGGTCGCTGCTGATGGCGCTCTCGAACAAGTTCGGCGCTCTGGTTTTGAGCACGGGAAACAAGAGCGAGTTGGGTGTGGGCTATTGCACTCTTTACGGCGACATGGCCGGAGGGCTCGCCGTTATTAACGATGTGCCGAAGACACTGGTGTACCGCCTCAGTCGCTACGTGAATTCCCGAAAGCCGGTGATTCCTCAGACCACGCTTGACAAGCCGCCGTCGGCGGAGTTGCGTCCCGACCAGAAGGACACGGACTCGCTTCCGCCGTACGAAGTTCTCGATGCTATTCTGGAAGACTATGTGGAGCAGTCGCACTCGGCGGAAGACATTGCGCGGGAGCACGGGTTCGACTTGCCGCTGGTGAAGAGCGTCATCCGCATGGTGGAGCGTAACGAGTACAAGCGCCAGCAGGCTGCACCGGGAATTAAAATTTCACCCAAGGCGTTTGGATACGGACGGCGTTTTCCGATTGCGGCAAAGGTAGATTTTTGACTTTGGTTTGATGATTCGCGGGCTGCACGGGTCGCACAGTATCGCAAGATACCGGCTTCACCAATTCTCTTATCAAGGACGAACATGCGTAAGTTTCTCTTCTTGTTTCTTTTGTCTGCGGGCGTGGTCGCCGCTCAACAGAAGCCTGCGGCCAAGCCAAAACCCGCAATATCACAAGGTGCAGCCAACGCCAGCTTGCCCACGGAAGACGATGTCAACGGCTTCATGCACGAGACGTTTGGCTACAATCCGCAGCTTACGTGGAAAATCGCCAGCATCAAACCGGCGGATGCAAAAGGTCTCGCTGAGGTCGATGTGCAGATCAGCGGCCCCGAAGGACAGGGCGAACAGAGATTCTTTGTCACCGAAGACGGAAAGCACGCCGTTGTGGGAGATGTGATTCCTTTCGGAAAGCACCCCTTTGAGGCGGCGCGAGTGGAACTGAAGAAGAAGGCCAATGGTCCCGCACGCGGCCCAGTCGATGCGCCCGTAACGATTGTTGAGTTCAGCGATCTGCAGTGCCCGCACTGCAAAGAGGCAAATCCTACGATCGAGCGCTTACTGAACGAAGATCCCAAGGTCCACTTGGTTCTGCAGAATTTTCCGCTTCCCAATCACAACTGGGCGATGAAGGCGGCGGCGTACGCTGACTGTGTCGGGCGCGCTTCCAACGAGTCGTTCTGGAAATTCGTGGACAGCGCGTTCGCCGCTCAGGAGCAGATTACCGCTGACAATGCCGACGAGAAACTCACCGGGATCGCCGACAGTTCCGGGGTGAAGGGAGCGAACATCGCCGCGTGCGCGGCGAAACCAGAGACGCAGGCCCGCGTCGAAGCCTCAGTGAATCTTGGCAAAACACTCGGGGTGAACAGCACGCCGACCTTGTTCGTGAATGGCCGGCCGGTGGGTGTCAATGGAAACAACTACGACGCATTGAAGAAGTTGGTGGATTTTGCAGCGTCGAACAAGTAGTTGGACTTATTACTTCGCCAAATAGACTTCTGAGCTCTGCCCCATGCTGCGGGCGGTGATATGCGGCGTGATCACAAGCAGCAACTCATCGTCCTCAAGCTGTTTGCTATTGGTGGTGGTGATTTTATTCACTCCGGGAACAAAACCCATGCCCGGAATTCCACTCATGGAGAGCGTTTCCGTATGCGTGACCTGACCGGCAACGATCGCGGGTTCGCCATCCATAAGCGTTATGCTGCCTTTGTATTCGCGGTTGCCAATCACGGGAACACCATTGAGCGATTGTCCGGCAAGCGACCGCAGATTGATCTCAAGTTGCAGCCTTACGTCGTTGTTGGAACTGATCGTTGGCTTGGCTTTAATCGTCAGTCCTAAATCTTCGTAGTTGAATGAAGGGAAGGCTGCCTGGAAACTGTTGTTCTGGATGACCTGCGAAATCGCCGGGGTATTGAAGACGGGCGCGAAACTCGCGTTCAGAACGGGAAAGCGGCTACCCATTCGGAAGGTTGCGTCTGTGCCCTGCGAAGCCCGCAACGACGCGTGGTCGAGCGTTTTGACCCAACTCTCGTTCAACGAAAGCTGCGCGCTTAACTGATCCAAGCTCACGCCTGTGAGCGTCTTGCCTCCGCCGAAAGTGGCAAGCGGCTGGCTAAAAATCGAGTTCTGTGACTGCTGCTGCCCCTGCAGCTGCGCCAGCAATGCGGACAGCGCGGTGTTATTTGCCTGATTAATGCCCCCGCTTGCGATCAGCTGATTGATGAGATCCTGAATGTTCTGTCCGCCAAGTGCAGCGAGCGCGCCTGCGGGAATATTGAACAGGTTGAAACTGTAAGGAATGCGCACTCCCAGATTGCGCATGAAGCTGTGGTTGACCTGATAGACGTGCACATCAAGCATGACCTGCGGGCGCGAGCCGTCGAGCCTCTCCAGAAGCTGCGTTGCGGCATCCAGACTGTCTTGGGAAGCGCGTACAACGAGAGTGGCAGACCCAGCGTTGGGCGTGACGTTGCGGATATCGAAAAGGTTTCGCAGCAAGTTCATCACGTCGTTTAACGCAGTTGGCGTGGAGGTCGCACTCGGCACATAGAACTTGCGCATTGCGAGGCGTTCATATTGTTTGCGGTTGTCGAGCGTGTCGGCAGCTACCACCATCTGCTTGGCGTCGAGGGGAGCCCAGAAACTCTTGGTCAGGCTGCCGGCAACCAGCATTGCCTTGTAGAAATCCACATTATCGATATTGAAAGATACTCCGCGGGATTGAACCGAATCTTCGATGTTTGCCGCAACTCCGTACGCCGCGGCGATGTTGGCGAGCAGTTCCCGGCTATCACCCCGGAAATGAAAGCTGGCGAGGTTCAGGTTCGGCTGCAGGCGAAGTTCTGAAGTTTCCTCTACCACTTGCGGGGCCGAGCTGGTCGCGGGAGATGAGTCGCCGAGAGCATCGCTCAGGCGTTCCTGCGCAAACTGATTGGAAGGATCGAGATGAAGCGCGTTACGGAAATCAGCCATGGCTTCTATCTGCTTGCCTGATTCCAGTTCCGCATTGCCGCTTTCAATGTGCTTTGTCACCAGGCGCTGTCGCGCTACTTCGCGGGCTGTCATGTAACTGACGTTTCGCGGGACCAATTCGGCTGCGCGCGCGAACTGCTCGTACGCTTGATCGAGATCCTTCTCTTGGAGCTTGACCGCGCGGGAGAACGCCGCCTTCGCTTCTTTCTCGTCGGTTCGCGAAGCATTGCACGAGGCAGGGCTGGCTCCCGATGGACACGGAAGCAAAGGATCAGGCTGCTGCTGTTTTGCAGGCAGCCAAGTGGATACAAATGCGATGGCGAACGCCAGACAGAGTACTCGGCGCATGGCTCATTCTAACGCGAGCAGGCTGCGGCGGCCTCGTCTCTTTAGGGGCGTGTATTATCGAAGTAACAAACACTCATGATTATTAAACTGATGAAATCCAAGATCCACCGGGCAACCGTGACCGGTGCGGACCTGAATTATGAGGGGAGTATCGCGCTCGACGAAGCGCTGATTGAGGCGGCCGGCTTCGTAGTCGGCGAGGCGGTCCACGTCTGGAACTTGAGCAACGGCGAGCGCTTTGAAACCTACGTAATCACGGCTCGGCGCGGCTCGGGCGAGGTTCGGCTGAATGGCGCTGCCGCACGGCTGGTGCATCCGGGCGACCTGGTGATTCTTGCCAGCTTCTGCTGGTTGGAGCCTCACGAGGTGAAGAACCACTCTCCGAGAGTCGTCCTTGTGGACGAGAAAAACAGGGAAGCGAAGTCCACATAGGCCGCGTCCCAGACGCCTTTTCCAGTTTGGAGTGTTTGCCGTTTTTAGCGTATAAAAGTAGGTTGCGGCGGCACGACTGCGCTGTTCCGTGCGTCTCAACGATTTCGGAACCGAGCGAGGAATAATGTCCAGCCTGACGATGACAAACGCTCCCAAGGGGCTGGAGGGCGTGGTCGCCACTACCTCCAAGATTTGCTACATCGACGGCGACAATGGTGTCCTCGCTTACGGCGGCATCGATATTCACGAACTGGCCGAGAAATCCACGTTTGAAGAGACCTGTTTTCTCCTCTGGCACGGCAAACTTCCAAACGCAGACGAACTGAAAGATACCCGCAACCGGCTGGCGCAAGAACGCAGGCTGGACCCGGCCGTATTGAATTTTCTGCGAAATGTCCCCAAAGACGCCTTGCCCATGGATGTGCTGCGCACCGCGGTTTCGCTGCTGGGCCTCTACGATCGCGATGAGAAGAACAACGATCACGACGCGAACGTCAGCAAAGCCATTCGCTTGACGTCACAGATCGCCATGATCGTTGCCGCTTTCGACCGTATTCGAAAAGGCAAGAAGGTGGTCGAGCCAGACCCCGCGCTGTCGCACGCGGCGAATTTTCTGCTGTTACTTAATGGGGAGAAGCCCTCGGAAACCGCCGAACGCGCCCTCGACATCGCGCTGATTCTTCATGCCGACCACGAACTGAACGCATCCACATTTGCCGCACGCGTCACGGCTGCAACGCTCTCTGATATGCACTCGGCGGTGACCTCGGCCATTGGCGCGCTCAAAGGCCCGCTGCACGGCGGCGCCAACGAAGCCGTGTTCCACATTCTCGAGAAGATTGACTCCACCGGCGCCGAACCGGTCGCCTACGTGCGCGACATGCTGGCAAAGAAACAAAAGATTTCAGGCTTCGGCCATCGCGTTTACCGCACCGAAGATCCACGGGCCACGCATCTGCGCAGAATGTCAGAAGACCTTTGCCAGAGCAGCGGGCAGCCGAAGTGGTTCGAGATGTCGCACGCGATCGAGAAGTTTGTGAAAGCCGAGAAGAAGCTCAATGCGAACGTTGACTTCTATTCGGCGTCCACCTATCACGTGCTGGGAATTGATGTTGACCTGTTTACGCCAATCTTCGCAGTTTCCCGCATCAGTGGTTGGACGGCACACGTGATCGAGCAGCTCGACGACAATCGCCTGATCCGCCCACGCGCGGACTACATCGGCCCTGCGTATCCGCAGCACTGGATGCCTGTCACCGCGCGGTAGCTCGAGGTCCTCATTTCACTCAAAAAGAAAGCCCGCGATTCCCTCGCGGGCTTTGATCGTCCGCCTTGATTGCTATTTGTGGGGTGCTGGGGCCGGAGCACTCATTCGCGGTGCTGGCGCCGGAGCACTCATTCGTGGTGCGGGCACCGGAGCGTTCATTCGTGGTGCGGGCGCACTTGGCCGGGACCCTCCACCGCGAGGAGACATGGACCCTCTTGTCGGTTCACCTTGCTGCATGGAAGGCGCTGACGGTGCGACTGGAGTCGAATGGACGCGTTGTGTGACTTCGCCCCTCCGCTGTACCTCGTGTGACGCCTGTGCGAGATTCGCGACTTGGCCGCGTGGGACGCCCAAGCCAGCCGAGTTGTTGCGAATCACTACCTGGCTTCCTGATTTCGCGGAGAAGCTGGACATGGGGCCGTGATTCACGGTCACAATCGTCGTGCCTTTCGTGGCGATTGTGCCAGGCGCCTGAGGGGGCCTAAAACCAGTGGGTCTATTCAGCAGACGTGGTTGCGAATACCACGGCATCCACGCTCCGCCGGGCTGCCACGCCCAACCGTACCCAGGCAGGAAAACCCATGACCCGTAGTGGTAAGGTGTCCAGCCCCATGGATACGCTGAAACCCAGCCATAACCAAAGCCGGGAGAGAATGCCCAAGCTCCATCCATGAAGGGATCCCAGCCTGCCCCGATAAAATACGGCTGCCAAAGCATGCCGTAACCGGGTGCGCTGAAGAAAGTGCCGTAATAGGTCAGATCGCTGGTGCCGTATGCGTATGGCGAATAGTTGCCGTACGAATTAGTCGCATAGCGCTGGTGATATTGTGACTGCTGCTTGTCCCACGAGTCGAGCGGTTCGGGCGCAATCTCCTTCGCAAGCGTCACGTGATCGTCCGCAGAAGAGTCAAAACTGGCGGTTTGGTTCTTCTTGACTTCGATTGGGCCCGAAGCTGCCTCCACCTGAACGTCGCCCTTGAAAACGGCTAATTGCGTGCCCTTCTCGCCAGCGCTGATTCTCAAGCGTGCCGCACGTGTCAAAACACTCTTTTGGCGGCCGAACTGGAGAACAAGCTCGTCACTCTTCGATCCCGCAGAATCTATGTACGCGGTGCCACTGGTAAGTTCCACGCTCGAAAGCCGCGCGCCGGAGTCTCGCAACGAAAGCTGTGGGAACTGAACGGTTGTGCTGGGCGCGAGGCGAAGCGTGCTGCCATCTTCAAACTCAACCTCAGCGCGGCCCTCACCAGTACGCAGCTTGGCGCCTTCGGTGACTGGGAGATTGACAATAGCTTTTTCGAATTGGCCGGTGTTGCGGTCAATCTGCACGTCGCCTTCTACGTAGCTGAGGCGGACAATTCGGACATGCGAATCCGCGAATGCCGGTAACGAGAGTAAGAGTGAAGCCAAAACTGCGAAGGCAAAGGGGGGAAGGACTTTCCTTAACATTAGGAACCTCCGGGAGAGACAACAACCTATTTAGATTAGAACACGTCCGCGGAAGATTTGTTGTCTTTGGCTTGTAAATACGCGGTTTCCGTCCAGCTGTGCAATGTGTGCTCTCAGCCACGGCGTGTTCTGCCATCCACGCGCTGCCGGTTTTCAGTCGTGTCTAAATGCCGCAGAATCATTGCAATTTATTTGGCCGCGACCGTGCCGTTCCTCTCAGTGCAGTCCCAAGGAGGGGAATATGACAACGATGGATCTAAATCAGGGAAGCAGCAACAAGGGTTTGAAGCAGACGGACAAGGACAGCTGGAGCAGCCTCTATCTGCCGGCGATTTGCGCGGCGATTCTCATGGGCGGCGTGCTGTTCCTGGCGTTCAGTTTTTCCAGGAAATCTCAGAATGTGGCGAAGATCGCGCCGGCGGCGGTTACGGCTCCGGCGCAGACTACGCCAATAGCTTCGGTTGCAGAGACGCCGAAGAAGAAAGCAGTCAAGAAGCCCCGTCCTGCAAATGCAACGTACGTGAACAGCACCTATGGCGTTTCGTTCAGCTATCCGCGCAAATATAGCTTGCAGTCAGGCGACAAACTGGCAGCGGCTCCGCTGCCGACGAGTTTCTTGAAGGAAGGCGCGGTGCAGGTTGCGGCCTTGGATATGCCGGACGATCTGTATCCGGAAACGGACTTCTCGTCCGCGCTGTTGAACGTGAGCGTGAACCAGAACATGACCTCGGACGAATGCATGCAGTTCGTTCCCGCGTCAAAAGATGCTGGTGAAGCGAAGCCCACGATCGTGAAGCTGGGCGCCAACGAGTACAGCGTGTTCGAACAGATCAACGGAGAGGGCGACAAGAAGTCCGATCTGAAGTACTTCCATCTGTTCAAGAACAATGCCTGCTACGAATTTGCGCTCGACGTGGACACAACCGTGAAGCCGGACAGCGATTTGGCGCAGGTGGACCGCGGCAAAGTCTTCCAGCAACTGGAAAAGATCCTGACCACCGCGCGGATTAAAGACCTGCAGCCGACCGAAGTCGCGAACGCAGCTAAGATGCCGGCAGCGACAACCCCGGTGACTGATCTTAAGACTGCTGACCCGAAGACGACTGAAGCCAAGGCCGAAGAGAAGACCGAGAAGGCAGAGGTTGTAACGCCAGAGCAGAAGTAGTGACATAACCCTTAGGACCGGACGCCTTCGTCCGGGTGGGCTGAGTCAAAGCAATGCGATGCTCGCATCGCTGGGCGGGTGAGGGCACCCGCCCCTACGTGTTTTCCTTGGGACAAAGCATCCGTACCGAACGGGCTATGTCACGGCTTTCGCGACCTCGCGATCGCTTCTTTTGCTTCTTTATCCGCCGTGCGGCGACGTTCGGTTTCGCGCTTATCCCAGAGCTGTTTACCCTTGGCGAGTGCAAGTTCTACTTTCACTCGACCGTTTTTGAAGTACATGCGGGTAGGGATCAGAGTCAGTCCCTTCTGCTGGGTCTTACCGATCAGCTTGCGGATCTCTTCCTTGTGGACGAGGAGTTTCCGTGTCCGCAGGGGAGCGTGATTGTAGATGTTCCCGTGCTCGTACTCCCCGATGTGGCAGTTCAGAAGCCAGAGTTCGCCATCCTTCACCAGTCCGTAGGCGTCCTTGAGCGCGACCTTGCCGGTACGGACGGATTTCACCTCGGTACCTGTTAAGGCAACGCCAGTCTCGTATTTTTCCAGCAAGAAGTAGTTATGTGAGGCGATCCTATTAACAGCGGCATCTCTCTGCCCGGCGGCTGTGGGATCGCGCCGCGGATTCTTCTCGGCGTTCGGTTTGGTCTGGTGGGTTGCTTGCCGGGCCATGGGGATAGAGTACCAGCGTCGTTGGTCGTTCGTCGCACGTCGTTGGCCTTAAGACCGATTCGGGCATGGGTCGTGCCTTTGCGAACGACGGACGACCAACGACGAACGACGCTTCTGGTCGAGACCGAGAGCCGATGACGCATTGGTGCGAGTACTTTGGTGTAAGCGTATGACGAACAGTAACATCGGCGTGGTTACTGGCGATGCTATAATCGCGCTTTCCTACAGCAAACACACCAGGGTCCGGGCTCGGGCCGTGGCGATGAACGTCCTTTGAGGTGTTATTGATGAAACGCGCAATCCGCCCGGCGCTAATTTGTCTGATCCTTTCCCTGATTGTACTTCCGGCGATCGCTGAAAGCTCAAGGTCGCTATACAAAAGGGGAAAGTTGGCCGAGGACCGCCAGAATTTCGAACAGGCATACGATTTGTACAAGCAGGCGTACGATCATAGCCCACAAGACATTTCCTATCGCTCCGCGTACGAGCGGCTGAGATTTCTGGCGGGCGCCTCGCACGTCCATCGGGGACAGTTGCTGCGCGAGGCAGGGCGCCTGCAGGAAGCACTGGCGGAGTTCCAAAAAGCTGCCGAGATCGATCCCTCCAGCGCCATTGCCAAGCAGGAAGTCCAGGTCACCAACAAGATGATTCAAGCTGCCGCCTCTCCGGCACCGCAGTCGAGCGAGCGTCCGCCCAGCGTTCTAGAGAGACGTCTTCAGGACGCGGGAGGGCCGG
>Ga0137366_10004150_pt1 | contig 11317 bp, 2 predicted proteins | sample SagtaG_8_FD_104938 | JGI IMG/M metagenome (GOLD analysis project Ga0137366, IMG submission 104938) | Vadose zone soil microbial communities from Sagehorn Ranch, Mendocino, California, USA - Sage1_L_60_16 metaG | ecosystem: Environmental > Terrestrial > Soil > Vadose zone | place: USA: California... | reverse complement strand
TCATCTATCTGCCCGTCGCAATTGTTATCTAACCCATCACATAATTCAGGAGCACCCGGGTAAACGCCGGTCCTGGTATCGTCGCAATCGGTGTTATTGGTTACATATCCTGCAGGTTTTGTACAAGCTTGTGTACTGATAGCCGGGTCGCCATAACCATCACCATCCGCATCACGAGAGAAAGTTGTTTTTACCCCTTCATCTATTTGACCGTTGCAATTGTTGTCCTTGTCATCACAGAGTTCCGGCGCGCCCGGGTAAACAATAGCGTCATAATCATCGCAGTCCCCATTACAGGATGTATACCCATCTCCATCGGCATCAAATCCTTCATCAATTCTTTCATCGCAATTATTATCTTTTCCATCACAGATTTCTGCAGCCCCTGGATGAATGGCTGGATCTGCATCATTGCAGTCGTCATTATTGGTCACATAACCGGCGAGCGCAGAACAGGACTGCACTGTCGTGCCTGATGCATTTCCATATCCATCATTATCTGCATCGCGATAGAAAGTAATTATTGCTGTATTGTCATCTATCAATCCATTACAATCATTATCCTTTCCATCACAGATTTCTGGCGCACCAGGGTATACAGAAGGATCAACGTCTTTACAATCCCTATTATTGCTGACGTATCCTGATGGTGGTGTTGATGAACAAACAGAGGCAGTAACGTTAGGATCTCCAAAGCCATCACCATCTCCGTCCTTGTAATAAATAATCAGGACATGAACGTCTATATCGTTGTCATTACAATCTGTATTGTTTGCTATACCACATGCGATTGGCATCCCTGCACCAAAACCGTCACCATCTAAATCTTTGTACAATAGCTCCGTATCATCACAATCAGAATTATCACTTATATAACCGGTGGGTGGCATTGAAGAACAAACGAAGGTCGTAACGTTTGGATCCCCAAATCCATCGCCATCTGCATCTCTGTAATAAATCACGAACGAATGGACCGTTGCATCATTATCGTTGCAATCAGTATTGTTTGTCACACCGCAAGCTACTGGTGTCCCTGCACCATAATCGTCACCATCTTTATCTCGGTACAACAGTTTTGCGTCATCACAATCAGAATTATCACTTACATAACCCGTAGGTGGTGTTGAAGAACAAACAGAAGCAATAACATTTGGATCACCAAAGCCATCGCCGTCTGCATCTCTATAATAAATGAGGGATGCATGAACAGTCGCATCATTATCGTTGCAGTCAGTATCGTTTGCCACACCGCAGGCTACTGCTGTTCCTGCACCAAAACCATCACCATCTACATCTATGTACAATCGTTTTGTATCATCACAATCAGAATTATCGCTTACATAACCTGTGGGTGGCATTGAAGAACAAACAGAAGTAATAACATTTGGATCACCAAAGCCATCGCCATCTGCATCTCTATAATAAATGACCGGTACATGAACAGTTGCATCATTATCGTTGCAATCAGTGTTGTTTGCGACACCGCAGGCTACTGGTGTCCCTTCACCATATCCGTCACCATCTACATCTCTGTACAATAGTTTCGTGTCATCACAATCCGAATTGTTACTTATATACCCCGCAGGTGCGCCGCATGTTTGTATTGAATTTTCCGGGTTGCCAAAACCATCGCCATCTGCATCCTGATACCACGTTAGTAATGGACTCACTGTTACTGTTGAATAATTGGATTTGGCAGTACCACATTCCCCGCTTATGATACAATAATAAAAGAATGTTCCTGATATTCCGGTTGGAGGAATGAAAGTGTTGTTTGTTGCACCATTTATTGAGCTACCATTGAAACCAGAATTATCATCATCTGCATACCATTGATAATTTAAACCATCCCCGCTTGCTGCTACTGTAAGACCATCTGGAGAAGAATTCTGACAAACTGTTTGTGTCAGTAAAGGTTGATCAGAAATTTCAGGTGCTGTGCAAATAAAGCTTGCTGAAATCGTATGAGAAGCTATAACATTATTAAAGGTATAATTATTAACTGCTCCTATTGAAGAACCGTCTACTAATACGGTTGAAATAATATATCCCAGGTCAGGTGTAATGGTGTAGGTTTGATTGAATCCGTTGTTGACGAATGTTGTCCCACTGGGGCTCACGGATCCACCTGTTGAACTTGTGAATGCATCAATTGGCCATTGTACAGTAATGAAAAATGTTGGAAAAGTAGCGCCACCTGTAGCATTAGATTGGGTAAACCATTTTGTTGCATCCACAAAACTACTTAGTAATCCAGGTACTGAGCCGCTAATCGTCACAGTGGAAACAGCGCTTGATCCATTAGCAAAATAATTATTGCTTGCGCTTGAAGAAGGCAAATTCACAAAATAATTTGATGTCAATGCGATTGGTTGAACAGTATTTGAAGCGCTACTGGTTGCACTCAATGCCGTACCGTAATTAATCCCGAACAGTAAAGTAATGTTAGTTTGAGTTGCCCAGTTAGAGGTTGAACCTGTAAAAGCAAATAATTGATCACCGGAAGCGTTAAATGAAAAACTGGTTGGGTTGTTTGAATTCCAATCACTGGCTACGCCTGATCCATTAATCCAGGTAAATACTGAACCTGCACTATAGTTTGTCTGAGCAGTAAATGTAAGAAATCCCTCTCCTGTTCTGGCCGTGGCATCGGCAGTAAAACCATTGTCGGTAAAATTAATAACTGTATTTGTTGCAATATTTTTAAGAATTACAAACGAAAACTTGTCCGGATTAGTCGAATTAATTCCAACTATAGCAATATCTCCTGTATTTAATCCAGTTTGTGCTTTGCCGGCAACGCTTATCACCAGAAGCGATACTGCTGTCAAACACTTAATGATCGTTTCCGGAATAGTTTTTAACAGTGGCAGCCTTGTTATTTTTTCAAACAAAAATTCCCGTCTAAGGCTAAAAGGAGTTGAAATATTAATCATAAAAAGGTTTATGTTAATGATGTGATAAATACTTTCCTATCAGCAATGAAAATTCTTTATTTCCAGTGCTCAGATTATTTATACTATGTACCAGTTGAAGTTTTCGGAGAGTGTGGATGCGGATTGTTATCGGGGTTAAGAATCTATATAATTCTAATAAATGTACTTACCGATTTATTATTATCAATTGTATTTTGACCCGATTTTTAAGTGATTTTTCCCAATTATTTTTTGTAAATAAATTGCTGGGCGCACTATCAATAGCGTTAATTTCTTATCACAATCGGTTTGAGATGAAGTGAAATAAAATGATGAGATATCAAACATTTGTTACATCAACCATTACCCATTTATTGATCTTAGCCGCCAATTGATATTCACCATAAGGCTTACCCAGATGATCATTCATACCAGCATGGAGGCATTTTTCAATATCATCTTTGAATACATTGGCTGTAACTCCAATGATCGGAGTTTCCAATCTCAATTGTTTTCTGATTATTTGAGAAGCTTCATATCCGTCCATAACGGGCATGTGCACATCCATAAGAATAACATCGAACCTATTTGTTTTTACCAGCTCCAAAGCCTCCTCGCCATCACCCGCTACATGAGTTTTACAACCCAACTTTTCTAATAAAAATGCAGCCAGCTTCTGATTCATAATATTATCGTCCACTACAAGCACCGATACATTTTTCCCTTCCAGCTTGTTTATACCATTTATGTGTGTTTCTTCTACCGGATGGTGCTTTCTCGTCTTGTCTATTTTTACCGGTATTTCTATTTCAAAACAACTCCCTGCATCCCCTTTGGAATATTTACGCGGATAAGGACTTATGACGTTTATCTTTCCATTCATAACAGTGACCAGGTGTTTCACAATGGCAAGGCCAAGACCGGAACCCCCATAGTTACGGCTGATGGTTTCATTGGCCTGTGTAAAACTCTCAAATATTTTTTCAAATTTATCCGGTGGAATACCAATGCCGGTATCATACACTGACATTCTGATCCTAAAATTTTCCTCATCAATTTTTGCACCTGCGATCTTTATTCCTATCTGACCTTCTTTCGTGAATTTAACCGAGTTACCAATAAGGTTTACCAAAAGCTGGTGTATACGATGCCGGTCACTGATGATATAATCCGGTATAGCTTCATCGATCTCCAAAATGAAATCAATTCCATTCTCGTTGATCTGGAATTTATAAGGATATAAGCTTGATTCAATGAACTCTTTAAAATGAAAGGACTCATTTTCCAGGCTCAATTTGCCTTCTTCAATTTTATTCAGATCAAGAATATCTCCAATAAGTTTTGACAAAAGCTCTCCGGCCGTTTTAATATGCGTCAGGTATTCCTGCTCTTCTTCTTTACTCAAAGAAGTTTTCGAAAGAATTTCAGTAAAACCAAGTATACCATTGAGCGGTGTCCTGATCTCATGACTCATGCTGGAAAGGAAGCGTGTTTTTGACTGGTTGGCTCTTTCTGCAGCTTCTTTTACTTTTTCAAGTTCGGTCGTACGCTCCTGAACTTTTTCTTCCAGATCGTATTGTGCACTGCGGACCTGGCTGGCCATTGTATTAAATGCAAGAGCCAGTTTTCCTAATTCATCTTTACGTTCAATCTCCACCGATGCAGAATAATCTCCTTCTGTGATGGCTGATGCTGCCGCGGTAAGTTTATGCAGTGGCTTGGTAATATTCCGGCTCATTGATGCCGCAATAAAAATTCCTATAATGACGAGAATAGCGCCGATAATAATGATCTTATAAAGGAACCGGTTTGCTGTTTCCAAAACTTTTTGTTTTGAAAATTCAACTACAATTAACCAACTGGTATTAGGTATGGGAAGTATAGTTGCCATCACCGGGTTAGTACCATTCGTTGTATATTCCCTGATCTTATTTATGTCAGTTTTAGTAATTGGCGGTGCTGGGACAACTTTTATCAGGTTTGTCCAAAATCCTCCATCAATATTGCCAAAATAAAGCTTGGACTGGGCACCCATAAGTCCATAGAATTGGTCAAGCGCCTGCTGTGTGGCATGTACCCGTTTCCAGCTAATAATATATCCCGCGATTTGCGTTTCATCATTAACCACTGCGATAATTGGATAATATATTGTATCTCGTATTGCATACATTTTTCCCACTACTGCTGAATCATGCAGGAGTGAAGGGGTTGAAAATGCTGAGTCTAAATTGATAGACAGAGAAACGCCCGGCACACCCGAACTGAGGACATTCACACGTTTTTTATTCCATAGTTGAACTAAAACGGATAAACTATCTGTCCTTAATTTTTCAAGAGCTTTTAATGCCCCGGTATCCGGTTTATTCTTATTCGACAATAAATATTTTTTGATTTGTTCCTGCCTCGCAACGGCTTGTGTTGTTTTCAGAATTGACTGAGCAGACTGTTGAAACATGCTACTCAGCTGGTCTGTTAGAGTATGCAGACGTTCCCGCCCTGTCGCAAGCGATGCTTGTTTTACCCCTACAAATGATGTCCAGCTAAAGATCACAACAACGATCAGCAAAAGAAGACATATGAAAAGCGGAAGACGTTGTTGAATGGAAAGGTGCGAAAAACTGAAACGGTTTTTAGGTGCTTTTGAAGATTTTGGGAGCTTCATAATTGATAAGGATTTTGGTTTCTACAGTGTACAAAACTAAACAAATAAAAACATTACCACCACTTACCGTATAAAATCTTCGGGTAAACAATGCCTCTTATTAGGATCATGTCTTAAACCAAGATAAGAAAAATTAAGAAAGGTCACTTCAAACAGAGTTTGACTCTTCGTAAAACTTATTTCGTACTTCTTCTATCAGGTACACCGGCGCTATTAGCTTTTCCGCATTTTTTATATTAGTTTTATTGCATCAATACAGGCTATGAAATCCAATCCGATTCCTTTGATTTCTACTTTTCTGCTGCTTTCTTTTCACGGCTTATCACAGAACGATTCTGTATACCGCCTGCTTCTCAAAACTGGCTCGTTTATTCCTAAAAAAAATATTGATTCTAATTTTACCAAAGAATACAATCAAAAAGCATTGCGTGTAGAAGGGCAATCTTTCTCTATCATTCAGTTTGAGCATATCCCGGGTGTAATTGAACAGCAACAACTATTAAAATCCGGAATTACACTGGTAGATTATATTCCCAACAATGCGTACACAGTAAGTATCAAAGGCTCTATTAATGAAAAAATTCTACTGCAGTTAAATGCAAGAGCTGTTGTTGAATTAAAACCTGAACAAAAAATGCCTTTGGCTCTTTCAATGGGAATAGCTCCACCCTGGTCGGTTAAGGTACCCGGCACCATTGATGTATGGATTAACTTTGTCAAGATCATTTCATACGAGTCAGTAACTAAAGAATTACAGAAAAGAAATTTTGATATCATTTCCACCCTTTATAAAAATTATCACATAATTGGTTTACGCGTTCCCTTGCAACGGCTGAATGAATTAGCATCCCTGCCCTTTATTGACTATCTGCAACCCGCCCCTCATGAAGATCAGCCATTGAATAATGTCGATAGAACCAATGCAAGGGCCAACATATTAAATGCATCCACTTCAGTAGGTGGCCGAAATTTGAAAGGAGAAGGTGTAGTGATTGGTATTGGTGATGATTCAGATCCCCAACTGCATGTGGATTTTACAAACAGGTTAATTAGCCGAACTTTCGCTCCCCCCAGTGCGCAGCATGGCATGCATGTGGCAGGAACAGCAACAGGCGCCGGTATTTTAAATGAACGATATAAAGGTTATGCTCCTAAAGCAACTATCATCAGTCAATATTTTTCAGGCATCTGGTTAAACGCTGCGAGTTATGTACAGGATTATGGAATGGTATTGACCAATAATTCCTACGGCGCTGTTACTGGTGATTGTTCTTATAGTGGCCTTTATGATCTGTACTCCTACATTTTAGATCAGCAGGCATTTGATTTTCCTTATCTGCAACATATTTTTGCTGCCGGAAATGATGGAGCTGGTAGTTGCCCGCCCTACCCTGCAGGATTTAAAACTGTTTTAGGAAGTTACCAGTCAGCGAAGAATGTATTGACAATTGGAAATACAGACTCCTCGGGAACTCTTGCACCCGGTTCCAGTAAGGGACCAGTAAAGGATGGAAGAATAAAACCAGAAATAACTACAATGGGGCGCCAGGTATTTTCTACAGGCTTTGGATCTTATTATTACAATAGTGGAACCAGTATGGCTTCTCCCGGCGCCACCGGCGGATTGACATTACTATATCAATTATACAGGCAACTAAATGGTGGAAACAACCCTAAAAGCGGGTTAATGAAAGCAATCGCTTGTAATAGCGGAAGAGATCTGGGAAACAATGGTCCTGATTTTTCTTATGGCTTTGGATGGCTGGATTTAAAAAGAGCGGCATTAACTATTGAGAATAATCGGTACTTCACATCGACTGTAGCCAATGGAATTCAAAATATTCATTCAATTACTATTTCTTCAAATGCGGCGCAATTAAAAGTGATGCTTTATTGGCACGACCCTCCTGCATCATTATTGTCAGGTCAAACATTAGTAAATGATTTGGATCTTACCGTACAAACTCCATCAGCTACAACTGTATTTCCAAAAATTCTGGATACGATCCCTTCTCATGTTACAAACGTGTCAACGGAAGGACCGGATCATATCAATAATATCGAGCAGGTTGTTATTAATAATCCACAGGCTGGACCTTATACTATTACTGTAAATGGGAATTCAGTAACTCAGAATTCTCCGCAGGAATATTTTATTGCTTATGATATTGTACCGGACAGCACAACACTAAGTTTTCCTATTGGCGGTGAAAGTTTTTCTACAACTGATTCAGCATTGATACAATGGGATGCCTTTGGCAACGGTTCGACTTTCAAACTTGAATATTCTACAGATGATGGAGTAAGTTGGGCACCGATTAATAGCTCAATCGCAGGCAATCTTCGTCAGAAAAAATGGATCCTTCCAAATATCACTACTGATAAAGCAAAAATTAAGCTGACAAATAACACAACGGGTGCCGCAAGTATCAGCAATGATTTTACAATTTTAGGTTGGCCTGTCGTAAAACTGGCTGATACTGTTTGTGAGGGTTACATAAAAATAAATTGGGGTGTGATACCCGGAGCAACCGATTATGAAGTATTTATGTTGCAGGGTAGTGACATGCAATCAATGGCAATAACGACTGACACGACGTATACATTCAGTGGTTTGTCTAAAGACTCTGTTTATTGGGTAGCGGTGCGGGCAAGATTGAATGGGAACCCCGGAAGAAGATCAGTGGCTATTTCACGCCAGCCAAATACGGGGACCTGCCTGGGGAATATTTCTGACAATGATCTGAAACTTGATTCAATACTGGCACCTCTTTCAGGCAGAAAGTTTACATCTTCAGAACTCGGCAATGCTGTGCAAATACAGGTCAGGATTAAAAATCTGGATGATGTTGCCATAAACAATTTTGATGTTATGTATTCGGTGAACGGAGGCGCGTGGGTTACTGAAAATATTCCAGGTGCTGTGAATGGCGGAGCCACTCGCACACATACTTTCAGTACAACTTATGATTTTTCCCCGGTGGGAACTTACACAGTAAGAGCTGTTGTAAATTATGCGTCTGATCCCGTAAGAGCAAATGATACTTTAACTATGGTTGTAAAACAACTCGATAATCAACCCATTGATCTCACAACGCCATTTCTGGAAAATTTTGATGCGGCGGCGCAGCAGGAATTTAAAACTGCACAAATGGGATTAACAAATCTTGATCGCTTTGACTTTAGCAATTCATCGATCAATGGGCGTCTGCGCAGTTTCATAAATACCGGTGTTGCTCATTCCGGAAACCATGCAATTACCCTGGATGTGGACCGGTATATTTATCCGTCTACAAACACCAATTTCCTGTATGGAACTTTTAATCTTTCAAATTATAATGAAAATACAGATGATATAAGATTAGATTTTTATTATAACAATCATGGTCAACCGCCAGGGAGTGCAAATGCAGTTTGGATAAGAGGAAGCGATACGTCACCCTGGGTCTCAGTATATGATTTATTTGCTAATCAAAACGATCCCGGCATTTACAAGCAAACATCAAGTATAGAGTTATCGGATCTGCTGGTAAACGCAGGCCAGAATTTCACACCTTCCTTTCAAATACGCTGGGGTGAGTTTGGCTACTTACCTGCTGTTGATCTCGCAGACGCGGGTGGTTATACTTTTGATGATATTCATTTATATAAAGTAGTTGATGATATTCAAATGATAAGTATTGATACGCCTATTGTGAACAGTTGTGGTTTGAATGGAACAACACCGGTAAGAGTTTCAGTTCGAAATAGTGTAAATACAACCATTTCAAATATTCCTGTAAAATTCCGGATTGACGGAGGCTCTGTTGTTTCAGAGATCATATCATCGATTGGTGGCAATGCTACCATACAATATACTTTTACTGCAACAGCAAATCTTGCTGCACCCGGAAGTCATACAATTGAAACATGGGTTGATTACCCTACTGACTCTTACAGCCAAAATGATACGGCAACCAGCATTATCGTTAATTCTTCTATCATCAGTTCATTCCCATATCTTGAAAATTTTGAGACTGGTAATGGTTCCTGGTATACAAGTGGTATAAAAAGTTCCTGGGAATATGGTACCCCTGCATCCAATAAAATAAATTCTGCGGCCAGTGGCAGCAAGGCCTGGAAAACGAGACTCACGGGTAATTACAATGATTTGGAATTTTCTTACCTATATTCTCCCTGCTTTGACATCAGTGGTATGACGAATCCTGCATTAAGTTTTAGTGTTGCACTTGATCTTGAAGATTGCGGAGCCAATTTATGTGACGGCGCCTGGGTTGAATATTCTGCAGATGGAATTACATGGAATAAATTAGGTGCTTTTGGCAGCGGCACTAATTGGTATAACAAGAATTATACGGGCAATCCTTTATGGAGTGTTCAGAACTATACGAGATGGCATGTAACTACATCGGCTTTGCCGACCGGGCTTTCAAGATTACGCCTGCGCATTGTAATGAATTCAGACCCGGCTGTAAACAGAGAAGGTATAGCTGTTGATGATATTTATATATACGATAATACAATGGGCATCTATAATGGAGTTACTTTGGGCTCTCCGATAAATCAAACAATTTCAGGAGGTACATCATGGGTTGATTTTACGTCGGGCGGAAAGCTGGTAGCTTCTGTTCAGCCTAATAATCAAAACATGGGTAGTACCAATGTGCAGGCATTTATTAATACAGCTGCGGTACGGCACACAACTACTCAATATTATCACAATAGAAATATTACGATTATACCGGCCAATGGTTTAACTGACACTGCAATTGTTCGATTCTATTTCCTCGATACTGAAACAGAAGCTTTGTTAAATGCTACAGGATGTTCCTCATGCAGCAAACCGGCAAATGCATACCAGTTAGGAGTTTCAAAATATACCGACCTTACAACCCGGTCTAATGAGGATGGGACTTTGTCAAATGATCTGCAGGGAACCTGGGCATTTATTAATTCATCGAAAACTGTAAAAGTTCCTTTCGACAAAGGATATTATGCAGAATTCCGGGTGAAGGATTTTTCAGAGTTCTGGCTGAATAGTGGCGGCCTTTCAGGTTTATTAGCTTTACCTGTTAAACTTATTTCATTTGATGCGTATAAGCAGGCTAACAAAGATGTTTTACTTAAGTGGATAACCGCTGATGAGTTAAGTACGAACCGGTATGAAATTGACGTGGCAAGAACTTCACAGGATTATCAATTAAATAATTTTGTAAAAATAGGAGAAGTAATAAGCCAGGGCAATTCCTCATCCCCACAGGATTACCGTTTTACAGATGTTGAAAATAACAAAGCGGGTGTTCGATATTATCGTTTAAAAATTGTTGAAAATGATGGAAGCTTCCATTATTCAGACATCAGGCCTGTTGTTTTCGATAACGATGTAGTTTGGAGAATCTATCCAAATCCTTCTAATGGTGTTTTCAACTTTATTTTTCAGCAGAATACAGGTGAAAAGATGAACATTAAAGTATATAATACAAAAGGGCAACTTGTCCAGAAATCGCAAACCATTGCTTCCGGGTTTGTTCAAAAAATAATTATTGATCTGCAGTCGGGCAAATTTGTCAAAGGAATGTACATGATAGTAACAGAAGGAACGAGTGCAAGAATGTTCAAGGTTGTAAAACGATAAATGTGGGCTTTAGCTCAGAAGAAGGTCCCCCTCAGACGTCACCAAATAAACACAGACATTTACCAACCTTGTTTGGCAATACCGGCTTTAATAGCGGCCATTGCC
>Ga0137366_10004136_pt1 | contig 11332 bp, 8 predicted proteins | sample SagtaG_8_FD_104938 | JGI IMG/M metagenome (GOLD analysis project Ga0137366, IMG submission 104938) | Vadose zone soil microbial communities from Sagehorn Ranch, Mendocino, California, USA - Sage1_L_60_16 metaG | ecosystem: Environmental > Terrestrial > Soil > Vadose zone | place: USA: California... | reverse complement strand
CGACGAGCTTGGCTATGTCGAGCACGAAAAAAGCGAAGCGAAACGCGAGCCACGCGATCCCGGTCCACTGGTCGAGTTGCTGATCACGACCACAGCGTCCGGAGACGCCGATGACCCAAAAGCAGAACAAAGCTCCCGTGAGCTCGACGCGGAGCAGTTGGCCCAGCGGATCATCGCCCTAACTTCCGGTCACTCCGACATCCGAACCCTGTTCACTGGGAGTGCGGGCGGCCCGCCCGCTGGTGCCGCCAGCACTCAACATCCGGCGATCAATGACTCGTTGGACCAGAGGAGCGCCGGAGTCGACCTCAGTATTCCCAGGGTCAATTACAGCGACATCGCGTTGTTGTTTCGCGCAATGACTCACGTGCAGATATACGAATCGGTCTTTCGCCGGGCAAACATTCCGTATCAAACTGTTCTTGGGCGAGGCTTCTACGAGCGCGAAGAGATTACCGATCTGATCCAACTGCTGCGTTTTCTTGATAACAAGACCGACGAATTGGCACTGGCCGCAGTGCTTCGCTCACCGCTTTGCGGGATCTCGGACACCGGACTGCTGGCACTGCGTTGTGCTCCGCGTCTCGAAGATGTCGACATCTCAGATCCGCTGCGAAGCTTCACCCAAACGCGCCGGCTGTTTCAGGCGCTGCGCCATCACCATGAGCTGGCCTATATCAGTGATGACGAACACCAACTGCTCGATCGTGCCGCCGGGCTTATTAACCAACTGGTCGCTCGCCGTCATCATTATGCGATTGGAGATCTGTTGCGCTTTGCGGTTGAGCAATCAGAGTACATGACTGTAATCGCGGCGACCTTTGACGGCCCGCAACGCCTCGCAAACGTGCAACGACTCTTTACGCTTGCCGAGCGCTTCGAGCGATCGGGCACGCATCTGATCCGCGACTTCGTCCGTTATGTCCAGGAGTTTGAAGCGATTGGCAGTCGCGAAAGCGAGGGGCAGATCGACGAAGCCGCAAACGCGGTGCGTCTGATGACCATTCATCAGGCCAAGGGACTGGAGTTTCCCATCGTAGTCATTCCCGACTTGCAGCGCTCATCAAAGCCGCTGGACAGTTGGTTTCTGTTGGACCGCCATCAAGGTCTGACTTTGCGGGTGCCCGACGGTCGCGGCAAGCTGGTTGCCGGCTGTACCTTCAATCGTTTCGACCAACGCCATGCCTTGCGAGAACAGTTTGAGAGTATGCGTTTGCTGTACGTCGCAGCCACGCGCGCAAAGGACCGGTTAATTCTCTCAGGCACTACCCCGGAGCTCGGGGGACTGAGCGGAAAGCCCGACACGTGGCTGAAATGGATATGGCAGTCACTTGATCTGGAAAATCAACGGCAGAGCGGGGTCGTTGTCCTGACAGATGATGTCCAGCTTCAGCTTACCTTGAACCTTGGCAATCAAAATGCTTTGGAAGTGGAACCAGTTGCTGACAACCCGCAACCACTACGGGTGAATGAGGGAGATTCGCTTCGCGAGATATTCCCACTTCTGAACTCGGTTACACCTGACCGAGGGCGCGCCGTCCATCGGTTAAGCGTGACTCAACTGATCAACTACCAGCGTTGCCCGCGACAATATTACTTTGATCGCGTGCTGCATGTGCCGGCTGCGGATGAAATGGCAGTTTGGAACAACGCTGAAGCTCCCGAGCCGCCGGCAAATCTGACGGCGACTTTGAAAGGCGCCGTCATCCATCGTTTCTGCGAACGCTATAGTGTCGACCAGAACGTGGCGGATTGTTTGAGAACAAGTTTTGATGACGTCGTGCGGATCAGACAAGCACAACTTACGGATCGTCTGGCAGAGATAAATCCCGAAGCAGCGATTAAGGACTTGCTTCCGCTGGCCGAGAATTATTTGTCAAGCAATGTCTTTGCGCGCGTCGAAGCAGCGCGCAAGGTCGCGGCTGGCGAGATTGCTGCGAAACCGGATAGGAAGGGTGGTCTTTGGAGTGAATTGAGTTTTCGCTTGCGTCGTCCCTTGGGAGTCTTGAGCGGCACAATCGATAAACTATTGATTACGCCATCTCCGGATGGAAGAGGTTCGGAAATTGAGATTGTCGACTTCAAGACCAACAGATTTCGTAAGACACAATCGCAACAATGTCATTCAAAGACCGGCATGTCGGCCGTTGTTCTCTCAACCAGCGCTGAGCAAGCCATTACGCGCAGGGAGAAACATGGCGGGCTGCAAATATCTTTCGATTTTTCGGGCAACCCTACCGAGGCAAACCTCGAAGCGTTAGTCGATCCCTTGTCCCCGGATGAGAATCTGCGAGTTGCCGCGCAGGATTATCTATTGCAAATGCAAGCTTATGCTTTAGCCGTTCGCGAGTTAATTCCAGAGTTGGGAACCTACGAACACAAGATTGGCGTTACTCTTCATTTTCTTGATCCGAATCTCGAATACCATCTGGCTGATGATCTGCTTGCCCCTGAGGCGTGTAAGCAGTCGATAAATGAGGCGATGTTGCGGATCGTTTCCGCTTCAGAGCCGGAACATTTTCCGGTGAAGCCGGCAACGCATTGCAGGATGTGTAACTTCCTCGGGATATGCGCTGCTGGAAGAGAGTGGGGTCGGTGAGTTTGGCTTTGGCTTGGGGCCTTCGGCCTTTGGCTCTTGGTTTCCCGGGACTCTAACTGGTCGTCGTCCACACTCCCTCGGGCAATTCGGGTACAAGCGCTTCTACTCAATCACCAAGCTCAAAGTACAAAGCGCAAAGTTCACACCTCGCTATTTACCATTTGTCGTTCTCCATTTACCATTCACCACCTATGGTCACAATTAAGTCATTCGACGGCGTGGAGTTTGACGGTTATCTGGCATTGCCGGCCGGGGGATATGGGCCAGGTATCGTTGTACTCCAGGAGATATTCGGCGTTAATAGATACATCCGCAGCATTGCCGACTGGTATGCCGCGCACGGTTTCGTAGCACTTTGTCCGGACCTCTTCTGGCGACAGCGGCGCGGGGTGGAGCTGAGCGACAAAGGCGCCGACTGGGAAAAGGCTTTTGCGTTTTATGAGGGGCTCGATGAGCCAAGAGCAGTCGAGGACTCCGCGGCAGCGTTTGATTTCTTGCGAGCACATCCCGCCTGCATCGGTCGCGTCGGCGCCGTTGGATTTTGTCTTGGAGGAAATCTCGCCTACTTGCTGTCAGTGCGTTTCAAGCCTGACTGCGCCGTTGGTTATTACGGAGTCAGCATTGAAAAAAGCCTTGCCGAAGCCGAGAATCTGAGCAGTCCGTTGCTGCTGCACGTCGCCGGGAGGGATCGCTTCTGCCCGCCTGAGGCACAAGCGCAGATTCATGAAAAGCTCGACTCCAACCCGCTCGTTACGATTCATGACTATGCAGAACGAGAGCACGCGTTTGGCCGCCCTGGAGGTGAGAACTACGACGCTGCTGCTGCCGAGTTGGCTAACCTTCGAAGTCTTGAATTCTTTGTCCGACATCTCGCCGGCTCAGGCGTAGCAAGCGCCCAACTGAGGCTTTCAGCAAAGTGGGATGAACATGTGAAGTATGAATTTGCCACGCGCGACACGGAAGACACTTTGCGGACGATGGTCTCAGACGCCTACGTAAATCATGTTCCGGTGCTCACCGGAGGAGTGGGCCACGACGAGCTGCGCGATTTTTACTCGCAGCGCTTCATTCCGCAGATGCCGCCTGACACAGGCATGACTGCCGTCTCGCGTACCATCGGAAATGACCGCGTCGTAGATGAAATGGTGTTTGAGTTTACGCACACAATTAGGATGGATTGGATGTTGCCGGGAATTGAGCCGACGGGCAAACACGTCAAGGTGGCGTTGGTGGTAATCGTTCATTTCCGCGATGGCAAACTGGCAAACGAGCACATCTACTGGGACCAGGCCTCGGTGCTGTCTCAACTCGGGTTGATAGATTCGGAAAAGCTTCCCGTTGCGGGAGTGGAAAGCGCTGAGAAGGTACTCAATCCAAGGTTGCCCTCGAATCAGTTGATGAAGCGGTAGTTCACCCTACCCATGTCGTGAATGAAAAAAGCCAAGGCTTCGCCGCTCGCCAGGAACGACAAATGGACAATGAGAAAGCAAACGACACCATGACATCGCACACGCCTGTCTCTCGTCTCCGCCGAGACCTCGGAACGCTTGAGTCGTATGCTGCCCTGATCGGCATACTCATCGGTGCCGGCATTTTCCAGGTTACCAGTCAGGCATGGGCCCTCACCGGCCCGAGCGTCATTCTGGGTTACGTGCTGCTCATGCCCGCGATTCTTGCAACATCAATTCCCTACGCCGCATTTCTCTCCACTCCGCTCGGACGCGAACCCGGAGGCGAATACCTGCATATCTCCCGCACGCTCGGAGGCTATCGACTCGCCTTTGTTGGTAGTTGGCTCAAGATCATTTCGTACGTCGGCGCAGGAGCGTATCTGGCAAACGCGTTGGCTGGTTACCTGATCGCATTCAGTCGCGGCCATCTGAGTCAGGAGAAGTTTAGATTGCCCTTGGCCCTTGCCGGTTTGTTCCTCTTTTATGCGATTCACGTTATTGGTATCCGCTGGTTCGGGCGCATGCAGGTGATCATGTGTGCGCTGAAAGGCCTGGCTCTCCTCGTGCTTATTTTGCCTGGCCTGTTTGTGCTACACGCCGCAAACTACACGCCCTTCATTACCCACGGCATCAGCGGATTTGGCGCCAGTCTGCTGCCCCTCTTCTTCGCCTATGCCGGTTTTGAGTCGCTGGCGCAGACGGCCGGCGAGACAAAAGACAGCACGCGGCGTTTGCCTGGAATCCTTCTCAAAGGCATTACTGCAACAGCGTTAATCTATATGTTCACGTCGATTGTTTGTTTTGGCGTGTTACCGGGTGAGCGTTTGCAGGCGAGTAACGCACCGATGGCTGAAGTGGCTTCAATTTACCTGCCGGTGGGGGCGGCAATGTTTGTTACGTTCGGGGCTATCATGGCAATCATGACTGCTTTGAATGGCACGATGATGGTTCCTTCGCGGCTTAGCTTAATGTTTGTTGAGGATCGGCTTGCGCCACGTTGGGTCGGTTTTATCAACTCAAAAACGGCTACGCCTGTTCGCGCGTTGACACTTACGCTTGCTGCTTGTGTTCTGTTATTAGTCAGCGGTCAGTTGTCGCTGGCGCTAAATGTCGCGGTCTTTGCGCTCATAATTCTATACTTCCTCCACAGTCTTGTATTTCTGCTATTGCCTCGGTGGAATCCGAAACTCTACAGCGAGATCACCGTAAGTATTCCCAAATGGTTACTGACCGCCGCTGCGTGGTTTTCTACTCTGGCGATGGGTCTATTGATCGCCATTCAGTTGCTCCGGGATGTGGACACTTTGAGAACTACCAGCCTGAATGAGAGGATTGCGATGCATTCATTGACCAGCATTGAACTGGTAGTCGTCTGGTCGCTAGTCGGGGTGGCATTGTATGGCCTTGCCCGCTTGAGAGCAGGGCAAAGCCTCAAAATGGATGACGTGCAGCGGTTGAAGACAATTGCCGACGCCAAGGGTTCAGACTTAAATGCAGATTGAAGGCAAACGAGTATTGGTTACTGGAGCCGGCCGCGGACTCGGTCGCGCCCTTGCGCTTGCGTTTGCGGCTGCAGGCGCGCGCGAGGTTGTTGCCGGCACGCGCAAACAGGCAGACCGAGAAACTCTCGCCCTTGATGCGGTAAACATGCGCGCGAATATGACGCCCGTACAACTCGACGTTACCCGGGCGGCGGAAGGCGATGCCGTCGCCCAAATGGGAGCGGTCGACATTCTGATAAACAATGCCGGCGTTGCCGGTTTTGGCAATCCGCTCACCATGGATTTTACAGACATTCAGAACGAGTTGGAGGTGAATTATCTCGGCGTGCTTCGCATGGTGCGCGCTTTTGCTCCCGCAATGATCGAGCAGGGAGACGGGATTATCGTGAATATCGCTACGGTTTTCTCAAAAGTGAACCTGCCGCTCGTTGGCACCTATTGTGCGACGAAGGCGGCGTTGCTGTCGTTAGGCCAGGCGCTGCGGGCTTACTTTTCGGATACAGGCGTGCGCGTGATAACTGTAATGCCAACTACAATCGATACGGATATGAGCCGCGGCGCACATGTTCCGAAGATGACAAAGGAGTTCGTCGCTACGGAAATTCTCAAAGCAGTGCGCGAGGAGACGCATGATCCGCCGATCGGAGATGAGGCACGTGGTATCCTCGACGGCTTGGAAAAAGATCCGCTGGGCATGGAGAAAATGCTGGCGCAGTTTAGATAGTTATTGTTATGACCTCTTCCGCCATCAACCGCCGTCGTCAGGAATTTCCTACTCTCGTTTCCGGCATTCATTTGCTTAGTCACAGTCTTGGCCCGGTTCCGCTGTCTGCGCGCCAATCGATGATTGCTTACTGCGATGCCTGGGAAAAACACACGGGCGAGGATGCCTGGGCCACAAGCTGGTGGGAACTCTCGCAACGGGTTGGAGATCGGATCGCTCACATTCTGGGCGCTGCAGATGGCTCTGTCCAAATTCAGCCAAATGCTTCCATCGCGCTTGCCACCGCGGCTTCATGTTTTGATTTCACCACCTCCAGCCGCAACAAAGTAGTAACCACTGAGTTGGATTTTCCTTCCATGGCGTACATCTGGGAAGCACACAAACAACTCGGCGCCCGCCTCGAAATTATTAGATCGGCAGACGGCATTTCGGTTCCACTCGATCGAATTCTGGAAGCAATTGACAATCGCACCTGCCTCGTCGCGCTCTCGCACACTTCATATCGCAGTTCTTCTCGTATTGACGCTCGCGCGATCGTCGACCGTGCGCACGAAAAAGGCGCTCTCGTCCTGCTGGACGTTTATCAATCAGCCGGCGTAGTCGAACTCGAGGCATCGGATTGGAAGGTAGATTTTTTGATAGGCGGGACAATCAAGTGGCTCTGTGGCGGGCCTGCGTGTGGGTATCTATACGTCAGACCAGACCTGCAACGAGATCTCAAGCCGCGCTTGACTGGTTGGGTCGCCCACAATGCGCCGTTCGATTTTGCCGACCCTCCAATGCGCTATGCTCGCTCAGTGAGAAGATTCGCGCAGGGCACGCCCAGCATTCCCGCACTCTACTCGGCGTCACCCGGCCTGGAAATTATTGAAGCAGTAGGCGTCGGTGAGATCGCGCGCGAGTCGCGACGCCGAACTGAATGGATGATTGAATTTGTACTCGACCACGGCTGGAAGCTGAATAGTCCGCGGCCTGCGAACGAACGAGGTGGCTCGGTCATGATCGGCGTTGCCAACGGTCCGGCCATGGTTGATCGACTGGCTGAAAGAAAGGTGTTTGTTGATTGTCGACCCGGCGCCGGCTTGCGCGTTTCTCCTCATTTCTTCAACACCGATGCGGAAGTGGAAGAAGCGATGAATATTCTTGCCGAGCTTCTTGTGGAATGAGCAAAAAAACTTATGATAGAAACTAAAGCAAGCGTCGGCTCGGCGGCTCCCGACTTTACACTCAGAGATGCAAACGGTGAAGAGTGGCGTTTGGCTGATCAGCGCGGCAAAGTCGTAGTAATACTTTTTTATCCGGGCGACGAAACGCCGATTTGTACCAGACAAATGTGTTCAGTGCGGGATCGCTGGGAGGACTATCTCGCTACCGGCGCCGAGGTCGTTGGCATCTCGACTGACTCATCCGAGTCTCATAAGAAGTTTGCTGAGCATCACGGCCTGCCGCTGCGTTTGCTTTCGGATGCCGCTGCCGAGGTCTCGAAACTCTACGGCGCCCGCTCTCTGATTCCGGGAAAAGTTGCCCGCTCCGTCTTTGTGATCGATGCGCAGGGAGTGGTGCGCTACAACGACGTGCGCCCACTTGGTCTCTTTCGGCCGAGAGACGACGAAACAATCAAAGCGATTCAAGCGGCGAGGGATAAGTAACTTACGATCGGAAACCCTATTACCGCTTATAATCACTGCCAAGGAGAACTACAATGGCTGACACGATCAAATGTAAACACTGTGGCGAGAAGCGGCCTGCGCTTGGATTCGCGCCGCTCCCTAACGAATTGGGAAAAAGAATTGCAGCCGAAATCTGCCAGACTTGCTGGAGCGGTTGGCTGCAGAAGCAAACACAGATAATCAATCACTATGGTTTGGATCTCACCAATCCTGACGCACAAAACTTTCTGTTCGATAATATCAAGGGATTCCTCTTCGGCGAAGGCATTCAAATCGAGGAGGCGCAGATCGACACCACCAAAGAAGGTACCGTGAAGTGGTAAAAGAAAAGGAGGCAGACGACAGGCGTTAACCGGTAGATCGTCTGACGCCCTGCCGAGCGCCTGCTGCCAGCTAGTCTGGCTTTTCTGGTCCAGCACTTGCTACCGCTCTAACTGTTGACGGTCCTCCCTGATTTCGGCCGCCAGGTATTCTTCAAAACCCCCCCAAAAACTGAGTACGCCCAGTGAGCTTTCCAGCGTCGCTGGCATGTTTTGATGCGCACGTATGTTTTCCGGACTGCGGCGCTCAACCAATCGGAGGGTTTCAATGAAAATCAAATTTACAGGACTTATCGCAATCGCCGCATTTGCTTTTTTGTTGAGCGGCTGTAATCCATCAGCCAATGAGAATTCAAACATGTCAGCTAATGCCAACATGCATGCCAACGCCAACAGGGCGGTAGCTAACACCAACGACAACATCAACGCTAATGCCAACACCAATTCAAGAAGGGCGCCAACCCGTGCGGAGTATGAAAGCAACAAGGAAAGGTATCAGCGGGAAGCAAAAGAGGCGGGCCGGACGATAGGCACCGGGATTAACGATGGATGGCTCTGGGTAAAAACCAGATTCGACCTGGCTGCTGCCGACGATCTTAGAGACTCGACCATTAATGTCGATGTGAATAATGAAGTAGTCACTCTTACGGGAACGGTCGCCAATGCTGCGCAAAAGGCCAAAGCTGAATCCATAGCCAAGGCGGTTGATGGCGTAAAAAGTGTCAAGGACATGCTCAAGGTGGCGCCCAATACAAACGCGAACGCAAACGCAAATAGCAATGTAAAAAAGAAGTACTAAGCGAAACACACGTGATGATTATCACTAAGTTAGGTGTGTAGACCATAGTGGCAATTTGCAGCTGGGGTCTGGGCGAAGCTTCGGCTTCTCTCATTCACCGGACTTATATCGATCAAAATCCAATAAGATACTGACAGTGAGTCGATCAACGTTGGGACATTAGTGCTTGACCAATGGAAAATGATCCGGGTCTGCCTTCCTTACCGGTCGGGTTGCCGGATTTGAGCGGCGGATTTAATCAGCACTCCAGGAAGCAGCTCTCTTCAATCGGGTTCTTTGTAAAAATCAGCTCGCCTTATTTACTGTTCCCACTTTCTGAGCTAAGCTTTCCGCTCTTTCCAAACGACTGGTTGCCAGTGGTCTTCTCAACTGGCACTTAGCTTTCGCAAATCAACTTAGATGAGGATTTGGAAATCTATGCCAAGAGTACGCCTGCGGCTTCTTACCGCGCTCATCGCTATCGCATTTTCCCTGGTTGCCATCAGTCACTTCGCCGAAGCTCAACACAGTGCGGTCAATACTTATGCGATCACGAACGCCCGCATTGTGCCCGTCTCAGGCCCGGTAATTGAACGAGGCGCGGTCGTCATCCGGAACGGGTTGATCGCCGCCGTGGGAGCAAATGTCAGCGCTCCTCCCGATGCGCGCATCGTTGACGGCGCTGGTCTAACCGTCTACCCGGGCTTGATCGACTGTTACACGAGTCTGGGACTGCCGGAGGCCACTCCTTCGCCGTCTCCTGGCGGCGGGTTATTCCAGGCGGTGGCGCGTCTGCCGGCTTCGACTCAGGGCGGCGCGCCAAATTCCACGCAGCCTGTTGGCCTGCAACCAGAAGTGATGGTTGACGACTTGATCAAGCCAGGCGGCGCAGATATTGAGTCGGAGCGGAATGTTGGGATTACGACGGCTCTGACCGTCCCGCGGACGGGTATCTGGATGGGCCAATCAGCAGTCATCGATCTGGCGGGCGACACGCCGCAACAGATGATAGTCCGCTCGCCGGTGGCCATGCACGTGGGCTTTACGCCGCTGCGCGGCACATATCCCGGATCCTTAATGGGCGTCTTTGCCTCTCTGCGCCAAATGCTGCTCGACGCGCAACGCTATCGCGATTCGGTGCAAATTTATGAGCGCACTCCCCGAGGTATGCGCCGGCCGGACCCTGACAAATCGCTCGCGGCCCTGATTCCGGTGCTCGAGGGCCGAATGCCGGTCGTGATGTATGCCGACAGGGAACGCGAAATTGAGCGAGCGCTCGATCTGGCCGAAGAGTTTAAACTCCGCATCATGATCGCGGGTGGTCGAGAATCGGCGCGACTCGCCGATCGTTTGGTCAAACAAAATGTTCCGGTGCTGCTTTCGCTTAACTTGCCAAGACGCATGACAGCGGCCTTACCTGAAGCCGATCCCGAACCTTTGCGACTACTTCGTGAGCGCGTCGAAGCGCAGCAAACAGCGGGCAAGCTTGCGCAAGCCCATGTGCGTTTTGGATTTCAATCAGGATCCCTTGCTAACATTTCTGACCTACTCGTGAATGCCGGCAGGACTGTCGAAAATGGGCTGGCACATGACGACGCCGTACGCGCATTTACTATCTGGCCCGCCGAAATTCTGGGCGTCGCAAACCAACTTGGCACAATCGAGATCGGGAAGATTGCCAACTTGACCATCATGCGCGGTGACCTGCTGGATCGTAACAGCCGCCTCGTGCATGTTTTTATCGACGGCCGGCCAATCGATCTGAAACCCGCGACAACACCTGGTCAACCGCAAGGAAATGCCAGCGGGACCTGGTCGTTAAGCGTGCACCTCGACCCGGGAGGCGATATCACCTTAATCTTGAGACTGCAACAGGAAGGCGACCGTTTGCGTGGATCTATTCAGGGGTTTCTGGGAACAGGCGAGATCTCCAACGCTTCCGTTGCGTCTGCGGAAGTTCGTTTCACCGCTTCAGTAAATGTTGAAGGTCAAACTAAAGAGGCAACATTTGCGGGAACCATATCAGGTAATGAGATGCATGGTACCGTGACGATCGAAGGTCGCGCCCCCGGATCATTTACTGCCACGCGTTCGGCGACGCAGCCGATGCCAAGCCCGGGACGGTAGCTGGACTGTTATGAAGAGGGCTCAGTCACCGCCGCAGCCGATGCCAGCCTCGCGAGAAACTGGGCTGCAACGAGTCATGGTTTTGAGACAGAGTCTTTCTTCGATGTCTGTTCTTCAACGGAGCTAACAATGAAACGATTAATCGTCAGGCTTGTGTTGCT